>ENA-ORCO01000482-ORCO01000482.1-marine-metagenome-genome-assembly--contig:-NODE-482-length-18658-cov-3.208762_pt1 | contig 18658 bp, 17 predicted proteins | sample MGYA00248633_ERZ508508 | MGnify/ENA primary metagenome ERZ508508 (study PRJEB26179, sample SAMN06268845) | marine metagenome | isolation source: A23 P1 aerobic enrichment on pine of planktonic cells taken...
TCGCTGAGAGTCGTCGACTGTGTGGAATCGACTTCGACGTAGATGTCCGTTCGGAGGGGGTCTGCGTCCGGAATAGCCTGCTCGCAGCGGACTTCCATACCGTCCGGATACCCGTCTCCATCCGTGTCAGGGTCGGTCGGATCAGTGCCGTAGACGGAGCGTTCTAGCGAATCAGACAGCCCATCCCCGTCTGTATCAGTGCCGTTCGCATCGGCCTCTGCCTGCTGTGCGTTCGGAGTATCGGCCCCACCGCCGCTAGGGGCGTTCACCCCCGGCGACGTTCCAGCGGCCGGAAACATGACACTGATCAAAAGCACCGTGACGAGCACGACGGCACCGATGCGAAACATCGGCAGGCGGCGGAACCAGTTGTCTGTGAGACGGCGGTTGCGGATAGATCTGTCGGTGTGTTTAGATTTAGTATTAGTATTGATATCTAGAATGGTGTCTGGACAAGACTCCGACATCATGGATAAAATAGACTTCGATTGCATTCTTATCGGAGAATTTGCGATTACGAGTTAAGTAAGTAATTCTCTATATATCAATATCGATTTCGATATTAGGAAGGGATGTACAGCAGACGAGCCTGGCTGTGGCTGTCGGTATCTTCAATGGCCTCGGTCCAGTAACGGAAGCTAATGCGTGGTACCCGGCGGTTCTGGCTCACACTCGCCGCAATCGGCTGTCTCGTTGCAGGCGGTGGATTACTCGATGCACCCCTGTTACTCGTCGGTGCCGTCGGACTCGCAGGCTGGCTGCTCGCGATGCAGATTGCGTTCGTCCGTGCCGTTTCACGGCTCAGGAACGAACTCACTGTCAGCCAGTCGCTCGAACGGTCCCGAATACGGACCGATGTTGAAACGAGATATACGCTGCAGGCATCGGTTGACGCCGCCGGCGGTCACCTACCGCTGTCCATCGAGGCAACGGTTCCGCTCGCAGCGCGGATGGAGGAGGGCCGCTCCCCGGCGATCACCCTCGATGCGTCGATGCAGTCATCGTCGGTGGCGGTTCCGCTCACCTGGGAGACGGTGGGCAACCACACCATCCCCGGAGCTACGGTGACGGTCAGTGACGGTACCGGGCTGTTTACCCAGTCGTTCACGACTGCCTCTGGCCCGGAAATAACGGTCGAATCCCCTTCGGTCGGTCCGATTCACGTCGGCCAGGGCGGGAAACGACTGCTACGTGGTGTCGGCGAGCACGACGCCCGCGGAAGGACTGGCGGCTTGTCGGCCGAGGAGATTCGGAAATATGTCCCGGGTGACGCACTGAAATACGTCGACTGGAAGGCGACTGCCAGACTGGACGAGGCACACGTCCGTAACTACGAGGCCGAGAGTAACCGTAGCGTGGTCCTCGTCCTTGATCACCGTCAAACGCTGGGCGATGGCGCACCTGGCGAAACGAAGCTAGAGCATCTCAAAGCGGTCGCAGCGGCGTTCCAGCAGCGTGCCGAAACGATCCGTGACCCGCTGGGCTATCTCACTATCGACGACGCGGGCGTGACGGAGTCGAGAATCCCAGTGGCGAGAGCAGAGGCCTACAGGTCGTGTCAGCATCGGATCAGCGACCTCGATACCGAAACGGAGACGCCGGCAACAGCCACCGCGACAGCGGCTCACACCGGAACGATGACAGGAGTGGTGAATCCGAACACAGACACGCAATCACCGATGGAAACGACGCTGCTCGCGTATCGAGACGCCGCCGGGTCGAAGCGGCACCTTCCAAACCAACCGCTGTACAACGGATTCCAGGCGGCACCGAGTGAGATACGCGGCGCAGACCTGCTGGTCATCTGTACCGACGACAGCAACCCAAGCGAGCTGCGGAACACAGTGGGACTGGCGAGACGCAACGCGACGGAAGTCGTCGTGTTTATCACGCCGTCGGTGGTCTTCGACGCGGATCTCGTCGCTGATCTCGATACCGCATACGAACGGTATCGCGCCTTCGACCAGTTCCGACGCGGACTGAACGAGATCGACTCGGTGACTGCCTACGAGGTCGGCTCTCCGGATCAGATCTCGGCGATCCTGTCCGGCGGCACAGCGAACACGGAACAAGGGGAGTACGCATGAGTATAGCAAGGGAAACCAACGAACGCTCGCTCCGCTCGATACCAACCGTACTCGGCCTACTAGGCATCGTCGCAGCAGCAGGCGGGCTTGTCTTGGGCGGGCCAGCGTGGCTCGGTCTCGCGGGTGTCGCACTCGGCGGGCTCTACCTGTTTGGAACCCCGGTTCTCGCGGTCGTGTTTGGCCAGATCGCGCTCGTCGCAGTCGATGCACCGTCACTGCGTACCCTTGTCCTCGTCGAAGGCGGTCTGTTCATCGTGCTACTTTCGAGGGCTGTGGCGACGCCCCATAGCCGGGCTGCCGGCGGCCTCGTCGCGCTCGTCGTTCCGCTGCTTGGCGGTCTCACCTGGCTGTCGCTTGAGCGCTGGAGCCTGGACCCGCTTCCGGTCGGGGCCGTCCTTCTCACCGGAGTCGCCGTCGTCGGCTATCTACTCCATCGCTATCTGCTGTTAGAACTCGACATCGTGACCGAAGACCCAGCTTCGGACAGTGATTTCCAATGAGCCAACCCGAGCCTACGCAACCGGACGCATCGGTCGAGGAACGTGATCAACGAGCGGACGACGAACGCGACCGCCAGACCCTCGAGGCGGAACTGGAAGTGCTACGGGAAGAGAACCGGCGATTGCGCGACTCGTATGCCCGTGCAAAACGGGCGACGTTCAGACGCACGGCAATGGGCTTTTTTGTGGTTGGCGGGCTATCCCTCATAGCGGCCCTCCTCTTTCCAGCCCTGCAGACCATCTTCGTCGCGTTCGGTGGAACCGGAGTGTTCGCCGGCATCGTCACGTTCTACCTCACGCCCGAGCGGTTCGTCTCGACATCGGTCAGCGACACAGTGTTCGAAACGCTGGCCGATGTCGAACAGCATCTCGTCAGAGAGCTGGAACTCCAGACCGAAACGGTGTACGTCCCGACGACGTCGCGTCCGGAGACGAACGCGCGCCTGTTCGTCCCACAGCACGTCGAATACGTGGTTCCTGACGTGGCGGAATTAGCGGAGTTGTTCGTCACGAGCAACGTCGAAGCGGCGCAGGGCGTCTCCCTTCCGCCGACCGGTGACCGTCTGTACACTGAGTTCGAGCGATCGGCGTCGGGCGACCTGGGTGACGATCCCGGAGCGATAGCGACGCAACTGACTGCAGCCCTGTCCGAGCAGTTCGAACTCGTCGACGAGACAACAATCGAAATCGATGAAGAGAACCGAAACGCGTCCATCGCCCTCGACAATCCAGCGTTCGGTGACATTCACCAACTGGATCACCCAGTGGTGTCCCTGCTCGCCGTGGGGTTTGCTACAGGCCTCGACCGACCAGTCACCGTCGAAACACGTGAGGACGACCGATTCAGCGGTGTCGTGACAGTTTCGTGGGACGACATCGATCAGGGCACTGTCTAGTTCTGGATTACCTCAGCTGGCGTTCGTCCGTCGAGTGCTTGGTTCGGTCGTTCGTGGTTGTAGTGGTGTCTGAAGCGTCGTAACCACTGTTTCGCGCTGGATTGACTGCCCCTCCAGAAAGAATGGAAGCGGTCGATTCGCATGGTGACGGTCTGGAACCACTTTTCGATGTGGTTCCGGATTCGATAGTCGAGCCGACCGCTCAAATCGTGACGTGAGAGGGCAGTCAGATAGCCGCCAGCATCAACGAGAAACACTGTCTCGCCAACATCGTGTTTCTGAGTGAGCCGGTGCAGGAACGCCGCCGCGGGGTCAGTCCCGCGGCGGCTGAACACGTCAACTTCAAGCAGCAGTTTTGATTCGGTGTCGACAGCGGCGTACAACCACTTCTTTTCGCCGTCAACCTCGATTTGTTTCTCGTCGACTGCGACCCGCGACGGCTCCGCCGTCGGCGGGTCGCTCTGAGCCTCAGACAATGTATGAACCCAGTTCCAGACCGCCCCGTGAGAGCGATCGACACCCAGCAGGTCTAAGAAAGCGACCGTCTCCCTGATCGACAGCCCCGCAGTGTGGAGACGCACTCCAAATCGCCGGACGGGTGTCGGGGTGCGCTCATTCTCCCAAACGTCTTGACTGTCCTCATCTAACGTTTCTCTGAGGAGGTCTGCGAGTTGCATGGACACTTCTCGCTACGGCCTCCTCACTTCTCAAACTCGCTCAACTAGACAGTGCCTCGTTGTACCACTCTAAAGATATGCTTGACAGCATTCCAATGTCCGTGGTGTTCCTCCTGAAATCATAGCCCGACTCGTTGAAGTGCAGTTTGGAGGTATTTTGCACCATATAGCTGAAAGCAACAGTTTCGACGTCATATTATGCCGAAGTTCTTTGAGAAATGGTTCGGTAAGAGTGGCTTTCATAACGGAAAACAGCCGAAATGGATGATTCTGTTCGTCTGTAGATCAGTAGCGGCGTACAGCCAGAACTGCTTGTCATTGATGCGAATTATCGCTTCGTCAATGGGAACTGATTCCGTGCTTTGCCACTAACTGGCTGTAAATCAACTTTCTGTACCCAATCGTGAACGGCTCTTTGAGAGCGTTTCATGCCTAAAATACAAATAATAAATATAGTATATAAAATAATAGTATAATCATGCGGATCTGAATACCGGGCTTCATCGGTCGCTTGGGTGTCTGCTCGCACGTCACAAAATCCAAATTAATCTACCTACCACTCTCGCTGATACATGTGATTTTGGCCAGGGACAACGGAAATCACAATTGTTTCGCTTTCACGCTTAATTAACCCGATCCAAATTCTGTTATTGCATGAGTATGTGGAACAAAACATAGTTTGCAAGAGACCGATTCATGTTTCGTGCTATCGAGCACGTTTTACCGATAACTGACGAGATGATACCGGTACTCCATCGTTGTGTACTCTTTTCAGAAACTATCTAGCGAAACCAAACAGTTCTCCGGGAATCGGTCGCTCACATATTGACCAGATTGAGCTGGACGATGTTCGCTTTCTGCAGCACGATATCGGGAAGTTCCTTATTGAAGCGCTCGTTTTGGAACCGGCTCATCGGACCGGAGACGCCGATAGCGCCGTGTACATTTCCGTCTAGGTCGGTGATCGCTGCGGCCACACCACGAACGCCGAGAGTTCGCTCTTCATCGCTTGTGGCGACTTCGGACTCACGAATCCGAGCGAGTTCATCTTCAAGTGTTTCTCGTTCCGTTATTGTGTTTTCTGTGAAACGCGAAAGTTCCTGCTGGTCGAGGATCTTGGCTACTCGTTCTTCGGGCAGGTTAGCCAAGATTGCCTTCCCTTCCGCCGTAGCATGGAGCGGAACGGACATACCGGTGAAGGTGTCTAGCGTTGCGGAATTCTCTCCCTCAGCTATATAGATATATCGACCAATCTCACGTTCCTCGATCATGAGATTTGCGTGCTCGCCTGTGTGTAGCGCAAGGTCTTGGACCTCAGTCCAAGCCGCCGGGTAAATGTCGACTCGTCTCCGGATATCCCCGCCATACTGGAGGAATTTCAGGCTGGTGTGGTATTTTCCGTTCCGATTGATTAGGAACCCACATGACTGGAGCGTCCGAAGGTGACTGTAAACGGTGCTCTTGGGTAACTCCATTTGATTCGCCAGTTCAGTTACGCCCGCGCCCTCATTTTCAATTAGAAAGCTGACAAGATTGAACATCGTCTGTATTGATTGAATAGGCGGCCCATCACTTTCATCTGCGGTCATAGTATCGACATCATTCCTCCGATAGTTAAAACTGTCCGATAGTATCACACAATACTGTCAAATATCGTATAACTCATCCGCTGGCCGTTGCTTGTAGGACCAAGTTAGTCGTTGACATGGATTATTTTACGGAATCAATCTGACCAGTGGTTCACTGGTGAAGAACTCGTCCGATATTGTCGTACTCAAATCTGCCTTGAGAATAACGAGAGTACACTTGTTAGTATCACTCGCGAATACGTGTAAATCAAAAACAAGCAACATGGATATTGCGTACCCGTACGTGCGACTGCGTTTGATATTGTCGTACGCAAACTGTGGAAACGCTGGTCAATGACTGACCTGACCAAGTGATTGGCCCATCGTTGAAGACTCTGATCGCTAGATGAGTGATGTCATTCGCCGCCTGGGTAATTCATTGCAGTATCCTGATTTGACCTGAGAACACGGATATCAAGACGATGAGGTCATGAATTGTACCTCGACCACCGAAGCAAGTCAGGCTGGATGTCGGCCGCTTGTCGTCGTGTGGCTACGTATAGCCAAAACACTACAGTTGCTCTCGGATTGTGTCGGCGACGTACTCTCCGATGGGCATTGACGACGTGAATCCAGGTTGTGGCATAAGTACGTGAGCCGAACTCTTCGAAAACTCGATAACTGGTCGTCCTACCCTCTCTCCGTCTTGATCGAAGAGCCAGTGAGAAATTCCGACGTAGCTCTCTTCGATGTCTGCACTGTCTACTTCTGGAATCAACTTCTGGCATCGGTCGAGGAACACGCTCTTCCTGTAAGTCTTGTTTATTTCGTCGACTGCCAGTCGCATCTTCTCCATCGAACCCATGAACTTCCAGAAGTTCGTTGATGAAGCGGTACTCAATATGTCTCTGAGGTTAATTTCCGTCTTGCGGTACGTCTCAGATCCTTTCGCAATCATGCCTGTCGGTCCCACGATAACCCGATTGTCCGGCCGTCGCGTGAAGTGGACACCGACTTGGAAACTTGGTCCGATGGAAGTGGGGTACACGTTTGACTTGACGAGGGATCGCCTCTCGGGCACTAATTCGTAGTACACGCCCCGGAAGGGAACTGCCTCGTATTCGTGTCCGATACCCATTCCGTGTGCAAACTCTAGTGCCTTGACCCCAGCCGCGTTGACGAAGTAATCGGCTGCAATATCCGACTTGTTTGTCTGAATGTGGAACCCGGACCCATTTCTCTCGACTTCGGTCACCTTCATTCCCATACAGAAGTCGACGTTCGATTCGTAGGCGTCCTGTGCCATTCGACGCGTGATTGCCCCCGCATCGACTGTCGCCGAGTCTGGGGTGTAGAGTGCGGCTTGCCCGGTGATGTTCGGCTCTTTTTGATGAATTTCGTCCTGCGATTCTAGGAATTCGAGGTTAACGTCCAGTTCCGCCGCGTCCTCGTACATTTTCTGTAATTTCTTGATTTCAGCATCTGTCTGCCCAACCTTCATAATTCCACGGTCGTGGAGCGGAAGGTCGTTATCTCTACAGTATGATTTTAAACGTCTAGCCCCCTCAATCGTGAAATGTGCGAGTTGGGAGCCCGCTTCGACCTTAGCTTCGTTGACGACCCCAACATGGAGCGTGCCCGAATTCCGCCCACTCTGATGATTGGCAACCTCGTATTCCTTTTCTATCACGCAGACATCGAGATTGGATTGCTCTGCGAGATGTTTCGCGATCGAACAACCGAATATTCCTCCGCCAACTATGGCTACATCATACGCTCGCATCGGACTCAATGTAGCACTAATAGCTATTACGTCTTGTCATTGTCTACAAGATGTCCTCTACTGGGCGCTTAACTGCCTCAAAACACGCTCTTTTCGGTGCCTGATGGGTGAAAAATTTTGATTTGTGCTGGTGTGAGAGCCGAATTCCTACACCGATTGACACGAGGGCGCAGCACTACCGACGAACGATCGCAACCGTGGACATGGCCGGACCAGACAGTCTGTATTGAGGTTTCTGTTCGATATATCTGCTGGCCAGTGATATGCGTCGTTCGATGAGTCTCTAGCAGGACGTGATTCCGAACCCGACAGTCGAACCAAACTGACCAGTACATTATTGTCATTTGGCTTCGGACGCTGAAAGTGAAATGGTTGTAGACACGCTTGTTCGTGGCGGAACGATCGTTACACCGTGTGGAACCTTCGAGGCAGATCTCGCCATTGTAGATGGAACGATAGCAGCCATTGGGGATGCCGAGACGTTCCCCTCGGCTGAGACCGAGATTGACGCGACTGACCGACTCGTCATGCCCGGCATTGTCGATCCTCACGTCCACATCGACGATATGTACTCAATCGACACATATGAGTCTGCGACTGCCGCTGCAGCGCTGGGCGGCGTAACCACGGTAATTGACTTCGCCTGGCAGGCTTGGGACGGTGAAACCAGCATTTGGGACGGCGAGAGTACGCTACAAGAGGGCGTCGAACGGAAAAAGAAGAAGGCCAGGGGCGCGTACGTGGATTTCGGTTTGCACGGCGGAATTACGCGCACCGATCCGGCCGTTTTCGAGGAGTTAGACGCGCTGATTGACCGCGGCATCCCCTCATTCAAGATGTTCACGGCGTACGAGATTGGACTCCCAAATGGATTTATGAATCGGGTGTTCGAAGAACTCGCCGCCCGTGACGCCGTTGCTGCCCTTCACACCGAAGACGCTGACGTCTGCGAAGACATCACGTTGCGCTACCAGCAGGAGGAGAAGGGGGACGCCCAGTGGTATCCTTCTTCTCGACCGGACTACGCGGAGGCGATGGCGGCCGAAGACGCAGTCAGAATGGCTACAGAGGCCGGCTGCAAATATTACGGCATCCATACGTCGTGTAAAAAGTCAGCGGACGTACTGGCCGCGTTCCAGCGAGAGCATGGGCCGGAACTCGTCCGGGCGGAAACCTGCACGCACTACACTCTTCACGATGACTCGATCTATGAAGAACTCGGAACTCTCCCGATGATCGCTCCACCGATTCGGGAACCGGGCGATATTGAGGCCATCTTTGACCGATTGGCAGAAGGGATGCTCGAAGTTGTCTCTACCGACCACTGTGCGTTCACGCGGGAGAGCAAACAGGTCGATGATTGGTGGGACAGTAGTTTCGGGACGAACAGTTTGCAGGTCAGTCTTCCTGTCTTCCATGACGAGGCAGTCAACCGCCGCGACTTCTCCTATCCTTTCCTTGTACAGGTCATGTCGCACACACCTGCTCGGCTATTCGGATGCCCAAATAAGGGGTCGCTCGAACCCGGAACAGATGCGGACCTGATCGTGTTTGACCCGAACGAGACTTGGACTATCGATGCGTCTGAAAACGCATCGAGAGCAGACTATTCGATCTATGATGATCGAACGGTCACAGGGCGTGTCGAGAAGACGCTCGTCCGGGGAACTGTCGTCGCTGATGATGGTGAGATTGTCTCGGAACCGGGACAGGGGCGGTTCATCGAACGAGAGATACCGGACTGGAGTGCGGTGTAAAAAACCGGAAGAGATCCTGACCCAGCGTCTAGACGATCCGAACGGTGACGTCTTTTTTACCTGTTTCCATTGTCTCACGTTCGAGCGCTGCCAACTTTTCATCACTCGCATCGACCGTCGCTACGTGATTTCCTGCCAGTTCGCCCGCTGGGCTTTTGAAACAGGTCGGCCCGCATGCCAGCAGGATCTCCTGTTCGTTCCTATATCCGGGGTAAAAGAGTACGTCACCTCTTGAGGGATATACGGTGTGGTTCTCTCTTGGCACCGACGGAAGATCGACTTCATCGATGTTGATCCAGGTTGCGTGTCCGCTCCAGCGGACGTGCATCAGCTCCGTCTCGAGTGGTAGGAACGATTCCATCGTCTCGACCGACACTGGTGCCTCACTCTTGAGCAGTTCTCCGGTCAATACGTGGTCCTCTAAGTCGAGTTCTAATCGTACCACATCTATCATTGACCACCGGGTAAAATAAACGTTGGTGAAGGGAGGAAGAACCCCGCGACTGGCATCGTGTATTCTGGTGACAATTAGCTCTGGTAACTAATCAGAGCAGATCCGCCTGCGTAAGCGCGTCGCGTATATCAGCTACCTCAGACTCTGGAATCGGAACTGCTGGGCGCAGGGGAGTCGAAGTCGGAAGGCGCCCCTGCATCTCTAACGCCACTTTCAATCGGAGGCTTCCATCGTGTTTTGGTTGTTGGTAAGTTGCTTCGAGAACTGGCTGTAACCGGTCGACCACGCTTCGGGCTGTCTCGAGCTTGCCTTCTTGTACCGCCTCGTAGAGCCTGACAATCAGTTCGGGGAATGCCGCGCCGAGTTCGACGACGGTTCCGTCGACACCCAACGCGTAACACGGTAAGAGGTGTTCATCATTCCCCATCAGGTATGTGACATCGCTGTCACTCTCGCGGAGTGCCTGTATGTCTTCTTGCGTGTGATCAACGTTCCAAACCCCTTCTTTGATTGCAGTGACATTTTCAATCGACGCGATTTCCCCGAGTACTTCGGCGTCGAAGTTCCGTCCTGTTCGTGCTGCCGTCTGGAACGCCACGACTGGGGTAGTCGCGGAGTCGGCGACGTCCTTGTAGAACTCTAATGCTGCTTCTCTTCGGCCGGTGATTGGGGTTGACGGAGCATCTACCATGACTGCGTCTGCACCCGCGTTCTCTGCCCGGCGGACATCTTTGATCACGTCACCGGTTGTTGCGCCCTCGACGCCCGCGTAGACGGGGACCTCGGAGACGACGTTGGTCGCGATGTCGACGACACGCTCTCGTTCGCTCGCCGTGAGTGCGTAGCGTTCGCCCGCGTGTCCGTTGACAAGCAGTCCGTCGACTCCCTCCACCCCCGCGAGTTCGGTGAGATGGGTCGCGAGTCCGTCCTCGTGGATATTCTGCTTTTCCGTGACTGGCAGGAACGCTGCCGGAATGATGCCGGAAATCTCTGGTGACATCGCGAGCGTTGGTTGAGATAGGGAGTATTTATAATTTTCCCTACCCTCTTCGGATAATGGGCCTGCCGATGATTGTGTTTCCCGCGAATTGAGCTGTCAGCCGTGTCAAGCGGGGCGGCCCCATCTTCTTTCGGTACCGCTGGATTGATTGAATGTCTGTCATTAACGGAGCTAAGTGTTGGCGTGATCGCTGCCGTAGATTTATATGGATAGGGAAGCCCATCGAATACATGGCATCGGATATGAGCGGTGTAGAGGATACCACCTCCGCTGGTTCGACGATTCACATCGATGGATTGCGGAAGACGTTCGATTCCGGGTCAGTAATCGCTTGTGAGGACATTGACCTCGAAATCGACGACGAGTTCGTTGTTCTCCTTGGTCCGTCTGGATGTGGGAAAACAACGACGCTTCGGTGTATTGCTGGCCTCGAGCAACCCGACGAGGGCCACATCTTCATCGGTGGCGAAGAAGTTACTTACGCACGGCCAAAGGACCGAAACCTTGCGTTCGTGTTCCAGAGTATCGCTCTCTTTCCGCACATGACGGTCCGTGACAACATGCGGTTCGGACTCGATATGATGACGGACCTGAGTGCCAATGCGAAAGAGGAACGAGTGAAGGAGGCCGCCGAGATACTTGACATTGGTGACTTACTTGACCGGAGTCCCAGCGCACTCTCCGGGGGCCAACAACAGCGAGTTAGTCTCGGCCGTGCAATGGTTATGGAGCCCTCGGGATTCCTTCTTGATGAACCGTTTTCGGCTCTCGATGCGAACCTAAGAGACCAGATGCGTGTCGAGATGAAGAAACTGCATCGCCGTCTTGAAACGGCTATGATATTCGTCACGCACGATCAAGAGGAGGCGATGACGCTCGGTGACAAAATCGTCGTGATGAATGATGGTCACATCCAACAAGTCGGCACGCCGTACGAAATATACAACGAACCCGTCAATCGGTTTGTTGCTGAGTTCATTGGGTCGCCCTCGACAAATTTCATGCGGGCGACGATACGAGACGCCGGCGACACTGTCGAACTCGTGAACGATACGTTCACTCTCACACTCACCGAGACACAGGCCTCCGAGATCCGCTCGTTCGTTGGCAACGACATCTGGATCGGCGTCCGGCCAGAGTACATCGATTTAACGACGGAGGGGTCTGGCCTCTTTGAAACGGAAATTCAGGTGATAGAACCTCTTGGAGCAGATGACGCCGTCTACATGTCGGTCTCTATCGACGGAGAACCGAATGAAGTGACCGCGCTCACCAACCAGGGAACCTTCGAAGAAACGGCTACGGTTGCCATCGATATGGACCCGAACGCAGTCTGGCTGTTCGACGACACCGGTGACCGGATCCTATAAGACCAGCCCACATCCGCCGTAGTTTTGTCGCTATATTATTACCATCATTGACTATCTGTACAGACTATAACCAATTTCCTCTCTTCACCTCTCGGAAACAGCCTTGAGTCCGCTGGAAAGTGGTATCCGTGCTTCTAGTATCGGATCGCCAGCGAGACATTGTTCAGGTTAGCCGATTGATGCAGATAGTGAACGCTTACAGAAATTTGCCTTTCGGGTCAGTTGCAGATGGTGGAACGACGCCGCTCGACACTCAAGTTTATTATCTCTGAGACGCTACCTGTTAGCGATAAACACGTTAAATAAATTCAAGGCCCAGCTTGATCACAAACTCGGGTGTCCTCTTTAGCGCCCCAGACCACAATTTTGGGCATCAAATACACTTGGTAACGACGTGATTTTTGCTATAGGGAATAAAAGTGCTTAATCATTCACTTTCCAACTCTATTTGAATACTTTCCTGACCCAAAACTATAAGTAACTTTGGTCTGCACAGTGGTTACGTGGTACGTTATGGATAGCCAAGACTCACGCTCCAATAACCAGCAGAATCGTTCTACTAAAAGTCGACGTCGATTCCTCGCACTCACCGCAATGGGAAGTGCAACGGCCATAGCCGGTTGTAGCGGGGATGGCGGTAGCGGGTCTACTCAGAACACCGGAACTGGGAACGGAGTTTCTGGTCAGAATAGCACGCCAGGAAGTAGTGGAACCACGAATGGGTCGAACTTCGACGATGTCTCGTTCAATTTCTGGGACTCGTTCAACGTGCAGTCCCGCCAAGCTCGAACCACTATCGAGCGGATGATCGGCCAGTTCGAAGGCCGGACCGGAGCGAGCGTGGAGACGAACTGGTCCAGCTACGGCGAACTATCCGGCGCGAAGTGGGTCAACGCCTGGGATCGGGGCCAAATCCCTACGCTCTACACGTCCGAAACCGCCGACATGGGGAAGTTTTTTATCAACGATTGGGTTAAGCCCGTCAGAGAGTATGAAGACCGACTGCCCGACGGACTGATGGAGAACATCGAGTGGATTCGCCCCATTCTCGAAGACGCTGCCCGCGGTTTCGACAACATCCTCTATGAGCTCCCTTTCGGTATCTTGCCGCGGAATCCCATCGTCGCTCGTACGGACCATCTTGAGGCGGCTGGGTTCAACCCCGATAGCTTCCAAGTGACCGGATACGAGGACCTGATTCAGAAAGCATCGAAGCTCCAAGAGGATGGACCCGGTGACTACGGTTTCCAGATTTTCGGCAGCGCTTACGACTGGAACGATATTATGCAGGTCTGGGCGATGGCTGAATACGGGAAGAAGGGGCGCCTGTTCAATGAGGACTGGTCGGATGTCAATTACACGAACGAAGCGTTCATGGATATGGCGAAAAAGTATACAGCGGTCTACCAGGAACACGGACTCTCGAGCCCTAAGACACCACAGCAGGCCGACGAGCCGATGGTCCCTGCCCTCAACCAGGGGACTGTCAGCATGAGTATGCCCGAGTGGCTCAACCTCCCGGAGTTCCTCTCACAGGCAGGAGACAAGGTCAAAGACGGTACCATCCGCTGGTATCCGATGTGGGAGGGAGATTCCGGTCAACGCGGCATGTTCGGCATGTACGGTATCGGTATCACTCGCGGCCCGGACAACGCGGATCAGAGTACGATCGAGCGACGCCAAGAAGCAGCCATCGACTTCATGTCCAAGTGGTTCTCCAAGGAGTTCCAGCGGAAGCTCCCGCACACGATGGGGGTTCTCCCCGTCCGTGAAGACGTGTACGATGAACTGGAAATCCCCGGAGCAGAACAGAACAAGACTGTGGAGACAGCGAATACGATGATCAACTCAGTCAAATACGCCTGGGAGTATCATCCGAATTGCTCGTCTGTCCGCGCGGGAATCCCCGGAAACTACATGTCGAAGATGCTGAATGGTTCGATATCGCCCCAAGAAGCGATGAACAGCATGTACGACGAGGCACAGACACTCTCTCACGTCCCTTACGATAAGTCGCAGTGGAAAAAGCCCTGAAATCCTCCGTGTCGGTGGGGGTTTTATTACTCATGCACTGGTGAATCTTCACAAATGAGCCAAGATACACAACAAGCATTCGGGTCGGTCTCGCATCGTTATAGACGTATGAAGGAAACGTTTCTCGAACATCGGTTAGCATACCTCTTCATCCTTCCAACGCTGTTGTTCTTGGTACTCATCCTGTGGATCCCCTTCTTCCGGGGGGTCTGGATGAGCCTTCACGAATGGCCACTCAACGGGGAGCCGACGTGGATCGGCCTTGAGAACTACACATATCTTTTCGAATGGGACGTGTTCTACACGTCACTCAAGGCTACGTTCCTGTTCGCTTTCACGACTCTCATCCAACTTGTCATCGCGCTCGCTGCCGCGATAGCTATCAAGAACATCGGCCATCTAAAAGATATCATGAGCAGTATTTTTTTAATTCCCTACACCATGCCACCGGTCGTTACTGGTACGGTCTGGCTGTACCTGCTCCAGCCGCAGCAGGGTCCAGTGTGGCAGTACCTGGTAGGCTGGGGAATCCTCGATAGCCCCATCTACTGGTCGGTAAGCGGCGACACCGCCATGGCGGCTATTGTCGGTGTCACCGCCTGGACCTTCTGGCCGTTTATGTTCCTGATTATCTTTGCATCCCTAGAAAACATCCCGGACGAACTCTACGAATCGGCACGGGTGTACGGTGCGGGGCGGATCCAGACCTTCCTCAAGGTCACCCTTCCGAACCTCAAGAGCGCCATCCTCGTCGCAGTGAGTATTCGTATGATTTGGAACCTTGCTAAGATTTCTCAGCCCCTCCAGATGACCAGTGGGGGACCCGGATACGAGACTTCAATCCTCGCAGTCTTGCTCTACCGCTTCGCGTATGATCGTAACCAGATGGGCATTGCCTTCGCTGTGGGTATCGTCCTGCTACTTGTTGTGATCGCCTTCATTCTCGTGTTCCTACGGGAATTTGAGCGCGATTCGGGAGGTGCGTCCGCATGAAATTCAACGACGCCCGCACTCGAGCGCGGCTTTTTACCAGTGCGAACTATCTTCTCGTGCTGGCATTTGCAGGGATGATCCTGCTACCGTTCCTGTACGCGTTTTCTGTCTCAATCAAACCGCCAACAGAGTTCTTCGGAACGCCGCACCTCATCCCGTACGAGCCGACATTCAAGCACTGGGGAGACGCCTTCGACAATCTGCGTGAGCCGTTAGTCAATAGTCTGATCATCGCGTCCGGCACGGCGATCATCTCCCTCTTCGTGACGATACCGGGTGCCTATGCGTTCGGCCGTGTCGATTTCGCCGGGAAAAAGATCGGATTCTACATCATCGTTATGGCGTTGCTGTTCCCGTATGTGTTGCTCATCATCCCGATTTCGGACCTCTGGTACAGACTCGGGCTCTTCAACACAATTCCCGGCCTCTGGATTGCTTACCAGGCGTTTATCACACCGTTCGCTGTTTGGATCCTGCGGGACTACTTCGAGAAGTTGCCGTTGAACATTGAGGAAGCCGCACAGGTGTACGGCTGTACGAGTTTCCAGGCGTTCCGGAAGGTCATCCTACCGCTCTCGGCCCCGGCCGTGGCCGCGGTTGGGTTCCTCTCGTTCGTTGTCTCCTGGAATGACTTCCTTTTCTCAAACATGCTGACGACCGGTACCGGCCCACGGCCGGCGGTCGTCAGTCTGTTCATTACAACGGCTGGTGGCGAGGGACTCCACTGGGGCCTCACGATGGCGAAGACGATCATGATTGGCCTCCCGCCGACAGTGTTCTACCTCGCTGCACGGAAGTACATCACGAACGCGTTCGCTGTGGAGTGATCCACCGGAACTCATTCGTGATACAACTCTAGCGCGGGCTTTCTACAGGCCGGAACGATGCAAGTGACGAGATCGGAGCATCAAATAATGCATATAAATGCACTAAATGTCTACAAAGAATAGACTCTTCGGCGATACTGAGAACGTCATCGGCGACCCAACGTTCAGAGCGCTACTACTCGCGAATGTCATGTCGACGCTGGGGACCGCACTCGTTTCTCCGCTCCTCAGCACGCTCACTGGACCGTTCGGTGTTTCGGAGACACAGATAGGGCTTATCATCACTGCCTTCAGCGCTCCCGCAATTCTCTGCATCCCGCTGGCCGGTTTCCTTGGCGACCGTGTCGGGCGAAAACCGCTGCTCGTTGGTGGACTCGTCGTCTACGGTATCTCTGGGACCTCTGTCGCCCTTACGACCGACTTCCGGATTGTCCTCTTCCTGCGCTTTGTACAGGGATGTGGCTACTCGCTCGTCCTACCGACGATTGTGGCGAGCGTCGGCGATCTGTACGAGGGGGTAACCGAAGCGACGGCGCAGGGACTCCGGTTCGCGACATCCGGTGTTTCACAGATGACGTTCCCCCTCGTCGCTGGTTTGCTTATCGCCTTTGCCTGGCAGTACCCGTTCGCGTTGTACGCTGTCGCGATTCCGGTCTCTGTGCTGGTCTACCTGTGGTTCGACGAACCTGCACGGTCGGACGCCTCTGCCACCGAGTCGTCGTCAGCCGGCCAAATGCCTCTCAAAGCGTATCTCTCGCGCCCGCCCGTGGCTGCGCTTCTTGTCGCACGCGGACTTCCCGAGTTCCTGTTCATAGGATTCCTGACGTTCAATTCGATGATCGTTGTTCGTGTTCTGAACTACTCCCCGAGGGAGGCGGGACTGCTGGTAGCGGTCTGTAGTCTTGTGTACGCTCTCGCGGCGACCCAGACCGGCCGCCTGACGACCATCTTTGACAATCGACTTCCCTTGATGACCTTGGGAACAGCTGGGATGGGCGCCGGCTTGCTCATAGTTGCGTTTGCACCGTCGCTGCTCATCCTTGTTATCGGCATCGTGGCCTTCGCCGTCGCCTACGGGGTTCTCATTACTCTATATCGAAGTACGATTACGGGGATTGGATCCAGCGAAGTGCGCGGTAGTCTTGTCAGTATCGGTGAATCCATCGGCCGGGTGTTCGCGACGATCGTCCCGGTAGTCGTCGGTTCGCTTGTCGCCATAGGTGAACCCCGTTTGGGTTACGAGGGCGCCATCCGCGGCATGATACTCGTCCTCGGTGCTGGGGGAACAGTTGCGGGATTCGGTTGTTTGCTATTCATTCGTTCGATGGACAGATCGCTGAAAAATCAATAGAGCAAGTGTAGATCGGGACTTAGGGGCATATGTCCCCTGCGCAAAGCTGCTTTCCCAACTATGTGGCGGACCAGTTCTTTGTCTTGCTCAGATTAGCGTCTCGCAGTAGCTTCAAAACCGATCTCCACAACAGACCCGTCGCGAGTATACTGACTACGTGCTGGAGAGAGGATAATGAACAACCGACGGCTGTTTGCTACGCCGAACCACCATCCGGAACTGCTCGGGACGACGACGTTGAAATAGAACTCACATAGTATATCCCAGGAATGTATAATATCTCTGGAGAGCACCAGCAGAGAGCCAGTTACGACGACTTCACCGACACAGCATCAACGGGATTTGAGTTTTCCTTCCAACGTCTGAGATATCCACCATGCCAGGTCAGTTGCGAGTGTAGAGATACGGGCTTGAGTGAGTCACTACTCGCCGAATCCAGGGTCATCATCACACACACAGTCGCCCATGAGCCCCTGCCACGATTCAGCATCTACGCACCGTACACCGCTGCAATTACGAGCTCAACTGGTATAAATCCGTGTATTAGATTGAAAATATACTTAGATATAATGCTAAAAATGCATCCTGAACGTATATTATCTGATATCGTACTAAAATTCATATAGTAAATTCAAGATAGCTTTTTTTCGGCATGATATTCTTCTACTCAAGTCTAAACTGGAAAGATAGCCTCTTATCAAAGCTTATTATTGCTTATTTGGCTTACAACTGTTTCAATAGGGGGAAAAGATCCTAATCGCGGCATAGTTCACGTAAGTCAAACAGGCATTCCGGGGAGACGGCGATGCATGACACCTATGACGCGCTCACCGCCGACACATCGACCTTCGTTCGAAGTCCGTATCATGTCATGATTCGGGAGGTCAGATAGCAGGGTTCAGGCAGGGGTTTCGAGCAACAAACGACGGTCAGAAATCAATCGATTATCGGCTAACCAACAGCCGCTGGGACATTCACCCATTGTTGGTTAGCGCTCAGCTACCCTACACCGTCGCTGCCACGTGCTGATACCCCCGCTTGCGTCGGCGTTGCTGCAATATCAACCCGCCAAACCCTGACGCGGTGCCTGATAGACACGTTAGATGAGATGCTCTATGGACTCGCTGTCTCGGGCTAACTCGGACTGTTCAGGCGAGGCATCTGTCTCACGTGTAGAGAACGATTCCGGTGAGACGGCCTGTTGCATTGCCGTGAGCTTCGACCGAAGTTGGCCGCTCGTCAAGCGGACCAGCTCATCATCAGGCCAGGAATGCACTTCGAGCCCGTCGAAGCGTGTTGCGACCTGCTGGACCGTGTTCAGTTGGTTGAGGGCGTACTCAACCCAGTACTGGTGGCTGTCC
>ENA-ORCO01000483-ORCO01000483.1-marine-metagenome-genome-assembly--contig:-NODE-483-length-18644-cov-3.368396_pt1 | contig 18644 bp, 10 predicted proteins | sample MGYA00248633_ERZ508508 | MGnify/ENA primary metagenome ERZ508508 (study PRJEB26179, sample SAMN06268845) | marine metagenome | isolation source: A23 P1 aerobic enrichment on pine of planktonic cells taken...
CGGGAGCGTCCCCGAACCGTCCCCTGGTGGCGGCGAGATAATCCACGTCATCGGCCGGGACATCATCCAGCACCACACCGTCTTCTGGCCGGCGATGCTTCGGGTCGCGGGCTACAACGAGCCCCGCGCGGTGATGGCGAGCGGGTTCGTCACCCTCGGCGGCAAGGGTTTCTCGACCTCGCGCAACCGCGCCGTGTGGGCCGACGAGTACCTGGAGGAGGGGTTCGACCCCGACCTCCTCCGGTTTTACATCACCACCAACGGCGGCTTCCAGCAGGACGTCGACTTCTCCTGGGAGAAGTTCCAGGAGCGCGTCAACGGCGAACTCGTCGGCACGCTCGGGAACTTCCTCTACCGGTCGCTGTTGTTCGCCGCTCGCGAGTTCGGCGGCACGCCCGACACGGACGTCTCGGCGGACGTCCGCGAGCGCATCGAGACCGCGATCGAGGAGTTCAGCGCGGGCGTCAACGACTACTCCGTCCGCGAGGTCGGTCTCTCGGCGGTGCGGCTGGCCCGCTTTGGCAACGAGTACATCCAGCGCAACGAGCCCTGGAAGCTCACCGACGAGGACCCCGAGGCCGCCGCCCAGGTGATCCGCGACTGCGTCCAGATCGCCAAGGCCGTCACCGTCCTCTTCCAGCCGATCGCTCCCAACGCCTGCGAGCGGCTCTGGGACGACCTCGGCGACGGGGGCAGCGTCCACGACGCCGAGGTCGCGGCCGCCCTCGACGCGCCCGCCGCCGAGTTCGACGAGCCGAGCGAGCCCTTCGAGCAGATTCCCGACGAGCAGGTCGAGGAACTCAACGAGAAACTCGAAGCCCGCGTCGCAGAGGCGACCGAGGGCGACGACGCTAGCGACGCCGACGAAGCAGGCGACGGAGCAAGCGACGACGAGGGCGACGCTTCCGGGGACGCCGCCGAGGCGCTGGAGCCCCTCGCCGACGAGCGGATCGGCTTCGAGGAGTTCGAGGACCTAGACCTCCGGGTCGGCGAGATCGTCGACGCCGAGGGGATCGAGGGCGCCGACAAACTCGCCCGCCTGACCGTCGACATCGGGATCGAGGAGCGCCAGGTCGTCGCGGGCATCAAACAGCTTCACGACCTCGACTCGCTCCCGGGGACGAAAGTGGTCGTCCTCGCCAACCTCGAACGCGCCGAACTGTTCGGCGTCGAGTCCAACGGGATGGTGCTCGCCGCCGGCGAGGAGGCCGACCTGCTGACGACCCACGGCGACGCGGTCCCCGGGACGAAGATTCGGTGAGAGTCACCACCTCCCCCTGGGTACCGGCGCCCTTTTCCGCGGATCCGCGCTAGGGGGACCATGCGAAACGCCAAGATCGTCTGTACGCTCGGGCCGGCGTCGGACGACCGGGAGACGATCCGGGCGCTCGCGGACGCCGGGATGACGGTCGCGCGCCTCAACGCCAGCCACGGGACCCCCGAAGAGCGGGCGGCCGTCGTCGACCGTGTGGCGGCGGTCGATTCGGCCATCGACGGGACGGTCGCGACGATGATCGACCTCCGGGGACCGGAGGTGCGGACGGCCCCCCTCTCCGAGCCGATCGAACTGGAGACGGGGTCGACGGTCCGGTTCGTCGAGGGCGACACCGCGACCCCCGAGCGGGTCGGCCTCTCGCACTCGATCGACGCCGCGGATCCGGGCGACTCGGTCCTGCTTGACGACGGCCGGATCGAGGCCGTCGTCCGATCGGTCGCGGACGGGGTCGTCACCGCCCGGATCGAGTCCGGCGGACGGCTCGGCGGGCGCAAGGGCGTGAACGTCCCGGGCGTCTCCGTCGACGCCGACCTCCTCACCGACAGCGACCGGGAGGAACTCCGGATCGCCGCCGAGCGCGACGTCGATCTGGTCGCCGCGAGCTTCGTCCGTGACGGCGACGACGTCTACGAGATCAGCGAGGTCATCGAGGCGTTCGGCGGCGACGTGCCGGTGGTCGCCAAGATCGAGCGCGCCGCCGCCGTCGAGAACCTGGAGGGAATAGTCGAGGCGTCCTTCGGAGTGATGGTCGCCCGGGGGGACCTGGGGGTCGAACTCCCCCTGGAGGACGTTCCGCTCATCCAGAAGCGCATCATCCGGACGTGCCAGACCCGGGGCGTGCCGGTGATCACGGCCACGGAGATGCTCGACTCGATGGTCCACGCCCGGCGGCCGACGCGGGCCGAGGCCTCGGACGTTGCGAACGCGGTGCTCGACGGCACCGACGCGGTAATGCTGTCCGGCGAGACCGCCGTCGGCGACCACCCGGTCCGGGTCGTCGAGACGATGGACCGGATCGTCCGGGACGTCGAGGGGTCGCCCGAATACGACGAGAACCGCGAACAGCGCGTCCCGACCGCCGACGAGACGCGCACGGACGCGCTGGCCCGGTCGGCGCGATTTCTCGCCCGCGACATCGACGCCTCGACCATCGTCGCCGCCAGCGAGTCCGGCTACACGGCACTCAAGGCCGCCAAGTTCCGGCCGTCGATCCCGATCGTCGCCTCGACACCCAGCGAGGCCGTCCGCCGTCGCCTCGCGCTCTCGTGGGGGATCATCCCGAAGTCCTCGCCGTACACGGCCGGCGGCGCGGACGCCGTTATCAACAACGCTGTCCAGTCCGCGCTGGACACCAGCGCGGCCGAGAGCGGCGATACGGTAGTGGTCCTCTCGGGGATGATGACCGAACTCGACGGCGTCAACACCGCGAACACGCTGAAAGTCCACGTCGCCTCCGAGACGATCGCGACGGGCCGCTCGGTCGTTGGCGGGGTCGTCTCGGGCGAACTCCACTGGACCGAGGACGGCGACCTGACGGCGGTGCCCGAGGGCGCTATCCTCGCAGTCCCTGAGGACTTCGACGGCGAGTTCACCGGTGACGTCGAGAAACTCGCCTGTATCGTCGACTTACACGAGGGGATGACGAGTTACGCGGCGATAGTCGCGCGCGAACTCGACATCCCGATGGTGACCGATACCTCGCTGTCCAGGGACGTGCAATCGGGTACCGTGATCACGGTCGACGCGGAACGGGGGATCGTCTACGACGAGGCGATCCGGAACCGCGCGGCCGAACGCCTCGCCGAGCGCGAGGGCGAGCGATTGAGTGAGTGAGTGCCAGCGGGGAGTGGGCGAAAGGGTGAGTGAGTGCCAGCGGGGAGTGGGCGAAAGGGTGAGTGAGTGCCAGCGGGCGAGAGAGTGAGCGGGCGAGCGATTGGCCAGACGAGCGGTCCCGCGACCCGGGTCAGCGAATCCCACACTCACAGACGAGTGAATATGTGTAGTTAAGTAGTCGAACGCACTCACCCCACACAATGCCCACCTACGCAGGGGTCGACCTGGGCGCGACGCACGTTCGCGCCGTCGTCGGGGACGAGTCGGGGCGCGTGATCGCGTCCCGGCGGTCGGAAACGCCACAGGGACCGAACGGCATCGCCGTCACCGAGGCGGTCCTCGAAACGCTCCGCGGCGCCTGTTCGGAAGCGGGGGTCGACCCCTCGGCGGTCCGCGCCGTGGGGATCGGGTCGATCGGCCCGCTGGATCTCGCGGAGGGCGCCATCGACAATCCGGCGAACCTGCCCGACACCATCGACCGGATCCCGCTGACGGGACCGGTCGGCGAACTGGTCCACAGCGAGAACGTCTACCTCCACAACGACACGACCGCTGGCGTCATCGGCGAGCGCTACTACAGCGAGCGCAACCCCGACGACATGATCTATCTCACCATCTCCAGCGGCATCGGCGCCGGCGTCTGCGTCGACGGCAACGTCGTCGGCGGCTGGGACGGCAACGCCGGCGAAGTCGGTCACACTATCGTCGACCCGAACGGTTTCATGACCTGTGGCTGTGGCATCGACGGTCACTGGGAAGCCTACTGCTCGGGCAACAACATCTACCGCTACGCCCGCCGACTCCACGACGAGGACCCCATCGACACGTCGCTTCCGATGGAGAGTCCGGACCTTACCTCCGAGACCATCTTCGAACACGCCAACGAGGGCGACGAATTCGCCGTTTACGTGATCGATCAGGTGAACCAGTGGAACGCGATCGCCTTCGCGAACATGGTTCACTCCTTCGCCCCGCTGGTCATCTACGTCGGCGGCGCCGTCGCGCTCAACAACCCCGAGTGGATCCTCGACCCCGTTCGAGAGGAACTCGACGACATCGTCTTCGGAAACGTCCCCGACGTTCAACTGACGAATCTCGGCGACGAAGTCGTCGTCAAAGGGGCGCTCGCCAGCGCCATCACCGACGGCACCGGCGACCGCTCGCGGGCGCCGACCTGACGCAGGGCGGCTATCGATTTTCGACCCGGCTCACTCCTCGCGCGCCCAGTCGAGCGAGCGCTCGACGGCGTCGCCCCAGCGGTCGTAGCGGGCGTCGGCGTTGGCCGCGGGGACAGCGGGGTCGAACTCGCGGTCGACCTGCCAGTTCGCTCGCAGTTCGTCGAGCGTGTCCCAGTAGCCGACGGCGAGCCCGGCCGCGTAGGCCGCACCGAGCGCAGTCGTCTCGTCGACGCGCGGGCGGACGATTCCGGACTGGAGCGCGTCGGCCTGTAACTGACAGAGGAAGTCGTTTTTCACGGCGCCGCCGTCGACGCGGAGTCGCCCCATCTCCACGCCGGCGTCGGCCTCCATCGCCTCAACGACGTCGCGGGTCTGGTAGGCGATCGATTCCAGCGTCGCGCGGACGACGTGCTCGCGGCGCGTCCCGCGGGTCATGCCGACGATGGTGCCGCGAGCTCGCCCGTCCCAGTGGGGCGCACCAAGCCCCGTGAACGCGGGGACGACGTAGACGCCGTCCGTCGAATCGACCGATCGCGCGAGTTCGGCCGTCTCGGTCGGGTCGTCGACGAACCCGACGTCCTCGAGCCACTGGATCGCGGCGCCGGTCGCGAAGATCGACCCCTCGAGCGCGTACTGGACGGGTTCGCCCGAGCGCTGAAAACCGACCGTCGTCAGGAGGCCGTGGTCGGAGTCGACCGCCTCGGTTCCCGTATTCATCAGGAGGAACGAGCCGGTGCCGTAGGTGTTCTTTGCGTCGCCGGGGTCGAAGCAGGTCTGGCCGAACAGCGCGGCCTGCTGGTCGCCGAGCGCACCGGCGACGGGGACTTCGGCGCCGAGGAAGCCGTCGGCGTCGGTCGTCCCGTAGGTCTCCTCGTCCGAGGACGGGCGGACCTCCGGGAGCATCGCCTCGGGGACCGAGAACTCCTCTAAGAGTTCGTGGTCCCAGGCGAGGTCGCGGACGTCGTACAGCATGGTCCGCGAGGCGTTGGTCACGTCGGTCACGTGCTCGCCGGTCAGGTTGTAGATCAACCACGAGTCGATGGTGCCAAAGCGGAGTTCGCCCGATTCGGCCCGTTCGCGGAGATTCTGCCCCCGAGCGTCACGGAATTCGAGCGGGTCGGCGTTGTCGAGGATCCACTCGACTTTCGTCGCGGAGAAGTACGCGTCGGCCTCGAGGCCGGTCTTCTCGCGGATCCACTCGACTTTGTCCTCGGCTTCGAGCCGTTCGACGCGGTCGGTCGTCCGGCGGTCCTGCCAGACGATGGCGTTGTGAACGGGGTCGCCGGTCTCGGCGTCCCAGACGACGGTCGTCTCTCGCTGGTTCGCGATACCGAGCGCGCGCAGATCGCCCGGGTCGAGACTCGCCGTTCTGAGGCCTCGATCCACGGCGTGGGTGGCGTTTCGCCAGATCTCCATCGGGTCGTGTTCGACCCATCCCGGTTCCGGGTAGCGCTGTTCGTGGTCCTCGTAGGCGTTCGCGACGACGCGACCGCCGTGGTCGAACACCATGAAGCGCGTCCCGGTGGTCCCCTGGTCTATCACGCCGATGTACGTGTCTGCCATGATGTGGTGGACTCGCCGCCTCCGTCGTGCTACGGTCCGACGTGTGATAAATTATTACCGACTACTCGACTGGACAAGACGAAGGAGTCCCGAACAGACGCCGGCAAGGCAACTCACTGGCGCAGGTCGTAGAGGCGGCGAAACGCGGTCGGCGGGAAGCGGAGTTCGACGCGGCTGGGCGGGCGTCCTTTGCCGTCGCGCTTTTCGGCCTGGACGCGCTCGACGACGCCGACCTCGGCCATCTCGTAGAGGTAGCGCTTGACGGTGCCCGGCGAGAGGTCGATCGCGGGCACGGAGCTTATCGCCTCGGTCGTCGCCGTGACCGACGCGCGGTCGTCGGGTCCGAGGTCGACCAGTTCTCGCAGAACCAGCTGTTTGTTCTGGGGGAGCGCGAGGACGCGCCCGAGCGAGATGGAGGGGCGGGGAACCTCTTCGATGGCCGCGCTCACGTCGCCCGCTTCGATCCTGGTGCGGTCGGCGCGGTTGGCGAGGTCGGCCGCGATGAAAAGCGCCGCGAGCGCGTCGTGTGCGTTGCCGTCGGCCCACTCGGCGATGTCCCGCGCGAGGTCGTGGTCGAGCGCCTGCTGTGAGAGGCCGACCGACGCCCGCGCCATCAGGACGTCGACGAGCATCTGCCGTCGGTAGGGGTCGATCGCGACGGCCGTCGCGGTGTAGTCGGTCAGCGGCGTTGCCGCCGGCTCGTCGCGGCCGATGGCGATCCAGCTGACGTTGCTCGGGAGGCCGGCGAACAGTTCGACGAGGCGCTCCGCCGAGACCGTGTCGGGTTCGCCGACGTGGTCGACGGCGACGACGACGCCGGTCCGGGTGCGCGACCCGCGCAGGCGGTCGTGGAGTCGGTCGCGCAGTTCGCCGGTGCCGACGCCGTGTTCCGGGACCGATTCCTCGACCAGCGCGTCGAGGACGGCGTGGTAGAAGGCGAACTCGCTGGCTGTCTCGCGGGTATCGACGTAGACGAACCCGGGCGAGGCGGGTGCCGCCGCGCGCGTGCTCGTGTAGATGACCGACTGGGTCTCGGCCGAGAGGCGGTCGAGGTGGGAAAACAGCGCGGTGACGATGGCCGACTTGCCCGAGCCGGGCGGGCCCGCAACGTAGGCGTTCGGCGGGAGGTTTCCGTCGAACACCGGGTCGAGGTGGTCGAGCAGGCGCTCGAAGACCGGCCCGCGGTCGGACGGTTCGTCCACGTGGGAAACCGGCGAGAGCGCCTCGTAGTCCTCGATCAGCCGCGGGGCGCCGTCGCGACGCCGTCGTCGTTGGATCCTGGCCTCGATGTCCATGTGAGTTCCGGGCGGTTCGCGTTGTCGTTCGGTCTACGCTGCAGCATAAAAAGGGTAGGTATGAGCGGCCGGCGTCGACGCCGCGTCGTGCCGCGACCGACCCGGAGCCAGCGGTGCTCTCCCGGCGAGATCAGAGATAGCCGGCGTTCGGGAGGACGCCGGTGATCGACAGCACCGCGACGGCGACCATCGCGATGGCGATGGCCATCGCGGGCGGGTCGACGTGGGTGCCGGAGTGTGCGTACATCACGCGCTGGGTCGCCTCGCCGATGAGACCGCTGACCGCGCCGAAGGCGCCCGCGGCGAGCAGCGCGACGACGACGCCGGTCGTGTCGAGTGCCTCCAGCGGGATGACCGCGCTGGAGACGTCCGCGAACTCAGGCGCCACAACGACGGCACCGACGGCCCCGATGAGGGTGATGTGATGGGTCACCGGAATCTTCTCGACGCCGAGGTTCAGGAACAGCAGACTGATCGCCGAGATGGCGTAGCCGAGGAAGATGCTGCCCGTCTGCAGGTAGATGAACCCACCGAGGACACCGCCGACGAGACCGATCGCCGCGACGCCCGACCACTTGTACTGGTGGGGGAGCCACGGCTCGGTGGCCAGTCGACCCTTGTGTTCCTCGGGTACTTCACCGCCGTCGGTGGCCGCACGCGGTTCCTCGCGCTCGAACGGCGACATGTCGAGCAGGCCCGACCCTGCGGCCTTGCCGACCAGCGGGTAGCCGAAGACGACCCGCGCGATGACGGCGGTCGCGACGACCGACAGCGCGATGGTGTCGGTGATCGCCGTCCCGTCGGCGACGAGGACGGCGCCGGCGAATCGGTTGATGAGCATCCCGAGGACGCCGAAAATCGCGCCGACTGCGAGGATATCGGGCTTGGTCCCGAAGGCGTAGAGGATGTTCTTCCCGAAGTGGTAGTCCCAGCCGTCGGGTTCCATCTCGGGGTACTTCTTCCCCGCGTACGCGGTCGCGGCGACGCCGCCGGCGAAGGCGATGTGCGGGCCGGTGAGGGCACCGAACCCAAGGACGCCGGTGAGCCCCGCCGCGAACTCACCCTGCGGGATCGCAGTAACGTCCGTGTTGCCGACGATGGCCCGCTGGAGGATCGCCATCCCCTCGCCGAGGAAGACGACGAAACCCGTGAAGATGAACGCGGGGAGCGCGCCGATCGCAGCGCCGAAGGCCCCGCCAGCGAGCGCGGTGATAAAGAGTAAGGCGAAGTTCTTCCACGGCATGTCGAGGACCGGCACCTGGAGGACGACGTCCATCATCGGTCAGTCCTCCCGCGCCCAGTCGAGCGAGCGCTCGACGGCGTCGTCCCAGCGTCCGTACATCTTCTCGGCCTGGCCCGCGTCCATCTCCGAGTCGAACTCGCGGTCGATCTGCCAGTTGTCCCGGAGTTCGTCGATGGTGTCCCAGTAGCCGACGGCCAGGCCTGCGGCGTACGCCGACCCCAGTGCCGTCGTCTCGTCGACCTCCGGGCGGGCGATCTCCGTCTGGAGGATGTCCGCCTGGAGCTGGCAGAGGAAGTTGTTCTTGACCGCGCCGCCGTCGACGCGGAGACTCGTCGTCTCCACGCCCGAATCGGCCTCCATCGCCTCGGCGATGTCGCGGGTCTGGTAGGCGATCGATTCGAGGGTGGCCCGGACGATGTGTTCCTTTCGGGTGCCCCGCGTCATGCCGACGATGGTGCCGCGAGCTCGCCCGTCCCAGTGGGGCGCACCAAGCCCCGTGAACGCGGGCACCATGTAGACGCCGTCCGTCGAGTCGACCGACCGAGCGAGTTCGGCTGTCTGGGCGGCGTTGTTGATGAGGTCGACGTCTTCGAGCCACTCGATCGCCGCGCCCGTGATGAAGATCGCTCCTTCGAGCGCGTACTGGACAGGCTCGCCGGACATCTGGAAGCCGATGGTCGTCAGGAGGCCGTGGTCGGAGTCGACCGCCTCGTTGCCAGTGTTCATCAGGTAGAAGGAGCCGGTGCCGTAGGTGTTCTTGGCGTCGCCGGCGTCGAAGCAGGTCTGGCCGAACAGCGCGGCCTGCTGGTCGCCGAGCGCCCCCGCGACGGGCACTTCGGCACCGAGGAAGCCGTCGGCGTCGGTCGTCCCGTAGGTCTCCTCGTCCGAGGACGGGCGGACCTCCGGGAGCATCGCCTCGGGGACCGAGAACTCCTCTAAGAGTTCGTGGTCCCACGCGAGGTCGTGGATGTTGTACAGCATGGTCCGCGAGGCGTTGGTCACGTCCGTGATGTGGTTGCCCGTGAGATTGTAGATGAGCCACGTGTCGATAGTGCCCATCAGGAGTTCGCCGCCCTCCGCGCGGTCACGGACGCTCTCTGCTCGCGAACTCTGGAGTTTCAGCGGCTCGGCGTTGTCGAGGATCCACTCGGTCTTCGTCGCGGAGAAGTACGCGTCGGCCTCGAGGCCGGTCTTCTCGCGGACCCACTCGACTTTGTCGGCCTCCTCGAGTTCCTCGACGCGGTCGGTCGTCCGGCGGTCCTGCCAGACCAGCGCGTTGTGGACCGGTTTGCCGGTCTCTTCGTCCCAGACAATCGTCGTCTCGCGCTGATTGGTGATCCCGAGTGCCTCGAGCTGGGTCGCGTCGATGCCCGCGTCGTCAAGGCCGCTCGTGACGACGTCCTGCGTGTTCTCCCAGATTTCGACCGGGTCGTGTTCCACCCACCCCGGTTCCGGGTAAATCTGTTCGTGACCCTCGTAGGCGTTCGCGACCACCTGCCCGCCGTGGTCGAACACCATGAATCGAGTCCCCGTCGTTCCCTGATCGATCGCGCCGATGTACGTGTCTGGCATAGTTGGGTTGCTCCGTCCGGCGAGCAGTTTACCGACTGCCCTGCCTTGCTCGTAAACAATATAGGGAATCGTTATAAAACTTACTGTCGCATGGGTGGCCACTGGTAAACATAATAGTAATTCGTTCGTTGCAGGTCGATACTCCGATAGCTGCTCTCAGGTTTTGGAGGGCGGGTTTCCGGGATTTTAAGGAGCTCAAAGGCCCGAAAACCATGTTTCGTAGTGATTCGCATTCCTAGCGACCTGTTCGCCAACTCGCCGGCAGTGAAGACGACGATCGCGGTTTCGTGAGTCGAACGCCGATCTCCAGCACGAACGATCGTCGTATTTACTATCTCTACCAGATTGCCGATGAAGTAAAGTGGGTGGCTTCCGAACGGTCCGGTAAGGGATGGCATCGGTACCACACATCGTCGTTATCGGCGGCGGATCGACGGGGTCGGGGATCGCCCGCGACCTCGCGATGCGCGGCCTCGACGTCACGCTCGTCGAACAGGGTAATCTCACGCACGGCACGACCGGGCGGATGCACGGCCTCCTCCACAGCGGCGGGCGCTACGCGGTCTCCGACCAGGCGAGCGCCACCGAGTGCATCGAGGAAAACCGCGTCCTCCGCGACATCGCGAGTCACTGCGTCGAGATGACCGGGGGGCTCTTCGTCAAGCGACCCGAGGACTCCGAGGAGTACTTCCAGGACAAACTTCAGGGGTGTGAGGACTGCGAGATTCCCGCCGAAGTCGTCTCCGGCGAGGAAGCGCGCGCGATGGAACCCCATCTCGCGACGGACATAGACAAGGCGATCTCGGTCCCGGACGGCGCCGTCGATCCGTTCAGACTGGTGGTCGCCAACGCCGCCAGCGCCCAGGAACACGGCGCGCGCATCGAGACCCACTCGAAGGTCACCGACCTCCTCGTCGAGGACGGCGAGGTCGTCGGTGTCGAGGTCGAACACGACTCCGGGCCCGGCAAACGTGTCCACGGCGTCGAAGGCGGTACGGAGCAACTGCGCGCCGATTACGTCGTCAACGCGACGGGCGCGTGGGCCGGGCGCATCGGCGACATGGCGGACCTCGACATCGCAGTTCGACCCTCCAAGGGCGTGATGACCATCATGAACGTCCGGCAGGTCGACACCGTGATCAACCGCTGTCGGCCCAAGGGCGACGCCGACATCGTCGTCCCCCACGAGACCACCGCTATCCTCGGCACGACCGACGAGGAAGTCGAAGACCCCGAGGACTACCCGGAAGAGGGCTGGGAGGTCGACATGATGATCGACACGCTCTCCGAACTCATTCCGATGCTGCAGGAGGCCCGGACGATCCGCTCGTTCTGGGGCGTCCGCCCGCTGTACGAACCGCCGGACGTCGGCAGCACCGACCCCACGGACATCACGCGCGATTACTTCCTCCTGGACCACGAGGAGCGCGACGACCTGCCCGGCATGACCAGCATCGTCGGCGGGAAGTTCACCACATATCGGATGATGGCCGAGGAGATTACCGACCACGTCTGCGCCCAGTTCGGTATGGACGTCGACTGCCGGACCGCCGACAAGCCCCTGCCTGGCAGCGAGGATTTCGACGTCCTCCGGGACTACATGGACGAGTTCGGCCTCCGGTCGCCGATCGGTCGCCGGAGCGTCGAGCGACTCGGGTCGCGCGCGGACGAGGTGCTGAAGACGGACGCGCCGAACCCCACCGTCTGCGAGTGCGAGGGCGTCACCCGCGCCGAGGTACAGGACGCAATCGCGCAGTCGGGGTCGGACCTCAACGCCGTCCGCATCCGGACCCGCGCGTCGATGGGTAACTGTCAGGGCGGCTTCTGCTGTCACCGCCTCGCCAGCGAACTCCATCCAGACCACGACGAAGCGGCCGCGCGTCGCGCGTGGGACGAACTCCTCCAGGAGCGCTGGAAGGGCCAACGACACGCCCTGTGGGGCGAGCAGCTCTCGCAGGCGATGCTGAACTACGCGCTCCACGCCACCACGCAGAACCGCGACCACGACCCCGCCGACGGCGAGCCGGTCGACTTCGCCGCGTTCGACAGCGGCCCCACCGCGGGCGACGCGCCGAGTCGCTCCGGCGTCGCGACCGACGGGGGTGAGCGCAGTGGCGATTGAGTCCGAGGTGCTCGTCGTCGGCGGCGGCCTCGCGGGACTGACGAGCGCCATCGCCGCCGCGCGCGCCGGCGCGGACGTGCGACTCGTCTCGTACAAGCAGAGCACGCTCCGCAACGCGTCGGGACTCGTCGACGTGCTCGGGTACACGCCCGACGGCGACGGCCCGCTCGTCGACCCCTACGACGCCATCCCCAACCTGCCCGACGAGCATCCCTATCGGACTGTCGGCATCCAGCGCGTCCGGGAAGCGATGAGCCTGTTCGACGACCTCGCACCGAACTACCGCGGGTCCCACACTGACGCGAACGCCCTCCTCCCCACGCACGGCGGGACGGTCAAACCGACCGCCCGCTACCCCGCTGGCGCCAGCGCCGGCCTCGCGAGCGACGACCGGGACGTCCTGCTGGTCGGCTTCGAGTCGATGGTGGACTTCGACGCCCCGCACGTCGCCGCACATCTCGACGCGGCGGGCGTCCCCTTCGAGGTCCGCGGTGTCACCGTTCCCTTCCCAGGCGACTTGCGCGCCGACGCCAAGATCACCCGCTTCGCGAAACTGCTCGACACGAACGCCGACGTACCGGTCCGCGGAAGCGACCGACCCGCCAGAGACGCGCTCGCCGAGCGCGTCAATCCGGAACTCGACGACGAGACCCGCGTCGGCTTCCCGGCGATTCTCGGCGACGACGACCCGGCCGGCGTCCGGGCCGCGCTCGCCGAGCGCCTCGGCGCGGACGTATTCGAGGTGCCGATGGGGCCGCCGTCGCTCCCCGGTCTGCGCCTCGAAGACGCGCTGTTCGACGCGCTCGACGAGGCCGGCGCCCGCTTCGAGACGGGCAATCCCGTCGTCGAGTTCGACGGCGAGGACCGGATCGAGCGCGTCTACGTCGAGAAAAACGGCGCGAAGATCCCCCAGCACGCAGAGCAGTACGTCCTCGCGACCGGCGGCCTCGTCGGCAAGGGCGTCGAATCCGATCGGGAGTCCGTCTCGGAACCGGTCTTCGACTGTCACGTCGCCCACGCCGACGACCGTTACGAGTGGTTCGACACCGACGCGTTCGGCGACCATCCCTTCGCCCGCTTCGGCGTCGAGACCGACCACGAGCTGCGCCCGCTCGACGCCCGCGGCGACGTCGAGTTCGAGAACCTCCGGGCGGCGGGGTCGGTGCTGGGCGGCTACGACTTCGCCGCCGAGAAGTCCGGCAGCGGGGTGTCCATCGCGACCGGCCACGCCGCCGGCGAGGCCGCCGCGGAGGTGGCCCGATGAGCGACGCCGAATCTCCCGCCGAGGACGCTCCCGACCCCGGTGTCGATACCGACGCCGGCGAAACGGAGTTCGAACCGGCCGAGCCCAACACCGGCGAGGAGTTCGAGGCCGTCGACGTCTTCCCCGACAGCGACGACTTCGACCTGCGACCGGGTGCTGACTCGTGTTACAAGTGCTCGACCTGCGACACGAACTGCCCCGTCGCCGAGGTCGACGACGACTTCCCCGGTCCGAAGTTCCAGGGCCCAGAGCAGTGGCGACTCAAGCAGACCGACGAGGACTACGGCGTCGACGACAGCGTGATGGACTGTTCGAACTGCATGCGCTGTGACAGCGCCTGTCCCTCGGGAGTTCCGCTCTCGCAGATGCACAACGCGGCCCGCGGCGAGTACGTCAGCGAGGAGATGGACAAACTCTCCGTGGAGTACTGGCGCAACCGGATCCTCGCGAACTACCGCACGTCGGCGTGGATCGCGAGCAAGGTCCCCCGGCTGGCGAACGTCGCGATGAACTTCGGCCCCGCACGCTGGCTCATGGAGAAGACGATGGGCGTCACCGCCGAACGAGAGTTCCCCGAGTTCGCCACGGAGACGTTCCGCGAGTGGTGGGCCGGCGAGGGGGGCGCGGACGCGTCCCGAGAACGGGCGCGGGCCGCTCGCGAGCGCCGCGGCGAGGACCCGGCCGCCGACAAGAAAGTCGCGTACTTCCACGGCTGTTACTCCAACTACAACTCGCCGGAGGTCGGAAAAGCGCTCGTCCGCGTCTACGAGCACTTCGGGTACGAAGTCGTCGTCCCCGAGCAGGGCTGTTCGGGGACGCCGATGTTCGCCAACGGGATGCTCGCCGACGCGCGCCGCCACGCCGAGGTCACCGTCTCGTCGATGAGCGACCTCGTCGAACAGGGGTACGACGCCGTCGCCTCCTGTACCTCCTGCTCGATGGCGCTGCGACAGGAGTACCCCGAACTGTTCGACATCGACGGGATCGACGAGGTGGCGAGTCACACCTTCGAGTCCGTCGAATATCTCCGCATCCACGAGGACGTTCGCGGCGAACTCGCCGACGCGGACGTCGACGGCGACCTCGCGACGGAGTTCACCTACCACGCGCCCTGTCACGCCCGCAACCAGGGGCTCGAGCGGCAGGCCGTCGAGCTGTTCCGCGACCTCGAGGACGTGGGCATCGAGGACGTCGGCGAGTCCTGTTCGGGCATCTCCGGCACCTACGGCTGGAAGTCGGAGAAATACGAGAAGTCGATGGCTATCGGCGACGAGATGTTCGACCACATGGAAGCGGCTGACGGGGAGACGGGAATGACCGAGTGTCCGACCTGCGCGATGCAGATGGAACACGGCACCGACTACGACATCCGTCACCCCGTGGAACTGCTCGCGGCGGCGCTCGTCGAGTAGTCACTATGACGGGTGAATGGCGAGCAGGCGACACTCCCCGTCCGCAGGCCGTCGTGTCGCGCTCCCGCGGGCGACCTGCGGCGATGCTCACTGCACACCGCGGGCTGGCCGCGTTCTCGTTGATAAACCTGTGGCGGACTGTGGATTCGCGTGGATGGAACGGACCCGGGTGACGCCCGGTTACCCCGTGTTTTTCATGCCGGCGGCGATGCCCTGAACGGTCAGTCGCAGGGTCCGGCGCTCGGCGTCGGTCAGGTGGGACTGCGAGAGCAGTTTCACCTGCAGGAGATTGAGGGGGTCGACGTAGGGGTTTCGGCGTTCGAGGTTCTCCTGAAGCCAGTCGCGCTTGATGAGGCTCTCGCGGCCGGTGACCGACTGGACCACCTCGACCGCGTCCTCGTACTCCGCACGGATGTCCGCGAAGATGCGGTCTTGCAGGTCCTCGTCGGCCAGTGCGGCGTACTGCTCGGCTATCTCCATCTCCGAGCGGGCGAGCGCGAGCGTGGCGTTGTCGAGGATGGTCTGGAAGAACAGCCACTCGTCGTACATCTCCTGGAGCGTCTCGATGTCGCCGCCATCGTCGAGATACGCCTGGAAGCCGGTCGCGAGGCCGTACCACCCGGGGAGGATACACCGGGCCTGGGTCCACGAGAACACCCACGGGATGGCCCGCAGGTCCTCGACGCTCCGGTCCTCGCTCCGGGAGGCCGGACGCGACCCCATGTTCAGGTTCTCGATGACGGTGATCGGCGTCGCCGTCTCGAAGAAGTCGACGAAGCCGTCGGTATCGAGCAGGTCGACGTAGGCCACGCGGGCGGCCTCGGCGGCCGTCGAGATGGCGTCGGTCCACTCCTCGGGAAGGTCCTCGCTCGGTTGCTCCATCGCGTTGTGCCGGGCGCGGACCTGCGCGTTGAGCATCTGTTCGAGGTTCCGTTCGGCGATCCGCCGGTTGGCGTACTTCTCCGAGATGGTCTCGCCCTGCTCGGTGAACTTGATCTGCCCGGAGACCGTCTCGTTCGGGAGCGCGAGCATGGCGTCGTTCATCGGGCCGCCGCCGCGGGAGATAGAGCCGCCGCGGCCGTGGAACAGGCGCATCTCGACGTCGTAGTCGTCGGTGATGTTCGCGAGTCGGCGCTGGTTGCGAAAGAGGCTCCAGTTCGCGGCGAGAAAGCCGTTCTCCTTGTTCGAGTCGGAGTAGCCGAGCATGATCTCCTGGACGCCGCCGCGGGCCTCGAGTACCTGCTGGTACACCTCGTTCTCGAACAGGGTCCCCATGATCCGGCGGGCGCCGTCGAGTGCGTACTTCGATTCGAGTAGGGGGACGATGTCCAGCCCGCAGTAGCCCGGCAGGTCGACGATGCCGGCCTGGTCGGCCAGAAAGAGCACTTCGAGGACGTGGGAGGGCTCTTCGCACCAGCTGATGCAGTAGGTGTCGATGGCGTCGACGCCGTAGTCACGTTGCCACTCCGCGGTTTTCTCGAACCGGCGGAGGACGCGCTCTGTCTCCTCCGAGAGGCCGTCGCGGTCCTCGATATCGACGACCGGACGCTCCTGCTGAATCGCCTCGGTGAGGAAGTCGACGCGCTCGTCTTCGCTCATGTCCGCGTAGTCGATGCCGTCACGCTCGACGGCCTCGGCGATGGCGTTGGTGTGTTTCTCGCGGTGGTCCCGCAGGTCGAGGCTCGCGAGCGTGAACCCGAACGTGTCGACGGTGCGGGCCAGCGGGTCGACGTAGGCCTCGGCGATGGACTCCGCGCCGTTGTCCCGCAGGCTCTCGGCGATGGCGTCGATGTCTTCGAGCAGTTCCGCGGGCGATTCGTAGCCACCCGACCGGACGTCGTTGACCCGGAGGACGCTCTCGCGCATCAGCTTGAGTTTCTGGCGGTAGGGCTCGTCGGGGTAGCGCTCGGCGGCCTCGGTTGCGACGCCGGGGAGGCGGTCCCGGTGGGAGTCGAGACGCTCCTCGAAGCGCTCGCCGGTATCGATCTGGCTCGCGTCCTGGCTGAGGACGCCCGACAGTTCCTTCAGGCGGTCGCGATACAGCGGGAGCGCCACGGACTGCTGTCGGTCGAGCGTCTCTTCGGTGACCTCGGGAGTCACGAACGGGTTGCCGTCGCGGTCGCTCCCGGCCCACGAGCGAAACTCGTAGAGTTTGGGCACGTCCACGTCGCCGTCGAACTCGTCGTCGACGGCCCGCTCGAGCGCGTCGTACACCTCGCTGATGACCTCGAAGAGGACGTTCTCGATGTACCACTGGACGTTGAGCGCCTCGTCGGTCACCTCCGGCCGGCGGTCGCGGACCTGTGGTGTCTGCCAGAGGCTCGTCACCTCGGCCTCGAGATCGCGTTCGACGTCGGCTTTCTCCGGGTCAGTGAGCCGGACTTCGTCCATCTGCTGGAGGTGCTGGGACACCGACCGCAGTTTCGCCTTGACGGTCTTGCGCCGAGCCTCCGTCGGATGGGCCGTGAACGTTGGCTGGATGAGCACGTCGTCGAGCACCCGCTCGACGGTTTCGGCGTCCAGGTCACGCTCGGCCAGTTCCTCGACGGCCGCGCGGACGCTGTCATCGAGCGTCCCCTCGTGGCCCCCTTCCCGGATCTCCCTGACGCGCTGGCGCTCTTCCGCGAGATTGATGAGTTCGAAGTAGGTCGTAAAGGCCCGCGCGACGACGTCCGCCTCCGACGGTGAGAGGCCATCAAGCGTCTCGTGGATCACCTCGCGGTCGTCCATCTCGCCCCGTCGGTAGTCGATGGCCGCCGTCCGAATGCGTTCGACGATATCGAACGCCCCGCGGGAGGTCTGCTCCGTGATTATCTCCCCGAGTAGCGTTCCTAGCTCCCGAACGTCCTGGTTTACCTCTCTGGCATGCAATTCCATACCGGTTCCTGTACGTCCGTCCCGTAAAACCCTAGCGGATTCGGATATTCGTCGGAACGCATCCCGGAACGCGTCGACCGGGAAACAGATGCCGTGCGACCCTACCCGCCCCTATACCCCTTTATCATCCGATAGAAGCCCTGTACGAAACGTATTCGGAATCCGTTCCTCAGAGCGGATCAATATTCCGGCATGAAGGCCACGCAGGAGGGAACGGGGGAGCGGGGGGAGTTCGTTCGGACGGTCGTCCGAAACTGTTCGGACAAATCCGCGGACGTTTCGGGGCACAGGATCGGGCCGCGTTCGGATACGTCCAACAGGCACGATTCCGCGGCCGTTCCGGGCAGTTCGCATCACTTATGCCGGATGCGCTCACGGTTTCCCCCATGGATTTACAGGCGTACTTCGACGAGTTCACGGCGCGTGACTGGCCCCAGGCCACGGAGGGGACCGTCCGTTTCGCGATGATCGGGCTGGGCTGGTGGACGCTCGACCACGCCATTCCGGCGACGAACGAACTCGACCACCTCGAGACGACGGTCGTCGTCAGTTCCTCGACCGAGAAAGCCGAGGGGGTCGCCGACCAGCACGAGACCATCGAACACGGGCTGACCTACGACGAGTTCCAGGACGGCGCCGCGACGGAGGCCTACGACGCCGTCTACGTCGCAACGCCCAACGCCTTGCACCTTCCCTACGTCGAGACCGCGGCGGCGTACGACAAGGCCGTCTTCTGTGAGAAACCGATCGAGGCGAACGTCGAGCGCGCCGAGAAACTCGTCGAAGCGGCGAGCGACATCACGCTGGGCGTCGAGTACCGCCTGCACGTCCAGCCCGCCGCGCGGATGATGCGCGAGCTCGTCGCCGAGGGGTTCGTCGGTGACGTGACCCACGTCCACGGGAACATGTCACAGCCGCTCATGGAGATCAACCCCAATCCCGACCAGTGGCGGCTCAACCCCGACCTGGCGGGCAAGGGCGGGTCGGTCACTGACCTCGGTGTCTACTC
>ENA-ORCO01000484-ORCO01000484.1-marine-metagenome-genome-assembly--contig:-NODE-484-length-18570-cov-3.441356_pt1 | contig 18570 bp, 20 predicted proteins | sample MGYA00248633_ERZ508508 | MGnify/ENA primary metagenome ERZ508508 (study PRJEB26179, sample SAMN06268845) | marine metagenome | isolation source: A23 P1 aerobic enrichment on pine of planktonic cells taken...
AGTACCATACGTTGTTGGCGGCGGCGCTGCTCGATAATTACCGCGCCGGGTTCGGATTCGACGAGCTATTTTTAGCGGTCGAGGACCCGGACGGGCCGGTGACGCCACACCGGACGGTGTTGTTGACACCCGTCGCTCGACTGTGCGTGACTGGCGAGCCAGGCGATCGCCCGGCGGTGCGGCTTGGCGATGAACCAACACGGTGCTTCGCGGACGTGTGGGCGCGGCTGCCGGCCCACCTGTTCGATGTGGATGGCGAGCGGGTGTGGCGCGTGTTGGATGCGCAGTTGCGTCGCATCCGGTCGTGGTCAGCGGCACTGCAATTCATCGAAGAGTTCCTCACGGTGCACGGTGTCGGGTCGCGCGACTGTGGTGGGCGTGTCGACTCTGGTGGTGATGGCCGTGGTGCGTGAGAGAGGCACGGTGTCGTGGACGGGACGTGAGCGTCGGCGTGGCTGTGGGCGGGTACAGCGTGGGTGCGGTGAAGATACTGGAAACGGGGTGTGGGGGTCTCCGGTGTGGTCATCGTGGCGAGTCGGGGTTGTTGATGAGTCCGTGGCTGGGGCTGGGTGGTCTCCGTGGTGGGTGGCCGCTGGGCTGGTGGCTGGAAACGCCGGTGGGAGACGTGCTGGCGGTGATGGCACTGGAAACGAGGTGTGGGTCCGTGCCGGTGGCAGTTGTCGTCTACGTGGTGGGACGCGTCTCGACAGAACTTGGAGTGGAAACGGAGGGGTGTGTGAATGACTGTTATTCAGCAGGTGTTGTTCGAGCTGGATGGTTCGTACCTCGGCCACCCGTATTTCGTCACTGGTCACGCGTTGTTCAATGCGGTTGCGCAGCGTGTTGATGAGCGGACGCGACGGGCGTTGCACGTGAGTCACGGCGTGTTCGTCCCGGGTGAGTACGGTGAGTACCCGGATGCGCATTCACAGAACGGGTATGCGGGTAAACTCGGGAAGTCGCTGCCGCCAGTGGAGCGGTACGATGATTTGTTCGTGTTCCGTGACGCGGCCCAGCGGTGGTTGTTGGAGTCACGGCCGCGAGACGCGCACAACACGCACGATATCGAGCGTCACGGTGACCGGATGGCGTTTGCGCCGGAGTGTTTCTTCGGGCGACCGCCGGAAACTCGGAATTCGAAGCGGTCGGTGCAGTGGTTCGTGCACTGCTACCTGCACACGGATCGTGACACGGACGACATCTTGCCACTCTCTGAGGACGTCCTTGACGGGATCCGGGTTGGCGGGGCGCGCAACTACGGGTTCGGTGAGTTGTCGCTGGCGGATTCGCAGGTCGTTGATCTCGATGCGCTCGACTACGGGCGACTCACGGACGCGGAGTCCGGCGCGTACGTGCTTGAGCTCGTGTCGCCGTACGTCCTGTCGAGTGAGTGCCCGGGCGCGGATGACCAGTCGGTGCCGTGGTGGTGGGATGCGAGTTCGGAAACGGCATCGCCGACGGTCGAGTCCGGGTCGGTGTCGGGAACGGTGTCGACGGATGGGCGGCGTGACGACGGGTTGCGGCGGCGCGAAACACGGCTCGTTGACGGTGGCGACGCGTATCGCGTGGAGACGGTCGATCACGGGCAGCTAGTCGGGTACGCGGGGAGTGAGCCGGTGACGACGGCACGGAACGGCGTGTTACGGGTCGGGACGCATGCGAAGTACGGGTTCGGTGAGTTTCGTGTTCGATCGGCTGGTGATGATCGAGTGCCTGGCAGGTCGGTGGGAGAAGCAGCCTCAGCTGGGGGTGGTCGGTGATGGCGTTGGAGATGGTGCCGTTCGATATTGAGACGACCGGGTTCGACGTGACGGATGAAGTGACGGTGGTCGGGCTCGAATTATCGCTTGGGTGTCGGGTGTTCCTGCAGGCGGACGAGGCCACGCTGGACGGTGACGTGGCTGCGTTGGAGACGACTGTTGGAGAGCGGTGTGGCACGCACGTGAAGCTCTCAGTGCACGCGTCGGAGGCGGCGTTGTTGGACGCAGTTGGTGTGTTCGCGCGGGAGCGATTACACGGCGAGGACGTGCTACTGGTCGCGTTTAATGGCGAGCGGTGGAAGGATGGGTTCGACTTGCCGTTTCTGCGGACACGATTGGCAGCGACGGATGTAGAGTGGCCGTTCCGCGACATGCCGTACACTGACTTGTTGCCAGTGGTGACGTGGCGGTTCAATCTCGTCGTGGATGATGAGGAACAGTCGAGTCTGCCGGCAGCATATGGGACGCTCGTCGGCGAGGGGCTCAACGACCGGGATCCGTTCGATGACAGCGCTGCGGCGGTGACGGCGTTCGAGAACCAGCAGTACGCTGACCTCGTGACGCACAACGTTGTTGACGTGCTGCGGACCGGGGAACTTGGTGCGATGACGCGGCGGTACTGCTCGAAATCAGATTATTCGCTGAAATCACTAACACCAACGATTCACGACACATGACACGACACAAGACCCGACAGCAGCACGACCAGCAGGTGAGTGGCGTATGACTGGCTTCGAAATCTGGGGTGATCTTGAGCGGTACCGGTCTGCAGGCGAGGAGTCGGACGAGCACCTGTGGGCGAAAGTAGAGTTAGATCGGCGACAGGAAGCGAAACGCGACCCGTGGTTCCCCGGTGAGTATCGGTTCGAGAGAACGATCGCGGACCGCGTCCCGGATTGTTTCGTGCTCGACGACGGGGTGAATCGGTGGATCGAGTTCGTCGCTGGCTCCGATCAACCGTACCGCGAGAAGACGCGGGAAGCGTTACGGCTGGGGTTCGTGGTTCACTGGGTGTTTCACACTGACCATCAAGACCAGATGCGTGACGCCCGAGAGGAACTTGAACCGGGATTAGCGGCTCCGTTCCGGTTCGGTGAGTACGACCCGTTGAACGGCACGTTGACGATGGGTGATCCGGTGACGTTCAAGAATTACGCGTTCCCGGTGGAGTCGATGCGGGAGTTCGTGCCGCGGTGTCTCCTCGGGTATCGAGCCGGTGCCGCACATATTGCCCAGCGGGACGGCGCGTTCGATCTTGGTATGTTCGACTTGGCTGGGTGTCAACGCCGGATCCTCGCTGAATACTCACGCGGGAAGTACTTCCGCTGCGTTGCCCCTGGGCGAGCCATCGAAACGGGAACCTTCGGATTCCCCACGCGAGACGGGCTGGAACGACTTGTTGAGGACGAACAAATCACGCGACTCGGACCGGTCCGACGCCGTGACTCCGAGGAGTGAGGTAGTGTCTCGATAGGACGCATCACTCTCGCCAGTGTGGAACGGTGCGGAGTGGAGTTTGTAATCCGGGAGTGCGACTGTGGGGAGATGGAACAAGTGTCAGACTTTGTTGAATCCGAATTGGCGAGGCAGGTCGTGAGAACCGAAGTCCAGCAGCGTTACTTCCTTAGTCTGGTCGTCAATTTGCACAATAAGCCGCTTACTTCCTGTAACATCGATGTACCGTTTATCCTTTGGACCGAAGCTCATACCCTTCCACGTCTGATGGTCGAACCGGTTTCTGATGTCTTCGACAAGGTCGTCAATATCGCGTTTCAGTGTCCCATCGGCCTTCCGATAGCTCTGCTCAAATTCGTCCGTCCGAGAAATGGGGCGTTGCTCTAAATCAAGCGAGCGAGTTCCTGGTCGATTCGTGATCGTGCCGTAGTCTGAATCAGGTTCCCGTCGCGTGATGTACACCTGAATTCGGGCGGGAACACTCCGGTCGAGCCGGCGGAAGGGAAGTTCATCAGCTAGGAAGCCTTCGGAATGTGTGGTGCTGATATCAAACGCTGACGATAGCACGCTGACCTGTTGTCGATGAAGCGCCTGTGACGATTCACTGCTGAGCTGTGAGAGAGCGTTATCGTTGTTGTTTGTGAAAGCCGCGGTCATCCGGCGAAGCAGCGGATCATATAGGCCAGGTGGAGCGAGACGGCGACACGCTGTGCTCCGATCAAGTTGTCGGAGTAACTGGTACCGCGTAGCGGTTTCGTCCGCGTCAAGTCGGCGATTCTGGTCGTGGTAGACATCGTACGCGTCGATACCAGTGAAGTCAGCCAAATGTGTGGCAAGTAACTCTAGTTGGTGGTCAGTCCACCGGTACCGGACAAGCAATTCCCCTGCGAGGTCGAACGCTTGGGTTAGAGACTCGAACGGTGACTGGGGATTAGCAACCGCAGTGGCGTCAAGATAGATTGATTCAGCTGGGGTATCAGGTTCCGCGGTCAGTTCTCGTGCCCAACCGTCTAGTAGATGCCCCAAACCGCGGATGCAGCGCTGTGGAATGTAGATACCGTATGACTGCTCATCGGTATGGAACGGTATGTATTCGGTGACACCATCAAGCCCGTACGCGCCGACTGCGGTATCCCACTCGGCTTCAAGATAATGTAAGATCTCCTCAGCACGCACCTCGTCGTTATTGGGAGTGGTGTCTTGAAGTCGGTGTTCGTACTTGTCTCGTGGGATAACGTGGCCGTCCACTGGCCAGCCGATGGTTGTTTGATGATCATTGAATACCGATGGAGGGTTGGTGCCGTCTTGGAGAGGCCCGCCATATGGTTTGTAGCTCTCCCCAGCTGAGTACCGAGAGAGGAAGTCCCGACAGTCCATGAGGCGCATGTGCTCCAATCGAATTCTGGCAACGAGTTATACCCCAGGGTGAAGAGGCCATTGTTTCAGGTGGGTGTGCCTGCGCTGGGTTTTGCTGGAAATTCATCAAGTAATTCAACTGCATTCTGTAGCTCGCGGTCTGACTGTGGGTAGACCGGTAACGGGGCTTCTGTTTCTGGTGCGGCTGGGACTTGGACTTGTTCGCCGTGGTCGAAGATTCCGAATCCGAAGAGTCGGAGCTGTTCTGATTTATCTGGCTGGGTTTGGGTAATGAATTTGAAGTCTGTGACTTGCTCGCCGTCACCGTAGCAGTCCCTGTAGGTCTGCGCAGTGTGGTCTACACGATCGCCTTGCTGAGCGCCCAGTGCGTCTTCGCCGTTTCTGCCATTCGTTAAGCGATCGTGGATGTGCTGGTACCACTGGTCGCAGATTGAGCCGTCACCATACTTCACGTCGGAGTTTGGCGATGAGAGGACGTGTTCAACATGGTTTTGCAGGAGACGGAGTGCTTCGTATTGTTCGGTGAGTTCTGAGCGTGGCGGTAGATTGACCGGGAAGTCTGCGAGGCGCTCTGCAGGAAGGATGACTCCGTTTTCGACGTCGTGTCTGTTAGTTAATTCGAATGAAGAGAGGGCTGCGAACCCGGCGGAGCCAACGCCAAGCCCCCACACGTCACGAAGCTCGTCTCGGAGGGCTTCGTCGATTGACTCTGGCAGGTCAGTCGGGATTGTGTAGGTCGTTTGCTCTGCGGACGGGACTTCGATGTAGATGTGAGGGCCGGTGGATCCGTGTACGACTCGGTGTTTCCGGTGCTGTGATTCGCCATCGAATGTTGCAGTGTCTCGGAGCCACTGGTACTGCAGGTAGGCACACAGGGCGACGTCCAGAAGACGCTCTCCGTCATGGAACATTTCGTCGTACTCGTGGATCGTCTCGTAGCTGTACCCAGCGGCGGCTGCGATTGTTTCGACGAGCGGTTCGAGGAGGACAGGGGCGTTCCCGGTAAGCCCGAGTACCCAGTTGGCTGCATCGCCGTCAAAGAGTTGGCTGACGCCGTGTGTCTCGATGAGTTGGAGTGCGACTTGGACGCGACTTTCGACCGTCAGTTCGTCAGTTGCCCAGTCGATATTGGTTATGTCTCCGATTGTGGAGTCGGTGGGGTCCGTTCCTTTGGTGGACAGGTGGTCGAGGTCGTGAAGAAGGTAAAAGAGTTGATCAGGGAAGAACTCATCGAGGGATCTACCGCTGCTTTTGACGATCTCGGCACCTCTGTCTGTGACTTGGAACGTGTTGACCGGGTTGTTGTCACCGGACGCGTGGATGAAGTAGCCGCCGTCTTTCCGACGTTTCAGCTTGGGCACGAGTAGTGGTCGTCACCACTGGAGGAATAAACCCTAGGTGCAGTATTGCTTCGACGCTCATCTGTTTACGACGTTTCGGACAGCCTCTTGGCGTCAAAGCTCGTCAATTCCAAGATGCACTTGCGTACTCTTAAATCGGATCAGGGATGGTGAGAACACCAGAATCCGGTACTTTGGAGAATCCAGGGAGAAATTTTTCGAGACACACGATAGAGCGATATGCACCGAGCTGTTGCTCCCTGACTGCTAATTTCTGGGTGGAGGTTAGGTCGTTCGGGGTTGTACGCCCAGCGGTATCGTACTTGTGCTGGTCAGGCTGATCGAAGGTAGTTTCCCACTCGGTGATTTCGTAGTCTTGAATCGTCGCCTGATGCAGAATCTCAGAAGTCGTGCTGGAGCCGTCAGTACGTCTCACATCAGTCGTTACATTCTCCTGTGAGTTATTTGAATCTGCATTCACGGCTACCGATTTACCCTTGTTTTCCCACGGATAACTCCCCTGCAGGTGAATCCGGAACGCCTGCCAAGCAGATTTGAATAGTTGGTGTTTGTCTGCGTTAGTATCTACATCACGATAGTGCAAATCTGGCAATTCTGTCTTCTGAAAGGTTATTTCGGTTGTCGGACCTGGCGCATATACCTCCTTAAACAAGCAAGCAGGATGCGGAGCTTGGAATCTCACTTCGATCTGGTCCTCTGAGCTGTGGACCGACTCAACACTCCCTGGGTAGTCTGTAAACGCTTGGGCATAGATCGGTCCATAGGGATGGTCTAAGATGTCCTCGACATCAGCTTCCCATCGGCGAATCGATTTCTGGACTAGGTCTGGTAAGTGTTGATCGGCAACGAAGATTCGCTTGTGTATTCCATGAAACGGGGAAGGCAAATCAGCCGATGTTTCAGATTTGTTTTGCTGCTCCCTGAGCGATTCAGGATCTGGGTAATCATCTTCCGACAGCGAAAGCCCATTAACGTTTAATTCACGCTCAAGCTCTTGGAGAGCTTCTCTTCGTTCGCCATCATAGCGTTCGCAGAATCCTATGAGACGCTGATACTGTTTCGTGGACAACCCTGTTCTGACAGCGTGTGTATCCAAAGCATTGAGTGAATATTCGTCCGCAGATTCTGGTGGTTCTGAAGAAGCACCAGTCCAGAGAAGATCGACATCGAGCATTGCTTGAACCAACACTTGTGGCAGACGATCCTCTGAGTTGAATTTGACCCAGTCGATAAGCCGTTCTGCAACCGCAGTCGTCTGTAAGGTTGTAAATCCCTTGCCGGGAACGTGATCTACGATATAGTACCCTGATTTTGAACTCGACTTCTCGTACGATTTCAGGGCACCCATACTATCAAGTCGAATGTGTGACCATCTTATTGTGCTTTGGGTTGAGAGGCTCTGTTGAAATCCGATAGTTCAGACATATTTTTGCCTGAAACAGCCAGTCGGTGAGAGCTACGGGTTTATCAAGTCAATGTACAACGGCGATTCTCAGAACCGTTCTGCTTGACAGTAGTCTTATCCTGAATCCCGCTAGAAGCACCCATATGGATGGTGTCGGAGATGTAATCCTTCGCGCCGACGCGTGGCTCTGGCATCTATCCAACGTCACCGTTGGTGTCGCTGTCTTTCTTGCTACGGTCATATACGCTCCGCCGGGGACCTACTCATTGAATTTGATTATCGCCAGTGCGGACCCATTCTACATCGTTACTCCCTTCTCCTTACTGTACACCTGCTGGTGTGGGCTTGATTTGTGGCGGTGGTACGAGGACGACGAGATATTGTGATTCGGTAGGTCAGCAATCTAATCTTGAGTAGTGGTGAGACCTCTGTACTGAGCGACCCCGGCTATGAAACTATCATCTGCTGAGGATTTCAACAGAGCCGATTTCGCCTGTCGGGGAGTGATGGAGTTCTGCCATCTGCAGTATCTCGTTGGGAGCTCTATGTCATGTCGGGGGTGAGTACCGGTCGAATCGTCGCACGGCGAGTTGGTACGAGAGAACAGCAACGACGATTGCACTGGCGATGAGTAGACCGCCAGCGACAAGTCGGAAGGACTCAATTTCAATGGACTGCACCGCTGTGCCAATGCCATGGAACCAGGTTGCAATATTCGAAAGCAGTCCGCCGCCTTCACCGGCGAGTAGCTGGAGGAGCGCGGCTGGGAGGAAGCCTGCAGTTCCCGCGACGAGTGTACGAGCAAGTTGTGGCGTTAACAGGAGTAACGCGAGGAGCGTTCCCGGGATCGTCACTCCGAGGAAGTGGACCGCGGTTGTTACCAAGCGTGGTGGAATCACCTCGCGGCTCTGTCCGATCCGTATTGCGCTGAACCGCGGGAACCACATTCCGACAGCCGGTGCGGTGGTAACGGCAACGACTGTGGTAAGCAGACTCACTCCAACGAGTCCGATGGCGACCGGCAGTTCGAACGGCCCGGCCAGCGTGGCCCCTGTCGTCACGAGTACGACGAACGGGAGTCCGAGCAGTAGCCCTGGGAGCATCACGCCGCGAACGTAGGCTGATCCTGAGATGGAAATGAGTGTGAGGGGGAGGACAGATCCTTCATCGCCGAACGGATTCATCGCAAACGTCGCGCCTGCTACCCAGGGGAAGAGAACGGCAGCGGCCGGGACGAAGATGATCCAGGGAGAGTCAGCCTGCAGTCCCGTGCTGAGCAAGGCACTACCGACCATTACGACGGGCAACAGCAGGAAGTTAAGCCGGCGAGGATCCCGTCGCGTTCGCAAGAGGCACCACTGCGCGACACGGCGGATCGGTTGCGAGATTCCGTGTGGAATCCCGACCGGTGCGATAGCGTCAGCCAGCGCCGTTCGTGCACCATCGGTCGCCGGAGCGACGGATTCGGACTCCGTGCGTTTTCCCTCCGTATTGACTGGGTCGGTGAACCAGAGGCGGGTCGCTTCACGTTCGACGAGTGCGATGCCACCGAACGCGACAAGGAGACTCCCAGCACTGACGACAGCCGCGCGGGGTATCGATCCTTGAATCGGGCTTCCGATTACGGCGAGATCAACGAACCACCCGACGGGGAGGATTGCGAGTGCTTCTTGGCCGACTCCACCGAACTGTGGGAGGCTCACGAGCAGGTAACCGCCCATGGCTACGAGGGCAGCTACGCCACCGAGGACGGTCTTGTGGTGGGCGAAGAACGGGGAGGTGGCGATCAGTAGTGCGATAGCATACCCGAGGGCCATTCCAACGAGGACGGCAGTGAGGCCGAGGAGGATGGCTGCCAGCGGTATTAGAAGGGCACTCGCCGGTGAGCGGAATATGTAGACCATCCCGCCTGTCAGGACGACAACTGGGAGGCTCAGGTACGCGAGGACGCGGAGTGTCTCGGCGATTAGCAGTCCGCCGACGACGGTCCGGGCAGAGACGGTTGTGAGCATGAGCGGTTCGGCGTCAATGCGGGGGCGGGCAGACACGACGCGTTGGGTGGCGATGAACACGCCGAACAACCAGAGGAGTGCAACGGTCCCGCGGGCGACCGGGGGGAGTGAGACTGTTCCGACGGTTTGGAGTGCATCGGAGAAGAGGTAGAGGAATCCGATGAGCATGAGTGATGGGAAGACGAGCCCTGCGGCCATCAGGAACGCGCGGGCTTTGTCCTGCCAGATGGCTCTGACTGAGCGTCGAAATTCGAAGACGCCGATGCTGAACGCGTGTCGAGGCCAGTTCGGCTCAGCCATGCGTTGCCTCTGTGTCGTCCTCGGCGGGGTCGGTGCTTGTGAGTTCGAGGAATGCGTCTTCGAGCGTTCGGGTTTCGCCGGTCTCAGCGCGCTTGGTCAACTGGCCGGGGGTGTCCTCGGCGACGAGCTGGCCGTTGTAGAGGATGCCGACGGTATCGGCGACATCCTCGACGACGGGGAGGATGTGTGTCGACAGGAACACTGTGGTGCCTTCGTCGGTGAGCTCTCGAATGAGCTCGCGGATGGTTCGTGCGGCGCGAGGGTCGAGTCCGGAGGTGGGTTCGTCGAGGAACGCGACGTCCGGGTCGTGGAGGATAGCTTGGACGTACGCTACTTTCTGACGCATTCCTTTCGAGTAGTCGGAAATACGCGTTGCCGCGTCGTCCTGTGACAGGTCGAGTCGATTGAGCAGGTCATCGATCCGGGCCTGGGTTTCTTGCTGGGGAAGATCTCGGAGTCCGGCGACGTACTCCAGTTGCTCGTAGGCCGTGGCTTGCTCGTATAACGGTGGTTCCTCCGGGAGGTAGCCGATGTGCGGGCGGAGAGAATCCCGGTTCGTGACTGGCACATCGGCGACTGTGGCCGATCCGCTGGTCGGCGTTGTCAGTCCAGTGAGAATCCGCATCGTCGTGGTCTTTCCAGCACCGTTCGGTCCGAGGAATCCGTACACGGTGCCATCGGGGATCGATAGATCGAGCTGATCCACTGCTGTCGTTGACCCGTAACGTTTGGTTAGAGCGGTTGTCTCGATAGCGGGCATTGGAGGGACTCGTGCACGATGTCGATTGCGTGGCAGATATAGCTGGCTCTCGTCTGCTCATGAGGGTGCTGGGCGTTACCTATGAGGCGACCGGTCACCGAAGCCTACGGTGACTGCGAACTCGGCGGTGAGACCAGCGAGTGACGCCGCTGTTGCGCCGATTCCTGCGCCGATTGCGATGCCGCCACCCGTGCCGTACTGTTCCAGTGTCGTCGCCATACCGTGTATTGCACAGCCAGAGATATAATTCTCTGACAGACCTTCCCCTATGTCTGGAAGCGGCGAAACAACTCCTTGCGCCTGCTGGGCAGTCTCTCCTCAGAATATTCGCCCGGGTCAGAAATCGTGATCAGGAGACGTACTAAAGGAGTTGGGTCAGCGACTTACTGATTCGATCCCGAGGTAGTATCCAAGCCTCCCTCGATTCGCTCATACAGGTAGTAGGAGTAGACGACGGTTACGCCGGCTGTGAGAAGTGCAGGGACGAGGAGGAAGTACAGCGCGTACTCGCCGAACAGCAGGCCGACGAGTGTGAGGACGGCGGTGAGTTTGAAGAGTCGGCCACCGAGCGCGTGGGTCCGTGCCCACACCTCCTCGCTGCTGAGGGTCCACGGCGTCCGGATGCCGACAAACCAGTTCTGCTCGGCGTGCGTGAGTACGACGCCGCTGTAGTAGAACAGCCCAGCCACGGCAACGAGGATGAGGTACGTGAAGTCGAACTCGTATCCGAGATTGAACGCGACGATGCCGGCGTGGACGACGAACATGTAGATGGTGAAGATGACGACGAACCAGTCGTAGTACGACCGGAACTCGGCGATGTTCTCCCGAAGCGGATCGATTCGTGGGATGACAGCGAACATAACGAGAAGCCCTGCGGTCAGAGCGGGAAACAGCCAGAGGGCGAGCAGCTTCGGCATTGTCCCGTTGGGTTCGCCAGTGGCACCCCAGTTCGTGACGAGGGTCGCGGGGAGCGATGGCGAAGCAAGCAGGCTCACGATGCCGGATAACACGACGAAGCCCGCAGCCAACAGGAATCGGTGAACGGTCTTCATACCGAACATACGACCTGTGTACTGATGAACAAGCGGGTTAGATGACCGGTAAATAATCGGGGCGTCGCTTTCTGTCTGGTTATCTCGCAGCGCCTGACTGACTCGGTGAGACCAGGGTATCGGGTTGATACGATCTGGTGGCAGGGTGCTATATTGATCTCCCCGGGTGCTTTCCGCGATCTCGGGAGGAATAGACACCGAGGGCTTTGTTGAAATCCCCAGCAGTTGATAATTTCTTTCCTTCAATCCTCAGTACAGGGGGCTCACGAATTGCTCAATACAGGGCATCTGCCGCCAAGCATCCGTTCAGTCAGAGGGTCCACAGATTAGCTGTCTCTTTCCTCTCTGCGCAGGTGGGACGGATTGTCTCATCACCACTTACGAGAGCCCACCACCACCATTATGTAAATTTGTTATGATGATTTCGTATGCAGCCATTCCCTGACGACTTCGGCATCGTCACTGAAAGCTACTCTTCGACACGGAGGGCGCAAGTTCTCGCAGTAGTTGAAGCTGTTAGTCTGACCATTGGGAGTGTAATTGCTGGAATCGGTGCCGTTCTAGCCATCTCCGTTGCTATTCAGGCAAGTGGCATCCCATCAACGGATGCAGTTCAAATCCTGCGTTCACGGGCTATCCAAATGGGCTTTCTCGCCGTTGCACTCGTATACTTTATCACCCGTGAGTTCCCGTTGAATTCGACTGCGTTTCGAATCCCGTCGCTCCGGGGAGTGGCCTGGATCGTCGCCATCCCCGTGTTGTCTGCGGGCGCTGGATTCGTACTTGAACCCCTGCTGGCGTCGATTGGCATCGTGCAACCGTCTGCGTCCACTGGGATGAATATCGACAATTTCGGTACACGTCCTCTCCTGTGGATTGTCGTTTTTGTCGGCTGGTTCGTATTTGCCGCTCCTGCAGAAGAACTCCTTTTTCGGGGCATCATCCAGGGCCGGTTGCGCCAAACATTCGAGATCGTCCCCGGAATTCTTCTCGCTGCCGTCTGTTTCGGTCTGATGCACGTACCAGTTGCTGCCCTGTCGGCGGGACTGGAGCCAACCAGCGCTTTCATCGAGACGTCCGTAAGTGGCGCAATCTTCGGAGTTGCGTACGAAAGAACCGATAACCTTCTCGTTCCGTCTGTTGCCCATGCGGTGCTATGGACAGGCGGCTTTTTCCTGTGAGTAGACGTCCGAATGACATCGTTGGGAGCCCGGTTACATCAGCAAGGAATCGGTCCGCAGGTACCATCTACCGGCTGTTTCAGCCCACTATATATGTATGAAGAATAGGAGTTCAACAGAGCCAACGAGTCACAGGCTCAGCCTCAGAGTAGTGCGACTTGGACGAGCGAGAGAACGACGAGCGGGACGTGAAATGAGGCGTGAGCTATCATCGCGGCCTCAAGGCTACGCCGCCAGTAGAGCCAGCCAAAGAGTACGCCAGCGACCGCGTTGAGGAGGACTGTCCGCGCGATCAGTGCCGGAGTGAGAGCGACCGATTGGGCGAGTGCCGGGAGGTGACCCAGGCCGAACAGCACGGCTGCGACGATGATTGCAGCCCAGACGACGGCCGGTTGGGGGCCATCCGCTCGGCGGCCGGTAATGATCCATCCGACGAACACGAGCACGGACATGAGTCCGAACCGGAGCATGAGTTCCTCGGTGATTCCTCCGTAGAGGAAGCGGACGGGGACGTACGCGAGGACGTCAATTACGGTCGGCCTCGTCGCTCCGATTACAGCCTGAGGCAGATCCTGGGCGACAAAAGGCATCATTATTGCGTCGAGGACGACGATCAGGATGCCTCCGATGATGCCGATTCCGACGGCCAGTCCAACATCACCCCGGAGGTGTTGCCAGATTCCGCCGCCAGTCTCCTCCCGGTTGATGGCGTACGACTGTAGCCCTACTCGCGGCGCAGCATATGCGCCGAGTAGACAGGCGACGCCGAGGAAAAGCAAGGAGTTGACACCCGAGGAGAAAGCGAGGAGCGTGAGTGACAGGCCGGGCGGAACAGCTGTCACCGGTGTCGTGAGGTAAATGTAGCCGACGAGTGCTGCGATTCCGGGTATGCCCAAGAGCAGGGCGATACCGAACCGCTTGCCAAAGGAAGGGCCGTTCGTAGTCAGGGACATGAGTTCATCGACTCCGAGCGTTCAGAAAGGACTTCTGGAAATTGCTATCTTCCGTGGGCATTGAACGTTCGAACTGTAATCAGGAGTCGGCGTCGTTGCTGTGTCTATCTCGCCGTGAATGCCCTCATCCGCGAAAGCCGAGCAACCGGAGGCCGTTCAGCGAGACTAGGACGGTTGAGCCTTCGTGGCCGACCACGGCAAGTGGGAGCGGGATCCCTCGGAGAAGGATTGTTCCGACCATGAGTGCAATCGCGCCGAAAGCGATGGCGAGATTGATGGTGAGCGTCCGGCGGGTCTTGCGGCAGCTGATCGGGATGCGAATCGGGAGATCTACGACGCGCTTGAGAACGAGTAACGCGTCTAGATTTCAGCGGTAGGGGTCTGCGGTGACTGTTGTATCGAGGTGAGCAGAGGTTGATCACTCGATTTAGATTCTATGTGTGCTGAGCGGTCCACGCGACGACTTTGTATGAACTAATTCTCAACGGCTACTTTTATGGGTGCAGGATTTAGAGTCTATGTACGCTGAGCGGCTATGGAGACAACAAACAACGAAGAGACTCAACGGAAGAGCCTGTCGACGCGTGAGTCGCAGGCACTGTCACGGCTTGCAAGCGAGAACCGACAGGTCATCACGATTAGTGACATCGCGGCCGTCCTTGACATCCCGCAGAAATCGGCGAAGGATATGGCGTATGCGCTCAAGGAGAAGGGGTGGCTTGAGCGGATCGCGCACGGGAAATACCTCATTCTGCCGCTCGCTGCCGGTGAGAACGCTGTGTATACCGAACACGAGTTCGTGATCGCGTCAGCACTTGTGGAGCCGATGTACATCGGGTACTGGAGTGCGTTGAATCACCACGGGCTGACGGAGCAGCTGTCTCGGACGGTGTATATGCTGACGACAGAGCGTGCTCAGGAGCGTGAAATCCACGGGGTTACGTATCGACCGGTGACGGTCACTGAGCAGAAGTTCTTCGGGTATCAACCGACGGCGGTCGGGTCGAACCAGGTGAATATGTCGAGTATCGAAAAGACGCTAGTCGATTGTGCCGACCATCCGGAGTTCTGCGGGGGTATCAGCGAGCTTGCGAAGGCAATGCAGAACGCTGTCGACACTCGCTGTTCGTGGGAACGCGTCGTCGAGTACCTGCGGCGGGTTGGGAACGGTGCCGCAACCAAACGACTCGTGTATCTCGCCGACCAGTTGGATATCGACCTTCCGGAGTACCGGGACCTCGTCGAGAACTTCACGACTGGCTACCCACTGCTCGATCCGACGAGAGAAGCGACGGGAACCCGGGACAGCAAATACCAGCTTCGCCTAAATGTTGACCCGGAATCGTTCCTCCCTGGTGACTTCTCATGATTTCCGAAGCGCAACTCCGACGGCTGGCCAGAGAGCTGGATGTTCGCCTCGGCTACGCGGAGAAGAACTACGTCAATTCGTGGATTCTGTGGGCGAGCTACACGAGTCCTTACGGTGACAACCTGCTGTTCAAGGGTGGAACTGCGCTCAGCAAGTTGTATTTCCCGGAGACGTGGCGCTACTCGGAAGACCTTGATTTCGGTGTCGAGGGAGAGTACCAGGGGGGTGAAGCGGAGTTGCAACGCACATTGGAAGACGCGTCCATAGCCTCCGGTATCGACTTCGAGGTGACTAAACACCGCGAACTGCAGAAAGAGGCGTATCCAACGCACTACGTTGATATCGATATCCAGTACGATGCTGTGCTCGGTCACAAGAACACGACGAGTCTGGACGTGATGATCGATGAATACGTGGCGTTTGCTTCGGTGGACCATCGCCACAGCTACGAGGATGTTCCGGAATTCGAGTTGACCGCGTACAGCTTGGAGGAGATCTTCGCGGAGAAGTTGCGAGCACTCTATCAGCGGTCACAGGCGCGTGACTACTATGACCTGTATCGGATGCTTACGGAGGCCGACGTTGATGAGTCGGTCATTCTTCCGGCATTCACGCGGAAGTGTGACCACGACGGTCTGGACATTGACCTTCGGGACGGGCTTCCCGGAGAGAAACGGGATGTGATCCGTGACGGCTGGCAGAATACACTTCCCGATTTGGTTGCAGATCTCCCCGAGTTCAGTGTCGTGTATGACGCGCTTGAAGACTACGTCGATTCGCTGGTAGACGTGTAGCAGTTTTAGTCCTGGAGATGGGCGACGGCACGGCCCAGTTCCCGTGCGTGTTCGCTCTCATCTATGTTGTACCGCTTTTCTATCGAGCGGAGTCGTTCTTGAAACGTCACAAGGTGTACCTCCAGATACTTCTCATGTTCAGTGTAGAGATGTTAATATATGTGGATTTTCCTGACCGTGTCAAGCGGGAATGAGTTGAGCTCTGTTTCGGCTGTGGTATCGAGACGAGCAAACTAGAGCCAAGAGAGGCCGGTGTTGAGTTCTTCAAGGAACGTCGGTCGTACTCGCGCCTCAGGCGGGAATGCGAGTTGCTCGCCATCTCGGTCAAGAATGGTTTCGCGGAGGAACGGGTGGGCGGGATCGAAGGATGGACTGGTTCGGAGGCGGCGGTCGCTGTCGATGGTGAACAGCGCGGCGTCGAACGCGCGGTGGTGCAGTGAATTTAATACGAGAACGTTCTCCGGATGTTCGGCGAGCTCGGGGTGTTGACTCCGTGGGAGGATGTGCGCGAGGTCCAGCAGCTTGTCTTCTCGAATACCGGATAGGGTGCACGCGTGGTCGTACCGGTCGAGTGTATCCGCCCGGAAGGCGTCACTCACGGTGATTTCGGACGTTTCGTAGCGGCGAATCCGCCCACTCGAATCGAGCGTCTCGCCGGTCGGCCACTGGGCAACCTCTCCGGATTGGACCCAGTGCTGCCAGACGTCCGGTGCTGCGCTATCGTCGTTCTGCTGGGCGCGCTCGTGCAACCACGTGACGGGGACTGCATTGGTGTTGAGGATCGAGAAGTGGAACTGATAGTTCGGGACCTGCGTGCCGTCCTCCGCTTGGTACGCGTGGACTTCGAAGTGGTCGGGAACGCAGAGCCCGCAGAACTCGACGACGCCTGATTCGGGTTTGCGGAACACGAGGACGGGCGGGACGTCCTCGCGTCGATTGGCCGCGGCGTTGTCGAAGGCGGCTTTGATCTTCTGGTTCTGCGCGGACTCGTCGTAGGGGTTCGAGGCCTTTGCGTCGCCCCAGTAGCTGATGTACCCGGCGTTGACGGCGAGCGTGTCCTCCCACGGGTCGTCGTGCTGGGAGATGCCGCTATCGTTCGAGACGAGAACGAGCGCTGCAGGCACGTCCGACCGATCTGCACTGAGGTCACGAATCCCACCCGTATTCTTGATACCAGTGTCGAGCGGGCCACGAATCCACCGGAGAAACTGGTCGTCCGGGTTGCGGTAACTCCCGGTGTCGCGGTATTGTTGCCCGACCCGAAACGTGTGGGGCATGATACCGCGGTATTTCGTCCGTTAGTCAATAAATGCCTGTGTGGCACTCGTTCGATAGCGCAGGATGTGACTTGTGGATCACGCTCTAATCGTGTTCGGCGTTACCGTCCTCCCGAGGGTTGCTCACCGTATTCGACTGACTGTGAATCAAGCTCCGTCAGTCCGGAGAGTTGCAGACGCAGACTCCGCCTTCTCTGATCTGATCTGTGACGTACTCGTGGACGCTGCGAGCGAGTTGTTGCATCGTTTCCGCTTGTCGTTCTGTGGGTCGCCGACCGCCGTAGTAACTGTCTGTGCGGTTGGTGTCGTACAGATCCCGGAGTTCACGTGTTGTCGTATCGGAGAGGAGGCCGAGGGCAGTTGCGCGGTCGTAGCAGGTGGTGTGATCGTGGAAATCGTTGAGATCGTCGCCGCCTTCGGCTAAGGCGTAGGCTTCGACTGAGCGTTCGGTCGCGCCGAAGCACAGCTCAATCGTGGCGGTGTAGAATCCCTGCCCCGAGATGTGCTCGATAGCGACCAGCAACCGACAGGTCTTCGTCAACTGTGTTTTCCAATCAGCATCTGAATCGATCCCGTCCTCACGCGTGGGAATACCGTATCCTTCCTCGTTGAACGCGTCGACAGCAGCTGCAAGCGAATCCGTGATAGCCTGCGGATCAGAGTCTCTACTCATCGAGATCACCGTGGAACACCATTTCTCGAACCGTGTCGAACTTCTCTGTATCGCGGACCACGATGCCGTCGCTGAGGATCTCCTGTAATTCCTCGGTGTAGTTCGGGACGGCTGGCAAGGCTTCAACGTCAATCTCGTATGCGTAGCGACCAGTGTCGAACTCTTGGTTTTCGAGGTCTTGCCGAATCGAGTTCGCGGTTCGCTGATTCGTCATCCGGTCTTCCTCAACAAGCACCCAGAGATCGATGTCACTTCGTCGGTCAGCAGTCCCCCGTGCGACGCTTCCGTACAGGACGACGCCGATGACGGTGTCGAGTTGTTCGACTAGCTTTTCGACAGCAGTACGGACCGGCGCGTGAAACTCTGCCTGAGGAATTTGAAGCAGCGGATCGTCGGGACGGGACAATCGTTCCCGGTTGATCTGAGCTAATCGCGTGTTCCCATCCCGCCGGTCGGTAATGAGGTCGTTGGCGACTAACGTATCAACTGCTTTCGTGATCGTGGGGCGAGAGTAGTCTACCGCGTCAGCTAGTTCCGTGACGGAGAACTCGTCAGAGTGAAATCGGGATAAAAAGGAGAGCACATCGTGAACAGCCTGGCTTTTGAAGAGACTCGTGTCCTGCGCCGGAATATCGAGCGAGATTCTCGATCCAGTCTCCGCATTAGTGTTCGAATTGCTTTTCATAGAGAACTAATCGTTTCGCCATCTACTTAAACTTCATATTGAAACCGAGATTTGTTTATTTGTCTCTATCATCCGGCTACGCAATCGCGCCGGTATCCTCCGCGACGAACGTGCCGACTTCGCAGACTGGGCACTGTTCGTCGACGAGTTCAT
>ENA-ORCO01000486-ORCO01000486.1-marine-metagenome-genome-assembly--contig:-NODE-486-length-18507-cov-3.296744_pt1 | contig 18507 bp, 22 predicted proteins | sample MGYA00248633_ERZ508508 | MGnify/ENA primary metagenome ERZ508508 (study PRJEB26179, sample SAMN06268845) | marine metagenome | isolation source: A23 P1 aerobic enrichment on pine of planktonic cells taken...
CGATCGCGGTCGGCGCGGTCGGCCGCGCACGCTGATCGGGGCGCCGGTCCGCCCACGAACGCGGTGATCGGGGCGCCGGTCCGACGGCGTATAATCTCACAAACGTTTTCATCGATCCCCCGTGATCGTCGGTCATGTCCGCCCTCCACGCGGTCGGGGTGGTGCTAGCCGTCGGTCCGGCCAGCGACGCCCTCCTCGCGAGCGCCGGCGCCCTGGCCGCCGTGACGGTCGCCGCCACCGCCGCGACGGCTCTCTACGGGCGCTCGCTGGCCGGCCGCGCTGACGACAGTGAGGCACGGGCGCGCCTCGATCGCGCCCGCCTCGGCGGCGCGGTCCTCGCCTATCTGGTCGCGCTCGCGGCGATGGCCGCGGTCGGCTGGTTCGGCGCCCTCAACGACGTCGTCGACGCCCTCCCCGTCGGTCGCACGGGCCTCACCGCCACGCTCGTGACAGTCGGGAGTCTGCTGGTCCCCGTCGTCGCCGCGCTCGGGGCCGTCGCCGGCACGGTTCCCGCGGCGCGAACGCTCGACGACTCCTCGTCCGCCGGGTCGCCCGTCCGCGGACTGGCGCGGGCGCTTCTCGCCGTGACGGCCGCCGCGACCGCGCTCGTCCTCGCGGTCACCGCCGCCAACCCCAACACCGCGACGGGCCTGGGCTGGATCGCGACGAGCGCCGCCCTCGCCGTCTTGCTCGCGGCCGGCGCGCCGCGGGTCGCGCGACTGTTCGCCTCGGTCAGGGAACCGACGGCCGCCGAGCGCGAGCGCCTCGAACGCTGCTGTGAGGCGGTCGGGCTGACGGTCGTCGCCGTCCGCGTCGTCGAGAAGAGCGCGGACGACGCCGTCGCGACGAGCGTCCGCGGCCTGCCGGGACGGCGGCACCTGTTCGTCGGCGACCGCCTGCTGGAGCAACTCGACGACGACCACCTCCGGGCGTGTCTCGCGCTGCAGGCCGGGCGCTCGCGGCGCCTCCACCCGGAACTACGCGCGCTCACCGTCGTCGCGCCGCTGGTCGTCGCCGGCGCGTTCGTCGACGAGCGACTCGTCCTGCCGGGCGTTCCGCCGGCGGTCGGCGCAGCGGTGGTCCTGGCGGTCGGTCTCGTCGGACTCTGGCTCGGACAGCGCCTGATCTACCGCGCCGACGCCGAGGCGGTCGACCGGACGAACCGCGAGGCCGTCCTCGAGACGCTGCAGACCACCGCGGCGCTCGGCGCGTCCCCGACCCTCGGACGAGTCGCCGCGCTCCGGCGGATGGAACCGCCGCTGGCCCGGCGGGTCGACCGCCTGCGGCGGTCCGACGGCGGCGCCGCGAGCGCCGCCGACGACTGATCGACGCCCGGGTCGTCGACTGCCGCGTGCCCACCGGTCGAGCGCCGACCGGCCCGGAGGGATAGATTGAGGCACCCGCGGGCCGACGGGTCGGACATGAGCGACCTCCTCGTCGCGGGCGGGCAGGTACTGTTCCCGGACATGACGGTCGAGCGGGCGGACGTGCTCGTCGACCAGGACAGCGGCGACGTCGCGGCGGTCGACGACCCCGGCGCGCTGGACGGCGACGACGAACTCGACGCCGACGGCGGCCTCGTCATGCCCGGTCTCGTCAACGCCCACACGCACCACGCGATGACGCTGCTGCGCGGGTACGCCGACGACAAACCCCTCGACCGCTGGCTCCGCGAGGACATCTGGCCCGTCGAGGCCGAACTCGAACCCGAAGACGTCCGCGCCGGCGCCGAACTCGGCCTCGTCGAACTGATCAAGGCCGGCGCGACGTCGCTCGCGGACATGTACTTCCACGTCCCGGAGATCGCCGATGCGGTCGACGAGGCGGGCTTTCGCGCCGTGCTGGGCCACACCGCGATCACCGTCGGCAAGGACGACGAGGCGGCCCGCGCGGACGTCCAGGAGAGCCTCGACGTGGCCAGAGAGTTCGACGGCGCCGCGGACGGCCGGATCACGACGACGTTCCAGCCCCACTCGCTGACCACCGTCGGCGAAGAGTACCTGCGTGAGTTCGCGCCGAAGGCCCGCGACGCCGGCCTCGCGATCCACTTCCACGCCAACGAGAGCCCCGGCGAGGTCGAACCGCTCGTCGAGGACCACGGGAAACGCCCCCTCGAATACGCCGACGACTGCGGCCTGCTGACCGAGGAGACGTTCATCGCCCACGGCACGCACCTCGACGAGACCGAAATCGAACTGCTGGCCGAGCGGGGGACCGGCGTCGCGCACAACCCGGCGGCGAACACGAAACTCGCAAGCGGCATCGCGCCGGTGGCCGCGTTGCGCGAGGCGGGCGTCACCGTCGGCATCGGCACGGACGGCCCGGCCTCGAATAACGACCTGAGTCCCTTCGACGACGTGCGCGACGCGGCGATGATCGGCAAACTTGGCGCCGACGACCCCAGCGCCATCCCCGCCGACGCGGCCGTCGAGATGGCGACGCGGGGCGGCGCCGATCTGCTCGGTATCGACAGCGGGCGCGTCGAAGCCGGCGCGAACGCCGACCTGATCGTCGTCGACCTCGAGAAGCCTCACCTCACGCCGGTCCACGATCTGGTCAGTCACCTGGCCTACGCCACGAACGGGGCCGACGTGCGTCACACCGTCTGCGACGGCCGGGTGCTCATGCGCGACCGCGAGGTGCTCACGCTGGACGAGAAGCGGGTGATCGAACGCGCCAGCGAACACGCCCACGACCTCGTCGCCCGCGCCGAAGCGGACGACTGAGCGGAGGAGCGGAGGTTTTTGAGCAACGGACCCCGCGCGACCCGGTTACATCGATGTCAGCACGGACTCAAGTACGAGTAGCCCCTATCGGAGGGTAATGGCAGACCCGAACCCGACACCGGGCATCCACCACGTCACCTGTATCGCGGGCGACCCCCAGGAGAACATGGACTTCTGGGTCGAGACGCTCGGTCTCCGACTGGTCAAGCGCTCTATCAACCAGGACGACCCCTCGACCTACCACTTCTTTTTCGCCGACGCTGAGGGGTCGCCCGGCACGAGCATGACCTTCTTCCCGTGGGAGCGGATGTCCCGCGGGAAGGTCGGTTCCGGTCAGGTCGCGCGGACGGCCTTCCGCGTGCCCGAGGGCAGCCTCGACTACTGGGAGGAGCGCTTCGACGACTACGGCGTCGACTACGACGACCGCGTCGAACGGTTCGGCGAAACCGTCCTCCCCTTCCGCGACCCCGACGGCCTCCCCGTCGAACTCGTCGCCGCCGACATCGCCGACGACGACCCGACCGTTCCGTGGACGGAGTTCGTCCCCGAGGAGTCGGCTATCCGCGGCTTTCACTCCGTCACACTCTGGGAAGCCGACCCCCAGCCCACCGAGGACCTGCTCGTCCTGATGGGCTTCGAGGAAGTCGGCACCGAAGAGGCGGAGGGCGACACGCCCGACGACGAGCGCACGCGTTTCGCTGCCGCGGGCCCGGTCGGGAAGTACGTCGACGTGCTCCCGACCGTCCAGGGCGGCCGCCAGGGGCTCGGCACGGTACATCACGTCGCCTTCCAGACGCCGACCGACGAGGACCAGGAGTCGATGCGGAAAGCGGTCCGCTCGCAGGGGCTGCGGCCGACCCAGCAGATCGACCGCCACTGGTTCCGCTCGGTGTACTTCCGGGAACACGGCGGCGTTCTCTTCGAGCTCGCGACGAGCGACCCCGGCTACGACAGCGACGAACCGATGGACGACCTCGGCGGCCGACTGGTCCTCCCCGGCACGTTCGCGGACCGCCGCGAGGAGATCGAGGCGGGGCTGACCGACGTGACGATCCCGCGGGCCGAGACGGCAGAAGCCGACGACTGACGAGTCCCGACTCTGACCCGGGGCGGCCACAACGTTTTACCGCAGCACGCGGATAGATACCCCCGATGAGTACCGAGATCGAACCCACAATTACGCTCACCGACGAGGGGGACTGGTGGGTGGCGAGAGATACGGAGACGGGGGTCACGTCTCAGGGGAAAACGCGTCACGAGGCGCTCGACAATCTCGACGAGGCGCTCGCGGGCTACCACGGGGAGGGGGAGCCACCGTCGGACGCCGATCTCGAAGAACTCGGGATCGAGCCGGAAAACGACGACTCGGGGTCGCTCGAAGAGTCCGAGATATTCGAGTGAGCGACACCGAGTCGAGGTAGATGTCGCGTGGCCCCGTTTCCGGAATGGAGATGGTGAAAGTGATGATCGACAGCGGTATCTACGAGTGGGACCGGACGAACGGCGACCACGCTATCTTGCGCTGGGAACCGCCCTCTGACCACGATTCAGACGCCCGAACCGTTCCAGTACCGCTCCACGACGAACTGAGTCCGGGGACGCTCCGCGACATCGCGTCACAGGCCGGTGCGAAGGACTTCGAGGAGTTCCGGGACTGGATCGAACGAAACCGATAGATCGGCCGCTCGTCGTTCGGGATAACCGACACGCTGGGCCACGAGAAGCCGCCGTCGTGGAACCGGGCCGCGGCCGAGACAGCACAAGCCGACGACTGATGTAGTGGAGCGACGCAGCCGAGCGCGCGGCTATCGGTACGCTGTGTCCCGCGTATCGACGTCCAGCACGCGGAGTTCCCCTCGATCCCTGTCCCACTCGACGATAGCCCGACGCTTCCCGATCCGGAGCGAGTAGTCGTCTCTCCCGGAGAGCGGTTTCAGATGTCGGTCGGGATTCTCGCCCGCTTCCGCCAGTTTCGACCGGACGCGGTCTTCGATGTCGTTCGGGAGCGACTGCAAGTGCTTCTCGACGTCGGGATGCAACAGTACCGTCGCCATCCGTCCTCAGAGCGATTCCCACTCGTCGGCGTTCTTTCGCTCGTCGACGCGTGCGGCGGTTTCGGGGTCGAGTTCGGGTGCGACCTCGGCCCACCACCCGACGGCCCTGGCCCCGAGTTTCTTCCGACTGACGAGTCCGTCCTCGGCCATGCGTTCGAGTCGGGTACGGACACCCTCGGACGTCATCTGGACCCCGAACCGCTGCAGGCCCGCCGCCACCTCCGCCGCAGTGAGAACCGGGTCGTCCTCGTAATCGAAAACCTTGAGAACTTCCTGGTCGCTGACGCTCTCGTCGAACCGTCCCGCCTCGTCTCGCCCCTGGCTCATACTATGGAGAACGGCCCCGGCCCGCATAACCGTTTTGCACGAACAAACCGGAGCCGAAACGACGAACGTGCTCTAGAAACTGTCCACGACCGGGATACCGACCGTCCCGTAGTCAGTCATGTCGTCGAGGACGCCCGACACCTCGTCGAGGCCGATGCGGTCGGTGACGACCGCGGCGGGGTCGAGTTTCCCCATCGCGACCAGCCGAAAGATCTCGTCGTAGCGCTCGGGCGGCATCCCGAGCGCGCCGTAGAAGTCGATCTCGCTCGTCACCATCTCGTCGGTCGGGAGCGGCAGGTCCCCGCCCGCTTCCTTCGTCGTCAGCCCCACCTGGACGTGCTGGCCGGTCTTTCCCAGACTCTTGATCGCGTTCCGGCACGTCGCCTCGATACCCAGCGCGTCCATCGACACGTCCGCCCCGCCGTCGGTGATCGCCCGGACTTCCTCTGCGGGGTCCTCGACGGCGCTCGCGTCGACGGTCTCGACCGCGCCCAGGTCCGCGGCGAAGTCGAGTTTCGCCTCATCGAGGTCGACGCCGATCACGTTCCCGCCGAGGGTGCTTGCGATCTGGACCGCCGAGAGGCCGACGCCGCCACAGCCGTGGACGACCACCCAGTCGCCCGCGCCGAGGTCCGCGCGGTGGGCCAGCCCGTGGAAGGCGGTCATGAACCGACAGCCCAGCCCGGCCATCTCGACCGAGGAGACGCCCGTGGGGAGTTCGACGAGGTTGTGGTCGGCGTGGGGGACCGGCACCTGCTCGGCGAAGGCGCCGGGCGCGTCGGGCTGGAGGCCGAGCGCCTGGCGGTTCTCGCAGATGTTGGAGTGGCCGGTCTTGCAGAGGTGGCAGCTGCCGTCGCCGAGGTTGAACGGGACGGCGACGTGGTCGCCCTCGGAGACGGCGTCGACCTCGGAGCCGACGGCCAGCACGTGGCCGGCGGGTTCGTGGCCGAGGATGTGCCCCGGCACGGGGTCGAGGCCACGCCACTCCCAGTCGCCCTGCCAGGCGTGCCAGTCGCTGCGGCAGACGCCGCAGGCCTCGACGCCGACGACCGCGCCGTGGGGCGCCGGTTCGGGGTCGTCGACCTCGCGGACGTCGAGCGGTTCGCCGTACTCCGTGAAGACTGCCGCGCGCATGGCCGGACTGTCGCCCCCACCCGGCAAAGAGCCTCGGGTGCCGCCCCTGTCGCCCGAGAGCCTTTGACGGTCGGGGTCCTGTACGGGGGTATGAACATGGACGTCGACGACATCGTGGTCGAGCAACCCCTGGTCGCGACGGCGCTGGTCGCCGCGGTCGCCACGGTCGTCTACGTCGGACTCCAGCTCGCGATGGACGGGGCGGTCGCGCCGGTGGAGACGGCCGTCTTCACCCTGATCTTCACGCTCGTCTACGTCGGCGGCAACTACCTCCTGCGACGGAACGCCGGCGACTCGGCGGGTGGCGAGGGGTCGGCGGGCGGCAACTCGGCTGGCGGCGACTCGGTGGACGGCGGCGACGAGCGCTGACCGCAGTCACCCCCCACCGAAGCGGTCGAGTCCGGCCTGTCGACGGGCCAGTCCCTCGGGGTCGGCCGCCGGTGAGTCGGCGGGTTCGAACCCCGGACACGCCTGTCCGCACTCCGAACTCGGGCGGACGGGCCGCTCGTGGTAGGTACACCACGGGAGCGCGGCGTCGGCGAGGGCGCTCGGCGTCGCTGCGCGGGGATCGCAGTTCGCACACGCGGGCAGCGCGGGTCGCCAGCCCTTCCCGTAGGCGCGCTCGGCGAGGCGACGGCGCTTGCGGGCTTTCTCCGCGGCGGTCACGGGGCACACGTCGGCGCGAGTGGGATCGCGCTCGAGGAGTTCGATCCCCGGGCCCGCGCTGTCGAGGGGCGTCGGTTCGCGGACGACCTCGCGGTCGCCCGTCTCGGGGTTGAACCGCCAGACTCCGACCGCATCGGGGAGGCGATTCAGGTGTGCGCCGGTGACGTACGTCTCGGTCGCGAGGACGACCTCGTCGAACAGGGCGAGCGAGACGTCGGTGCGGAGCTGGTCGGCCAGCTCGCCCGGGCGGTCCAGGTCGGGTTTGTTCTCGATGCCGGTGACGGTGCCGACCCAGTCGGGGTAGCGGGCAGTCTGGCGGACGTCGGTGCGCCCGCCGCGTCGCTCGCGCTCGAAGAAGCCGATCTCGGCGGCCCGCTCGGCGACCGCGCGGGCCCGGTCCGGCCGGCAGTCGAAGACGTCGGTGACCGGACGGGCGCGACCGGGGCCGGCGCCGCTCTCGACGGCCAGCGGCGGGATCGTCTCGGCGGTTATCGCGCGCCGGCGGTCGAACTCGGGACCGGGGGCGATCCGCACCACGTCGGCGACGCGGCGGCCGTGGACGGCGGCGCCGAGCTGGCGGGCGAGGACGCCGTCGACGGGCTCCAGCGAGCCACAGAGCGCGATCTCGAACGCGAACTCCTGCACACCGCCCACTGGGGGTCCGCGAGTAAAAAGGTCGCGCGCCCGCGAGCGACAGCGGGCCCACGAGCCGTCGCGCGCGGACCTCGCGACCCGTCCCACGAACGGCCGGACGCAGCCGAACGCGTCTGCGGTCGGATGCCGTCGCTCCGCGGTCGGATGTCGTCGCAGTCGTGTGGTCTTCGCACACCGGTCTAGCTGTTTCGGGGGTCCCCCGGCCGCGAGCGTGTCGTCTACCTCGGCGGAGCGGCCGTCCGGAAGACGTTGAACTGCCGATAATTATATCCGGGTAGTTGCTGGATAGTGAGCTATGGCAACACAGAGCCAAACACTGGCACCGCGAGGCGGATGGGGTGTCCGGCGCTACCACGTCGGCTTCGCGCTCGCGTTCGGGGTGGGTGCGGCGCTGTTGCCCCCCGACGGGGCACTGACGATTGCCGGGTGGTTCGGCGGCGCGCTCGGCGCGTTGCTCGCCGGTCTGGTCGTCGCCGGGGTCGTCGTCGGCGCGCTCCGGGTCGTCGAGGAGTGGCGACCGACACACGTCGCCGACCCCGGGATCCCCGACACCCGGGCGCGCCACCTCGTCTTCGCCGCGGTCGTGTTACAGCTGTTCGCCGTCGGTCTGGGCGTGACGGCGGGGGTTAGCACCGAGGGCATGCTGTATTTCGCCGGTCCGGTCAACCTCCTCGTCGCGGCTGCGGTGGCGATCGACGTCACCAGGCTCCGCAAGCGGGGGCTCGCCTGGGACACCGTCGCCTACGGCTACGCCGTCGCCGCGCTCCTGTTCGGGTTCGTCGGCGGCCTCGTCTACTGGCGTGCCCGCGGCCGCAAGCGCGCCGAACACGCCGGCCCCCAGGGTGGACAGGGACAGCATCCCCAGGGCGGACAGCCCCCGCAGGGCGGACAGGGCCAACCGCCGGCCGGCGGCCACCAGCAGGGCGGCCCGCAGCACGGATCCCAGCCCCCGCAAGGCGGGCAACAGGACGCCCGCGGGCAGGGCCGCCAGGACGCCCGCGGACAGGGACAGCAGGGTACCAGCGGACAGGGACAGCGAGGGACCCGACAGCGGGGCGGTCAGAACCAGCCTCGACAGGAAGAGGGCCAACAGCGGTCCCGCCGGGGGAGTCGGGGTATCGACCCGCAGGACGACGAACAGAACGCGGAGTCCGACGCGGACGGTGACGCCGGCGGACTCCCGAGGGATACTGGGGACGGACCGAGCGGAGAGACAGACGAGCGGATGCCACGGGAGGGCGACGATGGGGCCTGAGGCGGGCGGACGCGAACGGACCGACGGAGACACACACATGACACAGGAGGGACGACAGCCATGACGGGATCGGGCGGACGACTGCGACTCGGGCGCGCGGCGACGGTGGTCGCGGCCTGTCTCGCGCTGACGCTGGCGGCGGGACCGGTGTACGCCGGGGCGCTGGGCGCGATTTCGGGCGGGCACGCCGACCAGGCGGCCGCCTGTCCGGGGTCGGGCGTCGACGTGGAAGGCGAACTCGGCGACCTGATCGGCGAGACGGCGGACTCGCTGCCGGACGTGGCGAGAGACGCCGTCGTCGGCGAGCGGGTGCAGGCACGCGTCGGCGACACGCGCTTCGGCGTCGTGGTCAACAGCGAGGGACGAGTCACCGAGACGACGCGCGGGAAACTGAGCGACGCGACGCTGAAAGCCCGGACCGACTGCGAGACGGTCGTGCGCATCGCCAACGCCGAGGACAAGCGCGCGGCCGCCCGTCGGGCGATAAGCACCGGTGACATCACCTGGGAGGGCGTCGGCGGTGTGAAGAACGTCCAGGTCGCCTTCGGCAGCAAGGCCGTCCAGGTGTACGAGATCATCGACGGCGGCAACTCGACCGGCGGTCCCGGCGACGCCATCGACGGCTTCTCGAAAGGGTTCGGCGACAGTCTCTCCTGGCCGGCGGACAATCTCTGAGCCCGACACTCCCGCGTTGTTGCGTTCGGAATCTCGCGTTTTCGCCCGGGGATCGACGGTGAGTCGCCGTCGGCCTCCGGAATGGCGTAACCTTTAATTAAATGTGTTAAGCTATGGCATGTAAGGCAGCCGGGGGTTCGAGCGCGGGTCGGCCGACGGCGCGGCGGCGGGGTCGTCCCGTCGCGTGGTGACAGGCGAGCGTGACGCCGCCCGGCAGGGTGTCTCGATGAATTCGGACAGACGACCGTCGCGGGTGCCGGGGCCGGATCGGAGAGCGCAGTCGGTGTTCGACTACGCCATCGGCGTCAGTCTCTTCATCGTCGTAGTGGTCGGAATCATCGCGTTCATGCCGTCGGCGTTCTCGGCACTCGGCGACGACGGCGGCGTCTCCGAGGGCGACAGGCTCATCGCCGACCGGGCGGCGGAGAACCTCGTCGAGTCGGAGTTCGGCCGGTCGCCCGGCGGCGGACTCGACGTTACCTGCGTCGTCGCGTACTTCGAGGGCAGTTCGGCCTGCGGGTTCCGGAGCGGGCACACGCCGGCGCTGGACGCCGGGGTCGCCGAACGCCATCCGATCAACGTGACGATCGAGGCCGACGTGGACAGACTCTCGAACGAGCGCGAGCGACTGTGCTGGGACAGCGCCAGTCGCGGCCTCGCGACCGTCAACAGCGGCAATTGCGGCGACAGCGGGGACGTGTTCCTCGGCGCCGGACCCAGCGCCGAGGACAACGTCAACTACGTCACGGCCAGTCGAGCGGCGGTCATCGGTGACCAGGAGGTGTACATCCTTGTCAGGTCGTGGTGAGCGGCGTCGGCGGGACCGGGCGCGATCGAGGGGAGGAGGGCGCGGCCAGGTGTTCACGCTGGAGGGGTTGCTGGCGGCGGTCGTGGTGATCGTCGCGCTCGTGTTCGCGCTCCAGACAGTGGTCGTGACGCCGGCGACCAGCGGCAGTTCGAGTTCGGCGGCCGACCCCCGCGAGGTCGAGAGCGCGCTCAGGGCCAACGTGGCCAGCGGCAACGTCGAGCGGGCGGCGCTGTTCTGGGACCGCGACACCGCCGACCTCGCGAAGTTCCACAACGCGGCGCGGTTTCGCTACTACACGAAAAGCAACTTCCAGACGGGGAACTACCCGGCCCTGCTGTTCGCGCTCAACGACCGCTTCGGGGAAACGACGTCGATGAGCGTCATCGTCCACTACCACGACGGCAGCGGGTCGGTCGCGAGCCAGCGAATGGTCGACGGCGGCGCACCCGGTGAGGGCGCCGTCAGCGCGTCGACGACGGTGACGCTGTACGACAGCGACCGACTGGTCGCCGCGGACGGGACCCGGACCGACCGGACCCTCGAAGCGGTCGACAGCGCGTCCGACGAGCGGTTTTACGCGCCCGACATCTCTTCGACCGACGTGTACAACGTCCTCAGAGTGGAGGTGATCGTGTGGTGACTCGGAACCGCGGGCGGGGCGGTGACCGGCCCGACCAGCCCGACCGGCCCGACCGGCCCGACCGGCCCGACCAGCGAAACCAGTCCGCGTCGGTCCCGCGGTCCGCGCGTCCGTCGCGCGGCCAGTTGCTACTGGCCGGTGCGTTCGTCCTCGCGGTCGGGATCATCGGGCTGACGTTCGTCCTCAACACGAGCGTCCAGACGACCACGATGGCCGAGTCGGAGACGGGAATCGCCAGGGGCGGTGACGCCGTCTCGACGCGCGAGGCCGTCAGGGAGGACCTCGGGGACTTTCTCACCACGCTGAACCAGGAGTACGACGAGGACGCTGGTGTCCTCGTCACCGACCCCTGGAACGAATATCGGGATGCGTACAGGGACGGACTGCCGTACGTGGCACGGGGCATCCGCGACCACCACGCCGGCAGCGGCCGGTTCGTGAACCTGTCCGCGCCGAGCAGCCTCGACGTCGCGTTCGAGGACGGCTTCCGCGTGAAACAGGTCACCGCGGACTCGTTCGCACAGCCGTCGACGCGGACGAGCGTGAACCCCAACGGCCAGTGGCGACTCGTCAGGGAGTCGCAGGTCCGGAACGCGACGTTCATCGTCGACCGGGAGATAGACCCCACGGACTCGGCGTTTCAGGTCGTGTTCGAGGAACACTCGAGCGGCGACGAGTGGGCAGTCGAGGTGTACGAGCAACCGACCACGCCCGGTAACTGGCGGCTAGTGGTCACGTACAACGGCGCGCCCATCGAGAGCTGTACCGGCCCGTCACGGTCGAATCCGGTTCGGATCGACATCGGCGCCGCGCGGTTCGGCGGTGAGCACTGTCGCGCCCTCGCGCAACTGTCCCCGACCGCGCCGTATCACGTCAGATTCGAACACGGCGACAACGCGGAGGGGCAGTTCTGGCTGATAGTCGACCGCCGGAATTCTGACGGACCGCCGCCAGCGATCGGATTACCGCCGGCGGTCGGGCCACAGGTCGGGATCGACTCGACGGAGTACGAGCGCGTGCTCTACGGCGTGCAGGCGACGTTCAGATATCACTCCTCGACGGTCGACTACGAGACCGACCTCGTCATCGCGCCGGAGGAAACATGAAGCGACGCGACGACCGCGTCGGGGGAATCGGGGGACGCGATGACCGCGCTGGCGAAACCGGCGTCGGCGACGACCGCGCCGTCTCGTCGGCGGTGACCTACAGTTTCATCGTCATCATCACGCTGGTGCTGACCGGCGGCCTCGTCGTGGGTACCGACGCGCTCATCAACGACCAGCGCCAGCAGGTCGTGACCGACCAGCTGGACGTCGTCGGCCAGCGGATGGCGGCGACGATCGAGACCGCCGACCGCCTGAGCGCGACGACGAACGACCCGGACAGTCTCGCTATCACCCGCGAGTTCCCACAGCGACTGGCCGGATCGGCCTACCAGATCAGAGTCGACCACAATCCGAGTTCGTCGGATTACACCCTCTACGTCGAAACCGTCGACGGGGACCTCTCGATCGCCGTCCGTGTCAGCGTCTCGTCGGCCAGCGGGATCGGGGAGACGACGGTCGCTGGCGGCGAGACGCGGGTCAGGTACGAACCGAGTTCCGACGAGCTGGTGGTCGAAGATGCGTAGCGCTCGCTCCCAGAGCGACGTCGTCGGGTTCGTCATCGTGTTCGGCATCGTGATCGTCGGCCTGGTGAGCGTCAGCGCGTTCGGTCTCTCGGCGCTGGAGACGACTCGCGACGCCACCGTCGCCGAAAGCGCCGAGTTCGCTATGGAGTCGGTCAACGCGGATATCGAGTCGCTCTACACCGGTATCGCCGGGAGTCGAACCACGGAACTCAACGTCGAGTCGGGTACGCTCGGGGTTGGCGACCGGACGTCGATGACGGTGTCGGTCTCGGGCGGTCGCCTCTCCGGGACGGAGACCATCTCCCGGACGTTCCGGCCGATCGTCTTCAGCGGCGACCGCACCTCGGTCGTCGCCGAGAACACGCTCCTGATCCGCGACCAGGGCGCCTCGGGTGCGGCCGCTATCGAGGGGCCGCTCGGGACGTTCTCGGGCGAGCGCACCGTCGTCCCGATGGTCGTGACCGAGCCGACCGCGGTCGAGTCACAGACCGGCGGCACCCTCCAGGTCGAATCGATCGTCACGGACGCGACCGGCCGCGTGTTCACGAGCGGGTCGTCGTCGTCGCTCGACGTCACGGTCGAACTCTCCGGCCTCCCGGACAACCGGGCGACGGTCTGGCGACGGGTGCTGAACGAGCGACTGGCCGGGGTCCCCTCCTCGCGGTCGCCGCCCTGTGCCACGCCCTCGAGCGACACTGTCGACTGTCAGTTCGAGACGAACACGCTCGTCGCGTCGGTCGTGACGATCCAGTACGACATCCGGTGACGACCGCCGCCGCTACGGTCTGTCCTCGCCACGGTTGGCCGCCGCTACGTGGCACGGGATGGCCACGTGGCCGCCAGGCGCGGTAATCGAAGCTACTGCGCCGAGTGAACGCTACTGCGCCGAGTGAACGCTACTGCGCTCGAGCGATCGAGAACGGGTGCGTGCGACGATCCGGGCCACTCGCGCGTTCGGCGAGAACGATTTCGAGGGGCAGAGAACGGCCGGCAAAGCCGCGAGTGGCGTGCTACTCGACGTGTATCTCCCGGACCATGATGCGGATGTACACCACGCGGCCGGGTGCGCTTACCGTCGGGGTGGCCGTCGGAGTCGCCGTCGGGGAGGGCGTGGGCGTCGTGGGCGTCGCCGTCGGGGTCGCGGTCGGGACGGGCGAGGGGGTCGGGGAGGCGGTCGGCGTGGGCGAGGGCGTGGGCGTCGACGAACTGTCCGACCCTCGTTCGATCGTGGTCGACTCGCCGGAAATCGCCTCGTCGTAGTGGAAGTCGATCCGGTTGACGGCGTGGCTCGGGTCGGCGATGACCGCGCCGAAGAACTTGGCGCGGTTCGTGCCGCGGAACTCCACGCCCTCGCCCGGCTGTTCACCCGGCCCGTAGATGACGCCGGTGAACTTGATCCTGTTTGTCATCTTGACCTCGCCGTCGCTTTTCATGTAGACCCACGTCTTCGTCCCGTTGTCCGTGGGGGCAGCCTCGCTGCCGGTGAGGAATCGCGCGCTGTTTACCATTCGGAAGTCCGCTTTGCCGCCGCCGGAGTCGATGTAGAAGTTGACCCGATTGTTGCCCTTGACGACGACCGTCGGCGTCTTCGACTTCATGATGAACGCCTCATCGAGATAGATGTTGATGTCGCCGGCGCTCGTATCGAGGACGAGTTTCGACTTTTTGCCCTGGACCGTGATCGAGTTGGCGTAGTAGTCGCCGGCGGTCACGACGCAGGGCCCGTTCTTGCAGTTGGGGTCGCCGCTGTGGATGAACGTGCTCTGGGCGTTGTCGTTGTCGGTGGCGTACTCCGCGCCGCGTTCGTCGATCTCGTCGTCCGCAGTCGGGACACTGGGCAGTTGCGGGACGAGCGGATCCCTGATGACGTCGCTGACGTCGACGTTCTCGGCGACGCCGTCCCCGCCAGAGGTCAACTCCCCGTTGCCCCTGACCGTCGCCTGTGACTCCCCGGTCACCTCGCCACTGGCGACGACGTCCCCGTCGACGGTGACCTCGTCTGTAAGTTCGACGTCGCCGTCGACGATGAGGTCGCCCTGGATCGTCGTGTCCGACCACCCGGAGAACGACGCGTCATCGTGGACGTGGAGCGTCCCGTCGACGGTGGCGTGGCCGAACGAGATGAGTTCGCCACCGATGATGACGTCGCTGCCGAAGTCTTTGCCGACGCTCGCGGAGTCGAAGTCGTCGTTCAGCGAGAAGACCCCTCCGAACTCGAGGGGGTCGTCGGATCCGCCCTGTGACGTCGGCACCGATGAGTCGGTCGGGTCACCGCCGATGACCGTCCGTCCCTCGACGGTCCCCCCGGACTGTTTGATATCCATCCGTTCGGCGTGGAGTTCACCGCTGATGTGGATCCGGTTTTTCATCGTCACTGTCCCGTGGATGCGGACGTCGCCCCTGTCGTTGACGTTCTCCCCACCGTACGGGCCGACGGTGGAGTCGTAGCTGTCCATCTCGATGCGGTTGTTCGCGGCGAGGCTCGCCTCGCCGAGCACCGAGGCGTCGACCATCTCGACGCGCGAACTGCTGGAACTGCCGTCGGAGGACGTCTGGGTCGGCGTCGGGCTCTGTGTGGGACTCGCCGTCGGACTGCTCGGGGGGTTCGCCGGCGGCGTCGCGGTCGGCGAGGGGGTCGGCGTCGGCGGCGTCGGCGGGCTGATGTCGCGCCACTGTAGCGAGAACGACGCCGTTTGCACGTCGTGGTCGTAGTCGACCGTGACCCCCACGCGGTTCTCGAAGGCCTGGCCCCACCCTTCGTAGTACGGACTCGTCACCGAAATCGTGAGTTCGCTCCCGGAGGGCAGCGGGCTGACGTCGTCGTCGGCGCCCGTACTCGGGTCGCCGTCGAGGGTCGTCAACAGGTTGCTGACGCTCTGGCGTTCGATCTCGACACCGCTGTCGACGCTGTCGCCCCGAACGAGGATCATCGGGATCGTCAGCGTCGGCTTGCCGTTCGTGTACCGATAGCTCACCGGCGGCGGCGAGACGACGGAACTCCCACCGGTGTCGGTCCCCTCGAAGACGCCTCCGCCCTGGTAGGCGACGGTCCGTCCGTCCTGTTGGTAGGTCACGGCCCCGAGCGTCCGCGATTCAGCGTCGGTGCTCCCGCCGTTGGACACCGCGACCGTCATCTCGCCGACGCTGGTGTCCAGCTGACTGCTTCCCTCGGGGAAATCGGGCATGTTCGCCTGCAGTGTGTCCCCACTGCTCGAGACGCGGTCGATGTGCTCACCGAGCGACTGGATCGACTGCTTGCCGCTGGTGAACGAAGCGTCCTCCTGATTCTGCGAGATTGCCACTGAGCCGGTGATCACGACAACCGTCGCGCCGGTGATGACCAGTCCCGCCAGCAACACGACCGCGATGACGTTCGACTGCGCTCGCACTGCCGTCACCCCCGCACGTACGCGTGACCCCCGACCAGACATTGTTCTGTCTCGAATAATGTCGCCCTACCGCAATATAGTTGTTTCGCCTCTAACGGCCCCAGAAACCGACTAACGGGCGTCATCGAGCGGTAGGGGGGACGTACCGAGCGGGAAAACCGTCGGACTCACCGCGAATGGACTCGCGGCGGAATCGCCGGGGCAGCGAGCGCCCGGCCGTCAGCGAGTGCCTGGTCGTCACCGACCGCGCGGCGGCCGCCGGACTCTGCCGTTTCGGGCCAGCGATTCCGACGCCGCGAGCCGCCGGTCGCCAGCGGTCGCACCGCGGCGGCTGTCGGTTCCACCGGGACCGTACATTTCTCGCGCGCCACTGACCGCGGACGACACCGCGTACACTGCGAACGCCGACACCGCTGCCACCATGGCCGCCAGCGGCCACACCACGAACGCCAGTGCGACCGTGCCTGCGAGGACCGCAACCGCGAACGCCCGCGTCACCGAGCGCGCTACACCGGACGATACGACCGTCGTCGACACGCGAGCCGTGCGTGATATCGTTCGAGTCGTCATCTGTGTCTCCTATCTGATCCCAGGAACCGTTTCCGCATAAGTGTAATCTGAAGGATATTTCTGTAGCGCGAGTTACTGAAATTCTCTTCAGTCGAGGGTGACGTACGTGAGCACGGCGAGGGCGGCGAACTCGAGGATCTTCAGTACCGTGATGGTGCGCTGTGCGATGGGGGCGGTGCTGGCGATCCAGGACGAGAGCGTGGGGTGGACGGCGAAGACGTAGACGGTGGCGGCGTTCTCGACGAGGAGGAGCACGGCGAAAAGCGAGAGTCCGAGCGTCTGTTTCGAGCGGAACTGGAGGTAGTTGCGGCCCCAGAGGTAGGTGAGGGCGGCGAGGAGGGCGATGTTCAGCGCGGCGGCGGTCCGGAGGGCGTCTATCCAGAGTCCCATCGTGTAGCACCTCCCCGATTGCCGGGTATATGTGCTTTCCAAACTCTCACGGAATTCGGCCGTAATTTCTCGCTTTGCATGCTCAGTTCACCTGTTCGATGATCTCCTCGACGGTCTCCCAGTGGTGTCGGGCCTGGTCGGTCGGGAGGTAGACCGCCCCGTAGTCGTCCCCCGACTTCTGGACGACGCCGTTGTCGACGAGCACCTCGAGGTGATGCCGGACGGTCGTGTAGTTCAGGTCCAGGTCCCCGGCGAGCTGGTTCGGGTTGCGCGGGCGTTCGTCGAGCGCCTGCAGGATACGGACCCGGTTGGCACCGCCGCGCGTGCCGGTGAGTACGTACCACAGGACGCCCTTCATACGGACCCACCGACAGACGGAGTATACGTAAGGATTCCGACCGAAACCGGCGGCCGGGACGGCGGGGCGGGACACCGACTCCGCCCGACGAATGCCGCCGAAATTTGGCGAATTTTCGCCGGCAGTTCTCCCGCAGTCTCCCCGCAGTTCGCAAAATCACCTTTATCGGGTACCGAGACTGTCGAGACGCGATGACGCGACAGACCCACGACGGCACGCACGACGCGGACGGCACCGAACGAGCGACCCCGACGACCAGCCGACGGGGCTTCGTCGGCGGCGTCGCCGCCCTGGTCGGCGCGGCCGGCCTCGGCGCGGCCGGAACCGCCGCCGCCCAGCAGCAGGAGGGGCCCAGCGACGTCGACATCCTCAACTTCGCGCTCACGCTCGAACACCTCGAAAACGAGTTCTACATCGCCCAGCTCGACCAGTTCAGCGACCGCGACTTCCAGCGGTCGGACCTGCTCGACGAGTTCGGCTTCGGGATGCGCTTTTCCGCCCGGGACTACCTCCGGACCATCCAGGAACACGAACAGGCCCACGTCGACTTCCTGACGACCGCCATCGAGAACGCCGGCGGCACTCCCGTCACCGCGGCGACCGAGTACAACTTCGGCGCACCGCTCGGCAAGGACGGCATCGACACGGTCGTCGAGTTCGCGCAGGTCGCCGAGGTCCTGGAGGCGACGGGCGTCGACGCCTACGCCGGCGCCGCGCCGCTCATCGACAACGCCTCGGCCTACGTCCCGCCGGCCCTGGAGATCCACAGCGTCGAGGCCAACCACGCCGCCTACCTCCGCAACCTCAACGGCAAGAACCCCATGCCGACGGGTTTCAACGAGGCCAAGTCGATGGAGACGGTCGAAAACGCTGTCGCCCCCATCATCGTCGAGGGGTGAGATGACGGTGACGAACCGCGCCACGAGCCCACCGGCACCCGCCGGGAGAGAGCCATGGCACTGAGCCGACGCGCGCTCGCGGTCACCGTCCTCGCGCTGGTCGGCGCGACGGTCGCCGGCGGCATCGCGATGGGCGCCACCCCCGGCCCGGTCGCCGACGCGGACGAACCGACCGACCCCGGCGAACCGACCGACCCCGGCGAACTGCGCGTCGCCTCGACGACACAGCAGGTCCCCGCCGACGCCTCGATCGCCGAGCGCCTGGCGTGTACGAACGCCACCAGCGAGGCCGTCCTCGCCTGCGGCCCCACCGACGGGCCGGCGGCCGTCTC
>ENA-ORCO01000489-ORCO01000489.1-marine-metagenome-genome-assembly--contig:-NODE-489-length-18439-cov-3.529790_pt1 | contig 18439 bp, 33 predicted proteins | sample MGYA00248633_ERZ508508 | MGnify/ENA primary metagenome ERZ508508 (study PRJEB26179, sample SAMN06268845) | marine metagenome | isolation source: A23 P1 aerobic enrichment on pine of planktonic cells taken...
GAAGAGTACGACCTCACCGACCAGTTGACCGTCTACGTCAACGAAAAAGCGACCACGAAGACTCGACAGACGAACACCCACTTCAGGGCCTCTGACTCCGGGGGGAAGTCCCTCCGTGACCGGAAACAACGCCTCAAAGAGTGGGAAGACAACAGCTTCAGTCGAAGTAAACAGCAGAGCATCGCGAACGCCGACATCGTTCTTTCGACTCACCAGTTACTCAAGAGCGACATCGACAACGGCCGCTTCGATTCCGAGTTCCTCAACGCACAGACAACCGACCTTATCGTCGACGAGGTCACGAATTTCCTCGCCGTCGACCAACAGCCGGGATTCAGCGACACCGCAAACTCACCGCGAGAATACCGACTCAGTAAATACTACGCCCCCTACGCGAACGACCTCTCATCGCCCAGTTCACCCCGGCTCATCGGGTTGACCGGCCTCATCGGTCCACGAATCGACGGCATCCAATCGCTCTTCGACACCACCCTCATTCGCCCGGATCTCGATGCCATCAACGAATATCGCCCCGATGTCTCAACCGTTGGTCCCCATACCACAGCCGGAGGCGGCGTTGAACGCCTGCTTGAAGGCCTCCAAGCACAGTTCCAGACCGCGAAAACCCGCCTCTACCGGCTCGTTGGCGACAATATCAAGGCCGAGCATATCACCATCGACCATCTCCAGCACTATGCTCAACAGAGCGGCAAACCAGCCCACACCGCCCAACACGCCTTCAAAATCAAATCCATGGTGAGTCGGCTCCGAGAAGGAACCTACCAGTCACTCCATCCCCATCAGGACACCCTTATCGACTACGTCGGCCAAGTTGCCAATCGCTTCGAGCCTGTCGACCCAGACGACCTGAAAACAGCGTTCAGTGAAGGCCACCACGCCGGCGCCGACGAAACGGGACAGGCAGGGCGTTGGGAGTCGCTCTTCCCGACCGCAAAAGAACGGGGCATCCGACGCCTCCACACACAGTTCCTCGAAGAAGGCCACCAATCGGTCGTGTTCGTCCGACACGTCGATACGGCCGAATCACTCCCAGCGATTCTCCCAGGAGACACCGCTGTCATCACTGGCACCGTTGACAGCTCCACCCAAGAAGACATCCTGAAACGCTACACTGATGGATCGCTCGATACCGTCGTCATGACGTACAGCGTTGGCGCAGAGGGCCTCGACCTCGCGACTGCCAAACACGTCGTCCTCCTCGGCCTCCCCCAGAACAAAGAACAGTACCACAACGCAGTTGGCCGGGTTCGGCGTGGCGAGGGCCCGAAATACGAACACCCCTTGCTCTACATGAGCGACGACTACACGACCGAGATGAACCAGTATGAACGTCTCACTGACAGCGCATTCCCTGCCGATTCACTCGCGCCGGAACCCAGTGCGGATGCAGTCCAGCAAATCAAGAACACGCTGAACTAACCGACCCTGACCGAAGTATCGACCACCGAAGATTCCGTTAGTTCCGGGCCAGGAATGAATCTCATGAATCCGCTCGAATCCATCTCAAACGAAGGTCGATAGTGGATAGAGGCGAAACTCAGCGCCTGTGCCATGGTCGAATGGGATCGTTTCGTCGAAAAAGACCACCCAAGCGACCCCAATGCATCGGTCATCGACGTCTATGGCTGGATTCCTCGCGATGACAGCTACATGGACTTCCTCGCGATTTCGTTCTCCCCCACCGATTACTACCTCTTCTATGTCACCTCTAGCGAAGAATACTCTGCAAAAATCACTGAACAGCTGACCGGCGAGCCGGCCGAAAACCACCACAACGAGTGCCATCGAGCCGAACGCCACTTCGACCTAGAATACGCCATCAGCCTTTAGGAATATTTGAAGCAGTCGTAGCGACAATTATTCGCTAAGTCCAGAAACGTCAAGTGAGTCAATTGGTAACATGCATATGATGCCGGGGAAAAAACAGAGGGCTGGAACATCGAGCTCGGGGCAGACTCGTCGGCAAATAATCAAGTTCACCGGGGCGACAGCAGCTCTGTCGGGGATTACGGCCAGCTCACAACCGGCCAGTGGGTTTGCTACGAACGACCAAGAGGACGACAGCGGCACCACTTTTGCGGCATCGGGTGGAGCAGCAACCAATGAGGGAGACACAGGAAGTGATCTCTCAACACAATGGACCGGCGGGGACGCAAAAAACGACGAGGGAACGGGATACAGCACCGGAAACGCAGACCCGAACGACGATGGGACATCAGAGACCGACTTCCAATCAGGAACTGGAGATCCAAACGATGGTGGAGCACCGGGACCCAAACCCACCATCATTACACAGATCAACATCCTATTGAAAAATAACACCCATATCGCCGAATGGGTCGGTTCCTTCATGGCTATCATCACGGTATTCATAACAATAATATTCAATAAATCGGCGGATGGCGACCAATGAACCTGTTCGCCCCAGAGATTTATTCAACACAGAGTGGCGCGATGTCAATAAATTCCAGTTCTCAGAGTGACGACAGCATTGACCTTGACCAGTTCAGCGAGAACCGCCAAGCCGCTATGCTGATGCTCCAGGCCGTCAAGAAACTCGGCCTCCATCCCCCGGTCAACGAACCGATTCTCCGTGAAGCAACGCCCGCCGGCGACGACTACCTCATCATCATCCCGCTTGGCCCCGCCATCGGCGAGGGTGGGGCGAAAATCGCGTGTATGGTGTTCGACGTCGAGGAAAACCCAGACCGCCCCATCACGTTCGAGATCGAGGACCGAGAAGCAGACACATGGGTCGAGGGCTACCCCGCCGACGAAATCAACAGCTGGGTCCACCCCGACACAGACGCTGACTACGAAACCTACCCCGTCGAAAAAGCCGGGGAGAAACGCTTCGAGGTCGTCGAGTCAACCCCGTTCTACGACTCATACGACCACGACCACGCCGATGAACTCTATTCTACTCCAGACACCGACGACACAGCACCGGGCGTCATATCCCCGCCCGATACAGACCTCTCACCAGATGAGGACCCTGGATTCTACTAGCTGAACCGAATTCCTAGCCGCCCCACTCCGCCATTTATTTCACCAATACGGGTGAGTCCAGAGTAACCATGACCGAACTCCCAGCTCAAACCGTTCTGACCGGCGACGACGCAGAACTCATCAACAACCGCGTCCCGTTCCCGCATCTTCCAACCAAGCCTGAGCGAGACAACGGAATCGCGCTCGAGATCGGCGGGTCCGTGTACCTCGTCCCAGTGTACACCCCGTTCGTGTTCGACTTCGACGATGAAGACGAATCTCTCGAAGACGCGCCAGTTCGAGTCCTCCTCGATAGCACAGGCGACAACATCATCGCATGGTGTCTCGACAGCTTCCGCTACGTCAGTTACACCCACGACGAATTCGTCGAACACCTCACCGAGGGCCCGAAACGCCTCGTAATCGAATGACTCGAGTCCAAGTCGGTAAGTGTCGAGAATGCGGTGTCGTCGTCAACGAAACTATCGCGTTCCCGAATCAACCAACCTGCGAGTGCGGTCGACAGCTCACGAAGGCGACCGTCGCGACCAAGTCCGAAGTCCAAGACCGGGTCTAGCTTCAAGAATCCCGAATTACAATCCAATATCACAACCATGAACAGCCAGCAATCCACCAGCGATAGCGACCAGTCTCAAACACCCGACGGCGCCCCGACATCCGAACCCGACGTCGAAGAAATCTACATAGTCCTCGGTGAAGCAGGCGCCCCACAGCGGGCTTTTACCGATGAAGAGGCGGCCGAAGCCCTCCGTGACAAGTGGCGTGATGGAGAGATGTCCGTCCGTGCCCGGGTCGAATCCATCGAACTCCATCGGTCAGGACAGATGGACCCGGCCAACCCAGAGCCTGAAAGCCGATGAGCGCCCAACACTCAGATGCTACTGAGCACACCCTTTCTCGTGAGTTTAAGGAACGTCGGGAATATCTCCTCGCGGTGATCGATGGAGAATTGGAAATACAATTCAGCAACTCCCAATACCACTGCGGGGAGCCGTTGCAGACGATAAAATGCACCTGTGGCGAACGATTCCGAAAAGAGCAGTTAGCAATTGAACACATTCAGTCAGTAGCTTCAAAAGGAGAGCAGTAAATGTCAGAAACTGAATTAACCGGCGTTTATCCTCCGGGCGACTGGGGCCTACGACCATCGCCAGCTACAGAAGAAAACCTGTTTGAGCGCCATCTATTAGGTCATGTCAGGCGGCAATCTTTCGCATCCAGTAATCAAAGCACATCACTTGCATCGAGCAATGGCAAGAACAAGTACGATGTAGCACCGAGAGGAAATCAATGACCACCGGCACAACACAGTCAACCCTCGTCCGATTCGACCCGCCCGATGTCAACCCCGTCAAGGCAATTCCCGGCGGGTGGCATCATATCCCACTGTTCGGCTACGATTTCCTCGCTGGATTCATCCCCCTCGATCCAGCAGAGTGTGAATCCTGCCAGAATCGAGTCTACACGGACCTCGGTTGCGTCAACGGCCACAAGCGGCTCGGGATGACCGACGGCTCACGAGCATTCTGCTCAGGTGTTGGCTCATCGGGCAGGGAAACCAGCCAAACAGCGGTGGGCCAATGAGCGATACATCCCTAGCCGATGTTGACCGTCGCTCCCTCCTGTGGGGGTTGAATCGTCTCTGCCTTTGGGGTGAGTTGGACGGTGAAGAATCGGCAGACGCACACGTCAGGGCAGAGGCAGCTGCCTCCGCAAAGGTGACGATAGACCAGGTGGAGCATAGATTGAGTGTGGTCACCTGCAACCCAGAAGACGGAAGGGACAATGCCTGACCTCGAACCCTACAACTTCCCCGACCTTAGCGGCGAAGACCTGTTTCACCTCCAACAGTTAGAGAACAACTTCGGGAAAGAGAGGGTCATCGGCTGGTTGCGAGGAAAGGTCGCAGTCCCACTCAAGTATCAGTTCATATCCGATTTCGACGAAGCAGCATACTACGACGCAATGCGAGAACACTACGTCGACACAAACACCAGCCGACAAGAACGGAGTGAGAAAGATGCCTGAAAACGTACCCCCGACAGACGGCGCTGAACAGCCTGACTCCACCGTCAGTAGCATCCATGGAAATACCGTCACTGTCTGTCGGTTTACCTGCTCCTGCGGCGAACCAGTCGTGCAAGACGGCTTTGGACAAGCGAAAACAGGGACTCTCGATGAAACGATCCGGTGTCCCGGCTGCGGTCGGGAGTGGAAACCATCGACCAAAGTAGAGTGGTCGGTACAGCCGGATAGCGAACCTCCCCAAGAGGACAGTCATAATGTCTGAAAGTAGTATCAAACAATATCCCAACGGCTTCTATCGAAGCATCCTCCTTGCGTTCGTTGTCTCTTCAGCTAGTCTGTACGACGCCGTCAGACGAGGCGACGGAGCAACCATCCCGATTCTGGCATTGATGTATTCGACAGGCTACGGCGTGTTAGCTTTCATTTTAGTGATGGTTCTCCATTGGGCCATCCAATCAGACACCGAAACTATTCGCCCGAAGAGAGAATAAGATGTCCGGACAAAACCATGACCAAGACACCCACCCAGCCTGAACAGGCGCGAGTCTGCCCTAACTGCGAGCTCTCCTTCGAACTCGCCCCCGAGAACAACCTTAACTGCCCGAAATGCGGCATCGAAAGCCGCCCGGAAACCCAATCGGAACCCCCCGACAGACAAGAGGTCGTTCTCGTCGGCCCCACAGTATATCGCGTCGACCTCACCGACGAAGAACTCGAAGCGGTCAAAGACTCCGACTTCCCGATAGGCGAGATCCCCGAACCAGAAGAATGGGAACCAGTCGGAACAGCCGAAGACTGGTCGATACACACCGAGGACGACACCGACACCTGAAATTTGTCCCGCCCCGACGACTGGTAAGCAACATGGCTGACAACACCACGAAGCAGGAACCGGGGGTGTATGTTCTCGAAGATACCAAGAACCACACTCGCATCAGAGTCGTTCCAGAACGGACCCAGACGGTCGAGCAACCGGAACGGCGAACTGGACAAACACGGTTGCACGACTCTTGGAGCACCTCTGACGGAGGGGACGATGTCTAACAACGACCCTCCCGGACGGGCACCGCGAAACCCAGCCAAGGCGGGCCTCATGATTTGCTGGCTCTTCGGGGCAATACTCATCAGCGGGACGATATGGGGGTTCTACCGAATCTTCGAAAATGCTGCTGAGGGGACCGGCATCTACATCGTGATGATTTCCCTCGCCTGGGTTGGCTTCCTAATATACCAAGACCGTGACCAGCTTTCAAAGACAGTTGCAGGCCTCTTCGGAGGGAAAACCCTCCCATCACCACTCGAAAACCCAGCAATCCGTGCCCTCGCCGGACTCATCTGCTTTCTCATCATGATAGGACTCTCACTCAGTTCTCTCTACGACATGGTCATGGCGTTAGGTTCGGCACCCACTCCCACTAGTGGATACGCTCTAAAGATTGTCCGTTCCGTGAGCATTCGAATGTTTGGAGCAATAGTGGCCGCCGGCATCGGAATTGCCCTCACCGAATCACCCAACGACCTACAGGAACCATCGACCACTCCCGAGTGACCCCAGAGACCTACAATGGCCACACCTAGCAACACCGACGATCCCCGAGGGTTCGCCCCGTTCTGTCTTGCAGACCGCCCAAACCACGTCAACATCCTCGCTCAAGCGGCAACAGAAACAGCTGGCTTTGGAGTGCTAACGCAGGCGACCGTCTCTGAGACCGTCGAGAATCTCATCGCAGAACTGAACGCTCCAGTAATCGTTGACTGTAACGCCTTTGCCGACGGGGACTTCGAAGGGACTCTGATTGAGCTATTCGATACTTACGAGCGGATGAACGCCGACTACGGGCTTATCCCCGACGAAATCGGCGACCGGCTCGAGACGGACGGCTCGGTCGCGCTCGCGACCCGTCTCTGGGAGCGCGGCCACCCCCGGTGGTCGTTCAAGCCCGTCCCAGTCGCGCAAGGGAGCACTCCCGCAGAGTACGCGGCGGCGTACTGGGATTGCTATCAGATGGGCGCTGACCACATCGCTATCGGCGGTCTCCTCACCACCAACGGCAATCGGTCAGGCGGCCACGCAACCGGCGTCAACAACCTCTTCGAGGTCCTCCAAGCCATCAAACAAGCAAACCCGCGCCTATGGTCTGACACATGGACCTTCGCCCTCGGGTGTGACCACCCCCGCCGACGCCCCCGATTCCGTAGCCTCGGTGTACAGGCCGCCGACTCCAAGCGGTGGCTATTCCAGTACGACGACTCCCTCCCGACCAGTCGAGAGACACAACTCATCGCTGAAATCGTACAGTCCACAACCTACCAAACACCCACTCTCGAACAGGCGGCTCAGCACTCCGCCGAATAGCCGGGCATTTCTGTCCGCTCACAGGCGAGCGGTGACCCTCAGCCACACCGTACCCACTCCTACAATGCCCGACGACACTCACGAATCAACCGTAGACGAACAGTGGAACGCCCTTTTCGAAGAACATCGAGAACTCGATGCCACTATCACCAGCAATGCAGCAGATGGAGCCACTATCGATGTCAACGGCACCGAACTCCTCATCAGGCAGAATGATCGGTATGTCCCGAACCTCGTGGAAGTCTGGGTCGAAAACGAAAACGCGCCGCTCGGCGCAATCAACATCGCAGCAGGACAAACCGTCACACTGGGCGGCATCGAAGAAAGTTTAGCCACCCGTGTTGATGAGATTCTTGAACTCCCAATCGAGGAGATACCGACCGCTCTCAAAGAGCTAGCCTACCGGCTAAACCCCACAGGACGACAGCCCCCGGAATCACTCACCAATGAGTAACACCACCGACACCATCGAATTCCCCCGCCCGCTCGCTAAAGAACTCATCACCGTCGCGAAAGGCAAACTCGAGGATCGAAGCCTCCGAGGAACTGACGCTGCCGAAGACCTCGCGAACACTATCGACGCGGCTGAAACAGCCCTCAACGACACCTCAACAGGTGCCAACGAACTTACCTTCGCCGACGAACTCATCCCTGGCATTCTCCGTGACCAGAAAACCGCAACCGTTCGACGAGGCGGCACTAAGTTCTCCCACGGCGACCGTGTTGCTGCAACGACCGTCGACGGCGGCGCCTTCGCAACGCTCGAAATCGAGCGAGTCGCAACCGTCAACGCCATCGAAGTCTACGCCCTCATCAGCCTCTTCGACGCAAAGTATGGTGCCGACACGCCCGAAGATGTGGTCCACGGCCTCGAACAGTATTACGACGAACCAATCCACCCCTCGACAACCGTCACCCTCTACGTCTTTTCCCGCTGCCTCATCCATGACCCTGAGACCAGCACGGCGACCGAGCAGCTCGTCTGTCCGACCTGTGAAACAGTAACCAACCCAGAACCCGCTGGCACCTCACCACACATCGATACTGGAGAGCCGGTCACACAACTCACCTGTAACGAATGCGGCGCCATCAGCGACGAAAGCGAATACCGCTCTCCACCAGCCAACTAACCCCAGCGGCCCCCTCTCTCTCTCGAATTTATGCGCTCCGAGTAGTGAAGCGTACAATGTCCAGTTACGCCGGCCACCCCATCGACGTCGAACAGACCGCAAAAGAAATCGGTTGTGACGCCACCCCACTGAAACACGTTCTCGACCAGGTACCCGACGACATCACCATCGTCGAAATCCACACCTACAACCACGCCTTGGCGATTGTCGAAACCGAAGACGAACACGGGCATACTATCGCCCCAGAAACAACGTGGGCGCTCGTCGACTTCCAAGGCCACTTCATGCCGTTCACCGCGAAGGACCCGGAATACATCGAAGACCTCCTCTCCGGCCTACAACTCGACGACACCATCACCCCCGCCTCCCCCGCTCCCGATGTCTGAACCAGCCACCGCCACCAGCGAAATCGCTCTCACTACTGTCGAACTCCTCGTCTACGACGACGGTGATGTAACAATCCAGTCGCTCAACGCCGGCTTCTTCGACGCCGGGCTCGTCCTTGACCCGCCGCAACAAAAACGGCTGGTTCAACGCCTCCCACTCCTCCAAGGAATGACCAAGGCCACCACCTGGTCGCTCGGTGAGAACTGCGTCTCCGATCAGCTACTCGCCGCCTACGACCCTAACGCAGACCCGCCGTACCGACTCGGCGATGGCGATGAATGGCTTCCTGTGTCCGACAGCGAACTGACCGCCCTCATCGAACAGTTGACCGCAATCCTCGAGTAATCCAATGTCTCAAAACCCACCAATCGCAGTCATCACCGAACATCCGGCTCCAAGCTCAAAGGCCGAAATGAAAGCCCTCTGGGAGCACAACGAACAGCTCCAACGGGAACACGACACTGCCCCCCATCCCGACGAATTCCACGAACGATATATTGCTAAAATCAAAGCCACTGATGTTTGGACTGCCTTCCAAATCGAACTCTACGGCTTCGGCGGCTACGTCTACCTCTGGAACAACTACGGAGGCTACGGCCTCCGTGTTTCAACTGTGGAATCCGAACTCGAAACCCTCGCGGAACTCTTCGCCGAACTTCACGACTCCGAGTATTGACGCTTCAAGAGGGACACTTCGGACAGCTTCGCTCTCGCCATTTCTCCTTTCAAGACGTGTGAGTCATCCCAATGACCGACGAACTCGACCGCAGCACCATCCCGACAGACCAGTTCCACAGTTACCCCCACACTATGGCCTTCGAAGTCGGTACAGGAGAAGGAATCCATATCGAAAACATCCCACCACTGTTCCCGTTCGACATCGAAACTGCCATCGAACGGTACCTCGCGGCCATGGAAACACTCGATGCCGACAAACTCTGGGAAGACGACATCGGAGATTGGGTGACCTTCGCCGATACCGCCGAACACGCCCTCGAATCCTTCCTCCCCATCTACAGCACGCCATTCCGCAATTGCCACTGTCCCGCAGCGATTCTCGAAAACACCGGCGGCTTCTCTCACACCGCCGACCGAGAATCCACCTTGTGGATCGATGCGGCCTTCGTCTGGCTCCAACAGTGGTTCTCACTCTTCAACAGCGAGTATTACGCCCGAATCAAACCCGAACTCGACGGCCTCAAAGACGCCATCAACGCCGCAAAGCAAAACGAAGACCTCCCAGACACCGCCATCAAACAGTTCGTCGAACAACAGCTCGAGGACGACGATAGGGCCGACCAGAACGCTACCGCTTCCACGGAATACACCCTTCGACGGACCAAGTAGCCAGCCTCGCCGGTCCATTTATCACACCTAACCCCTGAGATGTCAACCATTACAGACCCCACAGACCCGGAATTGCTGAGCGCAATCGCCCGCCACGGAGAACGTGAACACGTTCTTCGAAATCTCGAAGCCGCCTGGAACATGGGCGAAATGTCGGCACTCGATGTCGCCTACGAGCGTGATGTTGAAGACGAAGACGTCGATACCATCGCGAAGACATTCGTCAGGGAGTGGGACCTTCACAAAGAAGATATGTGCAAAACCCATGACCACGACCAGTGGCTCGAAACTATCGAGGAAAAGTATGGTGACGAAGCTGACGAAATCCTCGACGATTCCTCCAGCGGGATTCTCGGTACGTTCCGGCGAGTTGCGAACCGCTTCCAGTAGGAACTCGGCGGCTTACCACAATATGGTAAGCCACGCCCCCACACCTAACTATCACAGACCATGGCTGTGTTAGTTAGCGCAGTCCGCCCAGAGTAGCCGCCCACCCACAGGCATTTGTTTTGGATAACGGGTGGGGTCACTCGGATGTCTCTCCCGTCACTCAGAGGCATCCGATAGTCCCCGCGTATCGCCCGCTAACCACACATCCAGCAATCACTGGGTCTTCGTTCGAGGGCTGCGTCCCGTCTCGTGTAGAGCGATCTCGGCACCACCGGCCATCCGGCCCCAGACCGACGCCGGGGCTACCGAGTACGCTCTCGTCGCGGCACTCCGCCGGGCGAAGGGACCACACTCACTCTTCATGCCCCCCCGGAGAGCCTCCGCTCTTTGGGGTGTACAATGACAGAGTGGTCTGTCCGAAAACGGGGAAGCGTTTTAGTAAGCACAACCAGACGATGACGGCATGGCCCCGAGCAGACGCGAGTTTCTAACGACAGCCACGGCTATCGGGATTCCACTCGCTGCCGCTGGCTGTACAACCGGCCGCGAGGACTCCGCCCCGGCCGTCCAACACAGCACTGAAACTGAGACCGACTCAAGCGTCGGAGAGATCTACCAATCCACAATCCCATCCGTCACGTCCATCCAAGTTGGTGATTCCGGCGGCTCCGGCTTCGTCTATCGCGACTACATCGTTACTAACGAACACGTCGTGGATGAAGCCGAAACGGTCAACGTCCGGTTCAAAGAAGGCGACTGGGCAACCGCAGGGGTCCTAGCGACAGACGTGTACTCCGATTTAGCCGTCCTCTCAACCAATATCCCCAGCTACGCGCCCCCGCTTTCGTTCGTCGACGCCATCCCCTCAATCGGCACCGACGTGCTCGCTCTCGGCAGTCCGTTCAATCTCGAGTCATCGGTATCAGAAGGCATCATCAGTGGCCGAAATCGGTCGCTCGCAAGCCCATCTGGATTCTCCATCCCGAACACCGTCCAAACAGATGCCGGCCTTGACCCCGGCAACAGCGGCGGTCCACTCGTCACGCTCGACGGCGATGTCGCTGGAGTCGCGGTCGCCGGCGCCGGCAGCAGCGTCGGGTTCGCCGTCTCACCGCTCCTCGCCCAGCGCGTCCTCCCAGAGCTCATCGAAAATAAGACCTACACCCATCCCTATCTCGGCATCTCTCTCATGCCCGTCTCCCCCACCATTGCCAAAGCCAACGACCTCGAGGAAGTCAACGGCATCTACGTCTTCAAACTTCGCGACGACGGGCCGCCCGGGCAGCCGCTTAAAGGAGCCACCGACACCGAAACTGTCAACGGAGAAAGTGTCCCCATCGGAGGAGATACCCTCATCAGTCTCGCCGGGGACACCATCCAAACCCCTGCGGACCTCGGAACCACCCTCGCCCTCAAACTCTCGCCCGGTGACCGCGTCAACGCGACAGTCATCCGGGACGGCGCTAAACAAGACCTCACCGTCGCTATCGGTGAACGCCCCCCGCCGGACGACGAGTAACCCGCCAAGCGACCAAGCGGCCCTCCACCCCGCGTTTGCACTCTACTCATCAGCACCGCATTCTCGTGTGGTGATTTATTGATTCAGACGGGTGGCATGCAACCCCCGACAGCGAACACTATCGACGTCATCTGTACAAGCCTTCCACCGTTCACAAACGACGGGTCCTGTCCGCCGGGCTACGAATCCCAGAGCGACCATCCACTCGTCCAAGCCGCGTCACTCGAGGACTACGTCGACGCCGTTGTCGCCGAATTCGAAACCTACGCGCAGGCCCTGAAGCCAACTGGCTGGGCCGTCCTTCATATCCCGACGGTCGCAGCCGACCGAATCCCAAGCCTCGACGACGACAGTCCCTACTCGGCTGGAATCCAGGCCGACCACTGTGAACCAGCTTGCCCAGCACTCCGGCAAGTCCTCTCGAAAACGTGGTCACTTCCGACCGAGGTGTTCTGGAAACTCCACCACGAATACGACGGCGAGATTGGCGACGTTCCTGCCCAGCCACTCCATCTACTGACGCCGCGAACCGACTCGCACGCCGCCACCTACATCGACCGACACTACCACAGCTCCGGGTTCGCCTCCGGCGCCGTCTGGACGCTGCCACCTCACGAATCGACCCCCACGGACTGCTACGCACCACGCCTCCCCACCACGGCCTTCGGGAGGGCGCTGTCCCTCATCTGCCCATCGATGATTTGCGCTCGCTGCCGAACGCCCTACACGCCCGCTGACGTTCAAGACTACTACAAACCCACCTGTACCTGTCCCGAGAGCGCCGATACGGCACCGCCAACCATCTGGGACCCATTCGAAACCCCCGCAGTCAGCGACCTTCTCACCGAATCAGATGCAACCTACATGACCGAGTCGCAGTCAGCCACCCGCCTCGACGCGTTCACACCGCTCGACGAATCCGCCCTCGACACCTGCCATCATCAAGCCCAACCCGCGCCGTCGCTGACAAGCATCATCCCACACGTCGACGTATAACGCCCCATCGACACGGCCATTTATCGCTCCCGATGGGCGAGTCATGTTCCAAGCAACAACTCGCCGTGTACTGGTCACAATCGCCCTCACCGCGCTCATCGCACTTTCACAAACAACGACCGCACTCGCCGGCGGCGGCATCTACACTGGCCCATAACTCGAAGACAGCCCCAAGATGATTGAACTCCCCACCTACGACATCGCGCCTCCAGACGAGGCTGTGAGAACCCCGACGGTTCAGAAGCCAACGCCGGACACCGACGAACTCGATATTCTGGAGATGAACCAGATACTGGCCCCGTTCGACCGGGCCGTCCTGTTCTCCGGCGGCGACGACTCCCTCGCACTGACCCACTATGCGTTCGAGAACGACCTCGTCGACGTCGCCATCCATCTCGACACCGGCTCCTCAATCCCATCGAACATTGATTACGTTCGCGAGGTCTGTCAGGAGAACTGTTGGCCGCTCATCATTATCTCCTCGCCGATGCCGTTCGATGCATTCGGGATGCGCTACGGCTTCCCGGGCGCCCAAGCACACACGATGGCCTACCATGCGTTCAAAGGAAGGCAGCTAGGCTACGTCAACACGCAGACGGACGGTAGTCTGAAGTTCCTCAGCGGCGTCAGGACCGACGAGTCCGACCGGCGGATGAAAAACATCACCGCCGAGGTCCAGTACGCCGACGACACCAACAACTTCGACGGTTGGTGGGTCTCGCCGATGATGGATTGGTCGGACGAGCAAATCACCAGCTACCGCAAGGAACACAACCTGCCTAGGAACCCGGTGGCAGAGAAGATTCATCGATCGGGCGACTGCCAGTGCCTCGCATATGGGCATCGGGATGAGGAGCTTATTCTCCTCCAGTCAGAGTACCCAGAGTTTGCCGAATGGCTGCTCAACGTCGAGAATCGGGTTGCAGAATACCGGGGTCGAGTGTTCCACCTCGAGGACGCCTACCCTGAGGTTGCAGACGCTGTCCAAGACATCCGAACGGACACCCGGCCGTATCCGATGCGCCTGTCGGTCCTCAAAGACCACTTTTCCGACGTCTACGACGACATCGTCGCCGTCGACGCAGCGGACGCTCGGGCCCGAGGCAAGACCCGTGAAACCAGTTACATCGGCCACGGCGGCATGAGCTCACAGGACCTCCGATCGTTGATGGCCGACGCCGACATCAACCAGCAAACACTCTGTGAAAACTGTGGCTCTCCGGCAGATTCAGTCGCCAGCTCTGTCGAACGGAGCATTGAAGCAGCGACCGAAACCGTCGAGACCGACACCAACGGACATTCCACGACCCAAGTAACACTTACTGAGACCCCCACAGGCGCTCCAAGTCAGTGAGACGAACGTTTTTAAACCATACCGAACCAGAATCACCATGAACACGACAGCACTACTCACACTCGACGCAGGTTCAGTCCTTCTCAACCCCCACCAGATGCCGGAACAAATCGCGCTCAAGCACACTGACGGTGAAACCATCGCCGCTAATGGAGGCCAGACAAATACCTGGGGCGTTGTCCGGCGAGATGAATACGACCTGAATTTCTTTGGAGACGGCGGATACCACAACCCGATTGAAGCAATTGGCACACTCTGCGACCGGCAAGCCTTCGGGTTCCGGCTCAATGGCGAACCCGTCAACCCACTCCTCCCACCGGAAACGCATCCAGAAACGCTCGAAATCGAAGCCCTCGACCTCGGGGGGTACTTGTTCCAGTCAGAAACCCACCTTCCGGTTGCAATCTACACGACAAACGAAGTGTACTATCGGCTGTACGAGAACCCTGACGAAGAAGTCGAAGAAACGGTTCTTGAACGAAAGAACAGCCCCCGGGGAGAGTGGGAGCAAATAGATACAGCCTCGCCTTGGGGTGTCAAATACCTCATTGAGACGGTCGCTAAAGAGACCGATATGCTCGCTGTAGAACCGAGTGTAGAAGCAATCAACAACGCGATTGAGGAGACCGACGACTTATTCAAAGCTCCAACGTCGGCTAAAGACGACGAAATCAGGCAACAGGCCGCAATTCAAGATAAGACCGTGTTCCCACCGAATCATCCAGCTCCTCGCCCAGTTGAGTTCCCAACCGTCGAGTGACTTGCTTTCAGAAGGGAACTTCTGTCGCTCGCCATTTCTCTCAGCTTGAAGAGTGGATTGATTCCCGATGTCTCACCAATCAGCTAGTAGCCACCACGACAGTATCGACGCCCGTTCCGTAGCCGAATCGAACGTAACCCATGCACGGCTGATGTTTCGCCCCGAAGAACCCGCCGCAGACGATTCTCCAGTGCAATTCACGCTCGCTGCCGACCCCGAAACCTTCGTCGTCCCAATCGAAGACGTAGTTGGAGCCGACGGCACACTCATCGAAGACGAAACGCCGGCGCTCAATGAACTCCGCACACACGACAACGCCCCAGAGAACGCCGTCGAGTGGGACGGCCCCTACACGATCATCTACGATGAGCTGTTCGCCGCGCCGAACGCCGACGACTCACCACAGGGGCTCACCCACGCGGTCGTCACGTTCCATCCACAAATTCCGGTTGACAAGCGACTTGTCATCCCCGACGACACCTGGACGTACGCCGTTCCCGTTCAGGAGGTCCTCGACGAAGACGGCGCACTCGTCGAAGACAATACTGCTGAATCCGACCAGCTGGCACGACACGAGAACGCCCCAGAAATCGTCCGCCGTTGGGGTGAACTCACCGACTGGTGCTACCAAGTCACCGTCGACGGATTCACCACCAAGTAGCGAAACTGCCCTAGACTTTTGTGGGGTCGTAGTCACCATCTGGTAGACCTCAATGCCTCACGAAGTCACGCTTGTACTCGATTCCTCTCCCGACTCACCTCCCTCAGACTCCACGCCTCTGAAAGCGACTCTCATCACCGAATCGGTCACACTCGACACAAACATCACACGGCTCGAGGGACTTGACCCAGCGCACTACCCACGGGAGATGCAGGAATACATCACGTTTCACGCTCATAACCACACCGCCCTCATCAAACCAGACAGCCCACTGTCAGTGACTCACGTTGAACCAACCGACGATCCCGTTCCGGAGACGGTCCCGAACTCCTAACCCCGCTATTTGTCTTCGCTAACGGTCGGACTATGGACAACCTTCCAGTCATCCTCAGCCCCGACGGTTTCGATGCTGACGATGTTCTCGTCAGCGGGTTCCGTGGCGAGACAACAAAATCCGACCGCCAGGACGCTGTTGAAACCCTGAAATCCGAGTGCGAGACCAAGCAGAAAGACTCGCTCATCATCAATTCCACCCGCCGTGGTGACGAAGCATTCCTCGAGGAACTCGGCTTCGATATAGTCGAACAATACGGTGAAAACGGCCTGACGACAGCTGTGTACCACCTCGAATAGCCACCCCAAACTATCATCAACAACATCATGCCCGCCCCAGATACATCCACCAGCACGCCCCCGCCCACCGACCTGCCGGGAAACAGCCATCTCCAAGCGGCTTACCGGCCGGATTGGGAGAACTCGAACCCGGACTACGACGATGGGCAGATTCATCTCGAAGGTGAATTCGATTTTCCGGCGGACCAGCCCGCCCGGGAAGTCGCCGAATCATTCGAAGACCGCGCCGAAGCCATCGGCGGAATCGTTCAACACAACAAAACGAGTGGCCACATCGACGTCTACCCATGGAACGGCCCGGGGTTCTTCCGCCTCAGTTACGACCCCGACGACGCCAACGCCCGCGTCGAGGCTATCATCGTCTTCGATCGGAACGATGACCCCGCCCGTCACGACACCGTCGACGAACTCATCGCAAAATACACCTAACCGAACCATGTCAGACCTCAATCTCCCCGACGACGCCGACTACTACCGGCTGCACGAAGCCGCAGCACCGTTCTCCGGCCACGCCGCGTTCCTCAACCATCCCGAACACGGGTGGCTTCCAATCATCGCACAGACCACGAACATCGAAATCGACATCGTTGTTGTCGCCCTCGGACGCCTCTCTACCGAGCAATCGGCTGACGATTTCCCCATCCTCTACGAAACGTGGTACTCTGAATACGAAGACCTCATCTTCGAATCCGAGGCGATGCCGGAAATCGTCGGAAGCGCCGACGAATACGCTGACCGCTCCATCGAACCGGCGGATAAACTCGTCAGGGCGTTCCCGATGATTCCGGAGGATTGCTACTAACTGACCAGAACAATAAAATAGCTCCCGGTCACCGCCATAGATGGGGCGAGAGCCTCTGCTTGCGGACAGGCCGGGGGTGGTGCCCCGGCCACATCACCGTATAATCCTCCGAGACGACACAGCCCATAGCTACGCGATTCTCAGTCAAATGAAATCCAATTACCGTGACATCGACCGCGTTGATCAGAACGTAGACCGCCTCAAACATACAAACGAAGTCGCCATCAAAAACTGCAAATTCCCCTACGACTACGTTCAACAAGGCATTTTCAACGTTCTTGAAACAACAGAAGCCGAGCTCCCCGTATCCAAAAGCCGAGCGAACACCATCACGAAACGCGTCCTCGAGAGTATCGCTCCCCGAACCCGCTTCAACAAATACGAGCAGGTGTGGATGACCGTCTGGTATGAAGCAGCCCTTGACTGGAGCTCCAGTTTTCTCGCCGAATACTCGTTTGTCCGCCACCCAGACACTTGGACCGATACCACCGGCGGTCCCCTCGAAGAACTGCTTCGAGAGGCCATCCTGTCCAAACTCACCAAAGGCACCATGTTCAGTCCACGCCACACTCCCAGTTCTTCTCACACCAGTCTTGACAATCTCCAGAAACGCCCGCTCACTCGCGATGAGACAGCGTCGCTCGTCGGCCATCTCTCCAGAACGATTACGAACCAAGGAGTCACGACAAAGGTCGGATTCTATCCGGCGTTCAACAAAGCCTACAACGCGCTCCGAGAAGACCCTCCCGAAGCCCTTACACTCCCGAAAACAGCAACCCAAGTCGCTTCACTGCTAGACGGCCTCCAATACCTCCACGGGATGGACGGGAGCGAAAGCATCGAATCAGAGCAAGTCAGAGAACGCGCACGGAGCGACGATTGGACCGGAGCCATCCACGCCTTCCAGTATCACGCCTTGCAACGAGCAACGCTCATCCAGTGGCACACACCCTGAAGAATTTATTTTGGGTAACAGGTGATGTCCGAGATAGCAGTCGTCGTCGAACACGACAACGCCCCCGAGAACATGAGCGATAACGCCATCG
>ENA-ORCO01000490-ORCO01000490.1-marine-metagenome-genome-assembly--contig:-NODE-490-length-18438-cov-3.958989_pt1 | contig 18438 bp, 7 predicted proteins | sample MGYA00248633_ERZ508508 | MGnify/ENA primary metagenome ERZ508508 (study PRJEB26179, sample SAMN06268845) | marine metagenome | isolation source: A23 P1 aerobic enrichment on pine of planktonic cells taken...
GCGCGGAGGCCAGCGCGGCGGGCTTGCCGGTGATGGCGGCGCCGCCGCGGTCGGCGCCCTGGCACTCGGCGGCGGCGCGTGGTACCTGCTCTCCGATGACGACGGTCCTCCGGGCGGAGCCGGTGGCTCCTCGACGGGGCCGGGTTCTAGCGACGCGCCCGCGGCGGGCACGGGAGGCTCCCCGTCCGACTCCGGACCGCCCGTCGGCGGGACCGAACCGGCCGGTGCATCGCCGGACTCCGCGGTCGCTGCCTCCGGGACGTCGGATCCGATGAGCGGTTCGGAGACACCGCCCGACCCCGGTCCCGGCGAGAGCCCGCCCGGAGGGGGTCCCGCGGACGCACAGGGGGACCCCCCGATGGACGACGGGGCCGTCGGCGGAGCCGCTGCCGGCGGGGCCGCCGGTCCCGCGGAGGGGGCGGACGCGCCGGGCGAACCGGCACCGGAGGACGCGACGGACGAACCGGCACCGGGGGGCGCGCCGGGCGAACCGGGGGACGCGCCGCCGGAGGCCGAGAGCAGTGCGGCACCCGGGGAATCCGCAGGTGGCACGCCGGCCGGAGAGGGCCCCAGTGGCGCGCCGGCCGGAGAGAGTGCCGGTGACGCACAGCCAGAGGGGGCGGCCGTCGGTGCGCTCGCGCTCGGGCCGGCGGCCGACCGGTTCGGGGAGGACTGCGAGGCCGTGCGGACCGCGACGGGGATCGCGGACTGGGGGCCGGTGCACGTCTACGCGGCGGCCTCGCTCGACGGTCGGCCACAGCACGTCATGGCCGTCGCGCCGGCGTACGCCGACGACGAGGAGACGACCGAGGCGTTCAAGGCACGAGGGCGGATCTGGGCGGACCTGAGCGGCGAACCCGGTGTCGCGGAGGTGTACGAGGCGGGCACCGAACCGTGGCCGTGGGTGGCCTTCGCGCCCGGCGACCGCTCGCTGGCCGAGGCCGCCGACGCCCTGAACTGGGACGCTCGCGTTCGCATCCTCGGCGATATCGCGACTGGACTCCGGAGCGCCGAGGCCGCCGACGCGGTCCACGGGACCCTCTCGCTCGAGACGGTCAAGATCGACGGCGCCGACGGGCGACTCGTCGACTGGGGCGCCTCACGGGCGGCGGAAGTCACCTCCGGGGAGACGTACGTCACGGTCTACACCGCGCCCGAACAGATCGAGTCGCCACGGTCGCTCGACCCCGCGACCGACGTCTACCGCTTCGGCGCCGTCGCGTATCGCCTGCTCGTCGGCCAGGACCCGCTCCCGCCGACGGGCGACGTGGAGACGCACATCCTCGAGGGGAACATCGTCCCGCCCGGCGAGGTGTCGGATCTTCGGCCCGCGGTCGCGGACGTCCTCACGAGGGCGCTGGCGCGGGACCCGGTCGACCGATACGAGACGCCGGCCGCGTTCCACGACGCGTTGCAGGACGCCCTCGGTGGGCCGGTGGACGGCGACGGCGCGGCCGCGGAGACGCCGCCCGACGCGACCGGCGGCGAGCAGGCCAACACCGGTGGCTCCGGCGACGGGGCGAACGAGGCCGCATCGCCGGACGGGGCGGCCGGTGGTGCGCCTCCGGAGAGTCCTGCGGTTGGTGACGCGGGTGTCGGGGCCGCCGGTTCCGCCGCGGGTGACGCGGGTACCGGGGCGGCTGGCGGCGGCGCGGCACTGACCGCGGCGGCCGAGGAGTTCGCGGCGGACTGTGAGTTGGTCCGTGACGCGGCCGGCGCGGTCGACCACGGGGCGGTTCAGGTTTACGACGTGACGACCGACGACGGCGCGGACCGGCAGGTTCTCACGATCGCGCCGGAGTACGCCGCCGACGAGAGCGCGCGCGAAGCGTTCCGCTCGCCCGCCCAGTCCTGGTCGGGGATCAGCGAGAACCCCCACATCGCGACCGTCTTCGAGGTGGGCTCCGACCCCCGTCCGTGGGTGCTGTTCGACGGTCGCGGCGCCCCGTTTTCCGAGGCGGTTCGTTCGATGGACCGCCCCGAGCGAGTGGGGGTCGTGAGCGACCTCGCCGACGGGCTACGGACGGCCGCGCTGTACAACGTCACCCACGGGACAGTCGCCCCGGAGACGGTCAGAATCGGCGACAGGGACGCGGCGCTGACCGACTGGGGAGTCTCCCTAGCGGTCGGGACGGCGGTCGACGACCGGCCGGTAACCCCGTACACGGCGCCGGAACAGGTGGACCCGGACGGCGTGACCAGCGGCGCCACGGACGTCTATCGACTGGCGGCGGTCGCGTATCGGCTGTTCACCGACCGGGACCCAATCGAGGCGACCGACGACCTCGAATCGGCTATCCGCGACGGGCGGATCACGGCGCCGACCGCCGTCGCCGACGTCCCCTCGGTCCTCGACGACGTTCTCCTCCGCGCGATGTCTCCCGACCAGGGCGAACGGCACGGGTCCGCGTACGCGTTCAAAAACGACATCGAACGCTATCTCTGAACCACGTCGTCGAACGCTATCTCTGAATCCGGGCCGGCCGACAGCCTCGCGACGAGTCTCGGCGGTCGATATCGGGCCCACAGAGGGGGCGTGGTTTCCGTCTTCGCCACCTGATATTCCGTTCGGTTGAACCAAAACATTCAATCGCTATCCCAACAGTACGCTTGCAACGGATGAAACGAGCCCACGTCGCGACTATCGGCGCCGTCGCCGGTCTCTTCTGTCTCCTGATCGCTGCACCATTCATCGGTTCGATCGTTTCTCCGAGCGAACAGGAGTCCGATTCTCCGAACTCCGGTCAGCAGTCTCCGGCCGCGGCGGCGACCAGCGCCCCGACTCCCCCGGGGGGGCCGAAGACAGGGACCGCCGCCGGCACTTCCACGCCGCTCACGGACGAACCCGGGACCGGCCAGCCGTCTCCCACGACGACCGCCGTCCCGGTCACGCCGACCGACACACTGCTCACTGACACGCCGACGGACACGCCCACCGACACGCCCACTGACACGCCTACCGACACGCCTACCGACACGCCGACCCCCACCGCGACGTTCACACCGACGGACACGCCCACGCCGACCGAGACGCCGACGGACACGCCCACTGACACGCCCACGGATACACCGACGGATACGCCGACGGACACGCCCACGCCGACCGAGACGCCGACAGACCGGCCCACGCACGCAGCGAGCGTGAATCGGACGGTGCTGGAGGAGGCGGTCGAGCGGGAAATCAACGACTACCGCCAGCGACGCGGACTGAGCGAACTCCTGATAGAGGGGACGACGGCGACTGAAATCCGCGAGATGGCGCGCGACCACGCCAGTCAACTTCGGAGCGACGGAAGCGCCTGGCAGATCTCGGTCGAGTACGACATCAAGGGGCTCTACGAGGACAATCAGCTCTACGAGCGGTGCAAATTCACGAACGACGCCGATGAGGCCATCGTCAACGCCGAGAACGGCGACCTCATGGCCACTCAGCGGATCGAACTCGACACCAGCGACGAGTCGCGGATAGCCGAGACCATCATGGACACCTGGGCGAGGAGCACCTACCACGCGGACAAGTTCCAGTACGAGAACGCGGATCTCGCGGGCGTCGGTCTCGTCGTCGACGAATCGTCCGGGGTGGTCTACGTCGTGATGTCCGTCTGCTGACCCGGCGGGGCCGCGGCCCTGTCGAGCGGATGGATTCCACTCGCTGTCAGTACCTCGACAGCTACCGGGTCAGTTCGACGCCTCTCGATGAGTATCCCGATAGGTTGCCGCACGTGAAATCATATGGAACAACAATGTATAAGTAAATGGCGCTAGAGCAAGTGATACGTTAACCTGACAAATGAACTTCCCAGACCGCATTTTTGCCGTTGGTGGGGCAGGCAAAGAGATCGCGTTTACTATCCTCGAATCGGAATGGATCCTGAAAGACATTCTGGGGCCGCGTCCCGACCCGAACACGCTGACGGTGACGATCATCGACAGCGCGGAGGGCGAACGGAACGCGGACCTGGAACGGCTCTCGGAGGTTCGAGACAGAGTCAACGAGTACGAGACCGAGTTACGTGACCCGGAAGAGGGGCGAACCGGGTCGATCGAAGTCGAGTACAAACTGCTCTCGTCGAAGATCCAGCTCAACTCGAACATCGATCTCCTGGGCGACGACGCCGTCGAGCGGATCACGACCGGGAACGGGATGTTGAAGGAGAACTGGTGGCTCAAAGAGGACCATATCAACGAGAACCTGGACTTCGCGAAAGGCGTCGTGCGAAAGCGCGGTCTCGGGAAGGCGATCTACTACAAGTCCTACGCGGAGGACGACGAGATATCGTCGTACATCGACCTGCCCCAGAAGGGCAAAGTCGCGATCCTGGCGGGCCTGGGCGGCGGGACCGGGTCGGGCATTCTCCTGGACTTGGCCTCGCATCTCCGTGACCGCCAGCCGACCGCGGAGATCTCGCTGTTTTCGATCCTCCCCAATCACGTCGAAGGGCTCGAGGAGAACACGAACGCGCTGGCCGCGCTCACCGAACTCGAGTACGTCAGCCTCCAGAACGACCAGGTGTTCAAAGACATCGTGCTCGTGCCCATCGACCCGACCGACTTCGGCGGGAAGACGGGCGACCGGATCCAGACCGACCGGTTCCTCGAGGAACTCGACCAGGCGATGGTGTATCTCGTCTCCTCGTACTACAACACCCGCGGTCTGGAGGACCCGTTCTCGGACAGCCCCCAGTACGCGCCGTTCACCATCGGGATCCCTCAGGTGCTTCGCTACCGCGTCGAGGCGATCAACGACGCACGCACCAACGTCCGCGAGACGCTCAACGAACGCTCCGAAGCGCTCCAGATCGAAGAGGAGATCTACACCACCGTCGAGCGGTATCTGGACAAGGAACACGCCGTCGACGTCGAGGACGGCCTTCGGGAACTCGACGAGGCGGACCTCCGGGACCGGCTCCGGCAGGTCGAGGAACTGATCGAGTTCGACCTGTTCAACGATCTGGAGTACCAGTCGGTCGCGATCTTCACCGACATTCTCCAGGAGTCCCGCCAGGAGGCCGAAACGCTTCCTGACCGGATCGAACTGCTCTCGACGTCGCTGCGGGCGGTGGACACGTCCGGCGAGGAGGTCGGGACCTTCGTCGACAACATCGACGAACACCTCGCGGAGATCCTCGAGAAGGAACTCCAGCTCATCGTCCGGCGCAAGCGCATCCTCGAACAGCGAAAGACCATCGACGACAGTCGCGTCAGGGACGCGATCGAGTATCTCATCCGCTCGGGCGACGAGAGCGCGCCGGCGGGCGTGAAACTCAATCGACTGGAGACGAAACTCGACGACCTGGAGGAACAGCGCGACCGCCTCGAAACCGAGCTGTCCGAGCTCGAAGAGGAACTCGAGGAGGTCCGAGAAGAACAGTCCGCGGAGGTCGAGCGCTCGCTGACCGACTGGGAGAACGCCGTCACCTCGCAGCTCCAGCAGCTCCAGCAGTGTGACCTGGGCTTTTTCCAGTCCGAACTGCGCGGGCTTCAGGGCGAACTCGACGAGTTCAACGGTCGGGTCGTCAACGGCGTCACGCCCGAGGAGGTCGAGGGCGTCAACACGATGGACATCAAGAACCGCCTTGACCGCCTGGAGGCCTCGTTCTCGGAGATCGGACTCGACTTCACCGAGGAGAAGCGGGACATCCAGTCCTCGCTCGAGGAACTCAAACGGGCGCGCGTCGCCTTCCTGAAGACGACCAAAGAGGAGAGCACGATCGAGCGACTCACACCCTGGGACAGCTCCACTCAGGAAGAACAGGAAGAGGGCCACAAGAACTACCGGACCCAGAGCACCCGGCTCAACAACAAGGGTATCTTCGAGGTCGGTCCGCCGACGGGGCAGTTCACGTCCACGCTCCAGTTCGACGCGGACATCCTGTTGCGCGACGTCGAGCGCCGCGAAGAGGAGATCCGCGAGTCGGTCACGAGTTCGCTGCGGTCACAGGTCGGGACGCTCGACCAGGACGTCGTCCGGCGGCTGAACACCGAACTGACCAGCCAGGACCCGACGATCGACGACCTGCGGGAGATTGCCCGTGACGCCTTCTGGCAGGACTTGGAAGCGACCGACGACCTCGAAGACCAGAAAGACGACCTCGAGGCGGAACTCGCGGACGTCCAGTCGCAGATCGACCTGTACGAACCGACCATCGAGGTGTTCCAGAGCATCAGCCGACGGCGCGAACAGTGGGCCGACCAGCTGTCAGCGTTCCAGACACAGCGGGCGAAACTCGACGGCGACACGGATTCGACCGCGGCCAAAGACGACGACTACGTCTACATCAAGCAGATCCAGCCCAAGGACATCTTCCAGGCGACCGGGAGCGACGACATCTCCGAGAGCGACCTCGTCCAGAGCCGCGAGGAGAGTCAGCGGATCCACACGAACCTCGAGGAACTGGCGAAGAACGCGCGCAACCAGCAGTACACGGGCCTGCAGCGTCGGAAGCTCTCGGAAGGGCGAACCCGATACGACAACCTCAAGGTGCGAGTCGCGATCTTGAGCCAGGCCATCGATCAGATGGACCCCGAAGACCTGGATCTCGCGGACCTGTTCCAGGGCGCGTTCGACCTGGGCCAGGGCGGCAAGCGGGTCGAGAGCCCGTACACGAGCTGGTCGAGCGACGTCGGCGGTCCCTGGGACATCGGGATGAGCGTCTTCATCAGCGGTGTCTTCCTCGACAACATCCGGAAGGTCGTCCAGTCCGACGGCTACTACTCCGGCTACGAGACGAAACGCGACCGCGAGGGCGAGAACATCCTGATCCACCACAGCTACGGGCTCGAGGAAGGGTTCTACGTCCGCAGAAACGAGCTGCTGAACATGGAGAACTCCGACGACGTGGGCTTTTACCTCCGTGACGAGGGCACGATCGTCGACGACCTCCTCGACAACTACGTCGACCGGATCGAGACCACCGGCCAGGCCGACGAGTAACCACCAGAACGATGGCCGGGAACATCCTCGACTGGTTGCAGAACAACCGTGAAAAGGCCCGACTGTTCGTCTATTTCATAATTATTCTTACATTCTCACTTCCCGTCGCGCGGATGGCCGGGGAGGGGTATCAGGAGGGGTATATCGCCTCCGAGCTGGTCGCGCTCGGTTCGCTCGCGACCGGCGGCAATCTCGACGGCGTGAAGTTCTTCCTGTTCGGCGTCTTTCTGGGTCTGCTGGTGTTGATGACGATCGACCACAAAAAGCGAGTCCAGGCCGTGTTGCTCTGGACCGGGACGGTTCTGGCGGTCGTCACCTTCTCGGCGATGGACCTGTTTCTCGCGAATCTGGATCTGGCGGCCAACGTTCCCTGGGTGGTCGGCGGTGTCGTCGCCGGCGTCGTTCTCGGTGGCGGTCGCGAACTGATGGAGTTCGAATCGGTCCACACCCAGGAGTTCCGCTACGCGTCCATCGGCGTGTATGTCCTCATCGTCGTCACCGTCGTGGTGACGTTTCTCGAACTCCACGTGGTCTATCCGGACTTCCTCGACGTCCGACCGGGCAACTCTCCGGCGATCCAGTTGCAGCTCTCGCAGCCGAATCCGGAGTACGGCGTCAACACCGACGGGATGTTCGTCCACTTCGTGGCGTCGGGCGTGTTCCTCACCGTCGTCAACCGGTTTATCACGTACGACGCCGACCACGATTTCTTCCTCCTGGGGCCGCGCGCCTCGGGGAAGAGCCTCTTTCTCATCGGCGCGTACCTGGAAGCGCTCGATCGCACCCGCAACAGCGACAAGTCGGTGCCGCTGAACCCGAGTCAGGACCTGATGTCGATGGTCGAGGCCCTCGACAGGCAGGACACAGGCTGGATCGTCGAGGCGACCGGGCGGGGCGTCGTCAACGAACTCGAGTTCCAGTACGTCCACGGCTCGGTGTTCCCGACGAACATCTACCTGTCGGGGATCGACTACGCGGGCGAGTACCTGACCCGGATCCCGGACGCACTGACCGGCGTGATGGAGGAAGACGAGATGGACACGACGATGCTGCGACTCGTCGAGAACATCGAGACTGCGAACACGCTGGTCTTCGTCGTCGACGTCGAGCGGTTCATGAACAACGAACCGCTGGACATCAGCGAGTACTTCAGCATCATGCAGGCCGCCGACGACAAGAACGCGATGATCGTCGCGACGAAGGCCGACCACCTCGCCGAGGAGTTCGAACAGCGGGAGGGCATCGAACCCCACCTCTACTACGAGGACTTCGTCGAGTACGTCAACCAGCGGCTCAGGCAAAACGAGAACATCCACGCGCTCGTCGAGGAGACCGGTGGGCAAGACATCCATCCGGTGTACTACCAGACGACCCAGGACGAACAGGGCAACATCGTCCCGCTCCGTGACGGCACCGGGTCGGTCGTGACGGTCGGCTTCGACGCGTTGCTCGACACGCTCGGGAGGAACTGACGATGGGAGAACTCACGATCTACGACTCGCAGGGGAGTCCGCTCGGGGGCGGCGGCGCCGGCCGTCCGGACCAGCGCATCAAGGACTTCTTCTTCGACGGCGTGCGGTTCGCCCTCGACCTCAGGCTGGGCAACGAGGTGATCGTCTTCTTCCGAGCGCAGGAGAACCAGGCCAGTCGCTCGGAGCAGTACTACGCGGTGTACAAGTTCGACGACCGCTCGGAACTGAAGCAACTGGGCCAGGAGATCCGCCGGGTGATCGAGGACCGTCACGACATGATCCTCCACACTTCCCAGGAGGACACGGAGGTCTTCGACTACTTCGTCGGCGACCGGACCGAAGAGCGCCGGAGCATCTCGATCCCGGGCAGCAGGAAAGATGTGAGCGACCTCCAGACGCTCCTGGAGAAGGGGCGGTCGCTCCATCTCGGCGTAGGCAGTTACCGCGACGCCTGCGGCGTCTACAACGAGTTCATCAGCGAACGCTCGGCCAACCGGATCGCGATCACGGAAAACGCGAGCAGCTCACAGCTCGACGACTACGACGTCGTCGTGGAAGTCGGCAACTACCGCGGTCTCGAGCCCATCGGCGACACGAAAGACAGCCTGCAGACGCTCCGCGAACGGCGCAAGAAGCGTCTCCGAGCCGGCAGTGCGGACTCCTCGAGCGGCGGCGGCCCTCTCGGACGCGCGCTCGGCGTGGACACGTGGGCGTTCGACATCGTGGGCATCGTCGTCATCCTGTTGCTCCTGGGGGCGGGTGGTGTCTTCGGCGCCTGTCAGACCGGCGTCGGCCCGCAGGGCACTCTCTCGGGGATCCCGGTGCTGGGAAGTGACTGTGGGGACGGCGGTGGCGCGGAGATATCCGGACTGGAGGCGAATTTCAACGCCTCGAATCAGACGCTTTTGGTCTCAGGCACGATAGGGGGGGTGGAGAACCCCGAGAACGCGAGGTTCGTCGTCCGCTCCGGACCGCCCGGGGAGAGTGGGATCGACAAGCCGCTGGCTGACCCACCGACGGGTTCGCCGACCGCCGCACAAACGCCCACGCAGACGGCGAGTCAGACGACACAACAGTCGATCGAAGGGGCCGAAGGTGCCGCGTATCGGGGGTCGAGTGGTTCGTTCGCGCGTCTCTCCGTGACGAACGCCGAGGGACATCCGACCGCCGATGCCGGTCAGGATCAGACTGTCGATGGAAACACGACAGTCTCCCTCGACGGGACCAACTCAACCGACTCGGACGACCAACAGCTCACCTACAACTGGACGGTAGCGGTCGGTCAGCAAGCCTCGCTTTCGGACGCGGACACCGCGATGCCGACTCTCGCCGTCCCAGAGGTTTCTGAACAGACGACCCTCACCGTTCGACTGAACGTCACCGATAGTACCGGTCTGAACGACACCGATACCGTGGAGATCACCGTCGAGCCCCAATCGACACCGACTCCCACTCCGTCCGACACTGAGACGCCGACTCCCTCGGACACGGAGACGCCGACCCCCTCGGACACGGAGACGCCTGGGGATACGGAGACACCGTCGGACACCGGCGATGAGACGCCGACCCAGACGGAACCGGTGGTGATAGTCGACACTGACACGCCTTCGGCGACTCCCACGACTCCAGGGACGCCGACGCCGACTCCCGCGTCGCCGACGTCGACGGGGGCGACGCCGACGTCCACGGCGGTCCCGACAAAGACGGCGACGCCAGATGGCACTGTCTCGGAGGTCGAGGTGTACAACGAGACGCAACCGATCGACCTCGACGGTTCGGGGCAGTTCAACACGGCGCTGGAGGTCGGGAACCTTCCGAACGGAACGTACACCGTGCGGATGAAAGTCGGCGCTGCCGAGGAGACAGACGAATTCACTGTCGGTTCCAGTGAGGGCGATTCGCCGACTGAATCAGGCTCGAACAGTTCGACAGGGACGTCGCAAGGTGACGTCGCTTCCGGGGGCGTGGTTCCGAACGTTCCAGTTCCGGGGCTGCTCGTGTTCGCCCTCGGCCTGACGGGGCTGTTCCGCTTCGGAGACGCTGCGCGGGACGACGACTGACTAGCTGACTGACTTTTTCACGTTCTCTTCTCGTTGGCGGACACTGCGGCGGGCAGTCACCGCAACGCGCCGTTGAGCTGGGTCCAGAAGGCGTAGGCCGAGTCGTGGCGGTCGGCCGGATCGACCGAGAGAGCAGTCAGCAACACGTCGTCGACTCCCGGTGGAAGGTCGGCGACCGTCGACGGCTCCGGGACATCGCCGTCGAGGATCGCCGTCTCGAGGTCGGCGCCGCCGACGGGGTCGCGGTCGGTGAGGAGTCTGTAGGCGACGGCACCGAGACGATAGACGTCGGTGTGGACCCCCTCGGGTTCGTCCTCGCGCAACTGTTCGGGCGCGGTGTAGGGCGTCACGGGGGACTCTCCGCCCGCTCGCTCGACCGCGCGGGTCAGCCCCCAGTCAGCGAGGGCAGCACCGTCGTCGCCGATGACGATCGTCTCGGGATCGAGCCCCGTGTGGACGACGTTGTACATGCTCGCGGTGCGGAGCCCTTCGGTGACCTCGCGGATCGCATCGACCCGGGCCTCGTGGTCGAGATCGGCGACGTGCGCCGAGAGCGCGCCGTCGGCGGGGTCGAACGCCAGCCAGGGCCGCGGGTCGGTGTCCGTCTCGACGACGGTGGCGACGTGCGGATTCTTGGCGATCCCGTTCCAGGTTCGGGTCCGCGAGGTGAACGCGTCGGCGGTCTCGGGCGTATCCGCCGAGGGTGCGAGCGCGAGGATCGCTCGCTGACGGCCGTCGATCCGGCCCCTGTAGACGTGGACCGGGCCGCTCTCGTCGACGGTGTCGGCCTCGCCGACGGCCGAACAGACGGCGGCGAACGCCCCGGCCGCGGTCGCGTGGTCTGCCTGACCGCCGGACCCAGCTGCGTCGGCCGCTGCACCCTCTGGGGTCGCCGTTCCGTCGCTTTCCTGCGACGGTGTCCGGTCGCCGCTTCCCGGTCGCGATTCGGTCGCCCGATGGCCGCGGTCAGTCGCCCCCGAGGCGGTCGACGATGCGCGCCGTCCGGGGGTGGATTCCGCGGCGTTCGCACCGGCGCTCCGTCCGCCAGCCGCGGTGTCGGCGCCGGCGGCTGCGGTCTCGGCGTCGTCGGTCGCGGTCGCGCCGCCACCGCTTCCGGATTCGGGGCGCCCCGCTCCGGACGCCGAATCGCCGCCCGAGCGGTACCAGATCAACCCCGCGCTACCGACTCCGACTACCGCGACGAGCGCGCCGAGCATCGCGAGCGGCGGTCCGTCGTCGCCCCCGCCGCCGTCACCGCCGTCACCCGCACCCGCATTCTCATCGCCGGTCGGGTCGCGGGCACCTCCTTCCTCTGACGGTAGCGCTATGGTCGGGGTCGCTGAGGGTGTCGCAGTCGGCGTTATCGTCGATCTCACAGTCGAAACCGAGGGAATAGGCGCCTCAGTCGGCGACTGGGTCGCCCTCGGGGTCGGAGTCGCTGTCGCAGTCGGCGTCGGTGGTTCCTCGATAGTGAGTGTGGCGGTCACGCTGTCGTTGGCGCTGAACACTCCATGTGAGTACGCACTTGGGCTCAGTGACGAGGTGTTGATGCTACCTAAGTTGACTGTCGTCCACTCACCACCGCCCAGCCAGAGCTTCTTGCTTGCAACGGTCCTGCCACCGATACGATACTCAATGATCTGTGTGCCTCCGGCCCCGCCGGAGTTCTCGACTCTCGCTTTGACCTGCCCGATGACGTCGCCCTGCGCGACTGTCACGTCGGTCGGCGAGAGACCGGAAACCTGGAAGTTCGCGGGCTCGAGCGTTTCGACAGTCAGGACGGCCGTCGTACTGTCGTCCTCGGTGTAGAACCCGTGGGTGTTCGAGCCGGGCGAGATGACGCTCGTGTCGAGATCCCCGACGGTGACGACCGTCGCCTCTCCGGGGGCGAGCGTGACCTCCTGACTCTCGATGGTGGCGCCGCTGACGCGGTACTCGACGGTCTGGGTTGCTTCGCGCTCGCCGGTGTTCTCGACGGTCGCCTCGACGGTCTCTATCACGTCGCCCTGGGTGACGGCCACGTCGGTCGGGGACAGGCCGGTGACCTGGAAGTTGACCGGTGCCCGATCGTAGCTCACGGTCGCGCTGTCGACGACCGGGACGCCGCCGGACGTGTAGGGTCCGTCCGGCGAGTCGGAACCCCCCTCGAAATCGTAGACGTTGTTGGCGTTCGTGTCCAGATGCGCCATCGCTACGAGCGCCGTGCCGCTGTCGACGTCCTCGGCGAGGACGATCCGCACGTCGGTGTGGCGACCGCTGGTGTGGTAGCTGCTCACGCCGACGACCGGGCCGCTCGGCTCTCCCTTGCGGACGGCGACGAAGCCGCCTTCGGACAGGGTGACCGAATCGACCGTGACCACCTGGTCGGTCTCCGCGACGGTCTGGTCGTCGAACGTCACCGACGCCTGCGGCAGATCACGGATCTCGCCGTCGTATTCCGCGCTGTCGCTGAGGCGGGTGTCCTCGCGGAGTAGTTCCGCGGTGAACTCGGTGCCGGCAGAACGGTCGTCCATGTCGATCCGGAACGAGAACGTCCGGTCGGGGCCCACGATCGTCTCGAGTGTCTCGATGAACGGAGACACATCGGCGTCGCTGGCGTCGACGTACAGTTCCAGTTCCGTGCCTGGCGCCACCGTGACGCCGGACTCGCTCCGGATGATCTGGTCCGGACCGTTCCGGACGACGAGACGTTCATCGGCGGTCGTCGCCAGCGGCGCGCGAGCCTCGCGGAACTCCCAGTCGGAAGAGACCCCCTCACTGTTCTCGAACGGCGCGCCGGCGAGCACTCCGCGCGTCGCGAAACTCGCGCTCCAGCGCTCGCCGTCCGCGAGAGACGGCTCCTCGTAGCCGACATCGTCGAGGTCGAGAGCGACCCAGAACCGACCCCGTTGCAGGTCGGCGACGACCTGGCTGTTTCCGGCGGTAGCCCGGACCGACGGTCGGGCCGCGTTCGCTTCCGAGTCGAGTTGCGTGAGCGACGCGTTCCAGAGCCCGTCGCGGCCGTTCTCCGCGAGGAACGCCTCCTCGACGGTGTACCCCTCGTGGCGGGTCCAGTTGCGAATCGCGCCCTCGAGTCCGGTCGCGGTGACTCGGTGGACGACGGCCTCGCCCGTCGCGGCGATGCGTGACTGGGTCAGCGAGGTGCCGACGTTGTTCCGGATGTACTCGCGGTCGAACTCGCCAACGTCGCCGGCGGGCGTGACCCAGAGACTGCTGCGGTCGGTCCTGCGCGTCCCCAGCGAGAGCGTCCCGACGTCGTCGACCGCGTCGGGGCCGACCGAGCACGCTGTCTCCTCGCTGAAGTTGTGAACCGGTCGCCCTTCCTCGTGGGCCACGACCTGTAGCTGGTAGTTCGACGCGGCCAGGAGCGCGCGCCGGGCGCGACTCCGGTTGGTCAGATCCCCTTCGCTTCCGGCCGGGACCCCCGCCCCGCCGTAGCGCGCTTCGAGTCGCTCGACGAACTCCCCGTCTTCACCGCGCCAGCTCTCGACTGCGCCGCTCTCGGCCCAGAACACGCGGTCGCGGACGTGTGTCCCGGCGGTGTACGTGTTGAAAAAGAGCGTCACCTCGCCGTCGCCGTCGCTGTCAGCGACCGTCACGTTCGTCACGTAGTTCGTCTCTCCTTTGCTCCCGATCGAGACCGTCGCGAGCGCTCCCGACACCGGCTCGCCCATCTCGACCGATATCCGGGCCACGTCGCCCTGGGTCGTCTGGAACACACTCGTGGAAAACGACGCCTCGCCGTCCGCCGAAGACGCGCTCGCGTCGTCCGCGGCCTGCCCTGTGGTATCGCTCGTCGGCGCGCCGGTACCGCCCTGGACCGGCACCGACAGTACCAGCAACGCGACCAGTGCGACCAGCGCGAGAACGGTAGCAGTCCCACCCGCCACCCGTCGCCGTTCCGGAGACGATGTCATCGTCCCGATGTCCACACCGTCTGACTAATTAATTTCCGTCGACCGGTCCGCGCGCGACGGTTGCACCCGGTCTCACCATCCGGATCCGCCGGTTCCGGATTCCAAAGTTCTTTGTACAGTCACGAAAGCTGTCACTACCATGCCTGCGAAAACGGGTGGGTCACACGCGCTCGCGTCGTTCGTGACGCTGATCGTCGGGACTGTAATGTCGAAGTATCTCTGGGACATCGCGCCCCCGCTCGGTGAGCTCTCTCTGGTGACGATCGAGACGATACGCTCGCTGACCGGCCTCGCCGTGCCCGCCGAAAAGCAGTTCGCGGGGACCGTCGTCGTGATGCTCGGCCTCTCGTTCGTCTGGGGGCTGGTGTATCACTTCGGCCGGCACTGAGGCGAGTCGCCGACCGCCCGGTTCCGGGCATCGGCCGTCTCACCGGAGCGCGCGGTTCAGCGCCGACCGGAAGGCATAGGCCGAGTCGTGTCGATCGGCCGGGTCGGTCGCCAGTCCAGTCAGCAGGACGTCGGCGACGCTCCGCGGGCAGTCCGCAACCTCCGTCGGGTCGGGAACCTCCCCGTCGCGGATCGCCGTCTCGAGGTCCTCACCCGTCACGGGTTCCCGGTCGGTGAGCAGCGCGTAGGCGACGGCGGCGAGTCGGTAGACGTCGGTGGCGGGGCCGGCGGGCGCCTCGTCGCGCAGTTGCTCGGGCGCCGTAAACGGCGTCACGAGCGACTCGTCGGCGGCCGCGGAGACGGCGCGGCTCACTCCCCAACCGGCGAGGGTCGCGTCCCCGCCGTCGACGACGACGGTTTGCGGGTCGATACCGGCGTGGACGACGTTGTACATGCTCGCGGTGCGGAGCCCTTCCGCGATGTCGCGAACGACGTCGATCCGTTCGTCGCGGTCGAAGTCGTCGACGACCGTCGCGAGCGGCCCGGTGTCGGCGGCGACAGCGACCCACGGGCGGGGGTCGTCCCCGTTCGCGACGACCGTCGCGACGTGCGGGTTCTTGTCGATCCCCTGCCACGTCCGGAGCGACGATTCGAACGCTTCCCGGCACGCCTCCGAGTCGGCATCCGGCGACAGCGCCAGTATCGCGCTTCGCCGGGACTGAACGCGCCCGGTGTAGACGTGGACGGGGTCCCCGTCGTCGACGACGTCGACCGCGTCGACGGCTGGACAGCCCGCGACGAACTCCCTGACCGCTTCCGGCGGATCGTTCGTCGACGCATCTCCGTCCGCGGACCCGTTCTCGGCCGCTCTCGCAGTGTCGTCCTCGGGGTCGGTGTCGGCCCGGTCGGCGTTGGCCCGGTCGGCGTCGGCACCCGCTGGTCGCTCCTGCCCATCGCTCCCGCTTTCGGCCGGCAACTCGACGGCACTCCTCGGCGCACCGCCGGGGACCCGCCATTCGCCACACGAGGTGCTGGTACACCACCCACCGGCGACCGTCGGATCGAACTCCCTGTCGCAGATGTGACACCGCACGGAGTCGCCGGGCTGGTACCCCTCGGGCTGCGGTGGTGACTCTCCTCGGTCGTGCTCTCCGTCGGTCGCCTGCTCCGCTGTCCCGGCCGTCGGCCCGTCGTCGCCCTCGTCGGCCGTCTGGTCCGGGTCGTCGGCCGTCTGGTCCGGATCGTCGCCTACTGACCGGGCGGAGTCGTCGTCTGCCGGTCGGGGAGTCGCCTCGGTCGGCGTCTCGGCTTCGGTGTGTTCGTCAGTCTCGGCGGTCCCGGATCCTGTCCGTTCGTCGTCGCTCGCTGCTCGTTCGGCGTCTCGCTCGCCTCGCTCGTCTGGGTTGGACTCGGGGCCGGACTCGGTTCCCTGAGCCAGCGGGTCTGCTTTTTCGTCCCTCTGGATCGCCGGGATGTCGACCTCGTCTCTGGGTTTCCCGTCGGGAACTCGCCACTCGCCACACGAGGGGTTGGTACACCACCCGCCGGCGGCGTCGAGGCGGAACCGCTCGCCGCACACCTGGCAGCTGACCGTCTCGTCCGTTCCGGCGAGGTCGTCGGCGCCGTCCGTTTCGGCGAGGCCGTCGGCGCCGTTCGGTCCGGCCGCGGCCGCTCGTGAGCGACCGCTCGCCTGCCCACTGCTCGACTCACGACCGGACTCAGTCTGCGCTGGAGTCTCGCTCTCGTTCGTCGACTCCAGGGAGGCACCGTCCGCGCCGACCGCGTGCCAGTTGCCACACGCGGGGTTCGTACACCACCCTCCGCGCGCGCTCGCGTCGAAGGGTTCGCCACAGAGCCGACAGATCACGTGCCCGTCCGGGACGGCCGTCGAGTCCTCGCGTGCCCGTCGCGCGTTCCGGTCGCCGCCCCTGCGTCCCGGTCCGTCGTTCGCTTCCGCCCGTCGCGGTCCGTCGTTCGCTTCCGCCCGTCGCGGTCCGTCGTTCGCTTGCCCCGGCCGGTCGCGCTGGCCCGGCGAGGGGCTCTCCGTCTGGCCCTCAGGCTCTCGGTCTCGTTGGACCCGCTGTGGCCGGTCGGCAGTCTCCCTTTTCCCGCCGAGCGCCTGTCCGCAGACGCGACAGACGCTGTCACCCTCGCTGACGAGAGCGCTACAGCTCGGACACCGCGGTCCGTCGGTCGGCTCCACCCCGCCCGACCGGTCTCCCGTTTCGGAGCCCTGGAACAGCGGCTGGCCACACGACCGACAGGCGTCGTCGGACTCTCGCACGGGACTGTTGCAGTTCGGGCACCGTAGCATCTCCCCGCCCTTCTCGGTCTCGGACAATAAAATTACACTTCGCTACACGGGCCAGTGTGGGACGGTCGCCCCTCCCAGTCCGCACGAGTCGGAGCAGTCTGCGGTCGCACCCGATCTCAGTCCGCGGTCGCGCCGGCCGTCTCGCTCGCCGACTCCCCCTCGCTGCGACGGATCCGCCGGATGCGGTCGGGGATCGGCGGGTGGTCGTAGTGGAACGTCTCGTAGAGCGGATGGGGGAAGGGGTTCGAGAGGTTCTCGCTGGCGAGACGGCCCAGCGCCGAGACCATCGGCTCGCCGTCGCCCATCACGTCGACGGCGAAGTCGTCGGCCTCGCGCTCGTGGGCCAGCGACAGCCGGTTCGACAGCGGCCCAGTCAGGCGGTTCAGCGGGTAGAGGACCAGCCCGGCGAGGAACAGGCCGGCGTAGACCGGCTTGCCGGCGCCCGTCGCGAGCCCGAACAGGTCGTACAGCCACGGGCCGTCGACGAGCAGGCCGGCGAGGAAGAAGAACGCGCCCATCCGGAGCGTCGAGGCGCCGAACTGCTTCCAGATGTGGCCCCGTTTCCAGTGGGCGAGTTCGTGGGCGAGGACGCTCTGGATCTCCGCGCGCTCCATCTGGTCGACGAGCGTGTCGAAGAGGACGACGCGCTTGGTCGAGCCGAAGCCGACGAAGTAGGCGTTCGAGTGCGAGGAGCGCCGGCTGGCGTCCATGACGTAGATGCCCGAACACGAGAAGCCCGCGCGGTCGAACACCTCGGTGACGGCGTCGTGCAGGTCGCCCTCCTCGACCGGGTCGAAGTCGTTGAACAGCGGGGCGATGACCCGTGGGTACACCACCAGCATGACGAGCGAGAAGGCGATGTACAGCCCCCAGGCGGCGACCCACCACAGGTCCGGGAAGGTGACGACGGCGAGCATGACCCCGCCGGCGAGCACGCCGGCGAAGACCAGCGATATCGCGAGACCGACGACCAGGTCCCGCAGCCACAGCCGCGGCGTCTGCTCGTTGAACTCGAAGATTTCCTCGACGACGAAGGTGTCGAAGAGATCGAAGGGAATCGACGAGATCTGGAGGGCGGCGACGACACCGAGGAAGAAGACGACGCCCGTCGCCGCGGTCCTGAGGCCGAGCGATTCGACGGCTCCCACGGCGTCGGCGAACAGCCCGGAGTAGAGGACGAGCAGGATGAGCGCGAGGCCGACCCACGTCTCCAGTTGCGCGGCGCCGGTGGTCGCGCGCTGGTAGTCGAGCAGTTCGTCGGTGTCCTCGACGTCGAGTTGCTCGTCGAACCACTCGGTCTCCCGCTCGACCGCTTGCGCCCCGTGCCGGACGTTCAGAACGGCCAGCCAGGTGA
>ENA-ORCO01000495-ORCO01000495.1-marine-metagenome-genome-assembly--contig:-NODE-495-length-18213-cov-6.828794_pt1 | contig 18213 bp, 22 predicted proteins | sample MGYA00248633_ERZ508508 | MGnify/ENA primary metagenome ERZ508508 (study PRJEB26179, sample SAMN06268845) | marine metagenome | isolation source: A23 P1 aerobic enrichment on pine of planktonic cells taken...
ACGTCTACACCGTCGAGTACGGCGAATCGCTGGCCGAAGACGTAGAAATGGACGGTGAAACCGTCCTCCGGGAGCTATCGGCGGCCGGCGTCATCGAAGTCGACGGGGAGCGGCTATTCCTCGCTTCGACCATCGATACGGCGTGGTACGAACGGATGGACGAACTGGCCGACCGCTCACTCGATACCCTTTCAGCGACACTGCAGGAGTCGCTGGAGCAGGTCGACCACGCGGAACCGTACGCCGAGGACGACACGGAGTGGGTCGTACTCGGTTCTGACCACAAGCAACTCCTGCCCCGTCCGGTCGTCGTCGCCGAACTCGCAGCGTACGAGGTCCTCGGCGAGACTATCGACGACGAGCGACTCAGCGTCGCCGGTGCGGAGGCCTTCCGGATGTTTCTCGACAGTTGCCCAGTCTGTGGTTCCGAACTGGTCGAGTCGTCGTCGGTGTCGTGCTGTGGTGGCCATCTGGGTCCGCGACAGGACCCCGACGAGACGCTAGTCTGCCCGACCTGCGAGCAGCGGCTCTACACTTTTGAGTGAGTCAATTGAGGAGTTTGCGCACAGCGTCCGGGTCGCTTGCAGCCGAGATACGTTTGTTCGACGGGAGACAGGGTTTCACTGCAGAGAGAGAATTATACGACAGTTCACAGGAGGGTGATGTCAACTAATCACTCGCGAATGGCCTGGTAGACCGGTGTGCGTACTGACCAGATATTGGTCCCCACGGTTTATTCCTTTGCCGCGCGCTGATGGCTGCATGTACGACCGTATCCTCGTCCCCATCGACGGGAGCGACCACAGCGATCTAGCTGCCGAACACGCGATGGATCTCGCCGAGCAGTTCGGCGCGAGAGTCCACGTGCTGTTCGTCGTCGAACAGGCAGGGCCGAGCGGCCACTGGGACTTTGCGGTCGAGAAACAGGAGGCATCCGGTGAGGAGGCGCTGGACACGGTGGCCGCACTGGGCGACGAGCGCGGCGTCCACGTCGAGCGCCACTTCCGCCGTGGGACGCCCAGTGAGGAGATCGTCGACGCCGCCACCGACTACGAAGTCGACCTCATCGTGATGGGGACGCAGGGCCGGACCGGGTTCTCACGCATTGCCACCGCCGGGAGCACGACAGAGCGTGTGGTCAGACTGACGGATATCCCGACACTCGTGGTCGGCGGTGCGGGAGACGGAGACGCGTGATGACGGCGTCCTCCGGGGCGTCGTCGAAAGTCACACTATTCCGGTCCTTGGGTTCTTTCTGGACCGCTGGAAGTGCATCCGTCGCTCAGTAACTGTGCGAATGTAGTGTAACGAGTCATGACACTTCGACCCTCGGAAGGGTTATCCCTTCCTCAGCCCTCCATCTGGTTGTAATGGCAAACGGAAAAGTTGATTTCTTCAACGACACAGGCGGCTACGGTTTCATTTCGACTGACGACGGCGACCTCGACGACGACGAAGACGTCTTCTTCCACATGGAGGACGTTGGCGGCGAGGACCTCACCGAAGGGACTGAAGTGGAGTTCGACATCGAGTCTTCACCGAAAGGACCTCGCGCAGCGAACGTCGTCCGGCAGTAAAACCGAGATACACTCGTCTCTCACAGGGACGCACAACGACATCGATTTTTTAGACGATCATCCCTCTACAGTGGCGTCCGTAAGCCACTGGACACCCGGCCACACGCAGTTGGCCGAGCAGGCGTGCAACCGGGTCCAAACGCCACTATCGCAGACGCTATCCGCTCACTGCCGTGAGCGATCCGTCGCCCCTCGTCAGCATCCCCCGACGTGTCGGGCTCTCTACTCGGCAGACTCTCGTCGCGCATCGTCGATTGCGGACTTCGACACGGTCGACGGTCCATACAAGTGCGGGATGCTTTTACCGCTCGCGGGCCACCGATCCGTATGGACGAATTCGACCTTGGCGTCCCTACGCAGATTCTGGAATCGCTCCCCGACGAGGACGAGGCGGCCCGGCAGGATATGCAGCGGGCGGTCGCCGGTCTCGAAGCACGGCTGAACGAGGGCGTCGCGGCTGCGGACGACGAACGCGAGGCGGCCCAAACCGTCGTCGGCGCGCTCGAACGCCTCGAAGACCAGCTCGAACAGTACGACGAGTTCGTCCCCGAACTCCGGGCGTGGGGCCAGTCGCCAATCTACGCCATCGCGTGGCGCAACCTGCAGGCCGACCTCATCATGCAAATTCAGGAGGTCGGCTGGGTCGCCGAGCGCATCGATCAAGAGCGCAACTACCGGACCGTCGAGGACGGCATTCGTCTGCGCGACCGGTAGGCGCGTTTGGGTCCGTCTGCACGTCCGATCCAGGGTTGTGCCGCGTGCAGTGACTTACGACCGCTACTGCGCTGCCGCCACACTGTGCCGCGTGACTTTTTACGCCAGCGCACTTGACGATTGACATGGATCTGCAACTGCGATTCTTCGCGACGTTCCGCGAGGCAGTCGGTCAGAAAACGCTCGAACACGAGTTCGAGGACGGTGCGACCGTCGGGCACGTGCTCCTCACGCTCGAATCGGAGTACGACGGCCTCGAGGGACAGCTACTGGACGACCAGGGGGATCTCCAGCCGAATCTCAACATCCTGAAAAACGGCCGAGAGGTGCTTCACATGGAGGGCCCGGACACGGTGATGGAAGACGGCGACACGCTGTCGATCTTCCCGCCGGTGGCGGGCGGCGCATGAGCGAGGACTGGATTCGCCGGGAGCGGTCCTTCCGGGGCATCTCCACGCGGCTCGCGATCAAGTATCTCGAAAATCTCGGCGCCGAACAGGTCGACGACGACCGGGTCGAAGCCGACGACTGGGCGGCCGATCTCTCCTCCCAGACCGTCGGCGTCGGGCCGTCGGTGTCGCTGACACAGGTCGACCTCGTCTTCGAGGGCGACCCCGACGTTCTCGATCCACTCATCGAGCGGTTCGCGCAGAAGGCGATGCGCGCGGGGGGGTAAGCGTGTCCGGTGCGTCGAACTCGCCGATCGACGGCCAGGTGTTCATGCTCGCCTCGGCGAAAGCGAGCGTCGACCCCGGCACTCTCTCGGACCTGCTGTCGCGCGTGCAAGGCCATCTCCACGACCGGCTCGACACCTACCGCCGCGAGTTCGAGTCAGTCGCCGAGAGCGACGAGCGCGAGGTGTTCCTCGTACCGACGGGGCACTGGGAGACGATCGGCGACCGACTCGACTTGGGTGAGCGAGAGCGGAAGGCGGTCGCGCGCACCCACGCGGAGCAGCTCCGCCGGATCGGCTCCGAGACGTCCCGTGACGAGGAGTTCGAGACGGCACTGGAGATTCGCGAGGCGGTCGTCGTCGGGCTGTGACGACCACGGCTCCCGTCGTCGACCGCGCGAATCCCCACCAGCGCGATGCTAGTGGCACGTCCGTCGTTTTTGGTGATCGAGACGGCCGCGGCAGCTATCTTGCTCCGCCACGCTGTCGACCCGAAGTTCTCTGCGCTCACTGTGGCCTCTCTCCGTCGTGCTGACGGCCGATCCGCCGTCGTCGCCGGCGGCCAGCGTCGCGTTCGTGGCGAGTTGCCTCGACCGCCCTCGAATCGAAAGGACGTTACTGGACGGCTCCGGACGGGTGGTCATGTTCCCGGACGACTTCCGTGCCGGCGTCCGGGCGGCACTCCCTTCCCTCCTCGGGCTGATCCCGTTCGGTCTCGTCGCGGGAATCGCCGCCCTGGACGCCGGCCTCTCGCCGCTGCAGGCCGTCGGCCTGTCGGCCGTCGTCTTCGCCGGCGCCTCGCAACTCGCTGCTATCGACCTCCTCGCGAACGACGCGTCCCTCGTCGTCGTCGTCCTCACCGCCATCGTCATCAACCTCCGGATGGCGATGTACTCGGCCTCCATCGCCCCCTACTTCGAGTCGCTTCGTCGACGGTGGGAGGTGGTGTGTTCGTACCTCCTGACCGACGTGGGCTACGCACTCTCGATCACCGAGTTCGCGGAGGACGACGGGACGAGTCGGCGCTGGTACTATCTCGGGGCCGCGGGTGCCGTCTGGACGGTCTGGCAGGTCGCCACCGTCGTCGGCGTCTTCTTAGGCACGGGGATTCCGGACGAGTGGGGGGTAGGCTTCGCCGTCCCGCTGGTCTTTCTCACCCTGCTCGTCTCCGAAGTGTCGGATCGACCGCGGCTGGTCGCCGCGCTCGTCGGCGGGAGCGTCGCCGTCGCCGGCGCGAACTGGCCGCTGAATCTCGGACTCATCGGCGGGGCGCTCGCGGGCGTCGTCTCCGGCGCCCTCGTCGACAGGAGGGGCGAATGACGACCGACTACGGTCCCCTGGCTATCTGGACGGTCGTCCTCGTCGTTGGCGTCGCCACTTTCGCCATCCGTTATTCTTTCATCTTCCTGTTCGGGCGGATCGACGGGGTGCCGTCGCGGATCGAATCGGGGCTTCGGTTCGTCCCCGCGGCAGTGTTGGCGGCGCTCGTGGCGCCCGCTATCGTCGACCCCGGTCCGACGGTCGCGGCGACGATCCTCGACGACCGACTGCTCGCCGGCGCCGTCGCGGCGGTCGTGGCGTGGTACACCGACAACATGTTCGCCACCATCGCCGTGGGACTGCTCGCGCTGTGGGCGGTTGGGGCGGTGCTGTAGCGGCGGCGCGGCGAAAAATGGGTCGCGTCGAGCATAGGGATTATCGTAACTGTCCATAGATTCTCGCCGGGACGGTCCGGCGAGAATCTCTGATGACTTCCGATAATCCCTATCAGTCGTCGTCGTTCGTCGGTGCCGTCTCCTCCCGTTCCTCCGAGGAGATGGGATCGCTGGCCTCCTCGCTGAATCCGTCGGATTCCTCCATCCGGCGGCGGGCCTCGGGGTCGAACTGCGCCTCGATGTCCTGGTACTTGCTGACGAAGGAGAGTTCGTGGTGGCTCTCCGTCGGGTGACCTAGGTAGCGGTCTTCGAGGTCGAACTGCGCCGCCTCGTTCTCGTCGGCGAGGCGCTTGAAGTCCTCGTAGACGGCGTGGGCGCCGGAGTGGAGGCCGAAGAGGGTGATGAAGATGTACTTGTAGCCGAGATCACCGAGTTCCGCGAACGTCAGCGGGTCCTCCTCCTCGGACCACGCGAACGACGAGGAGTAGTTGAACGCGAGGTCGAGGTCGGGGTGGGTCTCGTGGATCGTCTCGGCGTACTCGACCGCATCCTCCCGGGATGGATCGGGCATCTCGGGCCAGACGAGGTCGACGCCGGCATCGGCGTAGATACGCCCGCGTTCGAGGTGTTCCTCCCAGTCGCCGTTGGCGGAGCCGTAGGCGTCGGTGCGGGCGATGATGACGGTGTCGTCGCACTGCTTGGCGTCGACGGCGGCGCTGAACCGTGCCTCCGCGTCCTCGCGGGAGATAATCTGTTTGCCTGCGATGTGGCCACAGCGCTTGGGCGTCGTCTGGTCCTCGATGTGGACCGCCGCCACGCCCGCCTTCTCGTACTCTCGAACCGCTCGGCGGACGTTGTGGATCCCGCCGTAGCCGGTGTCACAGTCGGCGATCACCGGGAGTGTCGTCGCCTCCACGATCCGCTTTGCGTTCTCGACCATCTCGGTCATCGTCACCATCTCCAGGTCGGGGAAGCCGAACTGACCGAGGACGGTCGAGTAGCCGCTCATGTACACCGCGTCGTGCCCCGTCATCTCGGCTAGCCGGGCGTCGAGCGCGTGATAGAGACCGGGCGCGAACACGAACTGCTGGTCCGCCAGCTGTTCGCGGAACTGCTCGGCTGCGGGGTTGTCGATGTCTCTGGTGAACGTGTCGGTGTCGAGTTCTTCGGGTGTCATTGGGAGGTGGAGTCGTCGGTCGTTCGGGCGGCGCGGCCGAGATCGGGGACCAGCGGCGCTTCCTGTGCCAGTTCGTCGTCGTACGTCCGCTGGGTCGCGGCGTCGGACGCCAGTGTCCGTGTGACTGAGGGTGTCTCGCCGTCCGTCCGGCCGCCGTCCATACGTGGTTCGTCGGCCCGGCCGAGGTCGGGCACGAGAGGGGCTTGCTGTGCTAGTTCGTCGTCGCGTCGGGTCGTGGGTTCCATGTCGGTAGTGTGGTATCGCGTGGCGGTCGTCTGCCGGTTCGGCTCGCCTCGGGGGCACCGTCGCGTACGTGCATTGCAACCGGCCGGATGCGCGGCAAGTAAATAAATATAATGGTCGATAATGATAATATTCGTTAATGATTTATAGGCGTTTAAATGAAGGGTGGTACCAATACTCACGGACTGTAGCCCACTTCACGGGGCTTAATTCCGTTCAGCCCCCACATCAGGTAGATGGTAGCCGCGATCGAGATCAACGATCTCCGGAAACACTACGGCGACGTGACGGCACTCGACGGCGTCTCGTTGACGGTGCCCGAGGGGAGCTTCTTCGGCCTGCTCGGCCCGAACGGAGCCGGCAAGACGACGTTCATCAACGTCCTCGTCGGCCTCGTTCGCAAGAGCGGCGGTGAGGCGCGGGTGTTCGGCCACGACGTGACGGACGACTACCGCGAGGCCCGCAACTGCATCGGCCTCGCGCCCCAAGAGTTCAACGTCGATCGCTTCTTCCCGATTCGGGAGGTGCTCGAACACAAGGCCGGCTACCACGGCATACCCGCGGGCGAGGCGCGCGAGCGCGCCGACGAGGTCCTGAAACAGGTCGGCATCTACGAGAAACGCGACACGCGCTTCGACTGGCTCTCCGGCGGGATGAAGCGCCGTTTCCTCATCGCGCGGGCGCTCGTCACCGATCCGGACCTTCTCATCCTCGACGAGCCGACGGCGGGCGTCGACGTCCAGCTCCGTCACGACCTCTGGGACCTCATCACCGACCTCAACGAGGGCGGGACGACCATCCTGTTGACCACCCACTACATCGAGGAGGCCGAACGCCTCTGTGACGAGGTGGCCATCCTCGACAGCGGTAACGTGGTGACGGTGGCCACGCCCGACGAACTCATGGATCGGGGCACCGACCGTATCACGGTCACCTTCCGCGACCCGATCCAGTCGGCGCCGTCCATCGCGGCCGGCAACGGGCAGGTCGAGGCCGTGGACGTACAGGACGGCCATCTCGTCGTCTCCGCGTCGCGAGGCGGCCTCGTCGCACCCGAGCTCGTGCGCGAACTCGACGCCGCGGGCTACGAAATCGTCGACCTCGACGTGTCCCGAACCTCACTGGAGGAGGTGTTCGTCGAGATGACCCGAACGGAGTCGGCGGTGACGGACGGAGGACAGCCATGAGTCGAAGCACCGTCCAATTGAAGACGCTCGTCCGGCGAGAAATCCTCCGGTTCGTCAGGCGGCCGTACAACACCTTCCTGCCCCCGATCATCACGAACACGCTGTATTTCGCCGTGTTCGGCGTGATCCTCGGGAGTCGTATCGGCTCCATCGCCGGCGTGAGTTACATCCAGTTCGTCCTGCCGGGGCTGGTCGTGCTCGGCGCCATCTCCGACGCGTTCGAGAACGCCTCCTTCTCCATCTTCCACGGCCGCTGGAACAACTACATCGACGCCGTGATCGTCACCCCGATGTCGAACGTCAATATGGTCGTCTCCTACGTGATCGCGAGCGCGACCCGAGGTATCCTCACCGCCCTGCTCATCGTCGGCGTCGGCCTCGTCTTCACGGCAGTGCCGCTGTCGCATCCGGTGTATCTGGTCGCGTTCGTCCTCGTCATCACCACGCTGTTCGGTGGCCTCGGCATCATCGGCGGTCTGTGGGCCGACGACTTCGACTATCTCACCGTGATGAACCAGTTCATCCTCCGCCCGCTGGTGTTTTTTGGCGCGGTCTTCTACTCGCTCGACGTGCTCCCGCCGCTCTGGCGGAGTGTGTCGCTGCTCAACCCGATGGTGTATATGGTCAACGGCGTGCGGTACGGGATGATTGGCGTGACGGAGATCGATCCCAACACGTCGCTGCTCGTGCTGTCCGCGGTGACGGTGGTCGTCCTCGGTGTCGACTTCCTGCTGTTCAAGCGCGGCTACGGCCTGACCGAGTGACCGAGTCCCAAGGTACAATCCGCGTTTTCGTCAAGCCAGCCTATTACGGGACGGCGTCCACACGCGGAACTGCACTATGTCGAACAGCCCCGATGGTTCGGGACTGACGCGGGTACAGTCGTACGCCCTCGTCGTCGCCGCGGCCATCCTGTTGAGCGCGGTTCTCGCGCCCGTCGCCTACGATCGGACGACGGCCCCCGACGGTCGGGTCGCCGTCATCTCGATCGAGGGGTACATCTCCTCCGGGACGGTCTCCCCCGTCCAGGAGGACCTCCGCGAGGCCCGTGAGAACGAATCGATCGACGCGGTCGTCCTGAACGTCGACAGCCCCGGTGGCTCGGCGGCCGCGAGCGAACAACTCTACCTCTCCGTCCAGCGGACGGCCCAGGAGATGCCGGTGGTCGCAAGCGTCAAATCCACCGGTGCCTCCGGCGCGTACTACGCGATGCTCCCCGCCGACGACATATACGTCACCCCGGCCTCCATCGTCGGGAGCGTCGGCGTCCGTGGGGCGGCACCCGGCCCCTCGCTCCCCGGCGAGATCAAGAGCGGCCCGGACAAGGCCAGCGCGACCGCCGACCAGCGGCGCGCCCAGATCGAGACGCTCCAGCGTGCGTTCGTCGGGACCGTCATGAAACACCGTGGTGACGTCCTCGAACTCTCGCGCACCGAAGTCGCTCACGCGAAGGTGTACACCGGCGCCCGTGCCGTCGACAACGGGATGGCCGACGAGATCGGATCGACACCCGAGGCCATCCGACAGGCCGCCTCGGCGGCCGGTCTCGAAGACTACGAGGTCGTCCGCAAGGAACCGCCTCGCACGGGCGGCCTCATCCTGCTTCAGGCCCAGAACGGCGACACGATAGTCGTCGAGAAAAGCCCCACCGGCTACGACGCCGTCGACACGCCGACCTTCCTGATGGTGTACGGTGAGGTTCAGACCGAAAACGAGGTGATCGGCAATGTCAGCGCCTAAATCACGACTCGCGGCCGTCTTCGTCGTCATCGTCGCCGCCATCGTCGGCGGTGCGGCCGTCGCTCCCTACGCGCTCGGATCGGATACCGACGCCGGGACCGACCCCGTGAGCGTCGAGAACCAGCAGTTCCAGCCCGGCACCATCCTCCCCGACGAGACGCCCGAAGAGGGGGAGATCAGCATGGAGAGTGACGCCTCCAGTAAGACCATCGTCGTCGACGTGGGGCATCAAAACGGCATCACGGAGACGCAGCTCGAACCCCTGCTGTCGACGCTCGTCGAGAACGGCCACCAGATCCGGTTCTACCGTGGCCAGCGACGAAGCCTCAACGAGTCGCTCCGCTCGGCCGACGCCCTCCTCGTCGCCAGTCCCCGCGAGCGGTACACGAGCGACGAACTCGCGGGCGTCGAGGCCTTCACCGACGCCGGCGGGCGCGTCCTCGTGATGGGCGATCCGCCGTCCGTGCAGGTCTCCGGCGGCATCCTGTTTGGTCTCGGCGGCCTCCAGCCGACCGCCCCACGCACGACGGCACTCGGATCGACCTACGGCGTCGCCTACGGCTCCGGCTACCTCTACAACATGGAGACGAACGACAACAACTTCAAGAGCATCTACGCCCGGCCGACGGCCGACACCGAACTCACCGCGGGCGTCGACCGAGTCGTGATGCGCGAGGCCGTCCCGCTCCGGACCGCCGGCGCCACGCCTGTCTTCGTCGGTACCGACGGGACCCACTTGTCGACGACCCGCGACCCCGGCGAGTACGCGGTGCTCGCGCGGAGCGGCAACGTCACCGCCGTCGGTGACACTGACTTCGTCACCCGCGAAAACGCCTACGACGCCGACAACGACGTGCTCGTCGGCAACCTCGCGGACTTCCTCGTCGACGGCGAGAAGCGGCCGGGTGCACCCACCCCGCCCGGGGCGGACCAGCCACAGCGACCGCCGACCGGCGGGAACGGCGACGTGCCGACGCCCCCGCCGACTCCGGTCCCCGAGTCGGCCTGATACTGTCGGCTGTAGCTGTTTCACAATATCCGTCGTCCCGAGGTGACGGATATCTTGATCGACTTACAGCCGACCGTATGACGCCCCGCAGTCGGTCGACCCGGCACTCCCGACCGTAGCCTATTTCGGCGTCGGCCGCCGGACTGGTAGTATGCCACCGTTCACCACATCGCGCCGCCGACTACTGCGATGGGTGGGGGCGGCGAGCGCTGCTGGCGTCGCTGGCTGTTCCGGCGGCACCGGCGACGGCACGGAACTCGTCGCGACGCTCGGTGCCGACGTGAGCAACTACGATCCGACGCTGGCGAACGACACCACGTCCCGCAAGGCGTTCGACCTCGTTTACGAGTCACTCGTCGCCGTCGATTTCGAGGGCAACGTCCGACCAACCCTCGCTACCTCCCTCGACCGACGGGACGACCTCACCTGGCGTCTCTCCCTTCGCGAGGGCGTCACCTTCCACGATGGTAGCGACTTCACCGCTGCCGACGTGAAAGCCACGTTCGAGCGCTACGAGGGGACACCCCGCGAGTCGGACGTGTACCTCTGGTACGACGACGCGACGATCCGTGACGACTACACACTTGACGTGACGCTCTCCGAACCCTACGCTCCGTTCCAGCTCTCCCTCGGGGGCGTGCCGATCGTCCCCGAAGCGGCTGCGACCGGTGACCTCGATCTCTCTACTGGACCGGTCGGGACCGGGCCGTACGCGTTCGATACGCACGAACCCGATCGGCTCTACCGTCTCGTCCGCGCCGACGATCACTGGTACGGTGGAGACGGTGTTCCGGACACTCCCCCCATCGAAACAATCACCTTCCGCATCATCGTCGAACAGTCGTCGCAACTCGCGGCCCTGCAGGCCGGGGATATCGATCTCGCCAACAACCCGCCGGCCGACGCAGTGGCGGACCTCCGCGACGACGACGCCATCACCGTCTCCGACCGCCTCGCCGGCGGGTTCGAGATGCTCATCTTCCCGCTTGCCACGCCGCCCTTCTCGAACCGCGACGTACGCGAGGGTGTCGCTCGCCTCGTCCCGCGCGAGGCGATCATCGACGCGGTGTACGGTGGCATCGGCCAGCCAGCCTACGCCCCCATCTCTCCCCTGCTCTCCGATTACACCAGCGACGCCTTCCTCCAGGAGATGGGCGACGAGTATATGCGCTACGACCCTGATCGAGCCCGGGAGCTGCTGACCGCGGGGTTCGACGAGACCGGCGTCTCACCGCCGTACGAAACGACGATCGTAACCAACGAGACCGGCGACCGGGTCCGCTGGGCCCAGCTCGTCCGCGACGAACTGAACGGCACCGACTTCTTCGATGTCTCGCTCGAACAGTTCGAGTGGAACACGTATATCGAGCGCGTCCTCTCCGGGGACTCCCACCGCTCCGACGCCATGATGGCACTCGGCTGGTCCGGCGGCTGGGATCCCGACACCTACCTGCGCAACATGTTCTACAGCGGGCAGGCGACGCCCTCGTGCTGTAACGCCGCGCACTACGCGAACGACGAGGTGGACCGGCTGCTCGACGAGGCGCTCACCACCTACGACACCGCCGAGCGCCGCGCGCTTTACGAGCGGGCGCAGCGGCAGGTCGTCTCCGACGTGCCCGTCGCGTTCGTCCGCTTCGGCACGCGGATCGAGGCCTATCGAACCGACGCTGTCGAGGGGTTCCGGACCTATCCACTCGACTCCGGGGAGTTCAGCGCCATCTACGCCCCGTGGGCGAACACCTACACCACCGTCGGAGGCAGCTAACCACCCGATGTCGCTCCGGCGCTACGTCGTCCGACGGACGCTGCTCACCCTGCCGATTCTTCTCGGTGTCTCCGTGCTCACCTTCGGGCTGGTGAAACTCCTCCCGGGCACGCCAGTCGACTACGTCCTCCAGTTCCAGGAGGCCACACCCGAACTCCGTGCGTCGCTGCGCGCCCAGTACCACCTCGACGAACCGCTCTGGAAGCAGTACCTGCTCTGGTTGAACGACGTGCTCCACCTCGACTTCGGCGACCGAGTCGTCTCCGACCGGAGCGTGAGCGCCGCCATCGCCGAGCGCCTCCCCGAAACGCTCGTCCTCGGCGGCGCCGCCTTCCTGATCGCCCTGCTGGTCGGCGTCCCCGCCGGCGTCGTCGCCGCCGTCCGGCGGGGTACGCTCCTCGACGAGGGGAGTCGCGTCGTCGCTCTCGCCGGCATCGCCACGCCGAACTTCTGGCTCGGCCTCCTGCTCATCCTCGTGTTCGGCGTCCACCTCGACCTCGTGAGCGTCATCCCGCCCGTCGCTCCCATCCTCGCCCCCGAATCGCTCGCCTTCCTCGTGCTTCCGGCCGTCACCCTCGGCACCGCCTCGGCCGCGCTGTTCACCCGGCTCACCCGCTCGGCCGTCACCGACCAACTCCGACAGGAGTACGTCCGCACCGCCCGCGCCAAGGGGCTGACGGAGCGAACCGTGATCGTCAAACACGTTCTCCGCAACTCCCTCGTTTCGGTCGTCACCGTCGCCGCCGTGCAGGTGGCTTTCCTCCTCGATGGCGCCGTCGTCATCGAGCGAGTGTTCTCGTGGCCGGGTCTCGGCCGCCTGCTCGTGCGCGCCATCCTCCAGCGCGACTTCCCCGTCGTGCAGGCCGTGGTGTTGCTCGTGGCGGTCGCCGTCGTCGTCGCCAACCTGCTCGCGGACGTGTTGTACGCGTGGCTCGATCCACGGATTACTTACTGACCATGCCCCGAAACCCGCTCGACGGCCGCGGTCGTCTCCGTGTTCGCGGGTTCGGGAGCGACGAGGCCGCTGCCGACGCGCCCGCCACTCCCGACTCCGAGGCTGACGCCGACGCCCCGCCGACCGATCGCGTCCGCCGCGGCTGGGCCCGTTTCCGCCGCGACCGCGCCGCAGTCGCCGGCCTCGCCATCATCGCCCTCATGGCCCTCCTCGCCGTCTTCGCCCGGCCCATCGAGGTGGGCGGCGTCGTCGTCCAGCCGGTCGCCCTGGCGCCCTACGATCCCGGCGCCTCGGGCGTCGCTCCCGCCTACCTCCCACCCTCCTTCGCCCACCCCTTCGGCACCGACTGGGCCGGCCGCGACGTGTTCTCTCGCGTCCTCTACGGCGGGCGCTACAGCCTCTCCATCGGCGTGATCGCCGTCGGCATCGCCCTGCTGGTCGGCGTCCCCCTCGGCGCCGTCGCGGGCTACGTCGGCGGCTGGGTCGACGAGACGATCATGCGCCTGGTCGACGTGCTCTATGCCTTTCCCTTTCTCGTCCTCGCCATCGCGCTCGTGGCGGTGTTCGGGCAGGGCTTCTGGAAGCTTGTCGGGGCCTTGGTCGCCGTCGGCTGGATCAGCTACGCCCGCCTCGTCCGGGGCGAGGTGTTGAGCGTGAGCGAGCGCGACTACGTGTTGGCGGCGCGGGCAGTCGGCGCGAGCGACGGGCACATCCTCCGGCGCCACGTCGTCCCCAACGCCATCGCGCCCGTCATCGTCCAGGCGACGCTCAACGTCGGCACCGTCGTCCTGTCGGCGGCGGCGCTTGGCTTCCTCGGCCTCGGTCTCGAACCCGGCACCGCCGAGTGGGGGTCGATGCTCTCGGCCGGACGCGACACCCTCGTCGGCGGCGAGTGGTGGGTCACCGTCTTCCCCGGCCTCGCCATCTTCCTCTTCGTCCTCTCGATCAACCTCGTCGGCGACGGGGTTCGGGATGCTCTCGATCCCGACGCCGACACGGATCGATTCCGTACTCGGGAGGCGCGCTGAGCCCATGGCACTCTTGGAAGTCGAGAACCTCGACGTGCGCTTTTACACCGAGGGTGGCGTCGTACAGGCCGTCGACGGCCTCTCCTACTCGCTCGAACGTGGCGAACGCCTCGGTGTCGTCGGCGAGAGCGGGGCGGGCAAGACCGTCACCGCGCTCGCACTCCTCGATTTGCTCGACGACCCCGGCCGGATCGAGGGCGGATCGATCCGCTTCGACGGCGAAGAGGTGCTGGACGCCCCGCCCGAACGACTCCGTCGTCTCCGTGGCGGCGAGATTGGCATGGTGTTTCAGGACCCGGAGACGGCGCTCAACCCCGTCTACACCGTCGGCGAGCAGGTTGCGGAGGCGGTGCGCGTCCACACCGACCGCGTGGGCGAAGCCGCTCACGACCGCGCCGTTGCCCTGTTGGAGCGGGTCGGCATCCCCGACCCGGCCAGCCGCGCGACCCAGTATCCCCACGAGTTCTCGGGTGGCATGGCCCAGCGCGTCGTCGTCGCGATGGCGCTCGCTGGCGACCCTGCCCTCCTGATCGCGGACGAACCGACCACCGGGCTGGACGTGACCATCGAGGCGCAACTGCTCGACCTGCTCGACGACCTCGCGGCCGACGACCTCGCGGTCCAGCTCGTCTCCCACGACCTCGGTGTCGTCGCCGGATTCTGTGATCGCGTGTTGGTGATGTACGCCGGTCAGGCGATCGAGCGCGCGCCCGTCGACGACCTGTTCTACGAACCCAAGCATCCCTACACGGCCGGCCTGTTGAGCGCGATCCCGCGCCTCGGCGACGACCGCGACCGTCTCGCGACCGTGCCGGGAACGACGCCGGATCTCGCGTCGCCGCCGCCGGGGTGTCGCTTCCACCCCCGGTGTCCCTACGCCGAGGCGGCCTGCACGAAGCGCGATCCGCCGCTCGCCGACAGCGGTGATACCGGCGACCACCAGGCCGCCTGTCTCGCCTACGTCGACGACGCCGACTTCGACGGCCCCCTCGATTTCTACGTCGAGGTCGACGGGGAGGAGCGTCCGTGAGCGACCCACTCGTCAGCGCCGAAGGGCTAGTCAAACACTATCCCACTGAGGAGTCCTTCTTCGCCCGTCTGCTCGGCCGGCGGCAGTGGGTCCGCGCCGTCGACGGGATCGACCTCGACATCTACCCCGGCGAGACACTAGCGCTCGTCGGCGAGTCCGGCTGTGGCAAGAGCACTCTCGGGCGAACCCTCCTCCACCTGGAGGAACCGACCGCCGGGACCGTCCGCCACCGGGGCGACGACCTCGGCGCCCTCTCCGCCGCCGAACTGCGGGACCGCCGTCGCGACCTCCAGTACGTCTTCCAGAACCCGACGGCGAGCCTCGATCCGCGCCTCACCGTCGGCGACGCCGTCGGTGAGGCGCTCGCGGTCCACGGCATCACCGACCGCGACCGCCGCGTCGCCGAACTCCTGGAGGCGGTCGGTCTTCGCTCAAGTCACGCCGGCCGCTATCCGCGCGAACTCTCCGGCGGCCAGCGCCAGCGCGTCGGCATCGCCCGCGCCCTCGCCGTCGACCCCGAGTTCGTCGTCTGCGACGAACCCGTCAGCGCCCTCGATGTCTCCGTGCAGGCCGGCATCCTCAACCTGCTCGCCGACCTGCAAGACGAGTTCGACCTCGCCTACCTGTTCATCGCCCACGACCTCTCGGTCGTCCAGCACGTCGCCGACCGGGTGGCGGTGATGTATCTCGGCGAACTCGTCGAGGTCGGTCCCGTCGAGGAGGTGTTCTCGCCACCGTACCACCCGTACACGTGGTCGCTCCTCTCCGCCGTCCCCGAACCCGACCCGCAGTGGGAGCGAGACCGGGTCGTCCTCGACGGGACCGTCCCCTCCGCGACCGACCCGCCCGACGGCTGTAAGTTCCACACTCGCTGTCCCATCGTACAGGACGACTGCGACGAGTGGGCGGATCACCCCGATCTCGACCCCGTCGCCGGCGCCGGGAGTGACCACGCCATCGCCTGTCCGTATCACGACCGACTGGAGGAGGGATCGTGACTCGTCCGCCCCGCCGCGCCGAGCGCACCGACGCGCTCGCCCGTGACGACGACCACCCCAGCACGCCGGCCGCTCGCCCGTCGGCGACCCGGTCGCTCGACGCCACGAAGGCGAGTCACGCCCTCCTCCCCCGCTCGATCCGTCGGCGCGCGGTCGTCGTCGACTGCGTCACCGACCACGAGCGCTACGCTCCCGACGACCCCGTGTGTCTCCGGGTGACCGTCCGCAATCGCCTCCCTCTCCCTATTTGCTTGCGGACCACCGCGCCCGTCCCGTGGACCTGGTCGGTCGATGGGGTGGATCGTGCCTCCGAAATCGACGCCGACGCACTTCCCGACGACTCCGGCACCCTCCGCCTCGGCCGGCGCGAGACGCGGACGTTCGAGGCCACGTGGTACCAGCGGGTTCGCGTCGCCGACGACGAGTGGATCGCCGTCGACGCCGGCGAACACACCCTCTCCGCTCGCCTCCTCGTCGACGATTCGCGACTCACCGCGACGACTACCGTCCACATCGAATAGCCCAAGGTCGGCGGGCGTGCAGGACGACCATGCGCCAGTTCGTCGTCGTCGGGCACGACGCCCCGACGACTCCCGATTTCGCGCTCGACGACCTCGCGGGCGCGGCCGGCCGTCTCGACGTGCTCTGTCGGTGTGTCAACTCCGCGTTCTTCCTCTCACACGCCATCCGCGAGGACGTGCGCGCCCATCTCGTCCTCGCCGACTCGTACACCGTCACGTTCGAGGGACGCGACCTCCGTCGCCTCAACCCCGACGAGCGGAGCACGGCGGCGCTGATCCGTAACGCCCTCGAACGCCGCGAGGACGCCATCGGTCACCAGCCGGTCGAATCGAGCCCCGGCGTCTCGATCCGGCGCCGCGGGTTCGAGGCGACGCTCGACGCTCTCGCTCCCGCCGCGACGCTGCTCCACCTCCACGAGGACGGGGCGCCCGTCGTCGACTACGATCCGCCCGACGACCCCGTGTTCGTCCTCTCCGATCACCACGACTTCACAGCCGACGAAACCGCCCTCCTGACCGACCGCGCCGACGCGCGTGTCCGTCTCGGACCGAAGGCGATCCACGCCGATCACGCCATCACTGTCGCACAAAACTACCTCGACACCGACGGCTTCCGGTCGTACTGATCCGGCCGAATCACAACTGTTAAACTCGCCGCTGGCGTTCGTTCGACCGCGGGCCGGTGGGGTAGCTTGGTATCCTTCGGCCTTCGGGTGGCCGTAACCACGATTCAAATTCGTGCCGGCCCACTTTTCCCGCATTTTGCACCAACGAGCGACGGCCTCCTACCGCAGATGCTCGAGAATTTGTAGGATGCGGAAACCGAGTTCTCCGTAGTCTTTCTCCGTCTCACCTGCTCGCTCTTGAAGCGCCTCGATCCTCGCAGAGTAGCGGTCGTTGATCACCAACTCCAGTTCCATCCCTGTCTCTTCCTCGAAGTCCGCCTCTAAGGCGTGCAACCCACCCAAGAGATACTCTTCCTCCGAATTACCGGGCACGACCGGGCTCCAGAGTTGGAACACGTACTCGTCGGCGGAGTCGAACAGGTCAGTCACGTAGTCGTTGTCTGACGTGAACTTCCGCCACAGGCGTTCCAAGGAGTGTTGATAGTCGTTTGCGCCGTACTCGGCCCAGCGGTCGGTTTCGGGAGTCCCGACGTAGTGAAGCCCGTTCAGGTGCGTCACGACTTCGCAGGTGTAGACCACTTGCTCCCCGTCGTCGGTTTTCTCGATTCCGATCACGTCGATCTCTGATTGGTCGCCGTCTCTCTGCGGGCGCTGATTGTACATCACGACCTCACACTCGTTGATCAGTCGCAGATACGCGCCGACGAGGAGTTCCCCGGACTCCGGCTGGGTGGTCATACGTCTCTCACGTGGGTCCCCAGGCTAAAACCCCATTCTCGCTGCCTCCGTATCCGCACAGTCCGCCCAGGACCGCCGAGACAACCTCCGACCGACCCGTTTTTGCCCCCGCATCACCGATCTACACTCGTGACACTCGTCGTCCCCTTCGACGGCTCGGACCTCTCACGGGCCGCGCTGGTGCGGGCGCGCCAGTTCGCCTCGGTCTTCGAGGAGAACGTTATCGCGATCAGTGTGATCCCGCGGGGGAACACCGACTACGCCCGCGAACGCGGCTGGATCGGCCCCACGGAACGCTACGACCACGACGCCGTCCTCGAGACGCTCCGCGAGTCAGCGGCGGAGTGCTGTCCGAGCGCGGAATTCCGCCACGACACGGTGGATCGGAACAGCCCGCGGGGCACGATTTCGAATTGTCTCCGACGGATGGCTCGGGACGCCGACGCCTCGATGGTGTTCATCGGCAGCGAGAACGCCGGACGCATCGTCTCGGCGCTGAGCAGCGTCGGCGCGAGCGTCGCGGCCGAGGACGCCTACGACGTGGTCATCGTTCGCCACACGGACAGGCGGCGAC
>ENA-ORCO01000506-ORCO01000506.1-marine-metagenome-genome-assembly--contig:-NODE-506-length-17942-cov-3.372908_pt1 | contig 17942 bp, 21 predicted proteins | sample MGYA00248633_ERZ508508 | MGnify/ENA primary metagenome ERZ508508 (study PRJEB26179, sample SAMN06268845) | marine metagenome | isolation source: A23 P1 aerobic enrichment on pine of planktonic cells taken...
CGGAATTGTAGTTAAGCCCTCACAGTACTACGACGACAGTGGGACGGTTCCCATCCTCCGTTCAAAAGACATTTCGCGGGACGGGATTGTTGAGGAAGACTTCGAATACATGACTGAGGAGTCGAATACCGAAAACGAGAACAGCCAACTACAGGAAGGGGACGTAATCACTGTCCGGTCCGGGGACCCAGGACTTTCTTGCGTTGTCCCCGCCGAGTTTTCTGGAGCTAACTGTGCGGACCTCCTCATCTCTACACCAGGTCCCGATTTAGACCCCCACTATGCTGCTATGTGGATTAATTCCTTTGCGGGTAGAAAGCAGATAGACCGATTCCAAGCGGGTCTGGCGCAGAAACATTTCAATCTCGGGGCACTCCGAAAGCTTCGGGTCGGTGTTCCTCCCCTTGATGAACAGAAAAGAATCGTCGAGAAGGTGTCATCAATTTCGGAAACTCTCGAACGCGAAATACGATACAAGAACCAACTCCAGCGTCTGAAGCGAGGTCTCATGCAAGACCTGCTCTCCGGAACAGTCAGAACTACCGACACGAACATAGAGGTGCTGGACGAAGTCGCACAGCACGGATAATGTCAGCTACTGGCCACACTAAGACCGACAATCGCATCAAGGGCGGTGTTGTCGAGAATCAGCTCCTCCCGATCGTTTTCGATGAAATCTGATTCGTCGGCTGTCGCCAGTTCGGTTGCTACGTCTAGGTGTACCGCTACGTCGTGGGCATCCACGCAGACGAACATATCCTCTGCACTCATCCCGGAAAGAACGGTTTTCACGTCGGGATAGTCGTCCTCTCGTTTCCACAGAATCACCAACTCGTCGAAATCGGACTTCCGCTGGTAAGCCATCCGCTCTATGTCACGAGCAAGGTAGCGGAGGCGGTCTTCAAGTTCCGTCGCTGTGATTCCGCTGTCGACCGATTGCGCGTACCATCGGTCAAGAAAATCCGAAACAGCGTTGCCCTCGTACAATACGTTCTCACGAATGTCCTCCAAGTCACTCGTCCCCAGTGGTCCACCGTGAGGCGAATCTCGGATATCCTTGATGTGTAGCTGTATCGCATCCGCGTGCGATTGAGTCATCCGCTTGCGGTTCCGCTCGAAGGCATCGTCTATTTCCTCGGTAATATAGTAGTCTTTCTCACCCTCCAGATAGTTCCGACAGCGAGCGTGGTGAGGGTCGGTTCGAAAACAGAATCCGAGCAAGACGCTCTTATCAAGGAATCCGGACTCAGTCATCTATAACTCACGGGAGACAACATCGTCATACTCGTCTTTCACAGCTTCCAGTTCCCCGGCTGGTTCCGTAGCGAGCAGATACTTCCGCCGCATTTCCTCGATTTCGTTTTCTAACTCCTCTTTGGAAACGGGTTTCTGTTCTCGCCACTCTTCGAAGCGAGACTCTGGGATGTTGCTGTTGTGTTCGAATCGAAGGACGATTTCACTCAGCTTCTCGATAAAGAAGTCCAAGAAGTCGTGTAACTCTTGAAACCCGGCGTCGGCTTCCAGCATCAGCCGCATCGTATCTTCCCACCTGAGGTACAGGTCCAACACGTCTTCGTACCGTCGACGAGGGAAGGTCTCCAACATCTCATCGAGCATCTGCTCGAAGTACGCTTCCGTCCCCCCCTCGGTATGTTCGGCCAACAGTTCCTGCTGGTTAAGATTCACAGCCTCAAACTGGGCACGCATCCGACTGTACGCCTCGATGAACTCGTTCGGTGCCTGCTTTCTGTACTGGTGGGCTTTGATTTCGTCAACCGAAGATTGGCCGAATCGGTCGACTGTAATCCGAACCGCCCGCTCAATCGCCTCCCGCACGGGCTGACTAACATCGAACTCGTGGTCGGGGATTTCTCTGTCGGGGTGGAACTCTTGCCCGGTCCAGAATCGGGCCGACGGTGCATTAAAAAATCCGCGGGAAACATCGTGTGCTGCGGCGAGTTCTCCGTACTTGTACCAGTATCGTGGAAAACCGATGTCGAGGTCCTCGCTGTCGGTGAGATGTCGGTCTGCAATACAGCATAGCTTCCAGAATTTCGAACGGGAGACAGGACGGTTATCGACCTCGTAGAGGTGCTCCAGCATAAGGTATCCGAGGTATTCTGGCTCGGCGAGGTCCTCCGTCGTCTCCTCAGTCATCCTGGGACTACCCATTTGTTCTATTGCCAAGTACCTTATTGTACCGATACTGGTTCTTTCCCCTATCGAAAGCGGTAAAAATCGGCTGACGCCTATGTGTCTGACCGATAGACACATTCCACAGGTACCTCAATAGGGGCTATGGTCGCTACGCCGTCCGAGCAGGGAGTCGAACGGTCCCTTCTCTCGTGGCTCGACAGCGTGGGCTGGGAAGCCCACGGCCAGGACGGTGGACGAGGCGCAAACGTCCTCGACGAGCACTACAGTCGAAAGAGTAACGAGGTCATCTACTGGGACCTGCTGGAAGAACAGGTCATCGCGCTCAATGACGACATCACCAAGAACAACGTCGAAGGCTTCCTCTCCTCGCTTCGGCGCGACCTCGACCACGAGAACCTGATGGACGGGAACCGCGAGTTTCACCAGCTACTCACCAAGGGCAAGCGATTCTCGGTCCAGCGTGACGACGGTTCGACCGACTCGGTCATCATTGACCTCATCGACCACGACCCAAAGACGATGCTGGACACCAACCGTTTCCACGCGGTGAACCAATTCTCTGTCTCGCGGGGTACGACCATTCGCCCGGACGTGACACTGTTCGTCAATGGCATCCCGCTGGTGACAATGGAGCTCAAGAGCCTCGCGCAGGACAACGACTACTACGACGCTATCACCGACCTAAAGGACTACGAGGAACAGATACCGCGTCTGTTCGTTCCCGGTCTGTTCAACGTTGCCGCCGACACGATGGAACTGCGCTACGGTGCGGTCGGCGCACCCACCGAGTTCTACGAGCCTTGGAATGACGCGCCGCCGGAGTTCGAGGACACCAACGAGATGAAGCAGGCCATCCAAGCGCTCTGCAACCGGGAGACACTGTTGGACCTGCTGAAGCACTTCGTATTCTACGAGGAGCGTGCCGGTGGTGACGCGAAAATTGTCCCTCGGTACATGCAGTACTACGCAGTCAATCGTATCCTCTCTCGCGTACGCGAAGACGAACACGACCGGGGGCTTATCTGGCATACCCAGGGGTCCGGCAAGTCGTTCACGATGCTCTATGCAGCCGAGAACCTCCTTTCGCGGCCCGAAGTCGCCCGCAACCCGCAGGTGTTCATCATCGTCGACACAGACAAGCTGAACTCTCAGATGCGGGACCAACTCGCCAACCTTACGCTGGAGCAGTGGACCGAGGCCGAGAGCATCGACCACCTCCAGCGACTCATCGAGGAGGGCCAGAGCGAACTGGTCCTCACCACCATCCAGAAATTCGAAGACGTCGAGCCCGACAGCCAGGGTAATGACGAGGTCATTATCATGTCCGACGAGGCTCACCGCTTCATGGAGGCCGACCTCGGTAGTCGAATCAAGGCCGCATTTACTAATTATTCCCACTTTGGATTCACTGGCACTCCCGTTCGTGAGGGAGAGCGACCGGAAGACCGTAACACGTTTGACGAGTTCTCACCGGAGGGAGAGGACTACCTCCACCGCTACTCAGTCAAACAGGGTATCGAGGACGGTCTCATTCTCCCGGTTTACTTCACGCTTCGTCACGAGATGGAGTGGGACATCGACGAGGCGGGACTGGACGAGCGATTCGAGCACGAGTTCCGTGGGATGTCGACCGACGAGAAACGCGAGTTTATCCGCGAGAACGTGACTGCACGGACGCTGGCCGAACTCTCACCGCGCGTCGACCGAACTGTCGCGGAAATCGACCGGCACTATGACGAGCACGTTGCCCCGAACGGCTGGAAGGGGATGGTCGTCACGCCCAGCCGCCGGTCGGCTGCGATGTACGGCGAGCGGCTCGTCAACCGGCGGGGCGAAGACGAGGTCGAGGTACTCTACACGGCAACCAAAGACGATTCTGACCTCATCCAGCAGTTCCATACTGATAACGACGAACGCGACCAGATTGTGCAGGACTTTAAGCAGGAGAATAACCCGAAACTGCTGGTCGTTCACAATATGCTCCTGACGGGTTTCGACGCGCCCATGCTGAAGACGATGTACCTCGACCGGAATCTCAAGAATCACAATCTTATGCAGGCCATCGCGCGGACGAACCGGCCAGCGCCGGGCAAGGAGAATGGCGAAATCGTCGACTTCCAGGGCGTCTTCGAGAATATCGACGAGGCGTTAGACTACGATGCTGAGACAAAGGCGTATGCCGCCCGCGACAAGGACGAACTCTACGACGACCTCGTGAACCACCTCGAAACGGTCTGGGATATCTTCGACGGCATCCCAAAGGATGATACACAAGAGGCCACCTACGAGGCCGTCGAACGTGTGAGCACCCACCCGGAGCGCCGCAAGTTCAAACAGCAGTTCCGGCACCTTCAGAATCTCTACGAGGCGGTCGCCCCCGACGGTCGACTCGTCAGCGAGGGCATCGAGCGCAGGTATAAGTGGCTCAGTCGCGTCCACGTCGCGTTCAAACGCACTACTGGCGGCGTCGAGAAACCGGAGGACGATATGCGCGAGAAGACGCGCGACATTCTCGAGGACAATATCGAGGTGAGCGAGATTCGACGAGACTTCCCGACGTACAAGCTCGGCGAGGAGTACCTCGAAGACGTAGAAGAATTGGACAATCCGGGGGTTAAGGCCTCACAAATCGCCCATGCCACCCAGGACCATCTTCGACCTCGGACGGGTCAGAACCCTCGCTATAAACGCCTGAGTGAACGGGTGAATGACATCGTTGAACGCTGGCAAGGCGGGGAAATGGCCGACCCCGAGGCTGTCGAGGCACTGAAATCCGTTGAGGAGAAACTACTGGGGGTCGAAGACGAGGCCGACGAGCGAGAGATGAACGAGGCGGAGTTCGCCATCTACACGCACTTGACCGAAGAGAGCGCGGATGCTATCAACGATGACAGCGAAGCCGAGCAGGTCGCCCGTGACATTGTCGAAGCGTTCGAGGAGCGCGTCGACCGCGATTACCCTGGCTGGGAGACGAACCAGCAGACGACACAGGAGATAACGAGGCTCCTGTTGGACGTAGTCGTCAACGAACATGGCCTCGGCCAGTTGGTCAAGGGTGACGACGAGTTCATGGGCGCTGTACGCGGCTACCTCATCGAGAACTATGTCTGAGACTACCGCCCGCGAGACGGAGTTGCTCGGCGAGGCGGTGAGCTACGACGTTCGACGGAGCGACGACGCAACCGAGCCGCGAATAGACGTAGACATACAGGGGGTGGCCGTCGTCCTCCCACTGGACTCGTCTGAAGAGCCGGAAACGTTGTTAGCCGAGAACGCCACATGGGTCGTCGAAAAGAAACGCAAGTACGATGCGTACCGGGAGCAGGTGCCGGAGCGACGATTCGAGCCTGGGGCGACGTTCCCGTACCTCGGGGAGCCGCACGAGGTCGTGGTCGAGCGACGTGGGTCCTCCGACGTGGTTGATAGCAGGTTCGCGCTCGCCCAACACCATGTCGAGCAGACATCAGTCAAACGCGCTCTCGAAACGCTCTACCGACGGAAAGCCCGCGAGCGGTTCGAATCTCGGGCCGACCACTACGCGGCGGAGATGGGCGTCGAGTATGAACAAATCGAGGTACGGAATCAGCGGACGAAGTGGGGGAGTTGTTCAACCACGGGAACGCTCGGTCTGAACTGGCGGCTGATGATGGCTCCGCCGGAAATAGTCGACTACATCATCGTCCACGAACTGGCACATCTCCGCGAGTCGAACCACAACGATGTGTTCTGGTCGCTCGTCGCAGACTACGACCCCTACTACGAGGCTCACGCTGAGTGGCTCGAAGAGCACAGCGTACGACTGATTTTTTCCGAAAGAGACCTGTAGCTATCCCTCGTCGTGAATCCGGTCGATAAGCAGACGCTTGAAAAACATTGTTAGCCACATCGTAGACGTAATCAACAATAGTGTATTTAAAATAACATATCCCTTGCAAACACGCAATAGGAGAGGAATCAGCGTGAGTAGGGCCAATAGCCCATGAAAGTCAGCTAATCCATTGACGATGCTGTTGTTTTTCGTCTTATCTGGAACTGAGTCAGCATCGGCCAGTTCAAAATTTAGAGCACCAGTCACTAATCCGATAGCGGCGAGGGAAAGATACGCACTGGAAGGAAGACCGGTATAGGTCCAGATATTCAGGCCGATATCGATGGTACAGACGGAAGTATAGCCTTTCGTGTAGATATAGCCGAAAGTGACCGCCGGGAAAAACGCGCTGAGGTGGCGGTTTTCTTTTCTAACGGTGTCCAGCCATCCAAACATACAGCGAGTATTTAGCTTTCAGTCAATATGTCTGGTGAATCTGCATCTCGGATGGCGGTTAGGTCTCTACTGCGTTGACGAGTCTGGGATGATAGTGTTGAATCATCCGAACCATCTCCTCCGCAACCGTGTCGACGAACTCCTCATCGGGCTGGCGGTCCAACATTTCGAACTCCAAATACACCAGATTCTTTGTCGGCTCGTATTCGTCGGAAGTCTCGAATCCTTCCAGCGCGTCAGCGTGCTCGGTGGCGACCTCACGGACGCGGTCTTTCTCCTCCTCATCGGCTCCCCAAAGACCGAGACTCACGAGGGCCCGACCTTGTTCTACGATACGTGGCTTGAACCGGTAGCGCACAGTATCGGGATGTTCGGGGTGGTCTGACCCGAAGCTTAGTTGGCGAGTGCCCGACTTGTGGATATCACCGGGTTCATCGTAGTGAAACATCTCGGAGATTTCAGGGTAGATTCGGTCGCGGACTTTCAGTAGCAGGTCAGAGTAATCGACATTGCTGTCTTCAGGCTGAACCCTCGACAGGGGATAATCGACGACTGTTGAGGCCACCAGAAACTCCAGGTCATCCTGTGCCTCGAATCGTTGCACCTCGACGCACTGGACCGCCAATCCTTGCTCAAGCAGGTATCGGACGTTGTTCTCGGTTTGCGATGTGATTTCCTCGGCGAGAATCACCATCCGCTGATGAGTATTGAACTCGGATTCGGTGACACCACTCCCGAACGAAGCCTCATAGGCCTCCATTAGCGTGTCCTCGGCCACCGCCGACTCACCAACCTCCCACTCGTCACGGACGTTGGCCTTGTATTCGCGATAGATGTCCTCTAAGTCGGCATACTCGTAGTTGCTGAGGTCTGAAGCGTAACTCTGGGGTTGGCTGAGAATCGTCTCCTCGCTGGCGCTTCCCGAGCCGCTCTGTCCCTTTTTCAGTTCGACCACGACGATGTTCCCCCACTGGTCGAGAGCAAGCAGGTCAGGAATCCCAGTCTCGAGACCGTACTGACGTCCGAAAATCAGTAGGGATTCGTTCAGGATGACCTCAGGGTTTGCGTGGAGCCAGGATTCCAGTTGCCACTCGGTTTCGACTACTTCACGGTCCAATTCCAGCGTTCGCGGTACGTCTTCGCCGCGGTCGAAGTTGAAAACGCGCATGACGGCTCCAACGAAAGCATAGTATATTGGATTTTTCCAAGACTTGGAATTTCCCAATACGGCGTTGATAGGCCGCTGTGCTGCATTTTTCGGTGTGAGTCTAATCGGCGAGGCAAAGCTGAACATCCTCTTGACCCTCCGCGAAGGCCCCAGCTACGGATACGAACTACAAGACGAACTGGGTCTCAATCGCGGAACAGTCTACGTTCACTTGGATGAACTCCGTGAAGCGGGTGTGATTGAAGTTGACAGGATTGAAGACGACACCAAGTACTACCGGCTGACCGACAACGGAGAACAGTTGCTTGACGCACTTGGCGAATAAGTGAAATGGTCAGTGGTCGATGATTTCTGACCACTCACAGCTACACGTCTCGCAGGTGTAGCACTCCTTCGTCACCGACCCTTCGGGCTTCTCGAACAACCACACGTCACTGTCGTCACCGCATTGCGGGCACGTCTCCTCGACCTTCCAGGCGGTCGGCATGGGTGTCACTCCCCCGTTGCCGGGCGAAGGTCTCGCCAGCGAAAGCTATGGGTCGCTCCATCCTCGAACTCGACGGTGAACAGGTGCGAATCGCGCTGGTCGCCAGTCTCACGACCCACGTCGTCCTCCAGCACGTCCACGACCTCCCCGTGCCGACCGTGGTACTGCTCGTAGTCCGGGTCCGAGTGGTCCGGGATGTCGACCCGAACACTGTCGCCTGTCTCAAACCGTCTCATCGTTTGCCTCCTGATTCGGGAGACTCCTGTCTCTGACGGTTACCGACACCAGCCGATGCGCGAAGAACACGCCGAGTAGTATCGCCTCGTCGGCCCCCTCGGTACCAGGGTCGACTTCTTCGGGACAGCAGTCGAGGCACCATGTTCGTCGGGGCGTCCAGCCACCTCGCTCGTACCACGTACAGTAGAGACCTGCACGGTCCCCATGCTGAATCCGCCGGTTGCACCTATCGCAAAGGTGGCCTGTCCCGACACCGTTCATTGCCGCCGCTGGGTCTGGGCGGCTCATTCGTCGTCGACCTCCAGAGATTCCAAAATTCGCTCAATGTTCTCCTCGCTCGTCTCGATGGCTGTCTCTACGAACTCTTCGCGCCCAGTGATTCGTCCAGCGAATCTGAAGATAGAGTACCAGAGCCGGAACCACGCCACGAGTAATCTGACGAACAACTTAAGCATCGTCGACCACCTTCCGACGCCACGCATCGAGATTGCGCTTCCGGAGTATCCACCTCTCCTCGGGGAGCTCCGCTACCACCTCACGCTTGAATCGCTGGTAATGGCGCTCGGCGAACTCGTCATCAAAAGCGTGGGCCAGGAGCGCGATGGCGAGTTGGGCGGGACCGCTCCCACCGTAGCTCCACTCGAACCCAGCGGGGCTCGCCGACAGGAGGTCATACCGCAGGTCCAACGGCTCGTCGTCGACAGTGACCGTACACTCTTGGCCGACCGGAGCAGTCGGGTCCCGGCGACCGTGGTAGACCGTCTCCGTCGAAGCCTCTACCTGACCCCCCGTACTCGAAGGTTCTGGAGCGGTATCTTCGGCGTCGAACCCCTGGGTTTCGGATGGAACATCCGGGGTCATCACGCCACCTCCTCCAACCGGTCCAACGCGTCACGGAGTTCCTTGGCGGTTTCTGCGAGTTCCTGGGCCTGCTGTTTTAGGTCGGTGGCGTTCGCGTCGAGGTCGTCAGCCGTCTCCGCGAGTCGGGCTTCGAGCGTGTCGGTGTCGACCTGACCAACCTCGATGCGGACCCGTCGGATGTGTTTACAGCCCTGGTCACCCAGTTGCTCGCTCCGATGCTCGAAATCCCGACACGTACACGCTGGCTCGCGCAGGTCGACGGTGTACTCGGAGCCACTCTGGGCCGTAACCGAGAACAGCGACCGCGCCTCCTCAATGACGGTCATGTGCTCCGTGGCGGCCCGAATCGTCCGAGGTTCGATGTCAGGCTGTACCGAGGACATTAGGCCTCACCTCCCCGAACGGGCCGCCAGTAGGGTTCGTCCTCGAATTTCACCACGCGCTCCAAGTGTGCGTCCTCGTCGACGAGGTCGATAGCCTGCTTCGCGGCTGAAAGCGTGAGGGTGCCGCTCTTGAACGTGTAGCCGCGTTCCAGTACCCCTGGGTCAGTAGTAATCCGGACATCGACCACCGGCCCGAATCGACGCTTGTTCACGCACCCGGAGCGGGAACTCCACGGCCCTTTGAGCGTGACCTGCTCGCCGTCGACAGTAGTAATCTCGAACGACCGTCCCGAGTATCCACCGTCGTTGCCGTCCCCAGACCAGCTGAAAAATTCGACGTAGCCGTTGTCGATGGCAACCCAGAGGCCATCCTCGTGCTCGAACCGGAGGTCGGACCGGTCGGGCGTCTCGTCGACCAACACCTCCAGCCGAGGGTCGTTGCCGACATCCTCACGCCAGTCGATTTGGCAATCTTCGATTCTCATAGCTCATCACACTCCTCGGGGAGGTCGCCCTTGCTCAGCACTTCGACGCCACACTGGATGCAGCGCAAGTACCGTTCCAGGTACTCGGTCTGGCCTTCATGTCTGCGGTGCTGGTCGGGATGCTTTCCGGGCACCCAGTCCGTCTTATCGATGACCAGATGCGGGCCGACTGGCTCCGCATCCGGGTGTCTGTTCGACAGCGTTTCCACTCTGGAACTCGTATCTGACATTGCTTCCTGGCCTCCAAGGGAAGCCCACAGACCGGTGCTCCTACCACCGGTTTCTGCTCCGGAACGTTGCCCGAAGCTGTTGCTCTGTGGGTTCCCTATGATGAAGTAGGAGTTGTGTTATTGTAATTATACTTAACCCAGCAAACACTGTCTTGTTTGGTGGTTGCCTCGTTACTGTGGCCTGAGAAGTTGATAGCAGATTCGTTCTCCACCCATCTTGCGAGGAGCCTCAACGCACCCTGCTATCAATAGCGTCGTGTGGATCGACCGAGACCGTCACAGAGTGGCCCACCTACGACCTTTTGATAGTCATCCGCTGGGCAATAGATACGATTCCGCCTGAGGCGGGTGAATAGCTTTGTCTACGCTGTAGATGCTGTTCGGTGCGGTGTTGCGGAACTCCCACGTATTGATAGTATTACGGGCCAGTTCCGCAACCTGCTCATCGGATACGGTGTCCTGTTGAACCGGCGTAAGGTCAACCTTGCCGTGCTCGTTCACCTTATGCAGTCCAGTGTCCCGCCAGACGAACCCACGGCCTTGCGATTCTCGGTCTATGAACCCATCCGCGTGTAACTGCTTCAGATGTTTCCGCACCTGGCGTTCGCCGATGTCGATCCGCTGGGCCAGTTCCGCTGTTGTCCACTCATCTAACTCGGCTGCTACCGCCAACACCTGTTGTAGCCCATCGCTGTGAGTAGACACTATCTCACACTTCCCCGCTAACGGGACCCAGTCGGGAAGCGCACTGGTGTGGACGAAGACAGTCGCGCCCTGTCCATCTCGGCCAAATCGGAGGATCTCCTGCAACGTTCCGTGGTCGGCCATGTGCTCGCGAACCTTCTCACCAAACTCTCCGTATTCGCGGGGGCTCCCGGGTTTGTCCTCGTACCGCGATGGGTCAACGGCTTCTCCAGCGAAAGCGCCCCACCGCTTGATGTAGTCGTCCCCATAGTGGGCGCTCCCTGTGACGATACCGACGTGCTCACGCGCGAACTGATTCGATCCGATGAGATTACCGCGATGCTCGCAGGCACTCACCTTCTCTAAGAGACCCGCACTTGTGTACGACGCATCTTGATTCGTCCCACCGCCCTCTATCGCTTTCTTCGACGATATGAGTGCAGGTGCCTGACCACTCCGTCTCCGTACAGCGTCGACCAACGCGTGGTCCTGTTGCAAATTAACGTAGTTGCCGCTCGAATACGGTTTCGTCGCGTCGGTTGTCTGGTAGATTCTGTGGCCGAGTGCGTTCCAGATGTAAGCCCGCCGCTCCCGCTCGGTCAGTATCTGAAGGTATTCGAGATCGACTCCAAGAACCATCTCCCAGAGTGCGTGTGTAGGGGTTCCATCAAGAGCGAGCACTTTCTTTGCCGGACTTAGATCCGGTCGGCGGAGTAGATGAACCGCTGAGCTGCGGCCATCATACACGCCGATGGTGTCCTCATCGATTTCTACTCGCTCCCACCCATTCCCTAACTGCTTGGCATGGAGCAATGTGAAGACTGCAAGTGGAGTACTCGCATGGACAAGTTCAGACTCACCCGCACTGGACGGGTCAGGCGTAACACCATTTTCGTCGAACCAGTCAGCGAGCGTTTGCCGGAAGCCTGCGTCTCGGCGGTGCTCAAGGATATCCGCAAATCTCGCATCCGGGAGATCCTCCTGCTGCTGGAACCACGTCGATACTGAGGAGGCGAGCTCCTCATCTATTGTCGTCACGTACGCAGATTCCGGAAATTCGTCCACGACGACGATTCGGTCCTCGATATACTTCTCAACGTAAGCGTGGGTGTAGTGGCCGATGAGAACATCATACGAGTCGGGATTCAGCATCTCCACCTCGCGGTGGTATGGACACTCCATCCCATCAGCACACGGGACCGGATGACCAATTGGCGTCTCTTCGTGGTCGTGGAGCATCCGAGAAGGGATTCCGCGACTGTACGCTGAGATGAACTCCTCCGCGAGGTCCTGGCCAAACTTGCCCTTTGCACTCGGACAGCTGCGCGTGAGACTGGGGACTATCAGGTATTCGAGTCCCTGCTGCTCACACCATTCACCTATTTGTCCGTACAATTCCTCCCGTGCGGTAAGAACCGTGAGCTGGACATCTACATCTGCAGCGGCCTCTGGAGTCCCTGAGGACTTGCGCATCCCAGGCAATGCTGAAAACAAGCAGTTCCGCTCTTTCGCCAACTCCTCGCGGAGAGCTTCGATGCTGCGACTCCGAGCCTTCGAAAGCGACAGGTCCAGCTCTCGGTACGGGTCACTCATGGAACCGGTCACCTCCGCTCAACGACGGTCGAGTCCGCCTCGTTTGTGCCGACCGAGTCTCTATCTGAGTACGATTCGACTGTAGCCCGCAACTCTGATGTTCGTGTCTATCGAATAGAATCATGGGAGCTTACCAAACGTTCCCACCCGGCGGATCACTGGCCGACAACCGAGCTGAATGGGCGCCAACCGTCAGGCTTGGTTGCGTCGGCTGATTCTCACCAGGTAGTTGCTTATTCAGTAGCCTCCTGTGGATCGTACTGACTGGCCATTTTGCGCAGGAGTTCGTCGTACGTTTCTCCTCCGCGCTTGTGGCCCTGGACCACCCGTCGCGTTTCAGGCTGGCACGGGATCGTCGTGTGGCTGGTCATTACGATTATGAGTACGATAGATAGCATTTATACCAGTTTTTGTGGGGGGGATGGTTGTCACCACCCTAACTCTAATTGCTCGAGAAGTTCTGTTCAGTAATAACTACTCTAAATATATATTCGGTGTGGGTATAGTAAATACGGCGTCTATTATCACGTTGATAACCGAGAACTCGCAGAAGGCGCGGCCACTCTGACTTACACAATTGTCAGAATCCCTGTACAGACAAAAAACATGTCCGGGTATGGAAGCCTTCATGACGCTAGCTTCATCCACCACCCAGGTTTAGGAGCGAGTTTCGAGGGGGGTTTAGCGGTATCGCCCTGAACTTTCCCAAGGCATCGGTACGGTGTGAGGTTCTGAATCCGCGGCCCACTGTCGCCGGTAGGCTTCGATAACCGCACGTTTGTTCTCATCATGGAGTTGGTGGACAGTGTACTGTCCAACGTAATCAGGAAGTTCACTTTTTAATGCATCCACGGGGTATCGGCCCTGCATTGTCTTGAAGGGCTCACCATCAACCACCTCAACATGAATCGGAGTACCAGGAGGAATATAGACGAGTCTACCGAACTCTACATCCGAAAGCGAAAGATTTCCTCTCAAGTAGACTAAACCGCCATCTCGACGAAGTTGCTCCATCCTTCGAAGAGTAACAGGACCATCCTGTTTCGCAGGGTCGCCGTCAACATCTGGATTGTTCTGCTTCCTTTGGAGAACTACATCTCGTGAAGTCGTCTCGCCAGCATCGGCTCCATGATAGAACACTTTCCCTTCTCGAACCAGCTTATTCCGTTGTTCATCTGATAAATTTACTTTATCATGAGTGGCCATTACGTGCTGTAGCTGACCGCCTGAGGTGGTGCGACTATCTTGGCTAAAAACACTTTCCCGGATGCTTTGCCGAATATACTCTGAGCGACTATTGAATCCCTGCTTGGCCATTGCCTCATCAATATATTCAACGAGCGGCTGGGCCGCCCTGATTTGAATCCGCTCCGTTTCTGTGTCATCTCCCGGCATACGCTTGTGAGTAAGAACTACTCACGGAAAAGTATTGTGCCAGTACGATGTACAAGAGTGAGTCCAAACAACACAAAGAATCTGACCTGCTATCAATAACGGTTGCTCCGAGCTAACTCAGGGTATCTCTACGGCAAGATTTGTCTCTCACTCCTCAAACTCCTCAAGGCCTGTATCCTCGTCGCCGAACTCGCACCGCCACGGGTCGTCCTCGGATGTCGGCTCAACGGCGTGCTCTATCTCCGCCTCGCTGAACGCTTCTTCTGGTTCGCGGTAGGCGTAGTCCGGATTGTCGTACTCCAGCACTCGACGCCACCATCTCCGGCCAAGCTCGGTCTCCCCGCTACATCTCGCACCATGAACCCGGAAGTGTGACCAGCCGCGTCCCATTCCCGACCCGGGGTAGGTGTGCTTGTCCTTGGCGACGAAGCCGTACTTGCCGTCTGCTTCGAGTTCTTCGTTGGTGACCGGCGGCTCATACAGTGGTTCGTGGCCGTCATCCTGGTGTGCCCGCGCGCGGTCGACCATCGTGTTCGAGAAGTAGCCGTTGGCGTGGGTGACTTCCCGACCCGACCGGGCACGGGCGCACACCATCGCGGCGGCAATAGCACAGAGTCGCCGTACCCATCCGTTGTCTTCGTACCTGTTTTTGGCGAGCTCTTCGTATCGAAGGACGTGCTCTATCGCCTCGTTGCCTGCTACTAAGTCCTCGATGCAGGCGAGCACGACGCGGTTCCAGTAGTGCGTCTCGTAGCCCTCCCCAGAACGGACGAGTTCCCACGCCGCAAAGGCTGCAACCTCATCGTCGGACCGTCGTACCGCCTTCTGAAAGAGGCTCGATATCACATCACGTCTGTAGCCTCCCTTTGTCTCATACCACGGCATCTCCTCGTCGAAATCGTTAGTCTGTACCTCGTCGTCTTGGTCGTCGTCCGGTTCTTCGAGTTCGCCGTCTTCACCGAATCGGTACTGGTCGTTGCTGTCGCTCATCGGTTTTCTGGGCCATGAGAACCCAAATATGTATAGGACGTGTCAGGTATTAAGAACTTCTACCAGCAGCGATGGGGCCTCCTCAACTCAGTGTGATTTGAAGATAGTAAGTTCTGCAGAACCTGAATCTCCATTCAAAATATCCTAAGAAACTAAGAAGGAGTTTCGTGAATTGAACTCCAAGATGACTAATGAGAGGACTAAGATAGATGGCCTCAGTGTCGAAGAGCTAACAGAGGGAGATGAGAATGAGGCAAAGGAATACAAAAGCGGAGAAGTACTCAGAGAGCCTGACGGCGCACATACGAACGAAATAGCAAAACAGCTGGTTGCTTTTGCCAACGCAGGTGGTGGGGTAATCTTATTCGGGGTGAATGATTCCGGAGAAGTGGATGGCATAGGTCTAGATGAGGAACTCTCCTTAGGAACAATATCTAAAACTGCAAGAATGAAATGTCAACCACCAATACAATTTTCATATCAGTACTTTTCTCAAGACCAGGGAGAAGTAGAGAATGGGGATGTATTTGCTGTAGAAGTAGGAGCACGACGTTCTATCCCCCACGCTATAGTAGATAATTCAGAAGGTGAAATCAGAAGGAGAGAATACCGGTTACGGGCTGGTGATGAATCCCGTCTTGTAACCAATGATGAATTAAAATGGTTGTTCAAAAATAACCTCGTAAACTTGGGGGATTCGTACAGATGCAGATGCTGGGTTATTTTTGACGAAGAGAATGAAATCAAATCACCACCGATACCACATCCACAACGGAAAGAGAAATATCGTACCCAGACGAGCACAGAGGTACCAATTGGAACTTCATTCTTAACCTACTTTATTGGCGCTTTGTCGGAAGAAGAGTATGAAACTATGACTATGGGGGAGATTCCCTTCGGTACAATGCTGTATTTTACAGATGTAATGCCCTTTGCACTCTTAATGTCTTTTTCGAGGGTTTTCAATTCATCTTGGTATATCGACTGGGACAAAAAGCAATCAGCGAACCGAGAGAGGAAAATATCGATTCTAAATAGCGAGGTCCCCTCTCACGAGCTCCAACTAAATGAAATCGAGGTCAATGGAGAGGGAGCAACTTTGACGGAATTGGATTTGGACCCCATTGAGCAAATGAAACAATGGGGTGATAAAAGCGATAGTCCATTTTTAACGCTACCTGAGGGTGCGAAAGTAAGAATTGAGCTTGACGAATCCTTACCTGAGTTTCCAGCTATAGCTTATACAGAGTCTTCAGTTCATATAGAGAGTGATAAAATCGATTTTAGAATAGATACTAATTGGGCTACGTCGGGGCGACAATTCCCAAGAGGACACCCAGAATCATTAAAATCCAACCCTGCAGGGATACATGATATGTTGTCAGTACAGATTGACATCAACTATTCTACTGAATATTACTTTCCAGAGGTGAACGACCCATATCTCAAGGAACATCAACATTTTGGACGGAAAATAAAACATCTATTACAGGAAGAATGGGATGCTGACCAGAAAATTGAAGAGCGGAAAGAAGAGGTCATTTTTGAAATCGATGGGAAATTAGACAAGCTCCTCGACGAGCTGGCTACAGATTAATCCTCAAATCCGTCCAAGTACTCACCTCGACGTTTGCGTTTCTCGTCTGGTGTCGCCATGTCGTAGTGCTTGTCCAGCACTTCCCCGCTAACGTCCATCCGGTCGGACGCTACATCTTTAGGAACGTTGGCGTTGCGATGTGCCGTAATTGACCCTCGCCGAATCGCGTGTGGACTTACAGACGACGGACACTTCGATGCCTGGTTGTTGGTCGTGGCCTCACACCCATCCAGGGACCGACCGTGGGGACACTCGTTCACGTAGTGGCATGGCCGTGTGACAACATAGATATTCGTCATTAGTGTCGTTCTGTGCGCGCGACCGTGCTGGGTTCCAAGTAATGGCATCCGACCGTGGTCGTCCTCGACATGAGGGTGGTGCGCTTCGATGTAATCATTGAGCACCTCACAAACGCCTTCGTTCAGATTGACTTGGCGCTCTCCTCTGCGCTTGTTCTTCAACGGCGTCTCCGTCTCCGGGCGGTGCTGGACATCGAGCCATCCCTCTCGGGGATAGTAATCGTCGATATCCAGTGCGTGGGCGGAACTCGAACGCATCCCGGTATGCCACAGGAGATAAAACAGGGCGTGACGGAGCGTTGCGTACTCGAACCGCTCGCAGTACTCAAGAATCCGCTCTGCTTCTTCCTTCGTGAGAATCGTCTCTCGTACCTCGTCTTCGGGACCAATCTCCGGTAGTGCGAGTCGTTGGTTGATTCCCATCGGTGCGACTTCCAGCCGTTCACAGAACTGCAGGAACAGCCGAACGGTCCCGAGTTGGTTCTTGAGCGTGATTGGCTTGAGGTCCTCCGCCCGCCATTTCTTGAACTCGTGGAGGTGACGGCCACGGAGATTGCTCGTATCCTCGACACCGTTCTCCTCGCACCACTGGAGGAACATTTTGAGTCTGTGCTTGTGGTTCGCGTAGGTGCTGTCAGTAACTTCGGGCCGCTTGTCGGCCAAGTACTCGTTGACAGCCTCGTGGGGTGACATTGATTCCATTGTTCGTTCACCGCAATCCCGAACACGAGAGCGGACACCCCAACTCCGTCTGCTGGCTACCGTTTGCTGGGTAGCGGTCACGCCGTCGAGGCGCAGCCGAGGCGGCGAATGGACGAGTGCGGGTGCAGAACTCCGGGCGACTCGCGCTTCTCGAAGACTGAGCGAGGCGCGAAGCGCCGAGCGAAGCTTCCGAGCAAGCGGAGAGGCCCCGGGTTCAAATCCCGGCGAGTCCATTTCCTTCGCTCACTACGTTCGCTCAGTCACTGCACTCGGCGACCTTCGCGAAGCCGAAGGCTTCGCTCAGCCCCGGCGAGTCCCGTTTTGACTGTTTCATTCATCAGGTGAGAACCCGTCGACGGTGTCGAAATCACGACAAGGGCATAATTTTGTCCTAGCAACTAGAGTTCGCA
>ENA-ORCO01000507-ORCO01000507.1-marine-metagenome-genome-assembly--contig:-NODE-507-length-17901-cov-4.654455_pt1 | contig 17901 bp, 18 predicted proteins | sample MGYA00248633_ERZ508508 | MGnify/ENA primary metagenome ERZ508508 (study PRJEB26179, sample SAMN06268845) | marine metagenome | isolation source: A23 P1 aerobic enrichment on pine of planktonic cells taken...
ACCGGAGCCGACGGCGAATCGGACCCGCCTCTTCGGCAGCCGACAGCGCGAACAGCAGCGCCGACAGCAGGGTCGCGAGGACGAGCCCGGCCGTCCCGAGCGCAACCGTCGCGCGGTCGACGGTCACCGACCGGACGCTCAGCGGCGCCGCGACCGCGAGCCCGAGGAAAAACAGTGCCGGCGAGATCGAGGTTGCCGGTCCGATCCCGAGGTTGACTTGGAAGTGGTCGGCGACCGCGTGGACGAGATAGCCGACGAACGCCAGCAAAACGCCGGAGAAGCCAAGCCCACTCGCCGCCCGGATCGCCGCCAGGTTGAGATACGACAGCACCGGCGGAAAGGCGACGAGGAACGTCGCGAACGCCATGAAAAAGCGTCGTCTGTGGCCGCTGACGACGCTCAGCAGGTACGCCGTCGGCACGACCAGCAGGTAGCCGCCCACGTTGGTCAGCAGGTGCGCCGCGTCGACGTGGACGTACGCGGAGACGAACGCGGCCGTGACCGACGGGTCGGTGTACTCGAACGCCAGCGACCGCCGGACCGGCTCCGGAAGTCCGAACACCGCTACCAGCACGACCGGAACCGCCAGCAACGCCAGCAGGTCGACCGCTCGCGTCCGCTCGGCGACCCCATCCGGCAACCCCAGGGCTCCCGACCGGCGCAACGACATCGGATCGCTCACTGGCCGAATCTTCGACCTGGACGTTGTAAAGCTGCATCCTCTCAGTATCATCGCCGATACTATCGATCTATGCCACCCAGCATACGCGATTATTATCTGTATCTGGGTGATTTGCGGGAAGTCGGCGCCACCGCCGAAGAATCGGAAACGATATTCTTGGTGGCGAGGGGCTCAACTTGCGGGGTGCCGGCGGAATCGGACTGTGACCTCGCCGTCGGGGTCGAAGTCGACGGGCAGTTCGAGGGTCAGGTCGGCGCTCTCGCCGTCCTCGAGGACGAGCCCGTCGGCCGCGAGGTCGACGCCGTCGGCGGACAGACCGACTCCGGAGAGAGACTCGGCGTCGGCGACGGTGACTCGCGCGGCGTCCGAACCGGTGTTGGTGACGGTCACCGCTCGCTCGAAGGTGACCGGGGCGTCGCCCGTGGCCTCGACCCACGGCTCGCTCTCGGCGAAGCGGAACGCGAAGCCGTCGTCGCGCGTGTCGTACCACTCGTCGGTGAGCGACTGGGGGCGCACCGCGAGCCCCTCACCGGCGTCGGCCACGAGAACGAGCGCCGACGACGAACCGAGCAGCCCCCAGGCGAACAGCCCGAGTGCGAGCGCGGCCAGCGCGGCGACGACTCCGCCGAGCTGGACCGGCGACAGCCCGCCGATCTCGGTGTCGCCGTCGTCGTCGGGGGTCGACACCGTCACTCCGGGCGCGACAGTCGGCCCGGGCTGTTCCTGCGGCGGCGCGGTCGTCTCCGGCGGCGGAGCGGTGGCCGTCGACGACCCCTCGTCGGGCTCGGTCGTCGGGGTCGACGCGGTCGGCGTCGGCGACTCGTCGTCCGGCGGCGCCGTCGTGGTCGGCGGTGTGGTGGTGGTGGTCAGTTGCGCCGTCGTCGCGGGGGGTTCAGTCGTCGCTCCGGGCGTCGAGCCACCGTCGGTCGGACTGGGACTGGGCGTCGTTCCCGGAGCGGCCGTCGTCCCCGGAGCGGTCGGAACCGGGGTCGAATCGGGCGTCGGCGCCGGCGTGGACGGGTCGGGTCCGGCAGCGACGGTCGTGGGCTGGGGCGTCGGGCTCGCGGTGATCGTCGGCTCGATCTCCGCCCTGACGGTGATCCGGGTCAGCACGACCGTCTCGCTCCCGGCGTCGATCCGCACCCCGATGGGGACCGTTTCGTTTTGACCCAGCAGGAGCCGGTCGTCGGGTCCAGCGACCGGATCGTCCGTATCCGACCGGTAGAACGTCACGTCCGAGCCGGCGTCGTGTTCGATCCAGACGCGACTGCGGTTGTTCGTCGTCGAGATGGTGAACACGTCGTCGACCGTCGTCGTGGCTTCCGCGTTCAGGTTCGTGAGTTCGATGCGGAGCTGTCCCTGGTCGTTCATTTCGGCGTACGCGTCGCCGTTCTGCGAGTCAGCAGGGTTGAGAAAGACGCCGTCGACTGCCTGGTCCCCGCCAGTGAACGCGGCTGTCGCCGAAACACCGCTCAAGATCAGCACAACCATCCCGAGCCAGATCAGGAGCCGGCGCATGAGCAACCCCGACGTTGATCCGAAAACTGCCTCGATTTGACCCGATGATACGGCCCACCGAACTTACCGATTGCATGCCACCTGAAACCCGAACTTGGCACTGGACTGCGCTCACCGGAGATCCACAGTATCGGCAGATCGTACCCGCTCTCGGAGACCGCGGATCGCACCCGTCGGATGTCTGCGGCAGGTAACATATGTCGGGAAGTGGTCATCCCGGTGTGTTTGATCTGATACTCGACACGTACCGCGATTGTCTTCGACCGCGACCCAGCCGGACGACGAATCAGTTGACAGTCCACCCCGGTCAGCGGGAACGTTACGAGGTGTCTGCGACGATGGTCAACGGACCACTCGTGGTAGACGCCGAATCGACCGTGGTATCGACTTTCACGTCGATATACGCCGTCGACGCAGACGTGGTCGAGGCGCCGTTGCTGTCCACGAACGTGTTCTCTTGCTCGTTTAGATTGAACGTGACATCTGCGGGGCTCCCGCCTTCGGTGTCCAGACCGATAGTAATTGTACCGGTACTGCTGTTACTTCCGTCGTCAAAGCCAAACGACGGAGTGCTACTGTCCTGTGCATTGCTGCTAATCGTGACAACACCAGAAATCGTTGTCACTGCGTCCTCGTTGAACGCGGCGTTGCTATCTGGTGCGCCGAGGTCGATAGTCAGCGTTCCACTGTTGGACTGAGAAATGTACTCCCCGTCGCCGGTAAGACTTAGATACGCATCAGTATCTGCTGCCGTCTGGACCGTCACGGTCCTGTCGGCTTCGACACTCGTGAACGCCCCGCTCCCCAGCGCGGCGCCGCTACCCACAGCCAGTGACCCGATACCGATCAGTGCTTGCCGTCGATTCAGTTTCATTGATCACACACCCACCTGAAAGGCGGTTACTAGAGATCACTATATTCTCAGATAAATAGCTTGTGGCTCGTCGAGGTTGTTTCAGAACGAGATAACGCTCGAAAAGCCCTATACTACCTATTTTGTGCGAATTTACATTTATCCGGCAACCAAAGGTATTTATATTTAAGCGATATAAGTTTTAATCAGTTAGCCCACTGTATCGGGCTGCAGCGGGGTCCGAGTTCGACCGTGGACGAACGGGTTGCGTCTGGGTGATACCATGGGTGAGAAGTTGACGCGACGTGCGGCGTTGGCCTGTCTCGGCAGCGGCGCGCTCGCGATGGGACTGGGGTCGTCGGCGTTCACCAGCGTTGAGGCCAGTCGGGGCGTCGCCGTCAGTGTTGCAAATCAGGACGGGACAGCCTTCCTGGGGATCGCAGACAACTCCGGGTCGGCAGAAGTGGCCGACGGTGATGACTCGACAGTCCTGTTCGAGCTAGTCGACAACGTCGGCGATATTTCCGCCGATGATCTGTCTGTCACGATAGTTCGAGTGACCCAGTCGAACGGAGCAACAGTCCAAAACCCTCCGCTGGCAGCAAGTATCGACGAGACGGTCGGTGGGGCTGACCGGTTCGGTGTACGGCTCCAGTGTAGTTCGACGACCGACAGTCTCGGGGACTCCTACACCGTTCGACTTCAGTTCTCCGCAGTAACGGACGACGTGTCGATCGACGCGGAGCGAGTGACTACGTCTGCATTCCCGATCTCGTGCGGTTCGAGTGACGTCGTCGTTGACGGAACCGAGAACGGAAACATCGACACCAGTGGAAACGTCACTGTGACGAAAAACTCGACGCAGAACGGAGATGTTTCTGCAGGCGGAAGCGTATCTATCGATAAAAACGGGACCGTCAACGGGAGCATCAGCGCCGGGGGAAGCGTCACGCTCAGTGGCCCAGGAAGTACGACTGTCAACGGTGATATCTGCGCCAGTGACGATATCGTCGTCGGCAAAAACGTCGACGTCAACGGGTCAGTCCGTTCGAAGAATGGATCGGTCACACTGGAGAAAAATGTCCGGGTGTCCGGCGAGGTAGTCGCTAACCAGTCGATACAGAACAACGACTCGAAAGTACCCGAAAGCCGTCTCTCAGAGAACGTCGCCAACGTCACTTGCTGACACACCGGTCGACCCTTCGGTTTTCGATCGAAATCCCCTAGGTCAGTTTCCCGGGGCACGACGATCGTAGGGGAGACCTCCGCGACATCTACGCCTTTTATCTCCCTGACTGCACAGGATACGAAACATCGTGGCGCAACGAGACGAGTATTCCGCAGTTTTACAGGCTCGCGCGTACCTCGGTGCCAATCTGAGAGTCGTCGTATTGGGCTGTCTCCTCCTCGCCGCCCTCGGCGGCTTCGTCACCTATCAGTCGTTCACCGGTCCGGGCACCACGACCGAGGAGCGGACGGTCGCGACCTGGACGGCCGAGGACGAACTCCGCCACGGCGCCGTCGTCCAGCGGGACACACGGGCGTTCGACGCCGGCGCGGTCCTGCGCAACCGCTCGGTGTACTTCTCGTCGGTGACGCCGGTCCTCAACGGCAGTTACGTCTTCCATCACGACGGCGACGCCGACCCCGCCACCGTACGAACCGACCTCCGACTCGTCGTCCGGGCCGTCGAGGTCGGGGGGGGCGAGAGCGTCCTCTGGCGGGTGAGCGAGCGGGTCGCCTCCGAACGGACGGCGTCGCTGGAACCCGGGGACGAACTCGCCGTCCCCTTCGAGTTCAACGTCACCGCTCAGTCCGAACTGGCCGAGCGAGTCCGCCGCGAGCTCGGGTCCTCGCGTGGCGAGGTGCAGATCCGGCTGGTCGCGGACACGACCGTCTCGGTGACGGTCGCAGGTGAGACCTTCGACGGCGACCGGACGGCGACGCTCGCGGTGACGCCGCGGGGGGACTCCTACGGCGTCACCACTACGACCGCGGGCCAGCGGCGTGAGCCCGTCACCGAGCGGATCACCGTGCCCGTCGAACCGGACCCGGTGGCCCGGTACGGCGGACTCCTCGCCCTCGTCGTCGGCCTCGTCGGCGCCGGACTCGTCGGAGCGCTCGACCGCACCGGGCGCCTCGACGTGGACCCGGAGACGCGGACGGCGATGGCGTTCGACCGCGAGCGCGACTCCTTCGACGAGTGGATTTCGACCGGTCGAGTCCCGCCGGTCGGCGACGACCGCGTCGTCACCGTCGACTCGCTGACGGGACTGGTCGACGTGGCTATCGACTCCGAACGCCGCGTCATCGAAGACGCGGAGTCGGGGACGTTCGTCGTCCTCGACGGCGCGACGCGCTACGAGTTCCGGCCGAGCGACGGGGCCGGTGACGCGCTCGCTTCGGTCGGTGGTCGGGAGCCGGAGCCACCCCGGTCGAACGGTGACCGGTCGACCGACGATCCCCCGACGGAGGCCGGCGAACGACCGCCGTCGAGCGAGGAGTGATCAGTCGAACCGGTCGAGCGCGTAGCCCGACACGTCGAAGTCGGTCCCGCCGTCGAGCGTCAGGTCGGCAAGGACCTCGCCGAGCGCCGGCGCGAACTTGTAGCCGCGCCCGGACAGTCCCGCGGCGACCGCGACGCGGCCGCCCGCGAGGGTGTCGAGGACGAAGCGACCGTCGGGCGACTGCGTGACGAGGCCGGTCGAGAGCCGGAGCGTCGGTCCGGCGGCGCCGGAGACGTACTCGGTTGCGAACTCGCGGAGGGGCCGCTCGTCGGCCTGCGTCGGCTCGGAGAGCGCGTCGGGCGCGGTCGGTCGGAAGTCGGCGCGCCCGAACTTCATCCCCGGGAGATCCGGACCCGGCAACCCGTAGTAGTGCTCGCCGTCGACGGTCGCGACGAACGGCGGCAGGCGGTCGGCGCCGAGCGAGGCCGACCGGTCGCCGCCCGGGGCGAACCACGCGGTCGCGTGGCGGCAGGGTTCGAGCAGGCCGTCGAGGGCGTCGACCGCCCGTGCCGCCCAGGCGCCGGCGGTCACGACCAGTCGGTCGGCGCGGTAGGTGTCGCGGTCGGTGTCGACGCGGACGCCGCCGTCGACCGTCTCCCAGTCGACGACCCGCTCGCGGGCCCGGACCGCGGCCCCAGCGTCGAGCGCCGCGGCGACGTGGGCGACGACTCCCCGTTCCGACGCGACGACCGCACCGTCGGGCTGGTAGAGCGCCGTCGCGTCGTCGGGGAAGTCGTAGCCGGGATACCGGTCGGCCAACTCGGCGCCCGACAGCGAGTCGTAGGCGAGGTCGTGCCGGTCACAGGTCCGCCGGGCGCTCGCCACGGGGTCGTCGCCGCCGACCGCGACCGCGAGCGACCCCGTCCCCGTCAGCAGGTCGCGACCGGTCTCCGCTTCGAGCGCGCGCCACGAGTCGTGAGCGCGGTCGGCCAGCGCCATCGTCGCGGGGTCCCCGTCGAGCGAGCGCTGCAACAGTCGGGTCCGCCCGTGGGAAGAACCCCGACCGTGGGGCACGTCGAAGCGTTCGAGACCGAGAACCGAGGCGCCGCGGCGGGCGAGGTGATACGTCGCCGCGCTCCCGACCCCACCGACGCCCAGGACGATCGCGTCGTATCGCCCGCCGCTCGGTGTCATATCGTCCTCTGCGAGACGGTCCGGCAAAGCGATTACGTCATCCGGCCGGCGCGCGACCGGTCGGGCGCCCAGCCGGTCCGGGACCCGGGCGGCAGCGGCCGGTCACTCGGCCGGCGGAGCGGCCCGCTGGGTGTAGATCCGCTCGATCGCGTCGTCGTGGACGTGGCGAATGTTCCGGCGTTTCTTCTTCATCGAAGGGGTCAACAGGTCGTTGTCGGCGGTCCACTCCCGGGAGACGAGCTCGAAGGCCTTGATCCGCTCGACGCGTTCGAGGTCGGCGTTGACCTCGTCGACGGCCTCGCCGACCCACTCGCGGACCCGCTCGTCGTCACAGACCGCCTCGTCGTCGTCGGGCAGGTCGAACCCCTCGCGGTCGGCCCACCGTCGAACCGCCTCGAAGTTGGGGACCACGACCGCCCCGATGAACTTGCGGCCGTCGCCGACGACCATCACCTGGTCGATGCGGTCGCTGGTCGCGAACCGGTCCTCGATCGGTTCCGGCGCGACGTTTTTCCCCGTCGAGAGGACGATGAGTTGCTTCAGCCGGTCCTTGTACCGGAGGAACCCCTCGGGCGTTATCTCGACGATGTCGCCCGTCCGGAAGTAGCCGTCCTCGGTGAAGGTCGCGTCGGTCTCGGCGGGCATGTTCCAGTAGCCGTCGGTGACGTTCAGTCCGGTCACTTCGAGTTCGCCGACCGGGCCCTCCGCCTCGGGGAACTGGTCGGCGCCGACGGCCGCCTCGTCGACGCGGGCGTCGACCTCGGTCACCGGCGGACCCATCGTCCCCGGCCGGATCGCCTCGGGCGGGTTCACCGAGAGGACCGGCGCCGTCTCGGTCAGGCCGTACCCCTCGACGATGGGGATGCCCATCCCGAGGAACATCTCCGCGAGTTCCTGGCTGAGGCTCCCGCCGCCGCTGACGAGGAACTCGATCTCCCCGCCCATCCGCTCTTTGACCGTCGAGTACACCAGCCGGTCGGCCACCGCGCGTCTGGCTCTGAGTGCGGCCCCCGGTGACTCCGCCTGGGCGTAGTCGCGCGCGACGTCGACCGCCCACTCGAAGATGCGCTTTTTCGCCGCCGAGTCGCTGGCCTGCTCGCGCATGTTGTCGAAGATGCGTTCGTACACCCGGGGGACGCTGGCCCCGGTCGTCGGACTGAGCAACTGGAGGTCCTCGGGAAGCGTGTCCGGGCTCTCCGCGTACCCGACGGTGGCGCCGGAGGCGAACATGAGGAAGTGGCCGGCCAGTCGCTCGAAGACGTGCGCGAGCGGGAGGAAAGAGATGGTGCGCGAGCGCTCGTCGAGGACGGGCGTCTCGCCCTTGTCCGGGCGCGGACCCATGCGCTTGCGACACTGGTTGACGTTCGACCGGAAGTTCCGATGGCTGAGCCTGACGCCCTTGGGCTGGCCCGTCGTCCCCGAGGTGTAGATGATGCTGGCGAGGTCGTCCGGGTCGCGCTCGTCGATCCACCCCTCGTAGGTGTCGCGGTCGAAGGTCTCGTCGCCGCGCTCGTAGAGGTCCCCCATCGTCAGGGTGTCGTCGCGGCCGTCCGCCGGTCCGTCCGGGGCCGTCTCGTCCATCACAACCGAGAAAGACAGGTCGAGGTCGCCCTCGACGTCCTGGACCCGCTCCAGCAGGGCGTCGTCACCGACGACGACGCCCGTCGCCTCGGGGTCGTCGAGCAGGTACCGCACCTGTTTCGGCGAGGAGTCGGTGTAGACGGTCGTCACCGCCGCCCCCGCCGCGAGGGCGGCGAAGTCCGCCAGCGCCCACTCCATTCGCGTCTCCGCGAAGACCGCGACGCGGTCGCCCGCGGCCAGCCCCAGGTCCCGGAACCCGGCGGCCAGCCGCCGGACGATCGAACGCATCTCCTCGTAGGAGATCGCGGCGTACTCCCCGTCGGGCGCCGCCGGGATCACCGCCGGCGCGAGCGACCGGTCGTAGACGCCGCCCTTGTACCGCTGGGCCGGTGCCGACCCGTAGCGGTCGGCCGCGGCCTCGAACATCGCCGCGAGCGTGTCCCGCCCGACGACCTCGTCGGTGTAGGACTGCTCTGCGGCCCACCACTGACCAGTGGGCTCCGGGGAATCCATGCACTCCCGTAGGATCTCGGGTGTGATATATGTTATCGAACATTCGGTCGACTATCCGTCGTTGAACGTAGCGAAAACGGAAATGACGTTGTCAGAGACCCGTCGCGGCGGGGCTCACTCCACGTCGATGGTGGTCGCGTCGTCGTCGCGGTCGGCGAGCGGGAAACGAAGTTCGAGGACGCCGTTGCTGTAGGTGGCGGCGGCCTCGTCGGCGACCACGTCGTCGGCGATCCGCGCCCGCTCGGAGACGCGTCGGGTCCGGTGGTGATCCCCGTCTTCGACCTCGTGGACGGCCTCGATCGAGAGGACGGCGTCGTCGAACTGCACGTCGATCTCCTCGCGCTCGAAGCCCGGGAGGTCGCCGATCACGACCAGTTCGTCGTCCGTCCGCTCGAAGCGGAGAGTCACGTCGCCGTAGTCGCCCCGGGGCGCCATCTCGCTGCCCTCGGCCGCCGGTCGCTCGGCCCCGAACGCCGGCCGGGCATCCCGCCGGTCCCAGGACCCGATCGGCTCCTTCCACGCCTGCATCATGTTCCGTCGCATCTGCTCGAAGAGTCGCTCCATCTCGCCGAAGGGGTCGTTCGGTGCCATCGTGATCACCACTCGATTGGTCTCGCGAAATCATAACTATTCCGAGAAGTGTGCTAACAGCGGTCCGCGGAACGGGGCGCTCTGGGGCGACGAAGACGGGTGGAGATAGCTGCCAGGGGTGTATCGCGTTCGCGGGCGGCCGGGCGACGCTCGGCGACGATCATCCCGCTATCGAACGGTGAAATCGGGGTCGAAGACTCTTGTACGCCCCCGGAATACAGAGCGTATGCGACTCGTAACGGCCGTCGCGCTCGTCGCGGCCCTCCTGCTGACAGTGGGGTGTGTCGGCCTCGGGGCCTCCGACGGAGACGCCCCGACGACGCCACAGCCGTCGGTGTCGGCGACGGCGACCGATAGCTGTGAGACGGACGTACTACTGACCGACGACGGGTCGGCGGCGGTGACGGCGAAGCCGACGCCCGACGGACCGGCCGCGTTCGAACCCGGGGCCGTCGGTCGGTTCGCCCAAGAATACGAGCGAGCGTTCGCGCACAACCACGCGCTGGGCGACCGCGTCACCGACGTGACCGTCGAACTGCAGGGGACGACCGCCCGAGCGGTCGCCGGCGGCTATCGCGTCAGGATCCACGTGTGGACGCAGACGACGGTGGCGGGGTCGACGACGGACGACGTCACGGCGGAGGACGGCACAGCGGGCGACGGCGCGGCGGAGGCGACCGTCGAGGAATCGTTCTACGACGCCCACTACTACGTCTCCGAGGGCGCGCTCCGCCGGGCGGAAACCGAGCGTCACGGCACACTCGCGGACGACGACCTCTCGGCGTCGGGTGTCACCCTCGCCTGCTGGAGCGGGTGAGGTCCCGGGGCGAGGGGAGCGGGCGGAGCGACTGCCGACCGGCGTGCTTTTTTGGACCGGCCGGCGAACCCGCAGGTATGACCGAACACGCCGGGTGGTTCGCGGGGCTCGACCCCGAGGACACCGAGGACGGGGCCGACCGGGTCCGGGACGGGGCGGCCGAATCGCCCGCCGACTGGCCGGCGCTGGCCGTCGACGAGGGATTCGCCGCCGACGAGTCGGAGTACTACGGGCGCCTGCACGAGGCGACGACGGCCGCCGCCCGGGCCGGCGTCCACGAGCGCGAACGCGCCGACGACAAGCAGCTCATCCACGCCGTCCGCGCCATGGACGACTGCGAACGGACCGCGAACGAACTCGCCGAGCGCGTCGCCGAGTGGGCGGGGACCCGCTTCGACGACGCCGCCACCGGCGTCGAGTACGCCCGCGAACTCTCGGCCCGCACCGAGGCGCCCGCCGACCCGAGCGAGGCCCGACTGGTCGCGCTGGCCGAGCGGACCGCGGCGCTGGCCGACGAGGCCGACGAACTGCGGTCGTACGTCGAGGAGACGACGCCCTCGGTCGCGCCGAACCTCGCCGCGATGGCCGGGCCCGTGCTGGCGGCCCGACTGATCTCGCTCTCGGGCGGGCTGGACAGCCTGGCGAAACAGCCGTCCAGCACGGTGCAGGTGCTGGGCGCCGAGGACGCGCTGTTCGCCCACCTCCGCGGGTCGGCGCCGTCGCCCAAACACGGCGCCATCTTCACCCACGAGTACGTCCGCGGGACGCGCCCCGAGAAACGCGGGTCGGCCGCGCGGGCGCTGGCCGGGAAGCTCACCATCGCCGCGCGCGTCGACCACTACAGCGGCGAGCGCAAGCCCGATCTGGACGCCGAACTCGACGAGCGCATCGCGACCGTCCGCGGGAACGGCGGCGGCGAGGGCGCCAGCGACGACGGCGCCGCCGCGAACGACGGAGGTGACGACTCGTGAGCGACCTCCCGGCGGGCGTCGAGCGCCGCGCGTTCGAGGGGAGCGAGCGGCTGGCGACCCGCGGCGAGCCCCACTACGGCGAACCGACCGACGGCGAGTGGCGCGCCTGGAACCCAGACCGCTCGAAGCTCGGCGCGATGCTCGAACTCGGGATGGACACGGGCCTGTCCGGCGGCGAGACCGTTCTCTACCTGGGTGCGGCGTCGGGAACGACCGCGAGTCACGTCGCGGACTTCGCCGGGCCGACCTACGGCGTCGAGTTCGCCGCCCGACCGGTGCGGGACCTGCTCGACGCCGCCGAACCGCGAGGCAACCTCTTTCCCCTGTTGAAGGACGCGCGCAAGCCCGAGACGTACGCCCACGTCGTCGAACCCGTAGACGTGATCGTCCAGGACGTGGCGACCCGGGGGCAGGCGAAGGTAGCGACCGCGAACGCCGAGTTCCTCCGCGAGGACGGTCGACTGCTGCTCGCGGTCAAGGCCCGGAGCGAGGACGTGACGCGCGACCCCGCCGACGTGTTCGAGGACGCGCTCGACGAGCTCGAATCGGCCTACGAGGTACTGGAGACCGAGCGGCTGACCCCGTACCACGACGACCACCTCGGCGTGGTCGCGACGCCCCGATAGGCCGTCGGGCGACCGGTCGCCGGCTACCGGAGGTGTTATCCGTCGCCGAGGACTGGTTCGCGGTAGGCGGCACGGTCAGCGACACCTTTCAGCCCGCGTGGTCTCCACGTGGGCCACCGTCGACTGGCCTAACCCGTCTCTCTAACACCGTCGAGCGGCTGCTATCGCGGTGTTCGGGAGGCGGACGCGCCGGCGGCGGGCGCGGCCGCGAAGGGAAATTTTTAGCGCCGTCGCCCCGTCGTACGGAGCGATGGACCGGGGCTCGCGCGAGGCGTTCAGTCGGATGGGGACGATCGGCATCGAGGAGGAGTACTACGTCGTCGACGAGGACGGCCGGCCCACCTCCGGCACCGACGAGCTCGTCTACGAGGCAGACCCGCCCGAGCTCCTCGAGGGACGGCTCGACCACGAACTGTTCAAGTGCGTCATCGAGTCCCAGACGCCCGTCATCGAGGACCCGGCCGACGCCCGCGGGCACCTGCTTTCGGTCCGCGAGGCGCTGGTCGACCACGCCACCGCCCACGGCTTCGACATCGCCGCCGCCGGCCTCCACCCGCTCGCGAAGTGGCGGGAGCTCGAACACGCCGAGAAACCGCGCTATCGAGCGCAACTCGACCGCATCCAGTACCCCCAGCACCGCAACACGACGGCGGGACTGCACGTCCACGTCGGCGTCGACGACGCGGACAAGGCGGTGTGGATCGCCAACGAGCTGCGCTGGCACCTCCCCGTCATGTTGGCGCTGTCGGCGAACTCGCCGTACTGGAACGGCTTCGACACCGGCCTCCAGTCGGCCCGGGCGAAGATCTTCGAGGCGCTGCCCAACACGGGGATGCCGACCGCGTTCGACGACTACGACGCCTTCGACGACTACGAGCGGCGGATGCTGGCGACCGACAGCATCGACGACCGCGGCGAGCTCTGGTTCGACGTGCGTCCGCATTCGGGGCACGGCACCGTCGAGGTCCGCACGCCGGACGGCCAGGCCGACCCCGACGTGGTGCTCGCGTTCGTCGAGTACACGCACGCGCTCGTCGAAGACCTGGCGGCCCGCTACGAGGACGGCGAGTCCGGCACCGACGCCCGCCGGGAGCTGTACGACGAACACAAGTGGCGCGCGATGCGCCACGGCCACGACGCCGCCCTGCTGGACCGGTCGTTCGAGTCGACGGTCGCCCTCGGAGAGATCGTCGATCGCGAGGCCGAGCGCCTGGGGGTCTCGGGCATCCGCGAGGTCTACGAGGCCGAGAGCGGCGCCGAGCGCCAGCGCCGACTGCGCGCGGAAGACGGCGCCGACGCGCTCTGTGACTCGCTGCGACTGCAGTACGAGTAGGCGGGCGGAAATCGGAGCGCTATCCCGCGATTTCGCGCGAGTGAGAACGTCGGCAAGATTTTTACCCGGCTGGAGCTTTCGTCCTCGTAGAGGCGACGTATGTCTACAGACGATCCTGCCGACGACAGCGAGGGGACCGACGAGCCCGACGCGGACCCGCAGGAGGGTGGGAACGTCCGCGAACGGCTGGAAGAGGAGGCCGACAGGGCGGTGACGGGCTTCGACGAGGGGATCGTGGACATGCTCTCGTGGGTGCTGGAGACCGAGACGCGAGCGCGTATCTACGTCTACCTCCGCCAGAATCCCGACAACACGAGCGACGAGATCGCCGAGGGCACGGGCCTGTATCCCAGCACCGTGCGCGAGGCGCTCGCGGAACTCCACGACGAGGGGAAGGTCACGCGAGGGAAACGCGAGAACGACGGCGCGGGGAACAACCCCTACGAGTACGCGGCGATGGCGCCGAGCGAACTCGTCGGCAACGTCGTCGACGACGTGCAGGAAGAGCTGAACACCGTCTTCAACCTCGACGAGATCCTCGGCAGCGACGACGACCACCCGACCGTCGACTCCGAACCCGTCACCATCACCGTCGAGGACGACCCCGGGGTCGGCGAGGCGAGTGACGGCGAGGGCGATGCCGACGGGGCCGACGAGTGGGGCGCCGCCGAGGAGGCCGCGGACGCAGACGAACCGTCCAGCGACAGCGCGGACGAGCCGGTGGGCGACGCGGACGACGCGGGCGACGGAAACGACGAGTGAGTCGGCGGGAGAACCGTTCTATCGCGCGGTGCCGGCGGGCACCGAAAGCCGAAGGCACTTTACCGGGCTGGCCCGACTGAGGCAGTATGAAGGTCGCGCTGGGTGGAACCTTCGACCCGGTCCACGACGGACACCGCGCGCTGTTCAGGCGCGCGTTCGAGCTGGGCGACGCGACGGTCGGCCTGACGAGCGACGATCTGGCCCCGAAGACCCGTCGCGAGGACCGCTACGTCCGTCCGTACGACCAGCGCCATCGCGATCTCGACGCCGAACTCGCCCGTCTCGCCGAGGAGTACGACCGCGACTACGAGGTCCGGCAGATCGACGACCCGACCGGCTTCGCCCCCGAACCGCAGTTCGACGCCATCGTCGTCTCCCCCGAGACCGAGACCGGCGGCAAGCGCATCAACGAGATCCGCCGCGACGAGGGCGTCGAACCGCTCGATATCGAGGTGGTCGACCACGTCTACGCCGAGGACGGCGAGATCATCTCCAGCACCCGCATCGTCCGCGGCGAGATCGACGAACACGGCGCCCTCACGCCCGACTCGACCGGCCGGGACGCCCCCGCGGACGGCTAGCCTGTCGACGTCTCTTACACTGCGCGGGGCGGTCGGTCACCAGCCAGGTGCGTCGAGTCCGGCCGCTTCGAGCATCGGCTTCCAGCGCTGTGAGATAGTGAGTCGCGTCACGTCCGCGGCCTCGGCCACCTCGCCCTGACTGCGACGGTCGCCCTCGACCAGCCCGGCGACGTAGAGGCTGGTGGCGAGTACCGCCCGTTTCGAGCGGTCCGTCTCGGGCACGTTCGAGAGAAACAGGTCCGCGGCCCGCGAGCGAGCGTCGGCACTCAGGTCGAGGCGCTCGGCCGTCTCGGCGAGTTCGTCGAGCCACTCCTCGTTGTCGACCTGGTCGCGGGCGCGATACATCGGGCCGGCCTACGCGGCGCCGGGGCTTAAATCACCGGCCGCGAGAGGGACCGCGGCGACCGAGTTCGGAGCCGACCGGCGGCCGATGTCACAACCGTCATGTCGGCGTCGGACGTAGGCGCGAGCGTGACTCAGTGGGTCGAGAACCCGACGGGCGGGCGCGACCGCGGCCCTGTCGCGCTGGCGCGAGCGTGGGCGGAGGTGCTCGTCCGCCCGCGGCGACTCTTTCGCTCGGCGGTCGCGCCGGGCGACCAGGCGCCGGGGCTGGCCTTCGCCGCGACGGTCGTTCTGGTCGAGGAGACGAGTCGTGTGGCCTTCGGCGTCGCCGCCTATCCGACGCTCGGGAACCAGCCGCTAGTCTCGACTGTGTTCTGGCTCGCGCTCGCGACGGTGCTCGTCGCGCCCGCAGCGCTCCATCTGACCGCCGCGCTCCAGACGCTCGTCCTCCGGGCGCTCGTCGCAGACCGCGCCGGGATCAGCGAGACGGTGCAGGTCATCGCCTACGCCGCCGCTCCCGGCGTGTTCGCCGGCGTCCCCGTCCCCGAGATTCGCCTCCTCGCCGCCGCCTACGGCACCCTCTTGCTCGCCATCGGGACGAGCGAGGTTCACGAGATTTCGCTCGGGCGGGCCGCCGCGGTGGTCGCGCTCCCGGCCGCGCTCGTCTTCGGCTACGGCTTCCGCGGGTTCGCCGCGCTCTCGGCCGTGACGGGGCTTTCGTGGGCCGACGTCGCCGGAGCGCTGTAGCCCCAGCATCCGACCGGAGACGGGCCGAGCGCCGGCGATGACACGAGTATCTCGAGTACAGTCGTACAGAGCGTACACTTTTGACCGAGCGGCGTCAACTACCGCGTATGTCGATCGATATCGACGAGTTCGAAACGAAAAGCGAGGAGGAACTCGCCGGCGCCACGAACGCCGAGCGCGTGTTGCGGTTCCTCGCGGCGAACGACGACCGGGCGTTCGAACCCGGAACCATCGCACAGGAGGCGGGTGTCGCTCGGAACTCGGTCGGCTCGGTCCTCGCCCGTCTGGAAGAGCGGGAGCTGGTTCGGCACAAGGCGTCGTACTGGGCGATCACCGACGACCGGGAGCGACTGCGAAGCGCGGCCGCGCTGGAATCGACGACCGCGGCGCTGAACGACCGACTGGGCGAGGAAGACCCCGAAGAGTGGGGCGAACACGCGGCTGACAGGCACGAATGACCGACGCGTACGACCGGGGCGACGTGGTTTTCGGTCACGACCCGTTCAACGACCGCGCGACACCGCGACCGTGGCTGGTTCTCTCGGACGGCTCTCACCCCTTCTACGGCGAACAGTACGTCGCCGTGACTCTGACGTCGAAATCGTATCACGACGGGTTCGTCCCGATCGACGACGCGGACTGGGTGCAGGGCGGCATGCCCGCCGAGAGCGCCGTCGTGCCGTGGGGACTCGCGTCACCCGACCACGACGATCTCGACGACGACCGGTATCAGGGTCTGCTCTCGACCGGATTCGTGGACGAGGTGGCCCGAACGGCCACTGCCGCTCTCGGACTCGGTGCCGACGAGCAGTAGCGAACCGGTACGGCGCGCCCTCTCGCGGACTTTATCACCGACCCGGCCCCAGCGCCGCTATGCTCACGCTCGACCTAGAGTCGTTCATGTTCGAACTCAAAGACGGCGCGGTCAAACACATCGGCCCCTCGGACAAGACGGCGACGGTGAAATGCTACGACGTGGAAGGGATCGAAGTCCGCGAGTTCGGCGACGAACGCGCGAAACTCGTCTTCGAGGACGAGGACGGCAACGAGGTGCAGGTCGCGCTGTTCCCCGAGGAGGCCCGCGCGGTCGCGCGCGGGATCGACGACCTCGACAAGGAAAGCGAGATCTTCGAGTAGCGCGAGCGGGCTGCGAACTGCCGCGACCGGGCCGCGAACTGCCGCGAGCGGGGTCGCTCGTGGCCGGTCGGGCGCCGCTGAGACCGCGTCGACGACGCGCGCGTTTCGACAACCGTTTTAGGCACGGGGCGTTACGTCGCTCCAATGGGATCGTGTATCATTTGCGGGAAGTCTGTCGAGGGTCGTATCTGCGACCTCCACGAAGAAGACGTCGTCTTCGAGTTCCGCGGGAACTCGCCCGACCAGTTGACGGTCGACCGCTACTACCGCGGGACCGTCGACGGCTACGCCGAGTTCGGCGTCTTCGTCGACATCGGCGACAGTGTCACCGGCCTCCTCCATCGGAGCGAACTCGACCAGCGACTCGAGAGCCTCGACTGGGACTCCGGCGACGTCGTCTTCGTGCAGGTACAGCAGGTCAGAGACAACGGGAACATCGACCTGGGCTGGTCCATCCGCCAGTCCGAAGGCGAGTTCCGCGGCACGCTCATCGACGACCCCGACCAGGGCTCCGCCTACCCCAAAGAAGACGAATCGAGCGGTGACGACTCGGGAAACGCGGACGCGGCAGCCGAGACTGAACCGGCTGCCGATACCGAGTCCGACGCCGAACCGACGACTCGCGACGGCCACTCGGCCGCCGAGAGCGACGAGACTGACGCGGTGTCCGACGTCGCGGAGGCGGAGTCGGACGACGCCGACACGCCGGACTCCGCGAGTGCGACCGCCGACGACTCGGCCGCGACGACCGACGAGCCCACCGCGACGGCGGCGAGCGCAGGCAGTTCCGAGAGCGCGGCCGGTGGCGGCGCCAGCGCGGCGAGTGCCTCCTCGGCGGTCGTCGAGGAACCGACGCTGGTCGACATCGCCTCGCTGGCCGACCGCGTCGGCGATACCGTCCGCATCGAAGGCGTCGTCGAGAGCGCACACCAGACCAGCGGCCCGACGGTCTTCGAGATCCGCGACGAGACGGGCAGCGTCGAGTGTGCGGCCTTCGAAGAGGCCGGCGTCCGCGCCTACCCCGAGATCGGCGCCGACGACGTCGTCCGCCTCGACGGCGAAGTGCGCAAACGCCGCGGCGAGATCCAGGTCGAAACCGAGGCGCTCGTCACGCTCGTCGACGAGGACCGCGCGGCTGTCGAGAGTCGCCTCGACGACGCGCTCACCGCCGACGGCTTCGTCTCCCTGGTCGGGACGGTCGGCGGC
>ENA-ORCO01000511-ORCO01000511.1-marine-metagenome-genome-assembly--contig:-NODE-511-length-17761-cov-3.049027_pt1 | contig 17761 bp, 14 predicted proteins | sample MGYA00248633_ERZ508508 | MGnify/ENA primary metagenome ERZ508508 (study PRJEB26179, sample SAMN06268845) | marine metagenome | isolation source: A23 P1 aerobic enrichment on pine of planktonic cells taken...
CCTCATTGGTGGGTTCTATCTGGTCAAATACCTTGTCGAGCGCACGTTCAATTCGTAATTCCGTTCACTCCGTGATCTCTGCCTGACTGAGATTTCAGTCGGTAGTCCGTGTGATGATTATCTATGGTAATATATCTCTGTGTCAGCAGTGGCGCGCTCCCGACCAATCAATCATATATCGCTATATCGAATTGGTTCAGGCATGCCGATTCACAGGTTCGGAACGTGGAGACCTACAAACCGAGAGATTTCTAATATTTATTATGGGGAATTAACACCTCATGAGTTATTGAAGGTTCCAAGGCTGTAGATTAGCAAACAAACAGCGTCAACTAATGGCAGGTTTCTTAGATAATATGGCCTGTTGAAATCCTCATTGAGTAACACACTCCTACCCCGTTCCGGTCAGTACAGTGATTGTAACTCAAAGGCCACAAATGTCATAGGTTGGCCGTGGCCGAGACCTATTTCCAGGTTGAAACTAAAGCGTCAAAAGGATACACTACCGATTGTCAGCCGTTGGGTCGGCTTCCCCATTCACCAAGCGATACACTCCGAGCACTAATAGGACTATCCCAGCGAGCCCAGCCCCGTAGCCGAGTGCATCCACGAGGCCACAGATCTTGCATCTTGAGGCGGTGATTATACTGTATACCGTCCTGTTTTTTTCCACAAGGGCAGTGGCCGATGTGTCTCCAGTTGGATACTCGAAATCTGGCGGTGACTGATACACCCGGATAAATTCATCAGCACGAAGTCCTTGGTCGAATAACTCTTGGCCCCCTTCTGAAAGGTTACTGTACCTGAGCACCTCGTCATCGGGAGAGACATCCGATTCATCCACCTCCGTGACGAGAACTTGGGTTCCCGTATCGGGGGCAACGAAAAGGAGTAGGCCAGATATGACGAGTGCTGCTACTCCAATTATAATGAGAGCCCGGCCGCTGAATCGAAATCCTGCTGGTGTACCCATTTTGTAGCCTGTCTGGAATGAGTAAAGTGTGTTTTCTAGGTTCCTAATACGTCAGCTAAGGGAGCAAGCGCATCTTCCGTGCAAGAACTTATATCCGTTATGGCACCGTTGGCCTCCTGCTCGGGATTACCCGAGCAGTTGTCGCAGGGTGGTGGATTCCCCGATGCGATAGCGGTTGTATACCAGATTTGTGCTGGTGATACGTTATTGTATGAAGTGATTTCACCAAGAGAGTGGTTGGAATGATCTTGGGAACAACCGTCTGACGGTGTATCAATACTATCCACTAGGAGCGAGTGGAGGGCATTGTGGATGACAGTGACCTCAAATTTATCATCCCCATACGGATAGACCGTTTCACCACCAACACCGGAGTACGCATTGACACCAGCCGCAGCAGCCTTGGAGTCGCAGTCCGAGTATGTTGAGAATAGGTTAGCTGAATCGTCCGATATGTCTTTGATCGGTCCATAGGTCCCCCCTGCACCAATATTTGGTGTGTTCAGAATTGCCATGTGGACCCTCGAAAGTCCCGAAGCCTGAATACCCGGAGATGGTCAACGGAGGCCAGGAAGACGATGTCTACGAATACCAGTATGCCACGCTCACCGTTGTCGGTCGGAATGTCCCGCTGGTTCTCGCCGTCGAGCCCGTCCGTCACAATTCCAATTGGGAGGGTGATGACGGCGACACATCCTCGTGGGCTGAAGTCGTTGACCGACTGCTCGAACAGGCTAGCGAGCTCGTCGACATCCATCTGGTCATGGCCGACCGTACCTTCGACGGCCACGGCATGTTCCACGTCTTAGACCAGAAGCATGACGTGAACTATCAGATTCCGAAGAAGACGGACTCGAAACGGCTTCGAGCAGACGCCAACAAGGTTCGTGAGGATAGTGGACTCAAATCACTGGTCGAGCAAGATGCTTCGCTGTATGTGCGGGATGGTACAGCGTATATCGACGTGGAATCTGATGAGACGCTGGGTGAGAACGGGTACAGTCACGACGTGACGTTCATGCACGTTCCCGCTGATCGGAAGCAGTGGGATACGAGCCCTGAGCGGGAGATTCCCTATGCGCTGTTCGTGACGAACCGGTCGGACGATATCTCGCCGATGGACGCGCTCGGATTCACGGACCGGTATTCGGATAGGTGGGATATCGAGATCGAGTACAAGATGATTACGCCGCTGATCCCCTCTATCGCCTCGAAAGATTACCGGATGCGGTTCTTCTCGTTCGTATTTTCGTGCCTGCTCTACAATATGTGGCGCGTGACTGACCACTCGCTGAAGGTGCTTATTTCGGAAGCGTATGCGGAGTATGGCCGTGGGGCACACGAGAAGCGATTAGATACGGTACTCCCATTGAACGACTATCTCGCTTCTTCTATTGTTCTATTGTTCGGTCGAGGGTTCGACCCACCAGACGCGACCGCGTAAGTTCCGGGTTCATCCGTAGCTCGGTAGTGACACCTCTCGGCATTTCGACCTGTTTTTGCGGTCATTCTTCTGTGAAATCGTAGTCTCTCCGTATCGACCGTGCTGGCGAGCAATTGTTTCTGCAGCTAGTAGCTCGAATCCCGGTTTCTCTCCCTGTTTTGTTTGTTATTACCCCTACCCTCCGAACCTGTGAAGATGAAACTATATCGGAATTCGTCTCCGTGCAGTCGGGGTGTGGTTGGGACTAGCTACGAGAAACGCTATCACCGTTAAAACGGAACGATGCCTGCCATTCCTTGAGGAAATATTCGCTCATTCACGTTTGACGCCTATAGTAACAATTGAAACGATTTACTCACCGACCGTACTGCAATCGTGCGACCGGGTGTGCACTGAGTTTCAATGGCTACTATAGCTACACACCACTAATCGGAGGGAGAACGAACTGCGCAGAACCCGGTCGCTACCCGAAAGAGTACGACTCGCGAGAAATCGACGCTATCACGCCGCATTTGACGACCTTCACGTATCGGTCAACCGCCGGTATCTAATTCCTGAATCTTAACATTGTTACCCGGATAGAAGTGTGTATGGCAAAAGACACGCCGGCATACGATTTCAAAGAGAGGGACGTCTACATCCTCCGAGAGCTTGCGAAAAACTCCAGCATTTCCTCCCGTGACCTCGCTGAAATCCTCGAAGACGAGTACGGCATCGATGTCTCGTATGTCACTGTCAACGAGTCCATCCGGAACATGCGTGAAGCAGGTGTGTTCCGAGAAGCAATCGTTCCGAACGAGGAGTATTTCATATTCGAACTGTTCGAATTCAAGTTCAACCCCGAGTACTTCGCGGACACGTGGCGCGAAACGATGGAGAAAATCCGCGACGACGAACACACGCTTATGTACTTCCTGTCGGACGGCGAGTACCAGTGGAAGTCTATCATGCTCTTTCCGACGCGCGAACACGGCGAGCGTTGGCTCCACGAGTTCTACAAGAACCACGGCAAAACGGTGCTGAACGTCCGCACAAGTGTGATGACGAACGTCCTCGAGTTCGGTGCCAGTCCCGACCTCTTCGATTACCTCGACGGCGAGGATGACTACCAGTTCTAGCCCGCCACTCGGCGCTTGCGTCGCCGCGTTACTCCTCGATAGGCAGCGACCCGTATTCCGCCTCGAAGCGTTCGGCGAGTCGCTTCTTGTTGTACTTCCCGGTGGTCGTCTTGGGCACCTGGTCGATGAACTCGAAGCGGTCCGGTAGCCACCACTTCGGGAACTCCGCGAGCAGGTAGTCGTTGAGGTCCTCGGCGGTTACGTCGTCGGCTGCGACGACGTACGCGACTGGGCGTTCTTGCCACTTGTCGTGGGGAACGCCGATGACGGAGGCTTCCTCGACCCCGTCGTGACCGACGAGGGCGTTCTCCAGTTCGATGCTTGAAATCCACTCGCCGCCGCTCTTGATGGCGTCGTCGAGGCGGTCGACCACGTCGAGATTGCCGTACTCGTCGACGGTGGCGATGTCGCCACTCCGGAACCACCCGTCCTGCGTGAACGACGTTCGCGTCGCGTCCGGGCGCTGGTAGTACTCGCCGGCGAGCCACGGGGCCCGTGCCTGCACTTCGCCGGGCGTCTCGCCGTCGTGGGGGACCGGCTCCCCGCTCTCGTCACGGAGCCGAACCTGGACGCCCGGCGCCGGGATGCCCGCTTTCATCCGGAGGCGGTCCCGTTCCGCTTCGGGCAGTTCCTCCATCTCCGTCGTCATCAGTGTGTTCGCGAGGTGAGGCGAGGCCTCTGTCATCCCGTAGCCCTGACCGATGGGTGCGTCGTAGACCTCGTCGAACTTCCGGATGAGCGATGCCGGCGGGGAACTCCCGCCGATGAGCACGTCTTGAAGCGAGTCCAGCGCGTCTGGATCGAGGTTGTCGTCGTCCTCGATGACGCGGTCGACCTCCATCCAGACGGTCGGAACCGCAGCCGCGACGGTGACGGCCTCCTCGGTTATCAGGGGAAGGAGTTCGTCCGGGTCGGTCCGCTGGCCCGGGAGCACGATTTTCGCGCCGGTAAACGTCGTCGTGTACGGGAGCCCCCAGCCGTTGACGTGGAACATCGGCACCACCGGCATCACGGTGTCGGTCTCGCTGACCCCGAATACGTCGACGTGGCTGTGCATCAGCGTGTGCAGGAACTGGCCCCGGTGGGTGTACTGGACGCCCTTTGGCAGTCCGGTGGTGCCGGACGTGTAACAGAGCGCACTCTCGGTGTCCTCGTCGATGGCGGGCCAGTCGTAGTCGGTGTCGTAGCCGTCGATGAACGACTCGTAGTCGGTGACCGGCTCCAGCGACGTGTCCGGGACGTCGGTTCGGTCGCCGAGAACCACGTACTGCTCGACGGTGTCGAGGTCGTCCGCGACGGGTTCGAGGACGTCGACGAACTGCGGGTCAACGAACATCAGCCGGTCCTGGGCCTCCTCGATTATCTCGACGAGGTGGTGTTCCGGCAGCCGGTGGTTCACCATGTGGATGCTGCGCGCGCTGCAGGAGGGGCCGAAGTAGAGCTCGAAGTGTCGGTAGTGGTTGACCGCCATCACGCCCGAGCGGTCGCCGTCCGCCATCCCGTAGTCGTCCAGCGCGTGCGCGAGCTTGCTGATGCGTTCGTGGGCGTCGCCGTACGTGTAGCGGTGTGTGCTGCCGTCCGGGAGCGCGGTGACTATCTCCTTGTGGTCAAAGAGGTCGCGGGCCCGCTCTAAGAGCTTCGTTATCGTGAGGTCGTAGGCCATTGTCATGCTGTATCATCCCGTGGCGTGAATCGATAAAACACCCTGTCCTGGTTAGTCGGACCGTCGATGTCCACGACCTGCAGCGTCACGGGGTCGCCGATGGCGAGGTCGCCGTAGTCGGTGCCGTCGATGCGGGCCGACAGCTGGATGTCGACGCCGTTCAGGTCGACGACGCCCGTGACGAACGGCGTGTCCATCCCGACCGGGCCGCCCCCTCTCACGGCGGCGAACGCGAACAGCGTGCCGTCGTGGGGAAGCGAGACGTATTCGAGGTCGTCGCTCGTACACTCCGGACAGACGATCCGTGGCGGGAAGTGGCGCTCGCCGCAGTCCTGACACGCCGTCGTGGACAGCGACCCGTCGCTGAGGCGGTCGTAGAACTCGTGAATCCGCGTGTGGTCGGCGTCCTGCAGGTCATAGAAGTCCAGCAGGCGCGGCATCTCGATGGTCTCCGGCACCGAGACAGTCGTCCGAGGCGGTACGTCGTCGGTGTGGTCGGTGTCGTCGGTCATTGTGGGTCCCTCGCGAGCGTCATCACGCTGTGTACGCTACCGCTGCCGCTGAGATTGTGGATGAGGCCGGTCTCCGGGCTGTCCGGCACCTGTCGGGCGGACTCGACCTCGCCGGTGAACTGCTTGTACACTTCAAGCGCCTGCGAGACGCCGGTCGCACCCAGCGGGTGCCCACAGCCCAGGAGCCCGCCGCGGGGGTTGACGGCGATGTCGCCGTCGAGTTCGCTGCGCCCGTCCTCGATGAACTGGCCGCCTTCGCCTTTCTCGACCCAGCCGAGGTCCTCGTACTCGATGATCTCGCTGATGGAGAAGCAGTCGTGGATCTCCGCGACGTCTAACTCCTCGACTGGGTCGTCGATGCCGGCCTGGTCGTAGGCTTCCTCCGCGGCGACGGTGGCCTGGGGCCACGCGGACATCGACGGCAGGTTGTTGATAGAGTTGCTCGCCATGCAGGACTGGCCGCTGCCCGTGACGTACGCCACGGTGTCCGTCAGTTCGCGGGCCTTCGACTCGCTGACGAGCAGCAGGCCGGCGGCGCCGTCCGTGATACCGCTACAGTCCAGCAGGCACAGCGGGGGTGCGACCGGGTAGGAGTCCAGCACGTCGTCGACGCCCACCTCGCGCTGGAACTGCGCGTAGGGGTTGTTCGCGGCGTGGCGCTTGTTCTTGACGCTCACCTTCGCGAGCTGTTCGCGGGTGGTGCCGTGCTCGTGCATGTGGCGCTGGGCGAACATCGAGAAAAAGGACGGCGCGTTCAGGCCGTTGACGCCGTCGAACTCGCGGTCGAGCACGTTCGTCATGCCCGCCTGGGTCTCCTCCATATAGTCGTCGCCGAGGTTCATCTTCTCGATGCCAAGCACGAGCGCCACGTCCAACTGGCCGCTGGCGATGGCGAGCCACGCGTACCGGAGGGCCGCCTGCCCGCTCGCACACGCCAGTTCGGTGCGTGATATCATCTTCGTGACGTCGATGCCGAGCAACTCTGCGACCAGTGGGGCGACGTGGCTCTGGAAGGCGAATCGCTCGGGCTGTACCGCGCCGACGAACAGTCCTTCGACGTCGTCCGGCCCGAGGCCGTCCACGTCGTCGAAGGCGGCCTTTCCGGCCTCCTGTGCGAGGTCTTTCCACGTCGCTTCGCGTTTCCCCCAGTCGGCGTGACCCCCCCCGACGATTGCAGCGTTCCGGGTCATCACTCGAACTCCGGTTCACGGTCGTCTCTGAACGCCGTCACGCCCTCGACCATGTCGTCCGTCGTCGTCAGCAAGCCAAAGCCCTGACTCTCGATGTCCAACCCTGTCTCGAGACTGGCGTCCTGTCCGTCGTCGATGACGCGCTTTGCGACCTTCAGCGCCGTCTTCGGGCCGTTCGCGAGGTCGTCGACGAACTCCTCTACGACCCCGTCGAACTCGGACTCAGGGACGGCGCGATTGAGGAGGCCCCAGTCGGCGGCGCGCTCGGCGGCAATCTGCTCGCCGCGGAAGACGAGTTCCTTCGCGCGTCCTTCACCGACGATGCGGGTGAGCCGCTGGGTACCGCCGCCGCCCGGGATGAGCCCGAGATTGATTTCCGGCGCGCCCAGCGAGGAACTCTCCGTCGCGAGCCGGAGGTCACAGGCCAGCGCGATTTCGAAGCCGGCACCCAGACAGAAGCCGTCGATACGCGCGAGCGTCGGGCGCTCGAACTCGTCGATGGCCTGAATCGTCTCGTCGACGTTCATCAGCTCGGTCGGTTCGGACGTCATGAAGCCGGTGATGTCCGCGCCGGAGCTGAACGCCTGCCCGGCACCTGAGAACACCACGCAGGACACCTCGTCGGTGTCGGCGTTGTCGAGGGCCGCCTTCACCTCGCCGAACATCGTCTCGGAGAACGCGTTCAGCCGCTCCGGGCGGTCGAACTCGATTTCGAGGACGCCGCGGTCGTCCAGCGACTTGTTGATGTACTGGTAGGGGCCATCACCGCGGTAATTGTGGAACCCCTCACCCGCGTCGACGCCGGTCTTCCCCTTCTCGACGAGTTCGACGAGGTAGTCGTCTGGCGCGAACCGTTGAGCTCCTGTCTCCTCGTGGAGCGTCCGGAGTTTGTCGAGGACGCTGTCGAGGCCGAGCTGGTCGCCGAGCCGGCAGACGCCCTCCGGGAAGCGCGCGCCCAATCTGCTTCCGAGGTCGATGTCGTCCGGCGTTGCGACATCGTTGCCGACCAGTCGTGCGGCCTCGTTGACCATTCGGGCCTCCACGCGGAGCGTGTCGAAGTCCTCGCCATCGCCCGGTTCGTAGTTGGGACCGTCGGCCTCCCAGTCGTAGAACCCTTGGCCGGTCTTCTTCCCGAGGTCGTCGGCCTCGACCTTCTCGGCGATGGCCGGTGGGGAGTCGAGGTCGGTGTCCTCGCAGAAGTGGTACGCGATGTCGATACCGGTGTAATCTGCGAGTTCGAACGGCCCCATCGGGTAGCCGCGCTGGTAGACCATCGCGGCGTCGGCTCGCTGAATCGTGGTCCCGTCGTCCCCGAGCATCCACGCCGCCTCCTCGATGAACGGCAGCATGACGTTGTTCACGATGAACCCGTGGACGTCCCGCTTGACGTCGATAGCGCGCTTGTCGAGGTCAGCAACGAACTCGTGGATGGCTTCGAGGGTCGCCTCGCTGGTCCGTTCGCCGTGGACGACCTCGACGAGGTCCATCTTCACCGGCGGGTTGAAGAAGTGCGCGCCGACGACCTGTTCGGGGCGGTCGGTTGCTGCTCCGATTTCGGTGATGCTCAGGCCGGACGTGTTCGACGCCAGGATGGCGCGGTCGGGCGCGTAGTCGTCGACTTCGGCAAACGTCTCGCGTTTCAGACTGAGGTTTTCGGGAATCGCCTCGATGACGAGGTCCGCATCGGAAACGGCGGCTTCGAGCTCCGTCTCGCCGGAGATGCGGGCGCGTACGTCGTCGGCTGACTCGTCGAGCTTGCCTTTCTCTTCGAGCTTGCCGAGGCTCCACTCCACCTGTTCGAGGCCGTCATCGACGAGGTCGTCTTCGATGTCTCGAAGCACCACGTCGTAGCTCGCAATGGCGGCGAGTTCAGCGATACCGTGTCCCATGCTTCCCGCACCGAGCACGGCCAGATTCTCTATCTCGTTCTCTCCCATCGTAAGAACACAACGTAAGCAGCATATTTAAATTATTGGTTACATTGTTTTGTATATGTCGCTAATTACTTAACTAAAAACGCCATTTTGACAGCCGCGTCACCGAACACGACGCCGACACGGCTGCGGGCCAATCCAAACGAATTCGTCCGTGACGCAGCGCCTCAGTCAATCAGGATAGTAGGCCCGTCGGACTCGCTATCCTGTACCCGCGGACGGCACCACGATCCGGGTGGCCGGTACAGCAACTCCCGGCTCTCACTCTATGGGGTGTTGTAGCTCGGTGGCCTGTTCGGTCCGCGGGTAGACGAGGCGCTGCTCGCCGTCCCACCACTGTGCGCTCGCGGCCGAGAGTTGGCCCTCGATAGGCATCCCGTACTCATCGAAGCCGAAGTCACCGATGACAGTGCTGAATTCCGTCTCATCGAGTGACGCCCGCACGCTCTCGGGGTCGGGGTTCTCGGCGCTAACCAGCGCCTGCTCGGTGGTCTGTGCGAGATTGTAGCCGACGCCGACCATCACCCGCGGCGTCTCGCCGTCATTCCGGTCAGCGTACGTGTTCAGAAACGCTTCGTTGCCGTTGCCGGTCATCCCAGATGCCCAGCCCGGGCACATTGTGACGTAGTTACCCTGTTCGCCAAGCGCCGACCACCACGCCTGTGGGTCCGCGGCACGCACGAACTCGATGAAATCAGGCATGTAGCCGGAGTTGTTCAGTTGGTTCATGGCGGTGATACCGTCCGGCGGCTGCGGGCACGCAACGAGCGCTTCGACCCCGGCGTTCTCGGTCTGTGAGATGAGCGTCGAGAAGTCCTCGTTGCCGGGTTTGTACGTCTCTCGCATCCCGATGTCGTAGCCCGCGTCCGAGAGGGTCGAGTCCCAAGCGTTTGCCATCTCGGCACCCCAGCCGGAGTTCTCCTCCCAGATACCGACCGTCTGTGGACGCTCGTTCTCCGAGATGAGTTCTAGTATCCCTGTGGTCGCACGGGTGACATCGCGCGTTTTCGGGAACGGCGTGTACGTCCACTCTTTGTCCCCGGAGACGAGCGGTTCTTGATAGCAGGTGGCGACCGCAAGGAACGGTATTCCCTCGTTTTCCGCGTACGCCGACCCCGACATGACGAGTGGACTGGAGAAACTCCCCCAAATCATGTTCACCTCGTTGTTGCTGGTGAGTTGTTGGAGTTGCTGGCGGAGCGTCTGAGCGTCGCTTTCGTCGTCCCTAACGAGGAGTTCGACCTCCCGGTCAACGTTGTCGCGCTCGTTGAGCATCTCCACGCCGAGCTCGTAGCCGGTGAGCATTTCGTTGCCGACCGGGGCCAGCCGCCCGGTTTCCGGAACAGCGGCCGCGATAGTGAACGTGTCCGACCCGCTGTCACTGCTGAAGACGGTGCAGCCAGCGAGGCTACTGAGACCAGTCGCGCCTGTTGCACCGGCAATCTTCAGGAACGACCGTCGACCGCGTTTACTGTCAGATGTACCCATGCACCACACCTACACGCACATATTGTTAAGCTTTACTATCAGTATTGAATTAGATGTGAGTTAATATTCTGAATTTCGCGTTCGTTGTTTATTCACTGTTGAAGCGGAAGCGGCTGACGAGAGTCCGCGACGAAACGACGAACTGGGCGCACTTGCGACGCCACGGGAGCGTCGGATGCTGGTCTTGCTTAACATCGTAATCTGTGTGCGGACAGATCCGCATACAGCATCACATAGATGCAAGGAGGCATCTGACAACGATTAAACGCGAACGTGCTGAATCGGGGATGAGATATCGAATGGATTGAAAAGGCCAGTCCCGACTACTGCAGGGTGTTGCGCGCGGCTCGATACCGTACCGGGCGACAGCCACAGTCTGGGACTCGGGCCCTCGCATGGTACTGGCACCGTCTACTCGGGCCGGCGTCGGATAACTATGTTACTCTCCGTCGTCTGACTCCGTTACTCGTCGTCGCTTCCGGTCACAGTCCCCAGAATCGTCGTCTCGGCGTCGAAATACGTCGGCGCGTCGGAGTCGATTTCGAACTCCAGAACCGTCTCAAGGCCACCGGACCCCTCAGCAAGTTGTTCGGCGAGATCGGCGTATCCCTCAGCCAGCGTTCGGTACGCGTCAATCTCGGCTTGTTTGGCCTGCGCTCGCTCCTGCTTGGCCTCGATATCCGCGACGGTCACTTCCGCATCCGTGTCGGGCTGGTCGGGACGCTCAGTCAACGCAGCGCGGGCGTCGGCGGTGTCCTGTTCGACCTCTTCGAGCAAATCGGAGAGTTCCGTACTGAGCCGCTCCAGGTGGCCCGCGAGAATCCCGGCCTGGGTTCGACAGTACTCGGCGAGTTCTGCCCGGGAGATATCGCCTGTGTCGTCGCTCATTGCACACGGTACAATTCCTGTGCGAAAATCGGTTTCGGTGAAAGCAGCGGGCCGGATTACTCCTCTTCCTCTTCGCCCAGACTCTGTGACGGACCACCCGAGAAGACGAACTCGTGTTCGGCCTCGGTTTCGAAGCGGTTCAGGATGTCACCGAGTGGCTTCGCGTAGCGTTTGAGCTGTTCGGCACGCGAAGACACCTCGTTGAGCTCCGCTGCCTGCTCTTCGGCCGCTCCAGCCACGGTCTGAGTTTCGGCCATCATCTGGTCGCTCGTTTCGGCGGCCGACTGGAGCGTGGTGGCCACCGTCCGGAACCGCTCGAGCGAGTCGCCCAGGTCGACGTCCGGATTGTTCGCTTCCAGTTCTTCGAGAGTGTCGACGAGTGTGTCGAGTTCCTCTGAGATGGACGCGAGGCGGTCCTTCTGGTCGTAGGCGTCGTCGGAGATCTTCTGTGTCGATTCGGCGACCTGCTCGGACGCATCCCGGACGGACTCCGCACTGGAGAGGACGACGGAACCGGATTCCGCGACTTCGTCAGCGAAGCTGTTGAGTTGGCCGATGGTCTTTTCGAGTTCGTCGACCATCCCGTTGAACTCGCTGGCAATGCGGTCCATCGACTCGTTCTCGCCGTCGGTCGCCATCCGCTCGGTGAGATTCCCAGCGGCCGTCTCCTCCATCACGTCGGAGAACTCTTCGGCCTTCTTCTGGAGGTACTTATTGACTTCGAGGGCTTCGGCCCGGGAGACCTCTGCCTCCTTCTGGGCGCGTTCGGCCTCGTTGATCTGTTCTTTGAGCGCATCACGCATGTCAGCGAACCCGCTGTACAGGCGGCCGATGTTGTCGATACGACTGGTTGAGATATCGACGTCGAGGTTCCCCTGTCGCATCTGGTCCGTTTTCCTGGTCAATCGATCAATCGATGTGGCCGTATTGTACCCGAGTATCGCACCGACGCCCGCGATGAGCAACACCATCAATGCTGTGCCGATGAGTCCGTACTGCTGGACGTTCTGGACGAAGCCGAACACAGCGGAGTTGGGCGCGTGCACGAGAACGACCCAGTCAGTCCCCTGAATCGGCGCATAGCCGACAGTGTAGCGCTCACTAAGCACGTCGGTCCCCGGCATGCTATCGTCAACACCGGACTGCTGGTCCGACGAGCGGAGATCGTTTGCCGCGTCGATTGGTTCGGTGGCGCGGGTGTCCGCACTGTATGGCTGCAGCATGCTCTCGCCGACGCCGCGGCTCCCGTCTTTCGGCTCGTCGATCATGACGACCGCCGAACTGTTGACGACCTGCGTGAATCCGCCTTCGGCCCTGTTGCTCCCTTGGAACGAGTTCGCAATCTCGTCGAGCGAGTACTCGATGAGGATATACCGGTTCTGTGAGGCATCGACTGGACTGCCGAAGCCGACGACCGGGCCGGAGTTCGTCTGGTACACGTCGGAGACGACAACGTCACTTGCGGTTTCAAAGTTCGCCTCGGTGAGCCACGCCCTGTTCGTCGAATCGAGCGGAGAGTTGGTCAACACTTCCGAGTTAGACGTGCTCGCGACGACTTCCGACTGGCCGACACCACGCTCGACAAGATGGATATCGGAGGCGTCTGCGGACAAGGAGGCTTTTCGATTGTTGAGTTCTATCGCGATATCGTCGGTATCGCTACTGGCCCAGACGTCGTCGGAAGAGACGAACTGTGTCGATAACCTGTTCCGGTCGACCCACTGTGACAGGATGTTTGCCTCCTGTGCCGCGGCGTTTTCGTAATCACTCAACACCTGTTGTTCAGTGTAGTCCCTGACTTGCTCTGTCGCGGCAAGGCCGACAAGCCCGACCGAAAGCGCCATGATAAACAGGACGATACCGAACTTCAGTGCGAAGTTCCGTCGGATGAAATCCGGGACGACCGTGGCCAGAATCCCGCCGGACGCGTTCGAGTCGATATCTGTACTGTCTGTTGTCTGTGTGTCGTCTATGCTCATCGTTAGCTCTCTCCAAGCGAGCAGTTGGCCGCTGGACCGCTGTCGCACGCGTACTGTACGTCTGCTGGCTCCCCGGTGAGGCCGTAATAGGTGCCGTAGGAGTGCTGTACCTCCGGCTTCCCTCTGACAACCGGTACTCGTCGCATCGCCTGGTGGTCACAGGACCGGAGCGTCTGTGGTCCGAGACCGGCGTCGTACTCGTGTCCCTCGAGTTCTCCGATAACCTCTCTCGGGTCGAACGTTCCCGCACGCTCGACGGCACTGGCGTACTGAAGGGTCTGCGTATATGCGATATGGGCTGGACCCGACGGAGGGACCGATTTGGAAGACCCTGTCGTACTGCTGTACTCCTCCCGGAACGCCTCCCGGAAGGAATCAGAGAGCGGTGAGTTGATCGCCGGACTCCAGGCGACGGTTCCGATAACGCCGTCAATCGCATCACCCGCTGTCTGGGCGATTTCGAGTGAAGCCAGGGGAAGGACGATACCTGCCTCCGGGAACTCCTCCCGGAACGCTCTGAGGGCGTTCACTGCATCGAGACCACGGAGACCGAGCACAATGACGTCGAAGTCGACCGACTCGATATCCGCTGCGTACTGGGAGTAGTCGCTCGTTCCGGCCTGTGCATTGTATTCCCAGACGGGCGACCAGCCCAGTTCCCCGAGAGCGATGTCCATATCCTCTCGAAGGGTTTCGCCCCAGTCGCTCTTTTCAAAGAACTTCGCGTAGTTGACGTCCTCTCCGTACTCCCCACGGAGAACCGGAGCCAGCGCCTCAGCCGTCATATGGCTGTTGAACATCTCGCGAAACGAGTACCGGTTACAGTCCGCACCCGTAAGCGAGTTCGCGTGGGACATCGTGGCCATGTAGACGACCTGGTTCTGGGCAGCGACCTCCTGATTGGCCACTCCAGAATTGCTGGACGTGCCGCCGGCGAGCATGATGACCTCCTCGCTGTCGACGAGGCGCTGTGCGTTACTTCGGGCAGTGTCTGAACTGCCCCCGGTGTCTTCGACAGCGAATTCGACATCCTTGTCGAGCAGTCCGTCACCGTCCAAGGGCGACTCGTAATCCTCGCTCGTTACCCACCCGCCACCGTTATTAATGTGTTTGACTGCGAGTTCGAACCCTCGCAGTTCCTGTTGACCGGCCGGCGAGTACGTACCGGAGGAGGCGACGTTAAAGCCGAACGTCACCGAATCCCCGGACACCGGATAGTTTCCGATCGGAGCGGGAGTCGGTGTCCCCCCACTGTCAGTTACACCCTCGCTGCCACCACAACCCGCAAGCCCGACCAACCCGGACGCGCCGATTGAGCGTAGTAAGTTCCGCCTAAATACGGATTTTTTACCACCGTTTCTCCCTGGATCCATACTGGCAATTGTAATTACTATCGCACATAAACTTTTGGAGAGGACTAAAGCTGCCAATAATCAATTGCCTAGCCTACGAAGATACTTCCTGCATCTCAGTAGGAAGATATTAACAGGTCCGTCAGGCGACTGGTTCTCCGGGATTTATACATACCCAGCGTGGAACGTCGGATATGACGGATTTAGTTACGTTCGGTGAGACGATGTTGCGGCTATCGCCGCCCGACGACGAGCGACTGGAAACGGCGGACCAGTACGCCGTCCGGGCAGCTGGCGCGGAGTCAAACGTTGCCGTCGCCGCACAGCGGCTCGGACTCGACGCGGTGTGGGCCTCGAAACTCCCGGATTCACCGGTCGGTCGCCGGGTCACCGGTGAGCTCAAACACCACGGCGTGTCGGTCGACGTCGCCTGGGACGAATCGGACAGCGCCCGACAGGGAACCTACTACCTCGAACAGGGCAGTCCTCCGCGAGGCAACGAGGTGATATACGACCGCCAGAACGCCAGTGTCACGACCGCCACACCGGCGGAGCTTCCCACGGATACCATCGCAGACGCTGCGGGATTCCACACTTCGGGTATCACACCGGCGCTCTCTGAGACACTCGAATCGACCACTGCTGACCTCCTCTCGCTCGCACAGGACGCGGACACGACCACGAGCCTCGACCTGAACTACCGCTCGAAGCTCTGGACACCGGCGGAAGCCCGCTCGGTTCTGACCGAATTGTTCCCGGCCGTCGATGTGCTCGTGGTCGCCGAGCGCGATGCGAACGTCGTGCTGGACCGGACCGGTGACGCAGAAACGATTGCTCGGGATCTCGCCGCAGAGTACGGGTTCGAAGCGACAGTAATCACCCGCGGCAGCGACGGCGCGCTCGCGCTTGCTGACGGGACCGTAACAGAACAACCGACTTTCGAGTCGACCGACGCGCATCCGGTCGGGACCGGCGACTCCTTTGTCGGCGGCTTCCTCTCGCAGTACCTCTCCGGTGGCACCGTCGCAGACGGACTCGCCTGGGGTGCCGCGACGGCCGCACTCAAGCGGACGATTCCGGGTGATATCGCCGTCGTTTCGCCCGATGAAATCCGCTCGATTCTCAGCGGCGACACGGAAGCGATTTCACGATAGTTACGGCGTCCAGCAAGCTTCTTATCCCCTCGCTGGGAACGGCAGAGTATGATTAACTATGAACGCTGTAAATTGCGGATCGCCGGACACGGAGGCTATGATGCGTAGCGCCAAGATCGTCTGCACCCTCGGTCCGGCATCGGACTCGGTCGACGATATCGCGTCGCTCGCCAAGGCAGGAATGTCTGTTGCCAGACTGAACGCGAGCCACGGCTCGCCGGAACACCGTCGAGAGATGATCGACCGCATCCGGACGGTAGACGAGGCAGTCGAGGAGCCGGTCGCGGCGATGCTCGACATGCCGGGGCCGGAGGTCCGGACCGCGGAGATCGACGCCCCGATCCAACTCACGGAAGGGTCCACGATCCGGTACGTCGTCGGTGACGACGCGACTCCGGAAGAGGTCGGCCTCTCGCAATCGATCGCGTCGGTCAAGCCGGGTGACCGGGTGTTGCTCGACGACGGCCGCATCGAGACGACCGTCGAGCGCGTCGAGGGCGAAACAGTGTTCGCGACCGTCGAGAACGGCGGCGAACTGGCCGCCCGCAAGGGCGTCAACGTCCCCGGCGTCGAACTCGGCCTGCCGACGATTACGGAAAACGACGAGCAGGAACTCGACGTGGCCGCCGAGAAGGAACCCGACTTCGTGGCCGCGTCGTTCGTCCGTGACGGCGAAGACATCTACGAGATCAATCAGGCGCTCGAGGAACGCGGCGTCGACATCCCGGTCATCGCCAAGATCGAACGGGCCGGGGCCGTCGAGAACCTCGATTCGATCATCGACGAGGCGTACGGTGTGATGGTCGCCCGCGGCGACCTCGGCGTCGAGTGCCCACTGGAGGACGTGCCGATCATCCAGAAGCGCATCATCCGCCGGTGTCACGAGGCCGGCGTCCCGGTCATCACGGCGACGGAGATGCTAGACTCGATGGTCCACTCCCGACGCCCGACCCGCGCGGAAGCCTCTGACGTGGCAAACGCCGTCCTGGACGGCACTGACGCGGTGATGCTCTCCGGCGAGACCGCGATCGGTGACCACCCGGCCCGTGTCGTCGAGACGATGGACCGAATTATCTGCGACGTGGAATCCAGCGAGGAGTACGCCGAGTCCCGCGAACAGCGCGTGCCAAACGCTGGCGACACCCGGACGGACGCACTCGCGCGCTCCGGGCGGTTCCTCGCCCGCGACATCGGGGCGTCGGCGATTGTCGCCGCGTCCGAATCCGGCTACACCGCCCTGAAATCGGCGAAGTACCGGCCGTCGATTCCCATCGTCGCGTCGACGCCGAGCGAGCGCGTCCGCCGGAAGCTCGCGCTCTCGTGGGGTATCACGCCGGTCACGACCGAATACACCACCGAAGGGGCCGATGCGATCATCCAGACCGCGGTCCAGTCGGCTCTCGACACCGAGGCCGCCGAAAGCGGCGACACGGTCGTCGTGCTCTCCGGGATGATGACCGAACTGGACGGGATGAACACGGCGAACATGCTCAAAGTCCACGTCGCGGCCGAAACAGTCGCCAGCGGTCGGTCCATCGTCGACGGGCTGGTGACCGGCCCCGTTCACCGGATTTCCACGGCCCCGCCCCGTGAATCGCCGGGCGACCTCTCGAACGTCCCCGACGGGGCGATACTGGCGGTACCGGAAGGGTTCGACGGCGAGTTCGTCGGCGACACGAGCCGCATCGGGGGCATCATCGACGCTCACGAGGGCGTCACGAGCTACGCGGCCATCGTCGCCCGCGAGCTTTCGATCCCGATGATCTCGAACGCGGACCTGCCTGACGCTGTCTCCGTCGGATCGACCGTCACACTGGATTCGGAGCGCGGTGTCGTCTACGAGGAGGCTGTCGGGCGGGAAGACATCTCCGGTGCGGAGCGAGACTACTGATCGCAGTAGAATCTGTGTAGTTAAGTATCGGTGGGGCAACCCTTCGACCAGCATGGGCGCTTACGCAGGGGTCGACCTCGGAGCGACACATATTCGCGCTGTTATCGGTGACGAGACGGGTTCGATAGTCGCGTCGCCGACAGCGAACGTGTCGCCGTCTTCGGCCGTGGTCAAC
>ENA-ORCO01000515-ORCO01000515.1-marine-metagenome-genome-assembly--contig:-NODE-515-length-17629-cov-3.479490_pt1 | contig 17629 bp, 17 predicted proteins | sample MGYA00248633_ERZ508508 | MGnify/ENA primary metagenome ERZ508508 (study PRJEB26179, sample SAMN06268845) | marine metagenome | isolation source: A23 P1 aerobic enrichment on pine of planktonic cells taken...
GTCGCCACCGGTGACGGCCGCCACAGCGCGACCGATCGTCACGTCGTGCTGTCCGGCAGTATAAGCGGAGCCGATCGACGCCAGTTCGTCCGATCACCTCTCGAATCGTCCGTGGCGACACATCCCATGCGCTCGAGTGAGTCGGCTGTTTAGCCGGTGACTCGAGCGGTCCACGCTCCCGAATCCTCGTTTCGCGTTTCGTGCGATCGTATTACCAGTCTCATCTCCAATCAGACAACGAGATCCATTTTAATCCAACACAATTGATGTATTAGTGTGTACATATATGGATGCGAGAACGTATGTCCAACGAGACCACCGATATCGCTACCGCCATTGCCACTGTTCGAGATGGTGACCGATACGAACTGGAACCAACCTGTGATGATGAGCGTGTAGCCTTTCTTAATGTCTCAGCAGCAGAAGTGAACGGGTTTGAAATAGAAATCAAAATTTCCGTGGGCAAGGCAGCTGTGCCTGACGATATCGTACCGGTTACCACTGCAAAAGACCGCGGGGAGGCGACTGAATTGGTCGAAGCACTCGGCCGTGAAGGAGTGTTCGCTGAGCTGGTCGATGCTGTCTCAGATGCCTACGACCTGCCTAGAGGGCCAATCGTCGAGCAACTCGAAACTGACCTCCACTGCACACGAGCATGGCCCGATGAATCGTCGGTATCTACTGTTCTTTTCCAAACGCGTCTCGCCAGCAGTCCAGACGGGATACGCTCTGTGCGGCTTCACGCTGACGAATTAAGCTATTAGTGTATAAGTCAATTAATTATATTGAGACAGAGTATACCCTGGTGTGACATCATTTCGCTATCTAATCGTCGAACTCCGGTTTAATGAAGCATCTCCTGAAGACGTTGCGATAGCGCTCGCGCCACCAGAATGTGAATCAGACCCTGAGAAGTTCTTTAATGCGTGTTCTATATGGGCCGGAACTCTCTTTCTCGAAGTGCCACGGGGCTACTCATGGAGAAAAACGGGAGTGTCAAATCGGACTTCCAAGCATGCTGAAAACGAGCCGGGACAGTGGCTGACAGAGCAGTTACGGGAGTTCGACCGGATTGAACGAGTTGTATACAATTATTTCTATGATACTCCTATGAGTGGCTACTTTTGCATATATCGACGATCGTCCCAGGGAGAGTTTGTAGAAATAGAAAAAGTCGATTACGGACAGGGCGCATCATACTTTGATTTGCCCCGTGACTACATCACGGAGCCAGTAGATTACATCCAGTCGAAGTACGGAATCCACGTCCTCTCATACCGAGATTTGGCATATCCTCATTCACGGACGTGGGATTTCGAAATAGAGCAAATCTGTTGAGCGATCTCGATTCGATGAGTGTCTGATTCCGATAGTGCCATCTCGATATCGGCTCCGAAGGCACTCGAGCACCGAACAGTCAGCTAATCGTTCACGACATAGCCGTTCCCACTCCGGGGTACGCCTATAGGGATCGCGCTGGAAGACCGAGGCGATGGCCGAGCCGCCACACGAGCAGCCGTGGTCGCGCGTTCTCGAGGCCCTCGAGTCGAACCCCAACGGGCTGACGAGCGACGAGGTGCGCCGGCGACGGGAGGAACACGGCGCGAACGACATCGTCGAAGGCGGCGGGCGGACGCCGGTCGACATTTTCATCGCCCAGTTCGACAGCGTTCTGATCTGGGTGCTGATCGTCGCGGCCGTGCTCTCGGTCTGGGCGGGTCACACTGTCGATGCAGTCCTGATCGGAATCATCGTCGTTGCGAACGGGATCTTCGGCTTCGTCCAGGAGTACCGCGCCGAGCAGAGTCTGGAAGCCCTCCGGGAGATGGCGGCCCCGGACGTCCGCGTTCGACGCGACGGGAGCGAAGAGCGGATCGAAGCGACGGACCTCGTTCCGGGCGACGTCGTGCTCGTCTCCCAGGGTGACGTCGTCCCCGCCGACGCCCGGCTACTGGAAGCCCACAACCTCGAAGTCGACGAAGCCGCGCTGACGGGCGAAAGCGTGCCCGTCGGCAAAGACGCCGACCCGGTCGACGCCGAGACGCCGCTCGCCGAGCGCGAGAGTATGCTCTACAAGGGGACGAACGTCACTCGCGGCCGTGCAGTCGCCGTCGTCGTCGAGACGGGGATGGAGACGGAGATGGGCGAGATCGCGACGGCGCTGATCGGAGCCGAAGATCCCCAGACGCCCCTCCAGCGCGACCTCGACCGCCTCGCCAGGCGACTGGGAATCGGCGTCGTGGGGTTGTCGGCGCTGATCGTTCCGTTGCTCGTCCTCCGCGGGCGTGGCCTCGTCCAGGCGGGCCTGACCGCCGTCTCGCTTGCGGTGGCGGCCATCCCCGAGGGTCTCCCAGCGGTCGTGACGCTGACGCTCGCGCTCGGGGTGCGGAAGATGGCGGGCGAGAACGCGCTCGTCCGCACGCTGCCGGCCGTCGAAGCGCTCGGGGCCGTCGACGTCGTCTGCACGGACAAGACCGGGACGCTGACCGAGGGCGAGATGCGCGTCCGGGCCGCGTGGGTCCTCGACGAGGAGTTCGAGGTCGGCGCACCGAGCGCTGACGACATCGAAGAACCGAACGCTGACGAGGCCGCGGACGCGACCGACTCCGACGCCACAGTGCACGAGGGGCGCCTCGAACGGCTGCTGGAGATCGGCGCGCTCTGCAACGACGCGACGACCGACGACGGCGACCCGACAGAGCGCGCCCTCGTCGCCGCCGCGGCCGCCCAGGGGTTGGACGTCGACAGCCGACGCAGCGAACGCCCCCGCCGCGACGAAGTGCCGTTCACCTCCGAGCGCAGGCGGATGGCGACCATTCACGACGAGGTCGTCTACGTCAAAGGCGCGCCCACGGAGATCCTCGGGCGGTCGACGCGCGTCCTCGGTCCGGACGGCCCCGTCGAGATGGACGAGGGGACGAAAGCGCGGATCGAAGCGCAGATCGACGCGTTCGCCGAGCAGGCGCTCCGCGTCCTCGGTTTCGCGTACAAAGACCGCGACGACGACGGCGGACCCGAATCGAACCTCGTGTTCGTCGGCCTACAGGGATTGATCGACCCGCCGCGCGAGGAAGTCGGATCAGCCATCGCCGATACTCACCGCGCTGGAATCGACGTGAAGATGATCACCGGCGACAACGCGCTGACCGCGCGCGCCATCGCCTCACAGGTCGGCATCGAGTCGGCAGTCCTGACCGGCCAGGAGGTCGAAGCCCTCGACGACGACACCCTGCGCGAGCGCGTCGAGGAGGTGGACGTGTTCGCCCGGGCCGAACCGACGCACAAGGTCCGCATACTCGACGCGTTGCAGTCGAACGGCCACGCGGTCGCGATGACGGGCGACGGCGTCAACGACGCGCCCGCGCTCAAGAACGCCGACGTCGGCATCGCGATGGGAATCCGCGGCACCGACGTCGCCAAACAGGCCAGCGACATCATCCTGCTCGACGACAACTACGCGACGATCCGTAACGCGATCCGGCGCGGACGGACCATCTTTGACAACCTCTGGAAGTTCGTCGCGTACCTGCTGAGCGCGAACGCCGCGGAGGTCGCGGTCGTCTTCATCGGCTCTCTGTTCGGCTATCTCGTCCTCCCGGCGGTGCAACTGCTCTGGATCAATCTGCTGACTGACGGCCTGCCGGCGCTCGCGCTCGGCACCGACCCCGCAGGCGACGTGATGGAGCGCCAGCCCCGAGAGCGGGCGACCGGAATCATCGATGCGGATATGCGAGGCTTCATCGCCGGAGCAGGGGTGACGGCGACAGTCCTACTACTCGGGCTGTTGTTCTACACCCTCGACGGCGCGCCGTCGGTCACGCCGTACGCGATGACGATGGTCTTCACCGGCTTCGTCGGCTTCGAGTTCGTGAAGTTGTACGTGGTCCGGTGGGCGCGCGGGACTCCTGTCCTCACGAACCGCTGGCTCGCCGGTGCGGTCGCCACGTCGCTCGCGCTCCAGTTGGCGGTGCTGTACACGCCGCTGAACAACTACTTCGGGACCGTCCCGCTCAGCCTCGCAGATTGGGGGCTGCTGGGGATCGTATTCGTCCTCGGTGCGCCGCTTCTCGTCTTGGTCGGGTGGCTGACGCGACGTCACGACATAGAGCACCATATGGCGTCGGATTCGGGCTCAGCGCCGGATTCAGAGGTGGGGACGGAGGCGGTCGCAGCGTCGGAGTCGGCCTCAACGCCGGATTCGGAGCCGGGAGTAGAGTCGGATTCGGAGCCGGACTCGACAGAGTCTGCGTGAGGCTCCCGGCCTCACTCAGCCGGGCAGAAACAGATTGATCACTGCGACCACGAGGCCCGCGAGCGCCATTCGGATCGCCGAAACGTACCAGCGCTGCCCCGAGATCGAACTCATATACGCCCCGAAGACGCCCAAGATTCCGATGCCGAGCGCGACGCCTACCACGCCGGCTTCCGCCATCGAGAGCATCGTCCCCTCGACGGTGAACGGGACGAGCGGGATCAAGATCCCGATGAGCGGACCGAGGCCGCTGGCTGCGGCGTGAACGACGCGTGCACCCCGCTGTTCGCGCTGGACGCGCGTGTCGTCGAGGTCGGTCAGCATCGCCCGCTCGATGCGTTTGATCTTGGCGGTCGTCTCGGCGCGCTCGATCTCCCAGACGCTCCAGATCGCCGAGGTACCTAACCCCACCGCCGCGCCGAGACCGATCTTGATGACGGTGAGGCCGTCCGGAATCCCAGAGAGGACCGCACCGACGATGACGCCGATGCTCGTCAGGGTGCCGTCGAAGCCGTTCGAGACGAAGTACCGTCGCGCGATCGAGAGGACGTCCTCTCGCCCGAGCAGTTCCCGAAGGAGGCGGCGTGTCGAGGGCACGTCGGGTCAGTCGTCCTGTAACGTCCGCCGCTCTTCGACGACGTACTCGCCGTAGGCGGCCTGGTCGATCGAGTGGACGGTGCCGCCGAGACTCTCGATCGCGTCCTCGATCGCGTCGTACTCGAGGCTCGTCCCCTCCGCGGTTATTTTGACGTTCTGCACCTCCTGATCGAGTTCGATGAGCGACGCGGACACGCCGTCGACGCTCTCGACGGCCGCGATTCGTTCCGTGAACTCCAGCATCGACGGGTCGTGCGGTTTCAGAATGTCGAGGGCGACGCGTCGAAGGTCTACCATCACGTTATCTCTCGACAGCGACTTTCTTAATACCGCCGGACGACCCGTGACACCACTGCACATACTCAAGTTGGTGCCGACCGAAATTTCGTCTATGGACCCAGCGCGATTTCTCTTCGTCTCGGCCGATGCTGCCCTGATCACGGATCTTGCGTGGCAGATCCACCGAGAGGGCCACGAGGTGAAGTACTACATCGAAGCCGAGAGCGATCGGGGAATCGGCGACGGCTTCGTCCCGAAGACCGACGACTGGCGCGCCGAAGTCGAGTGGGCCGACGTGATCGTCTTCGACGACATCTGGGTCGGCTCCGACGTCGGCACCGGCGAACTCGCGCAGGAACTCCGCGCGGACGGCCACGCCGTGATCGGCGGGACGCCGAATACGGACCGCCTCGAAGAGGATCGCGGGTATGCGATGGACATCCTGGAAGAACACGGCGTAAACACCGTCGAACACCACGTGTTCCACGACTTCGACGCCGGGATCCAGTACGTCCGAGAGCGTCCCGCCCCCTACGTGATCAAGCCGCTCGGTGAAGTCCAGAACGTGAAGCGACTTCTGTACGTCGGCAGTGAAAGCGACGGCAGCGACGTCGTCGACGTCCTCCGGGCGTACAAGCAGGCGTGGGGCCACCGGATGAAGGGCTTCCAACTCCAGCGGAAAGTCGAGGGCGTCGAGGTCGCCGTTTGCGGCTTCTTCGACGGCGAGCGATTCGTCGACCGCGTGAACTTCAATTTCGAGCACAAGAAGCTGTTTCCGGGCAACATCGGCCCCTCGACCGGCGAGATGGGCACGTCGATGTTCTGGAGCGAACGGAACGAGCTGTTCGAGGAGACGCTCGGGAGACTGGAAGGCTGGCTCGCAGACGAGGGTTACGTCGGCAGCATCGACCTCAACTGCATCGTCAACGAGAGCGGTATATTCCCTCTCGAGTTCACGCCGCGGGTCGGCTATCCGACGATCGCACTCCAGGAGGAGTCTTTCGAGTCACCCACCGGACAGTTCTTCGCGGCTCTTGCTCGCGGGAACGACCCCGACCTCGCGACGCACCGTGGGTTCCAGGTCGGCGTCCGCGTCGTGCTGCCGCCGTTCCCGTTCGACGACCAGACGACCTACGACGAGAGTTCGCGCAACGCCGCGATCGTCTTCGACACTCCGGATCGACGCGGCATCCACCTCGAAGACACGAAGCGGGTCGACGAACAGTGGCGCGCCGCCGGCGAGAGCGGGATGCCACTCGTCGTGACTGGGAAAGGCGAAACGATGCAGGCCGCCCGCGAACAGTGCTACGGACGCGTCGACGACATCGTGATCCCGAACTGCTACTACCGCGACGACATCGGCGAGCGGTGGATCGACGGCGACGGCGACCGCCTCCAGGCGTGGGGCTATCTCGGTCCGCAGAACTAACGCGCGAGTTTAGATCGGCGTCGTCGCGCGCCTCACTCCCCGCGTGGGAAGTTCTCGATCGTGTCCGCGCGGAAGGCGTCCTCGTCGAACTCGTAGTCCGTCTCGAAGAAGTCCAGGATCGTCTTCGTGTCGCGCATCGCGTTCTTCAGACTGGTCGACGCGCCCGGCGAGGGCGTGATATTGAAGACGATGTCGTCGCCGACGATCTTCGCCTCGCCCATATCCAGCGATTTCGCGCTCGTGTCGACGATCTGCGGGCGGACGCCGCCGTAGCCCTTCGCGCGCTCGATGTCGTCGAGTTCGACGCTCGGGACGACCTTCTGGACCTCGGGGAGGAACGACCGCGCGCCGACCTCCGGCACGTCGTACAGCAGGTTCGTGAGGACGTACGGGAGTAGGATCCGGTCGGCGAGGATATTGGCGTAGCTGAGGAACGACGCGGCGTTCAGCCCGAACACGTCGAGGAAGTCACTGACGGTCGAGAGCCGGCCGCGTTCGAGCGCGGGCACGAGCTTCGCGGTCGGACCGAAGCGCGTGATGCTGTCGTCGTGTACGTCCGCGTCGCCGTGAACCGCCGCGAACGGCAGTTTCTTCATCTGCAGCGTGTAGACCTTGCCGTTCAGGAGGCCGTCGTCGGCGAGGAAGAAGCTCCCGGCGACCGGCAGGAGTGCCATATCCTCGCCGTATCCGAGTTCTTTCGCTATCTGGAGGCTGTGCGAGCCCGCAGCGACGACTGCGACGTCGCAGTCGAACGGTCCCTGCGGCGTCGTGAGCGTGTAGCCCTCGGTGTTCTTCGTGACGTCTTCGACTTTCGTGCCCGTGAACACGTCCACGTTCGACTCCTCGCGAGCGAGTTCGACGAAGGACTTCGCGGTCTCGCCGTAGTCGACGACGTAGCCGTCGGGCGTCTGCAGCGCGAGCATATCCACGTCGGGGTCGCGTCCTTCGACGACCTTCGGTTCGATCTCTGCGATCTCGTCGCGACCGATCGGCTGCAGCTTCGGGTACAGGTCGCCGAAGCCTTCCTCGTGGTAGCGCTGTTCGAGCTTTTCGACTTCCTCGTCGCCGACGCCGAGGACCATCTTGCTGCGCTTTGCGTGCATCTCGCGGTCGGGATCGTGGTTCTCTAGGTAGCCCGCGAGCAGTTCTGCGCCCGTCTTGACGCCTTCGGCCTTCTCTAAGGTGTAGTTCGTCTCGATGTCGCCGAAGTGCAGCGTCTGGGAGTTGTTCGTGTGATGGGAGTTGATCGCCGCGATCTCCGATTCCTTCTCGATCAGCGCGATCGAGTCGATGTCGGTGAACTTTGCAGTCGTGTAGAGAAGCGATGCCCCGCTGATGCCGCCGCCGACGATTACGAGATCGTATTTTCCAGACATAGTACTGTCCTGTGGGTGAGTCTACCTCGGTGACTGCACTCCAGCGGGATAACTCCATATTTTCGAATCGGCTTTTAGACGATTGACGAAGGCGATTTCGACGGAATTGGGCGTCGACGGAGCGCAGTCGTCGTCCCGGTCGCTGGAGGTTGCCCCGGCGTGCCGAATCCACGGACACGCTGTGCGTGCAGGCCGTACAAGCAGCGGACAGTCATCGAATTGGGATCACGCTGATGAACAGTCGGTCACAAACTCGAATTTCGCGCCGCCGGAGTCGCTTTCGCCGACCGTTACCGTCCATCCGTGCGCGTCGGCGATCTCTTCGACGATCGCGAGCCCGAATCCTGTGCCGTCGTCCTCGGTAGTGTACCCCTCGGTGAGTACCTGTTGGCGCTCTGCCTGGGGGATCCCCGATCCGTCGTCTTCGACGGTGAAGCCGCCATCTATCGACGCGACGCGGACGGCGACGTCGTCGCCGCCGTGATCGACGGCGTTCGTGAAGAGGTTCTCGAACAGCTGCTGCAGTCGACCGGCATCGGCTTCGATCGCGTCTGCGCCGTCGACGTGGAGCATCGCGTTCGCGGTGGCCGTATTGGTCCACGCCCGCCGCGCGATCTGGGTCAGGTCGACCTCACTCACCTCGTCGATGGCTTCGCCCTGCCGCGCGAGCGTGAGCAGGTCCTCGATCAGTTCGTCCATCCGCTGGAGCGCTTCGCCGACGCGGTCGAACGCGCCCTCGTCGCCCTCGCGCGCCAGTTCGAGATAGCCGTCGGCGACGTTCAGCGGGTTTCGGAGGTCGTGTGAGACGATGCTGGTGAACGTCTCCAGCCGTTCGTTCTGCTCTTCGAGCCGGCATTCTCGCTCTGCACGCTCCATCGCGGCGGCGACGTTCGCCCCGAGGATCTTCGCCAGCGAGTACTCCGACTCCTCGAACGCACCGGGCCGCCGCGCGGCGATCAACAGCACGCCCAGGTCGTCGAGCGGGACGATGATCTCGCTTCGAAGCGTCGAGTCCTCGTTGTAGGCATCTTCGGCTTCCAGGAGGTTTCTGATGTACCGCGGCCGTCCGCTCTCGAAGACGTTCCAGGCGATCGCCTCGCCCGGTCCGAAAGCCGGGGGAGTGCCGATGGCGTCGGCGATTTGTTGAGAGTATGCGACCGGACGCAGTTCCCCGTAGTCCTCGTCGTAGAGGTGGATCCCGGTGAAATCGAGGTCCAAAATCTCGGTCCCGGCGTCGACGGCAGCGTCTGCGATCTCCTCGACGGAGCCGGCAGTCACCAGTTCGCGCGTCGCCTCGTGGAGCGCAGTTGTACGCCGTTCGTGGCGGTGCTCAGCAGTGATGTCGGTGTACACGGCGTACCCGTCAGTGTCTGCGGAGGCCGCCTCGAACGGAATGGCCTGGAGGCGGAAGACGCGGACTTCACCCGATGCCGTCAGCCGGAACAGCTCCTCGATCTCGAACCGCTCGCCACGTTGCGCTCGTGCGCTGATCGCGCTGGCTCGCTGCTCGTCGCCCGGCGGAACGACGACGTCGTCGAGCGATTCCCCTTCGACTGACCCGGGAGTGTACCCGAACACCTCCTGGAACGCCGGATTGACCGCGCGGACGACGGGAGTGTCGTCGACGAACTCGACTTCGGCGATACATTCCGAGCTATTGTCGAAGAGCGCCGAGATCTTGTCGTGTTCGACTTCGATTTCCGCCTCGCGTCGGCGGCGCTGGCCGTCGTAGACGCCGACACCGAGGCCAGCGACCGCGCCCATCGCGACGACGTGGCTGAATATAATGCGCGGTTTGATCTCGCCTTGGACGACCTGGAAGAGATACACCCACAGGGTGATCGCGAGCATCACGAGCGCGCCCAGGAAGCTCCACGTCGTGGTCCGCGCGACGAACGCCGTCCGCACGTCTGTCCGTCTCGCAAGAGCCACTCCCGAGGCGACGAGAATCAGATCCAGTCCGATCGGTGCGGCGTTCTCCAGAAGGGTGAGATAGAGCGGGTCGGCCTGCAGCGCGTAGTCCTCGTAGACGTCGAAGAGCGTCACGGACGCGAAGAGGACTCCGAGAAACGCGATGCTCGCCCCGCTCGCTGTCTGCTTCCACCGACCGATCTTCATCTACGTCGACCAACACAAAGCGGTGTCAAAACGTTTTGGTGCGGCGATTGGATGACTGTTCGGCATCGAGTGGGACCTTGAGTGAGAGCGTCTCACGCGCGCTCTTTGCTTCGTGTGGTTCTTCACCCGCGGGCGGGATGTTAGGGTATGGGCTTCGGAAGCTACGACGAATCCGAGCAGCAAGAGCAGACGACCGGCGAGGACGACGACAGCGAAGCCGTCAACGTCCACGAACACGACCACGACGGCGACGTCAACGTCGAATCCAGCGTCGACACCGACGCACTCGTCGATCGACTCGGCGAGATGCGTGACGACGACTAAGAGGCGTTTCTAGGACTTTTCCGCCGCCTCGGGCGCGCCGTCGAGGATCTCCACTCCCGAGGACGCGCCGATCCGTTCCGCACCGGCGTCGAGCATCGCCATCGCGTCTTCGTAGGAGCCGATGCCGCCGCTGGCTTTGACCGGTAGGTACTCCGCCATCAGTTCGACATCTGCGACGGTGGCCCCGCCGTCAGCGAACCCCGTTGAGGTCTTGACGAAGTCGGCACCGGCCTCGACTGCCGCCTCGCAGGCGCGGCGTTTCTCGTCGTCGGTCAAAAGCGCTGTCTCCAGGATGACCTTCACAGGGATCGGAACGGCGGCGACGACCTCGGCGATGTCCGCCGCGACGCGCTCGTCGTCGCCCGCTTTCAGCCGCCCGACGTTGAGCACCATATCCAGTTCGTCCGCGCCGGTCTGCCAGGCGTCGACGGCCTCGCCGTGTTTTGCGGCCGTCGAGTGCTGTCCGTGCGGGAAACCGACGACGGTCGCGAGCGTGACGTCCGGCGCGTACGCGACCGCTTCAGCGACGTAGCACGGCGGGATACACGCATTCATTCCGTGTTCGATGGCCTCGTCGAGCACGCGCTCGACGTCGTCGACCGTCGTCGTCGGCCCCAAGATCGTGTGATCGATGCGGGCGGCGAGTTCTGCTTCGTCCATATCTGTCTTCTCGACCCCGAGCGAAAAAAGCGAGTGGGTCGGCTGGGTTCACGAGGCAGTGAGTGCGACGCGGTCTCGGTATCAGCTGACGGTCCAGCCCGTTCCGTCGTGGTAGACGAGTCCGCGCTCGGAGAGCCGATCGAGTGCGGTCTCGACCCGCTCGGGGCTGGCGTTGAGTTCGCGGGCGACCTCGCGGGCGCTCCGCGTCTCGCGGGCGATGGCGGCAAGCACTTCGGCGTAGAATCGGCTGTCGGCCTCCGCGCCGATCTGCTCTGTCAACTGATCGAGAACGTCGGTCACCCGACCGTGCACCCACCGCTGCGCCAGCGAGAGTTCGCTCTCGACGTCTTCGAGATACGCGTACTGGCGTGCGAGCGAGGCGACGTCGTCGTCGCTGTCGACACCGCCCGCGTCGCTGCCGCGCCGCCGGATTTCGTCGAGGTCCCGCGGCGCGTCTGCGCTGCTCTCGATCGGCCCATTGGCTGCCTGCTCCCGGTCGTCGTCGCCGGCGCGCTCGCGTTCCTCGCTCGGTTCACAGCCCGTCTGCTCGCCCGGGATGTCGAGTGAGATGTGTTGACAGCGGCCACGCATATCGAGACTCCGGCTGGCCGGATAGGCGCTCTTCGCGCCGAAACGATACGGCGAGACGCTCACCTCCAATCGGAGGTTCCGCGCGATGTGGAAGTACTTCCGCCGCTGGTCGTCGGTGCGGCTCTCGACGAGGCCGGCCTCTTCGAGCCGTCTCAGATGGTCGATGACGGCTTTCGGGCTGACACCCAGGTACTCGCTGATCTCGGTGACGTAACAGGGTTTATGCGAGAGGAGCCGGAGGATGCGCCGCCGGTTCTCGTTCCCGAGGAGATCCAGGAGTACCGCAGAGTCCATAACCGCAGGTAAATCTCGGAGACGTAAGACGCTGACGCATTTTCGGGCGAGGTGGACGCTCGCCCGCTTTTTCGCGGTCAGCGCGAATCGTTGCGGTCGAACGTCCAGGCGGCGTACCCGACGACGAGAAACGAGAGCGCAACGGTGATTCCCGCCAAGAGGGCGCCCGCTTCGTATCGAAGCGGCGGGTAGAAGCCGAAGCCGTAGTCGAAGACGTCGTTGACGAGGAGCAGGACGAGCGCCGCCGCCAGCGCCTCCCGCGATGTCTTCCCGTAGTACGGGATCGCCGCTGCCTGCAGGAGGAAGAACAGGTGCGTGATGAGAATGCCCCAGTACTCCCACAGCAGGGCCGGGGTGAAACCGAAGTAGAGATCCGGCCGGAGATTGAGCGCGACGGCCGTCCAGAGCCCGTACTTCACGAGCCAGACGAACGCGAGCGTGTGCACGACGGTCAACAGCCGGTTCGACGGCGCATCCGAAAGCCGGCGTCCGAGGTTGGGGAGCAGCGTCGCGACCGAGAGCGTCGCGAGCGCGAGCGCCGTCGGCGAGTCGCCGAACAGCGGATACACGAGCGAACTGAGGTCCGCGAGCGAGGGGTCGGAGTGGACGTAGAAACTGACGCCCAGGAGGAACGCGGCCCCGTCGACGACGAGGAGCCACCCGAGGCTCGCCCCGTTGCCGAGGTAGTACGCCACCCAGCGCTCGGGGAACGGGCGGCGAAGCCGCGCCCGCCAGTCGCGTCTCGCTCCGGATTCGTCGTGCCGACCAGCCATCGGGTCCACCGACGCGGGGGAACCGAAAGAAGGTGTCGCGTCCGCGCGCACACTGTGGTGGACTGTCTCGGTCGTCCCAATGGTGCGGCGAAACGAAGCCTATTCACGGCGGCCTCGCCTCACCCCGCGTATGCAGGCAGCGCTCGTCATCCTCGACGGCTGGGGCCTCGGGGATCACGACCGGCGGGACGCGGTGAAAGCGGCATCGACGCCGAACTTCGACCGGTTCGCCGACGCCGGCGCGTACGGAACGCTCGACGTGTCCGGGCGGCGCGTCGGCCTCCCCGAAGGGCAGATGGGCAACAGCGAGGTCGGACACCTCAACATCGGCGCGGGACGGGTCGTCAAGCAGGCGTACACGCGCATCGAGGACGCCATCGCCGACGGCTCCTTCCGGACGAACGAGGCGATCGTCTCGGCCTTCGACCACGTCGCGGAGACGGGCGGCCGCGTCCACTTTATGGGACTGCTCAGCGACGGCGGCGTCCACTCCGAACAGGGCCACCTCCACGCGCTGATCGAACTCGCCGCCGACCGCGGCGTCGACGCCGTCACCCACGCGTTCACCGACGGGCGCGACACCGACCCCTACGGCGGCGAGGACTACCTCGCGACGCTCGAAGCGGTCGTCGACGACAACGGCACTGGCGACGTCGCCACCGTCTCCGGGCGGTACTACGCGATGGATCGCGACCAGAACTGGGGGCGGACCAAGCGCGCCTACGACGCTATCGTCCACCGCGAGGCCGACCACGAGGCGACGACGGGCGTCGAGGCGGTCCGCGACTCGTACGGCCGCGGCGACACCGACGAGTTCGTCGAGCCGACGCTCGTCGAGGGCGGCCCCGCGCTCGAAGACGGCGACGCCGTCTTGTTCTTCAACTTCCGCCCGGATCGCGCCCGTCAACTCGTTCGCCTCCTCGCCGACATCGATCCCGAGTGGCCCTTCGAGACCCACCCGCCGGACACGCGAGTCGTCACGATGACCGAGTACGACGAGACGTTCGATCTCCCGGTCGCGTTCCCCCCCGAGGAGCCGACGGACACGCTCGGGCAGACCCTCGCGGCGGCCGGAAAGACGCAACTCCGCCTCGCCGAATCGGAGAAGTACGCCCACGTCACGTACTTCCTGAATGGCGGCCGCGAGGTCGAGTTCGACGGTGAGATCCGCCGTATCGTCGAGAGCCCAGACGTACCCACGTACGACCTCCAGCCGGAGATGAGCGCCGCCGAAGTGACGGACACGGCGATCGATCTCATCGAGTCCGAAGACCCGGACGCGATGGTGCTCAACTACGCGAACCCCGATATGGTCGGTCACACGGGTGACTTCGAGGCGGCCGTCGCGGCCGTCGAGGCCGTCGACGAACAGCTCGGCCGGCTCGTCGCCGCAATCGAGGAAGCGGGTGGCCACGCGCTCATCACCGCCGACCACGGCAACGCCGACGATATGGGGACGCCCGAGGAGCCCCACACCGCGCACACGACGAACCCGGTGCCGTTCATCTACCTGTCACCCGACGGTGACGACGACGGCCGGCAGGTCCGGAGCGGCGGGTCGCTCTGCGACATCGCACCCACGATGCTCGAACTGATGGATATCGCGAAACCGGCGGTGATGTCCGGCGAGTCGCTGCTGGAGTGAACCGCCGGTAGAAAAGCGGGCCGGCCACCGCCGCGGAAAGACTACGGTGTCAGATATTCAACTATCTGTATGGCGAAACAGGTATCGGTCTTCCTCGCTGGCCTCGTCGTGGGCCTACTGGTCGCGGGCAGTGCCGTGTACGTCACGCCGCTTCCGCAGTCGTCCGTCGCAGTGCCGTCGATGACGACCACGACGGCGACTGGCTGTGCCGACGCCGACGCGCCGCGGGTATGGGTCGGACAGACGCCGACGTCCGAGTACCGAAGCGTCGTGTTCCAGAACTACACTTTCACGCACGACGATCCCGATCTGGAAATTCGTGCGAATCTGAGCGAGACCGCAGACGGCCGCTGGGTGCTCGCGTTTACGACGCGCCCGGAGACACCGAGCAAGCCCGCCGATCCCGACTGCGTCCCACAGACGACAGTGAGTTCGTCCGTCGCGCTCCCGCCGGACTACGAGACGCTCGATATCCGGCTTGACGGAGAGACGATCACGACCGTGCAGAACTCGGATAAACCGCGGTTCCACTATCTGAACGAGACGGCGTCGTGACCGCGTGAGAAACGCTGTCGCTCGTGGATATAGATCGAAATGCGAGGGGAGGGATTTGAACCACGGTCGCAGCGAAACTGCTCCCTGATTCAAACCTCTCCGTGGCGATCGAACCGTTCGCTGACGCTCACGGATTCGAGTGCGAGGGGAGGGATTTGAACCCACGGACTCCTACGAGAGCGGATCTTGAGTCCGCCGCCTTTTCCAGACTCGGCCACCCTCGCGCAGTCTTCGGTATTGGTTCCCGGAGGTTTAACCCTCCGATTTTTCGCCGACTCACATCGCGGCGAACGGCGCGTATCCCGGCCGGCGTTACGCGAACCGTTCGCGGACTCGCGCAGGGACTTCGAGTGCGACCGCAGCGGCGATGGCGGGCGCCAGAACCGCGAGGACGACGAGTGCGACACCGCCACCGACGACTGCCAGCGCGAGCAGCGCGAGCAGGAGGATCGGCGCGGCGACGACGACGAGTCCGCGAGCGACCACGTCGGTAATGCCCGCCGCGTAGTCCGCGAGCGCGCCCGGAATCTCCCGGACGCCGGGTTCCTTCGACATATCCGACCCGACGCGGGCCGGGATCAAAGAACTGTCCCCATCGCGTCGCGCGGGGCGCAAGCGGGGCGCGTCGTGCGGGGCTCCGAGCGAACCCCGTCCCTACCAGTCGATGACCTCGCGGTCACGCCAGAACAGGCCGGCCGGCGACTCCGGCTGGAAGCGACAGAGCCACGTCGGGGTCGCTGCTCCCTCCTCGATCGAGCGGTCGGCGTCCTCGCCGCCCATCTCGGTCTGCACCCAGCCCGGACAGACCGAGTTCGCGAGCAGTCCCTGTTCGGCGTACTCGCCGTGGAGGTAGGCGGTGAGGCCGTTGAGTCCCGTCTTCGAGACGCGGTAGGCCGGCGAGCCGCCGGACTGTCCCTCGCCGAGCGCGCCCATCCCCGAGGAGACGTTGACGACGCGACCGCCGTCGGTCTGCAACAGCAGCGGCACCATATGCTTGCAGACGAGCATCGGGCCGCGGAGGTTCGTCGCCAGCGTGCGGTCGATCGTCTTCACCGACTCGGAGACGATGTCGGAATCGAACTCCGCGACGCCGGCGTTGTTGACGACGATGTCCAGCCGGCCCGCCGACTGGAAGATCTCGTCGGCCGCATCGGAGATTTCGCCCTCTTGGGTGACGTCGACGAGGAGGTGCTCCCACTCGTCGGGGACGTCGTGGGTGATAGAGCGCGTCGCGGCGAAGACCGTCGCGCCGAGATCGTGGAGGTTCGCGGCGATCTGACGCCCGAGGCCGCGGTTGGCCCCGGTGACGAGCGCGACCTGTCCGTCGAGCGAGTCGTACAGTTCCGGCTCCGGTGGGTCCTCGGTCATCGTCGGAGGAACGCGACGGGCGTAAAAGGGGGTTCCGTCTCGGTCGTCCCGGAGGCAGACTACTCCTCGAAGTCGCGACGCATCGCGATCTCGAACCACGGACAGAGGCGCAGTTGGCGGTACCACTGCGGATGCTCGTGGAGGTGTTCGTAGTCCGCCCACAGCAGCCCCGCGATCTCGTCCTCGTCGGGGTCCAGGCTGGTGTCGTCGAGCGTCACCTTCAGGACCGAACAGACCTCCCACTCCAGGCCGGCGTTCTCGTAGTAGCGCTTGTACTCGAATTTGTCCGTCACGCGGAGGTCGCTGTACTGGTCCGGCGTGATGCCGAGTTCCTCTTCGAGTCGCTGCGCGGTCGCGTCGACCTGGGACTGTCCCTCGACCGGGTGCGAGGCCACGGTGCCGTCCCAGTGCGTGTCCCAGAGCCGCTTTCCGGGCGCGCGCTGGCCGAGCAGGATGCGGCCGTCGCCGTCGAAGACGAGGCAGGTGAACGCCCGGTGACGGACGCCGTCGCCGGTGTGGGCGTCGAGTCGGTTGACGAGGCCCGTCCGGTTGTCGTCGCTGTCGACTGCGATTACGTCCTGCATAGCGTTCTCGTGGAGGTCGGCCCCGCCACTCTCGCCGCTCTCGGCGGTCGCGGCGGCGTCGTCGCGCTGATCTGCACTCATACTCGTCTCGTCGGCGAGGGGGAACAAGGAGTCTTCGATGCGAACCGGCGTCGGACACCACGCGCACAGGACGCTCCGGGGGCCTCAGCCCCCCTCACCGTCGAATCGCGGCACGTCCGCGTCTGCGGGGAGTCGCTCGCGCCACCCCGTCGCGTCGTCGAGCGCGGCGAACGCCTCGCGTTCGGGCCGTCCCCCGCAGCGCTCGACGGTCTCGGCGAAGTAGCGGAGCCGCGCGAGCAGTTCGTCGGTGTCGTAGGCGGGGACGTCGAGTCGGGACGTTGCGACCGTCGCCTCGATCACGGCCCCGAAGCCGCGATTGATCGTTGGGACCGTCGTCTCGACGACCGCTGACTCGCCGGGCGTGAGTTCCCACCGCTCCCAGCGCGTCCCGCTTGACTCGCCGGCCTCGACCTGCTCGACGGCGATGTCGACCCAGGCGTGCGCGTCCGGGAGCACGGGAGCGTCCTCCTCGCGGATCGTCACTGCTGCGTCGACGAACGTCCGCGGGTCAGAGACGAACTGCACCACGCCGCCGCCCTGCCGGTGGAAGTTCCGGCGCGTCCGGGTGTTGCCCCACGTCGTCGCCGTCACCGGGGCCGGGTCCTCGTCGCCGCCGCTCTCGTCGGGCGCGTGCAGTCCGAGCGCGGCGACGTTCCAGCGGTCGTTCGGCCCGAGCGTCGTCACCACCGATTCAGTGACGCCG
>ENA-ORCO01000520-ORCO01000520.1-marine-metagenome-genome-assembly--contig:-NODE-520-length-17389-cov-4.419940_pt1 | contig 17389 bp, 15 predicted proteins | sample MGYA00248633_ERZ508508 | MGnify/ENA primary metagenome ERZ508508 (study PRJEB26179, sample SAMN06268845) | marine metagenome | isolation source: A23 P1 aerobic enrichment on pine of planktonic cells taken...
CAGGCGGACTGGAAAAACTCGGCCACAGAGCCAGTCCTCCGTCTCCTTGCTGAGTCTGACCTTGCTCTCTCGGCCAAGAGTATCGTGTTCAATCTTGGTCACAAACTCGAACGCCCTCCGTCACGAGCAACAGTCCATCGGGCCCTGTCTGGTGCACTTAATGCCGGGCTTGTCACACAGCCAGAGGGTACACTCTATGCGATTACGGATACCGGTCGAGACTACGTTGCTGGAAATCTGAGTGTGAGCGAGATCGAGGCGACTGAAGACGAAGAACCTCCAACTTAGCGTCGCTATTTTGTTTGGTAATCTTGGGTGACTGTCTACGTCCGACAAGATCCTATAGGATTCTCTATAGACAGTTATCGCATCTCGTCTGACGTAGTTTTAAGCCTACAGGGATGCCTATAGGAACTGCTATAGGATGTCCAATACACTCCGCGCCGCTGCGTTTCTTGACAAAGGAGGAACCGGGAAGACGACCACCGTCGCCCACCTCGGCGTCGCACTGCACGAACTCGGTCACGACGTTCTGCTTATCGATCTCGCCGGAAAACAGGGCGACCTCGCTAAGCACTTCGGGGTGTGGGCCGATTACAAGACTCTCGTCGAAGACGACGATGCGTGGCCCAACATCTCCACGGTCTTCGACGACGCATGGGGAACCATCGCCGAGAAACTCGGTGACGACGCAGTCAGCGATCTCGTCGTGGACACAGATGAAGGACCAGACCTGATCCCGGCCCACCCGGGCTTGGACACGCTTGACGCTGAGTTGGGGAACATCGACGATGCACGTGACCGCTACAGCCGCCTAGAACAGTTCCTCGATGAGTACGTGGATCCGCTTGGCTACGACATCATCCTCATTGACCTCCCCGGGATGACGAACAATGTCTCGTACAACGGGCTATGGGCGGCCAAACACGTCATCACACCTGTCGAAATGGGGCCATTCGAAGCCGAACAGGCTGACGCGCTCCGCCAGGACCTGCAGAAAATTGCCGAGAACTTCGAAGTAGGTATCGAGCTGGCACTGGTCCTCCCGAACAAGGTCGATACCAGGACGAACCTCGCTGAAGAGTACCTCGACGCTTTCACAACAGAGTACCCGGAGGCAATTGCTCCCGAGTACATCCCCTACTCACAGGACATCCGGAACGCCGCTGACGGCGGCGTGACCGCATTCCAGATCGAAGAGCCATCAGCAACGGCCACGCGGGCCCGGGAGGCGTACCTCGATGCCGCCGAGCGACTCATTACCCGCCTCGGAGGTGGGGATGATGTCTGATGACGACGAACTCGCTGCGCTGCGCGAACAGACATCACAGGGGGATCGTATTGACGAAGCGAGCGCTGCGGAGGATCGTCAGAATCTGGTCGAGGACATCGTCGCCGAGTTGGAAGCGATTGAACAGGGCGACCAGCAGAAGACAGTGAGCGTGTGGGACGGACATCTCGCGGCGTTCATCCGCGCGCTCGAAGAGAATCCCGACCGACTGGAGGACGTCGGTCATAGTCTCCAGCAGCGGTTGGGAGTAGACGAATCGGAGGCTGACCGGAGTCAGATCCTCAGGCTTGCGCTCCGCCTCGGCTTCCAGGAGGCAGCGCCAGACGAGTTCGAAGCTGTCCGGGAAGCCGCCCGAGAGCAAGCTACCAAAGGGCTATAGGAAATCCTACAGAGTGACCTATAGGAAAACCTGTAGCGAATGTTGTAGGAAAATCTATAGTTATCTTCACCTGTGGTTACTGGTAGTCCTTCTATTCAACAACGGGCGACTGGATGGTGTTCGAAATGGACTCCTGAATGCGCTCCTTGCGGTGACGAGAGCTCGATATAGCAATTAATGGTTTACGCCCTCTGAAGGCGGTTCATCTGACAGAGACGTGCGCGACATCTTGTATTAACCAACAGACCCCTGGCTGTGTCGGCTCTTGTTGGTTAAATCTAGGAAAAGAACCTGACGATGAGAATGGTGTGGCCCTGTATGGAAGCGTCACGAGGTATCACCCCTTAATCTTGTTTTAGCACAACCCGATAGGTATGGTATGACCGACGACGATACCGGGGTTGACGCGTGGATCGAAGCCACAACGCCTCCCGAAAGACTTCGAGCAATCTCTCAGACGTTGACGGAGCCCCGGTCAGCGGCGTGGATTGCAGACAAATCGTATGTCTCTGAAGACACGGTGCGAAGTCATCTCGAACAACTCGTAGACACGGGTTTGTTGGTGGAACGGGACGGTGACTCGGTTTCGAAGTATAGTCCCAACTACTCGCAAATACGGGCACAGTCGATCGAGAACCTGCTCGATGAGCACAACCGTACTGAGTTAGTCCGTCTTAGGGACGATCTCCGGAACCAGACCAAGCAAATCGAGGGTGAAGAACGGGAACTCTTGGAGTATCGAATTGGTCTGGTTGAAGATGCTATCGAACAAACCAGTTAGTTCAGGCCACTCTCCGGGCATCTTGTCACCGGCCCGGTGGTGCATGGTGATAGCGGGTCTGAATCAGTACTGCTCACTAGTATACGAACGACCAGGGGAACGGCATAGCTAAAGGTACAAACTGTTTTGAGGCACGTGTACGTGGTTTTAAACACTGTTTTCGGGATTCAGAGAGCCTTTAACTGATGTAGACACAAAACAATAAGTGAGTCAAAAGTCATGAGTACTTTCGAAATGGTTGTGTGAGTATGGCACGCGAAATACGGTTCGAGCTCGATGACGAGCAGTTCGAGGAAATGAAAGAAATCAAAGAAGAGCAAGGCCGGACTTGGGCGGGCTTGTTCGTAGCAGGTGTCAGAGAGTTAGAAGGCTCTGGCTCCAACACTGAGCGGCTTGATGGTGTAAAACACGATTGGGATGAAGATCAACGCGTCTTCCCCGAGCCTGGTAATGACCGGGTAGGATCGTTCAAAGCGGGTTGGACCAAGGCCGAGCAGGGAGAAGAGTTCGGTTCAAGAGCACTCGAAGGACTGTCGTGGCACAACCTTGGATGGCGGTTGGGTATGATATTCGACGATACCCCGGGCGAGCTGAAACAGGAACTCTACCAGTGGTGCGTTGAACAGCAGAAGCAGACACAAGAGTAGCACCACCACGCAGATCGTCGTATGAGGCTGATTCCGGCCGGTAAAACCAGTAGAAGTGTCTCAGACACCGGCTACTCGGCTGTAGATTCCGTATGGTATGCGGCCCCGGATTTGAATGAAGTCAGTTCTTCAATCCGGTCCTCAAGCTCTTCGATCTCTTCTTGGAGCTCTTGGACTTCTCCATCACCCTCGTCGCTGGCAGCAAGTCGATCCTTCAGCCCTTGGAGGCGCGTTTCCTTGGTGTCCTCGTCTACCTCGGCCTTCCTGACGTACTCCGTCGTGTCGATCTCGTAGACATCCTCGGCGGAAAGGTCAGTCACGTCAAGGGCGTCATCCACTTTGGATCGATCCACGCTCGTAACTTGCTCGCGGTCGATGCCAGCGGCCTCTAACGCGTTCAGGACGATTTCCTCGTCTTTGAGCGAGCGGTTCCGGCGTGTGGTTCGCTGGACGGACCCGTACTGGCCGCTGACGGGTTGGTCGTGATGGAGACGATCCAAGAGGACGTCGGCGATCTCTTGGCGCAGGTCATTGGCGCTCCGTTGGACATCTGAAAGGAGGGTATAGAGGTTCACCAGCACATCCGTTTCTTGATCGGTCAGGTCGGCTACGTCGTGGCGTTCGAGCGCGTCGGTCAACAGCAGTGTATCACTGTAGACTTGGAGGTCAGGCTCATGACGCTCAGCGTCATCTGTTCCTGACCGTTCGGCGTCAATGACCTGCGACGTGGTCGGGCCATCAGTTTCCCGGATCACACCGTGCTCCTCATCGATTTCGAAGCGAGGGTGGAGCGACCAGACGGCGGGATACGGGTCGGCATCGGGTGGAAGTCGATCGAGGTCGAACGCGTTGTCAGGGGCATCCTGGATGCGGCGGTAGAGGGTTTCGAACTGGTCGCGCTTGAGCGGGCGCTTCTCGTCTCGGTCACGCTCGGTGAACTCGATAATGACGCGGTGTTCCTGCGTGTCCGTGATTCGGAACTCCTTGTGGGAGAGCGGCGTCACAAGCGTTGCATCGGCAGGAAGGTCGTCGGCTTCGTCGAGGAGCGTGTGCCAGCTGACACTGAACGGCATACAGGTACTCGTTGTTCCTTTTTCAAATGTCTACCTCAGGCCAATACCGTATCTGAGGTGAGCGGAGAGTCTACCGGTATCGTTCAGGCGGATAGAACACAACATGGACAGTGCTTCCGAGATTGTACCAGGATTTCGGGAGGATAGATACTTCCAACCCCCATTCCCGGGCGAATTCGAAGAGGTCAAACCACAGGTTGTGCGGTGGTTCTTCGGCATCCAACCGCTCGATATTCCCGGGGTAGACGTGCATCGAGTACAGTACTGGTTCGCCATCGTCAAGCCAGAGTGTAGCATGGTCGCTAGCTGGTGGCTTGTGAGGCGGTCCCTGCGGATCGTCATCAGCTTCCAGCGGTGAGTGCGGACACTCGTCTTCACCGGTGATGAGCCGCCGGATACAGGCCCTTTCGGCGGGCTCATCAAGATCGAATGCATTAACAAACGCGTCACGCTGGAATTCCCCCATGATTGCCCCGAGTGCTCGCCAGATGTCGTCCCACGCCGGGTCGTCTGGCTCGTGGTCGAGGTAGTCGTTAACAGCCTGTTCAAGCTGCTCATATTCTGCCCACCTGCGAGTCGGTCTATTCGGCCCGGGCATCGGTTGGTCGTTATTGCTGTTCATAGTGTGTCGTCAATCGTCAATGAAAAATTTCGGTACGTGTTCGAGATACAACGCCTCTTTCTGTTCGGTCCACTGATTGTATGTTGCCTTTGTTCTTCTTCCTTTATCCCCGCGGAGATAGTCTGTCAAGCTATTCTTTTCTCCGAGTCTATCCTCAAACCAAGTAGTGGACCAGTGCCGCCAATAGTGGGGATTAAGATTGTCATCGTCTCTTTCACCGTACCAGTGTCCCAATTCTTTCGCTCGCTCGATGAATTTCACACACACTGAGTTTCCACTTCGTCTGTTTCCCCAAGCATCTCTGAATAGTGGCTCGTCCGGATTCAGGGGACCAGGCCGCACTGTGAGATACCAAATGAGCGACTCTTTCAATTCGTCGTCTATCGGGATCTTTCTTGTCGTTGTTGTCTTGTTACCGGTGTTCCGTCCCGGATTGGATCTTTCTTTGTCGGCGTGGAACACGATATGATCGGGCCAATGACGAATCTCTGGATCAACCGTCCAGTCACAGCCCGGATGGTCAATGTTCAAATCCCCAATATCCAGGTTAACGACACCTCCTGTGCGTCGCAGTGTCTTCGCTAAAATAACATTTATACACAGCCACATGGGGTGGTCCCAACTCCTAATGACCTCCCTTGCCTCTTTGATGTCAATTATATATGGCGTCCTTGGAGTCGGATTATCGAGAAGATCGTGGTTATCAAGGACGTATCCGACCGGGTCACCATCTACAGATTGTGTGTGGGTTGCACACCATTCATATGCTCTACTGAGACTTCCTGCAGTTCCTTGTTGCGTCTCTGCTCCGTAGTCCTCAGTAAGATATTCATCCAAAAACTCATAGGCAATTTCTTGATCCACATTTCTTGGTTTGAATATCTCTTCGACAGGGACGTCGTCGATATCTAATTTAGTCCATGAACTCTTGTTCTTGTATCCACCTTTCACCGCCAAGAATCGTTCAAACCTTCTAATCCGATCTCGAATAGTTTCTTGAGTGTTCTCTGATGAACTCTTGTGAACGGTGTTAAACCAGTACCACAGCACGCTGCCATCTGGATCTGCCAAGTCGGCACTAATTGACATTCAGCTATTATCTCCCATATCGATGTAGTACCCTTCTTCGAGTGGGTCACGCTCGACTGGACTGGCACTGTCACGCGCGAGTTGGTCTAATTGATTAGCGAGAACGCTTTGGAATTCGTGTGTTGGCTGTTCGAGAATTTCCTTTATATTCTGCGGGTTCTCGGTGAGTCGGTGGAGTAGAACAGCATCAGTCAGGGAGCGTGCAGCTTCTTCAACGTCCTCACTTTGTTTGCTTCCCTCATTTTGATCTTGGTTGTTTGTCCGTGGGTCAAGTGTTGCAACATGAGACTCACCAGCCAACACCATTTTTCGAACATACTCCGATTGGCTGGAGTATGCACCATCATCTTCTTCATTTTCTCCATTGGCATTCTGCTCTATACGTTCCTTCATTTCGGGTGAGAATTTCACTGTGAGTGTGTTCTCTGTCATTGTGTATCACTCAATTAGATTCAATCTTCTTTTGTTGTCCAATTTGACTTGCATTGGTGTATGGCCTTGTTCAGTAAAAAGGCTGGCAAAGTCAGTAATAGATAGAGTTCGTATTCCATTCAGTTAATAAATCGGTGCGAAACACCATTATCTGACTGGAACGTATACCATAACAAATCAAACATGCGGTACGGCATGGGGGCATCTGTTCCAAATATATAATATACTTCCCCGTGTTCCAGAGGATTCATTGTTACACTCACCCCAAACCTAATAGAGTCTAACCAAGTCTAATTCAACCCCACTGCATTATCTTTTTACCATCCGGTTACATATGCACTGATAATGGCAGCCAAATCTGAAAGCGCAGGTGTAGTAAAAATCTCAGAGGATGGTGTTGTCGTCATCCCTGTTGAAGTCCGGGAGGTATTGGACATCAAAAACAAAGAAGCATTCATTCGAATCGGCGACATTTCGGTCGCTGAAGTAATCGATGACGAAGACGACGGAGGTGAGTCGTAGAGCTGACGCTGTGTGCGGCGGGGAACCAGGGGCGTGCCTGCGCCCCTAGAACTGGACTTGCCTGTTGGGCCGGGCTTGTCCGTATACGGTTCTTCGTTTTCGAGCGCTTTAGGATTTTCGTCCGAAGCGACTCGCTGCATCCTGCGCAACCAGTCAACCCCGTACAATACCCACTGCAGGCACTCTGTGAGCATGCATCCCGCCTCGATGAACGGCCCATAGCAATTTCTGACAGTCGGGAGCGCTCCATGTGCTCGGCTTCAGGAGGTGTTCCAGCGTGAAACATCTCACCGCTGAGCAACTGCAGCACGTCCTCGATGCAATCGGTGGCAGTGCGGTTCGTGGCGACATCGAGACGGAGCTGTCTACTCGGGATCTAGTGAACGATCCTGTCGCTGCCGTTCAGCACGCAATCGACCGCGGGATCCTTGTTGAAGATGGTGCCTGCACATGGGGTCCAGTGTACACTGTTGCAGCCGACAGTGAACACAGTGAATCCAGGATATCAGCCGACAAGAACCCCGAGGAAGCCGGATCTGGCACCACAAACCCCACCCCTGACGACGATACAAACCGTTCCAACTCGACCAGGGGCACGGATTCACCGAATTACCGTGAGCTGTATCTCACTGCTCACGAGAAAACCGACAATGATCGACCGTGGATCCCACACGAGACGATCCGGCAAGTCTTCACTGACTACGGCTTCGGCGACATCGTCGAGGTTCTGAAACATACCAACGAGTGGATCGTGTGGACACCGGAGAGTCGTGCGACACCGCTGTATGCTTACTCTCCCGATATTGCAGGCGACACCGGTCGTGAACGCGAGCGAATCGCCGAGCTGCTCGCTGACGCCGGGGCAGGGACAGAGCGGTTCATCAATGTTCTCGATGGTCAGAAAGCGAGTTTCGATACCGGAAACTTCCGCGAACCCGACGACTCAGAAATTCATGGGAACTACGGTGTCAAAGGAGGTCGCGGCGGCGATGCAGACGGACACTGGCTCATCGACATCGACGTGGACGACTACGACGCGGCCAAGCAGAGTAACGAACGCGTTGAGGAACTCCGAGACGACGGCACACTTGCCGTCGCCAGTGCCCACACCACTACCGAGCGACCGGGACACCTCTATGTTCTCGTTCAGGGTGACCCTCGCCAAGTCGTCCGTGAAGTCCTCGGCCGTGAGGTCGATAATCCGGTCGCCTCCTTCGGCGAAATCCGTCTCGACGAGCAGTACGTTCTCGGTCCCGGGTCGGAAATTGTGTGTGCGTGCGACCGATGCACAGCTGAAGACGCCCCCGATCACCTCGGATGCTATGAAATCGCAAATGAGCGTCCGCCCATCGTGTGGTCTGAAGAAGACTTCCGCGAGTTCCTGAAAGCTGATCCGGCAATCACCCAAGCCGAGACATCACACGACACCGGCACCGGAGACATCGAAGAAGGGAGAGGGAACGCTTCGTCAGTCAACATGAACGACGATGCGGGCGACCGCTTGTCGTTTGCAAAAACCGTCGATGACTACGTTGCTTCAGCACTTCAAGACGCGAGGAATCCAGATGACAGATCCCAAGCCGACGCTGCCCTCGCGCGTGCTGTCGCACCGTGGGTCGGATATCATGAAAACGATATCAGGAACATCCTCGATCAGCACGGCACCGGAAAATGGGCTGAGCGCACCGACCAGAGTTACCGAGGCTCCATATTAAATTACGCTACAAGTCGGGGTGTTGATTCGTACGATACTGTTCCCTATTGGGCCGTTGTCGAGTATGCCGTAGCTGAGGGTATCGTCGATACTGCTGACCTGGTGTACCGTGACAGTGAGACCGGTGACGTCGTCGAGGATCACCACGACCACGACCGTGATGTGTACCGTGCTCTTCCCGGCCGGGAAGCCTATGAGACGACTCTGAAGCGAATCGAAGATGCAGGTGTTGAACACGGGCGGGAGATCGGTGACACTCCGGGGCACATTGATTTCTCACCTGATCCGCTGGAACTCGATGTTGTTTACGAGCCGCGTGATGCCTGGCGTGCAGCCGGACAGATCACCCCGGACGACGTCGCTCCCGAACTCGGCCTCCCGACCACAGACGACAAGGAAGCCTGGCTTTGCCCGGTTACTGACGACCGGATCCGTGACGTGGTTCGCGCCGTAGCGATTGCCGACGGTGATGCCGACAATCGCCGCGAGGCAAGCGATCTCGATGGCCGTGCGTACTTCGATCACTACAATACTGCACGCACACGGTACGGTGCGCCGCTTCCCGTCTATATTGATGCCGAGCGGGTCGTAGACGACTTGAAGGCCACCCGCGCCGCCGTTGAGAACCTCAAGTGCTGGCATATCCTCGACAATCTGGAAAGCGAGATCACTGTCGACAATCCAACGTGGGAGCCCGCAATCGCAAAACTCGATCCAACGTGGGAGGACTCTGAGAGCGGTGAACGAATCATTGCTCTTGACTCCGGATCCTTCTGGTGTGCCAAACACGACCAGGTGATAGACCCGTTCCGCGTCGTTGCACTGGAGCAAGGACTCATCGACGAGGAAGACGCGTACCCGTCTGGAGACACCTATCTCGATACGTACGAAATCGCCAGAACAGCATACGACGCCCCGTTACCTCGCGTCACCTGGATTGACAGCGACCGATCACCTGACGCTGATCACGAAGTCGTGCTCCCGCCGGCAGAGGATCTCCTCGGTGAATTCACCACAGACCGCGAAAGCCTCGACGCCGCCCGTGATGATAACGAAGAACTGTATCGTGAACTTGCCCGCGACCGTAGCAGCGCTGACTTACTGACAACGCTTCCAGCGCTCGGGAAGAGTACCAGTGCTGTCAAAGCCGCCGCCACCACTCCGACACTACTGCTCTCGCCCCGCCGCGAGCTACAACAGGAATACGTCAACAAAGCCAACGAGCACGGTGTGACCTCGTATGTTCTCCCTGTGTTTGCTGAACCGTGGGAGGGCATTTCCGAGGAGGCAGCCCTCGAAGCCCTCGGGATCGTTCGGGAAGATGGTCTCGATGTGCTCCGGGAGCGAAACGAGCTGATCGACCGGCTTGAAATGGAGACGGATCCTGGTGACCCCGGTGCAGACACTGTCATCCTCGACCGTGCAACGTGTGACACTGCTGCTGGCGAACACGGTGACGCATGGGCGCTCGTTGTCTCTGTCGCTCACCGACTTGGTCTCGCTCCGCAAACGATTCACGAAAACGGTGAGCATCTCTTTGGTGAGGATCTACCGTGTTGCAATCACGACGAAGACGAGGAAGAGCACGACCACCAGGAGAACCCCGACTGTCCCTATCAAGCCGCATGGAACCGTGTCGCCGACCCCGACCGCCCGGTTGACCTGTTAATCGGATCACGCGTCCACGGCCATGTCGAAAGTGCCCGTACCTGGTACAGTCGCTCGGAAAATGATGCCGTCACGACCGACCCTCGGAACGTCGTCATCGACGAGTTCCCCGGCGACGATTTCGGCAACGAATGGGGCGACAACGCATCACAGGTGGCTACCTGGCTCGCTGAGACACTCGTCGCCGACATCGAGGACGAAACTGACGCACAGCGTCGGGCTGACGAACTTGCATCCTCGTGGGTGTGGGACTGGCTGTCCGGTGATGCCAGCGAAGGCGACTGTCCATTAACTCCCCTTCACGCACGTGTGTCCGTCGCCGAAACGCTGGTTCCACTGTATGAACAACTCGATAGTCTCCGCAGCAAGAACCAGACCCCTGCGATTGAGGCACTCCTCGACGCTGTCCGTTGTGGTGAGCTTGGCAGTGCCGAAGATCTTGTCACGCTCGTCGAAGCGGTCTCGGATGACATAGGGACTCTTGACCTCGGGGAAGAGGTCACTAAATCCGTCAACGAGCGGCTTTCCTCGCTACTCGATACACTCAGTGGAATAACTGGATCAGTCACACGCCTGCCGAATAGTGCTGATCCGGCTGTCGGCGAGAAACTTCTCCAGTTTGTCGAAGACGCATTCGAACCACTTCGACACGGTGTGAACCCTGACGATATCGACGCGTACCATGCTGCTGCTACCACCGCCTGTACTGTACTGGAGGGCGGTCGTGACGCCGTCCGCGAACTTGTTGTTCGAGCACGGCATCCCTATGCTCATCCCGATGCGAGCCTTCTGCTGGCCGGGATGGTTGCTGACGAGAAAGACACGACTGTTGTTGAGCTCACTCACTACGGGTTTGACCCTGACCGGGAGCGAACTCGTGTCACCCGTGTTGAGTTCGACGGTGCAACCATCCTGTGGGATCGGAACGGGGCCGGCGCATACGTGCTCGATCCACCTACATTCAGATCCCATGGTCGCAGTTGCTCGGTCGTCGGTCTTGACGCGACGGGGCGTGAGCGGTTATGGAACCTGGCAATTGGGGAGGACATGGGTGTCCGAGATATTCACGACACTCCAGAGGCCCGCAAACAATTCCTGCGTAACGTACTGAACGTTCAGCTTGTCTGCACCGACCAAACCCACGTGAACACCTACAGTGGGTCTCCCGCAGGCAAGAACTTCGACGACGACGAAGAACTCGTTCGCGCCATTGCCGATGAGTACGGCGGGGGGCAACTCCGTCAGGACACGCTCTCGGCCGCGACCAAGCCTGGACTCATCACCACTCGCAAAGTATTGGATGCAGAAGGAGACCGGTTCAACGAACACGTCGGGGAGACGGCCAACTATTGGGACGTCACCGGATCGAACGCTCTCAGTCAGCATAATATCGGCATCGTCCTCGGTGCACCGCACACAGGACACGCTGTCGTCGAACGGTGGGCAGCCCTCTCAGGTGAAGAGATCGACACGGAAGGACACGGACTCAACTTAGATTACAATAGCGAGCTCGCTAACACGTTCCTCAAGTACATTCGTGAAGACCAGGTGATGCAGGCGGTACTCCGCTTCGGCCGTGACGAAGAGGGTGCCCTCGTGTTTGCTCACACCGCAGCGCTCCGTGACGATCTTCCGGTCGAGGGCGACGGTGTCGTGGCTACTGCCTACTCTCGTGCCGGGAAAGCTGTCCGAAACGCGCTTCTTCCATATCTCAAATCCGGTGCTGAATTCACCGTCTCTGACATCGCATCAGAAGTGTCTCATTCACGCCGGTCAGTGCAGCGGAAACTCGCCGAATTCGATCGACTCGGATACATCGACCGCATAGTTGGCGGCGGCGGACGTACGAACGTTTTTGAAGCGATTGACGATCCTGGTGTCGGGCACGTTGAACTACCCGAAGACTTGGGCGGGGACGAACAACCGAGTGACCACGACAAAACGTGTATTAGTTACAAATATACGGGGACTGTCGGGGTTCGAAAAGATGAACGGGGGGTGATTAGTGATATTGACGCTTCAGCCCCAACCTTGCCAGGTATGGAGGCTGCCCCGGTTGCAGATACTGACCCTCCACCCGGCTAAAGACCGGGTCAGGCCTGTGTAACAAGCTCAGGTCAGCAGAAACATCTGCAGCGCGGATTAATCGAGCAAAAAAGGTGTCGCGTTCTAAGTATATAAAACGGCGTGAGCCGATAGTGACGGCCGGTAATGTCTGTTCACTCTAATCCAGTAGACAGGCCGTCAGAAGATGTAACGAACACTTGTGACAACATCTACACACTACGAACAGTGATTGAAAATCCTCTTCCTCGCATACTACCAATTCAATCCGCCGACAACCGGTATCGACCGCCTGGTGAACAAATTCAACTACATCATCGCATCAGTCACGTTTTTCAAGCTCATCGTCTCTTCAGGCTTCTACAAGTACAAAGAGAAATACGCAGCAGAGTCATCTCTCTAACCGTGCTGAGAGATAGTGGTCTGACTCAGTTTGGTTTCAATCGTGTCTCTGTACTCCTCCTCCACCTCGTAACCCACAGCTTCCCGGCCAGTATCCACTGCCGCCCTCAAAGCAGTCCCGCTTCCACAGAACGGGTCCAACACAGTATCTCCTTTAAATGAAAACATCCGGATACACCGGTACGGTAGTTCATACGGGAACTTCGCCGGGTGATCATCGTTGGCATCGACACCGTCGAACTGCCAGGTAGGATCTGTCCACTCTCTCCATTCCTCCTTCGTCACCTTCGACTCGTCCTTGACCTCTTTGCCCGGTAGCTCCCTCGTCGAATAATACTCTTCGCTAACCCATTTCCTGAATACGAGGAGATTCTCGTAGCTCCCGGCGAAGTACAGATTCGTAGGATGCGGGTAGCTGCCAAAGACTGTCCCGCTATTACCGAACCTCTTCTTGCACCACCTCACCGTTTCCATATAGTCAAGACCGAGCTGCTCCAGAAATAGAGTCATCTCCTGTGTCAAAGGGAGACGCTGAAACCGCTCATGATTATCCACTGTGGTATAAGGATCCATCAGGTTGAGGCACAGCTTCCCATCAGGCTTGAGAACCCGAAAGCACTCCTCCAGAACAGACTTCAAACCCTCTTTGTACTCCTCGTATGACTCTCTGTTCTCTAAGTTCTCCTCGCGGCTGCCGTAATTTTTCTCTTGGTAGTAAGGTGGCGAAGTGACGATTGTCTGTACGCTTTCATCCTTTAGCTCACTCATGCTCTCTGACGACGTGAAATGGACATCGTACTCAGGCATTGAATCCATTCATCATATGGATAATGGAACCACTTAACTCTAGCCATTCACCATATACTGAAAGGGTATATTCACTGAAACACTCTAATTTAGCACGATTTCTCGACCTCACAACCTTTCCAGACCAATCCGATCAATCCTATAGAAAACTGTTTGCATCGGGCGGGTCAAATCTGGCATAATGAAAGATGCCGCTCAAGACGCCTTAGCGTCCGATGTCAATATCGCAAATATAGTAGCTTCAGGAAAATTCGATGTTGAACTTGATCTGGCCGAAGTTGCTGAAGATCTACCCAAACTCCAATGGATCGAAGAAGCTGAACACAGCAGGCGAAGTGGAAACCGGCTTCTCGTCCACTTTCCACAAGGAGACACGTTGGGTATTATCGCACCGAGCGGAGTCTACGTATTCACAGGCGTAGATTCATATGAAGGACTCGAATACGCCAAAAACAATCTTCTCTCGGCACTCTCAGAATTAGGGATTATCTCCGGAACAGACCCGGGCTCGGACGAAGTCGCTGACTCTTTCGAGGTACAGAACGTCGTCTGCACAGCAGAACTCAACGCCGAAGAAGGTCTGAACCTGAACGAGTTAGCTATAGGCTTAGGCTTAGAAAAAACCGAGTACGAACCCGAACAGTTTCCAGGCCTGATCTATAGGCCGGATACCAGTAGCTGCACCATCCTTGTATTTGGCTCGGGTAAAGTAGTGATCACAGGGGTAGATGACGAAGAAATCGCTCAAATCGATCTCCACCGATTCCAGGATGAACTGTCGGCTCTGATAGACTAACCTCTTCACGATATACGGCGGTGTTCAACGCTTTAATGTCGTGTAGGAGTGAACGACCACATAATGGGCCGTGACAGAGATGAAGAAACTGGAAGATATACGACCCAATACCACGAGGAAGACTTCTTAGAGGCGTTGGAAGAGGAGGATTTTCTATCCACTGACGATGTGGCCAAAAAGGTAGGGTGTACGCAGAATCTTGCCTACCGGCGACTCAAAGAACTCGAAGAGGATGGAGAAGTCGAAAGCAAAGAGGTCGGGCGGTTCCTGGCCTGGCAGAAAGCCGACTGACTTACTCGCCACGCGGCTTCTGCAGTACGACCATCCACTCACACTCGATCACGCCGCCCTCGTGATTCCTGTCCTGGAACAAGTCCCTATTCGTGATTTCATCCCACATCGAACCCACTAACCGGAACCCATCTTCTTCGTCCAGATTGCCTCCGTGACCCTCAAACTTCCCAAGGTTCTGAGCAATATCAGCTACGAACTTATGACTGTGAATCAGTTCTTCACAGATCGTGTTCTCCCCGATTAGGAAGAAGAAGTACCCTCCAGGCTTCAAATGCTCGTACGTACGGGATAAAGCCTGGAGCATATCTTCGGCGAAGAACTTCCAAGTAATGTATCCTCTCTTCTCCGCGGAATTATAGTCCGTTCCGTGAACCTTCTCAATTGACTCGTCAAGGTACGGAAGCCGTGTCTCCTCAAACTCGTCGTCACTTCCCTTCCATACACTTTGGAGAGTCGCAGGAAGCTCTTCCTCCACACCCTTCATCGAAACAGAAGTAGTACCGATGATGGACTTCTTCAGCTGGTCTGCATCGAACATCTCGTCCTCACTGAGAAGGTCGTGAATCCAGAACAATCTCAGCTTCGTACCCCGGTAGTAGTTCATCGCACTGATGTAAGGCGGAGACGTGACAGCCAAGTCCACCTCACCTAGATACTCATTGACTCGGAAATCCCGAGCGTCGTCCAACCTGATATCAACTTGGGCACGGTGAGCCCGATTCTCCTCAAGCGAAACCTCGTTTTCGTCACCTTCTCCAAACCCTGAAAGGGTAGCTTGCTCCGAAGCCGTAATTCGGTCCGTCCCGTAAATATCATCCCATAACTCCGTCAGCTTCCGTCGAGACTCAGAAAGCTCCTTTTCATGAGCCGCAATCACGTCCGGCGGATGCTCTCCTTCAGAAATCTTCTCACGCATCTTCTTCGACTTATAAGCTTTCGATACTCCAGGGTCAGCATTAGAAACTTCAAATACGGTGTTCGCCACCATCAAGACTAGCCAGCGGTAAATACGGCTTCTCAGATTGTCTTCATCAAGATCTGAGTTCCTGAAAGCTTCCAGCTCCTGACTATTGAGATGTGACTCAACGTCTATCTCCTCAAGCTGGAGATCGTCAACCACCTGTCGGATCCGTGTAAGATCTCTAATCGCCTCTTCTTCAAACCAGTGGGTCTTTCCAGTCCGGTCCAAGAACTCAACGTCATAGCTCTCGTACAGCTTCTCATCAGTTGCTCTCAGTTCCGATACAAACGTCTCCTCAACGTACTCCAGCAGAGAAGGCGGTACAGGGGACGTAGAGACTTCACTGACGAGACGTGATAGAGGGTTAATCTCGATACCGAGGTAGTCACGGCCGTTCACCTTTGCCTCTAACCCGGTAGTACCGCTGCCACTGAACGGATCAAGAATCAACGGACGTTCACTGTCTTCGTTTCTCTCACTAGTGAACTCCCGTATCACGTAACTCGGGATATGTGGGATGAAGATGGCCGGATGCTTGTGGATCGCGTGGGTCAGGTACGTCGTGTTAGGTATCGTCCTGCCGTCTCCAAGACTGTTCGCCAAGCTCCGGAAATCCATCTCGGGGTATAGTTCCGGTTCACCAAGAAAGTCATAGTCCAGCTCACCGCTCGCCGGAACCTGACCAAGCGGATAACCGATCCGCTTCTCCGGCACCTCGTCCATTCCAGGATTCTTATCTAACTGGAAATCAGGATAGACCGTCTTTCCCTCGCGCACCATCTCCACAGAACCATATTGCTTGTAGACACGTCGTTCAGCCAGATCAGAATCCTCGTTACTCATATAGCCGGATGCTTGGCACGGTTCCTATAATAACTCGGCTATTCGGATTCCTGCACCCTCAGAAATCACTCAGGTTCATTGAAAGACTGCCGTTGACGTTGTCCGGGTTCGCCTCTCTTGGTAGAGAAGTGTGAAGTCTCCCTACCACCTTGGCAACCTCCGGATGAACAGCATACTTGTCTCCCTGCTTCTTCATAATCCCGCCGCCGTAGTTGTCGTTACCATCTGACATTATATTCAACTGCGTCGTCGCGCTGTGCTTATCCAGCAAGTCACTGATATCCGACTTCGACGGGGCTTGCCTCCAGTTAATCGACTGATCTGTGGACGACGGGACGAGATCGGCAGCAGGACCGTACCTGGATAACGCCCGGACGCTCCGGTAAATCGCCATACGGTCTTCACGTCCACTGCTCGTCTCTACATCGTATACATAGTCCTCGAAAGTCTGTCTCGCTCTAGGAAGCACCTCGTCCGCTTCCTGATCAGATTCGGGGAACTGTTGAAGGAAAATCGGCCTTGAGTTAAGATGATAGAACACAACCATGATCGCAACATCCCTTAGATACTGGAGGGCTTCGTCACCTCCGTAGATATCGAAGACATAGCCAGTTCCATGACTTTCCTCGAACGCTTCAGCGAAGTTGACTGTAATCTCGTCTAATTTGTTCTCAATTTCCTCCCGGCTTCCTGTAGCAACGGTGTGCTCGAAGTCGGAAAGCTGCGACTCAAGCTCAGGTGTCTCAAGAATCATGTCCGCCATCATCATCGCGTTGTTCGTCCCGCTATCTAGCAACTCGTACACCTTGTTCTCCCTTTCAGCGATAGTGAAAGCCAGCCACAGGTCGTCGGCACCGATATCATCTATAATCTCGTCAAGAGTATAGACCCGAGCGAAGTCATCGAGAGAACCTGACTGACCAGCGCCCTCCGAGACACCTGTGTAAAGAGTGCTCAGATAGACGTCCCCATACATCCAGGAGAAGTGGAAGTCAATCTCATTT
>ENA-ORCO01000521-ORCO01000521.1-marine-metagenome-genome-assembly--contig:-NODE-521-length-17364-cov-6.074738_pt1 | contig 17364 bp, 15 predicted proteins | sample MGYA00248633_ERZ508508 | MGnify/ENA primary metagenome ERZ508508 (study PRJEB26179, sample SAMN06268845) | marine metagenome | isolation source: A23 P1 aerobic enrichment on pine of planktonic cells taken...
CCTCGAGTCGGTGGGCATCGAGACCGTCGGCGACCTGGCGGCCGCGGACGCCGACGAAATCGCCGAGGGGACCGACCTCTCGGCGAAGCGGGTCTCTGACTGGATCGACCGAGCGCGCGAGGAATCGCGCTGAGTCCGGATCCGACCGAATGGCCGACCTGCGGTACCACGTCGATGGCGAACTCGTCCCGGCCGAGGAGGCGACGGTGAGCGTCCGCGACCGGGGATTTATGTACGGCGACGCGGTCTTCGAGACGCTCCGGGCGTACGGCGGCGAGGTGTTCCGCTGGGCGGCCCACGCCGAGCGCCTCGCCAACTCCGCAGCGGCGATTTCGCTCGATCACGGGCTCACGCACGACGAGTTACAGCGGCGGATCGCGGAGACGCTCCGCGCGAACGACCTCCGGGACGCCTACGTGAAACTCTCGATCACGCGCGGCGTCCAGCCGGGCAAACTCACGCCGGGGACCGACGTCGATCCGACTGTCGTGATCCAGGTGAAACCGCTTCCGCGCGGCGGCGTCGCGGCCGACCCGATCTGGGACGCCCCGGCGACGCTCCAGACGGTGAAGACGCGCCGGATTCCCGACGCCGCGCTCCCGTCTCGCGCGAAGACGCATAACTACCTCAACGGGATCCTCGCCCGTCTCGAACTCCGGGTCTCCGACGCCGACGAGGCAGTGATGCTCGACGGCGACGGGCACCTCGCCGAGGGCGCGACGAGCAACCTCTTCTTCGTCGACGGCGAGGCACTCTGTACCCCGAGTCTCGACGGCCCCGTCCTTCCGGGAATCACTCGCGAGGAGGTCATCGACATCGCCGGCGAGGAGGGGATTCCGGTCAACGAGGGCTCGTTCACGCTGGACGACCTCCGGGGCGCAGAAGAGGCGTTCGTCACGAACACGACCTGGGAGGTCCGTCCCGTGGAAAGCGTCGACGGGATCGACGTCGGGGGCGGTCCGCTCACGACGCTGTTTCGGCGCGTCTACGACGCACGTGTCGAACGCGAGTTCTACGACGGCGAACGGCTCTCCGACGACGGCGAGCGGGCCGGAGCCGCGGACGAGGACGACACCGCCTGAATCGGGAACGAGGGACCGAGACCTGCCCGTGGCGTCCGGCTCGAACCGTTACGCTTGAACCGCACTGGTCCTCAGCGCCGATATGGACGAGGATCGACGTATCGCCGCCGCCGATGCAGTCGCCGCCGACGAGACGCTCGTGTTCACCGCCGAGCGGGGGTTCGAGACCACCGAAGGGATTCTCACGCGAGACGACGACGGCGCGGTCGTCGTCACTGTCGAAGTCGAGCGCATCAATCACGACACTCGGCGCGCAGTACCGGAAGACTACGACAAGATGGCCGCCTGTGAGCCCGAGGAGGCGGTCTGGCTGGCGATGTCGAACACGAAGGCCCACGAAGTCCTCGCCGCGCTCAACGACCCGCTAGAGGGTGAGCCCCGCGTCGGGAAAACCTACTCCGAGTCGACGCCGGTGAGTTCGTTCCGGATCGACGAGCCAGGCTGTACGGACATCTACACGCTGGCGCAACTGCGCAGCGAGATTCTCGGTCCGGGCGAGGAGTAATCGCCGCGGTCTGGGAGCTGCCTCGTCCCGCCCGGTGGCTGTGAACCGATACCCGCTCAGTCTGGATTCGTGCTGGGTTATCGTGGATTGTTTAATGATGTCGGACGGTCAGAACCGGCACTCGCTGGTCACCCGCGATCGTAATCCACACCTGGATCGGTACCTCGACGGGGAGCGGGTCCACCTCGTTCGCGGACTCTTCTCGGATTTCGCTCGTGTTTGGAGACCCAGAAATCGCGCCATCCGAGGCGGTCGGTTTCACTACTCAATGTGATAGGTATCGGCTGTGGTCCCATTGGCAGTTCACCGTCTATTGGGTGAGGGTGGCCGACACCCGGTGCAGATCCCGGAATTTGGCACCGACAGCCCAGTTGTATTACCGCTACAGTAGGGAAGTCCGGGGACCCAAGGCGTGGCGCATGCTGAAGCTCGGCTGGATATCCGACGGAGTCACAGTGTCGAAGCGGGATATATAACCGTCGAACGGGCACCAGCGGCGGTGTTCGTATTCGGGCGGTTGCAATTCACCTATCAGTATTCAGTTACTGGGTTTCAGTATCGTGTCTCCACCCCACCCACACCCCGGGTTTTACTGTTGATTTCGATGTTCCAGAGTACGTATTATTCGGGGTTCCAGCTACGGTCGGAAGCACGCTCGAGGGGGTTTTCACGAGGATCAGCCCCAGTCGTCGCCCGACCGGTTCCGTTCCTCGCATGACCGATTGTCTAGACGAGTTTTCGATACTATCACAAACATTGTAGCGGTGGATCGTTGCTCCTGTATCACCGCAAAAACAGCGCATCACAACATCAGTCCGGCTATCTCGACAGATTCCTGGGCCTGGATTCGAAAAGCGCGTTGTCGTCTTGATTTGAAGATGTCAACGAGTTTCGTCAGTTTCGAACGACGGTAACTGCCCTCGGGTAAGATGGTCCGAAACCTGTTTTACCGAACTTCCGCTATTTCTTCCACCTGGCAATACTGCTTCGGATGCGAATAGCGGGATCAAATCTGAGGCAAACATTATAATTTAGGAGGATATACCGATATAAGAGTTGAAATCTTAGTACCTTGTCTAAGTTGAGAACCATACGCAGGCTGATTAGATCCCGATGGAGTGGCAGATGAGTATGCTGTTGCAAGTGGCAAGTGTTTTCATTTTATTTATGGGTCTCGATACGGACGAACCACTCACGCAAGCGCTATCATACACCCAATAATCCGACAAAAAGAGAGAGGTATTGGAACTCCGAGAAGAAGAGTTAAAACGAGCCGTCTGGGATCCCCTGAAGAGACCAGATTCCACCACCGATGTGGACGCCAGCGCTTGTCCAGATGTTTCTCGGAGACACCTACGAGGTTAAGTGCTCCCATCCGAGTTGTCGACGATGATTTCGTCGTGACATAATCACTTACCCCGTGATCTCTGTGCGGCAGGCAACCCAGTGTAAAGCTGTCCGGTCAATATGGTCGGACGTTCCTGCTAGGCGCAATCACCGAAACTATGAGTGTTTCTTCTCACGGATCGATGCGATATCACCGCAATCTACACAAACACATAATTTTCCAATTATACTAATTATATAAATACGAACCAGTCACTGTACTCTAGATCAATAGACTTCCAAGCGTTGGCGGTCACGGATCAGGTGCCTCGTGACGACCACGCCCCCGGCGCGTCGCCGGTGGCCCCCGAAACAAAACCCAGTCAGAAGTTACCGACGATTCCGGGAAATTCGGAGCGATCGATTCTTCGACTCTCCTGACGAATCACCTGTAGCGATCGATCTCGATTTCCATCATTGGCCCATTCAGGCAGTGATCGACTGTTTGTAACGGCTACTATGGTTCGAAATCCAGTTTTGTTCCGTAAGACACGGGTTTGTCTAGACGTCACCCTCGTAGGGTGTCGAATTGCGGGTAAAGTAACGTGGGAACTCTTCCGCTCGCTCTTCGTGCTTGCCTGAATACGGCCTTGCCTGGAGTGAACTCTGGTGGGAAGGGATTCAGGATGACACCTCGTCCGTTCACATGTAAAATGGGGCCAACGGTTGGGACTCGAATGAAACTCGTCGCAGCAGCCGGGTTAGTTATTTATTCAAGCGTCCAATCGGGGTCAAGTCCTGCGTCTTCGTAGAGGTCCCGACGCATTTCCTGGTCCGATTGGAGTTCTTTACGAGCAGCCTCACCGACTCGCTCGGCGTATTCGATAGGGACAACGACGACGCCGTCTCCATCGGCGACGATCACGTCGTCGGGTCGAACCTGACACTCTCCGACGTTAACCGGGATCTGCTCGTCACTGAACTCGGTCCGACCGTGCCACTTCGGTTTGGTTCTCGTCTTCGAGTAGACCGGGACGCCTTCGACGACCAGTTCGTCTGTATCGCGGGCCCCGCTGTTCGTGACGATTCCCTCTGCCCCCTCAGAAACCCATTCCAGGCCGTTGTACGAACCGATCATGCCGACCGGGATATTGTGGGCTTCGAAGACGATCACGTCGTGGTCCTGAATGTCGCTCGGGGATTCGACGTGTTCGTCGTACCAACCCCAATCGGAATGAACTTCCTCCCAACTCCATTCGTCGGGGTTGTGCTGCGGTTTGTTGGTTGGGAGATACCGCATCGTGTGTGCGAATCCCATGATCTGATGAGTAAAGGAATCGTAGTCGTGATGAAGTGCTTGGATGTCCTGGCTCATCTGATTGAGATACCGACCGAATCCGTAGCTATCCAATCCATCGACGACGTCAGCGACCCGGAGTCCATCGTACAGCTCGACGATCTCTTTACGCTCCTCTGTCGACAATGGTGCTTCGTAATCGACCATAAATCGAGATGACCGTCATGAGTAATCAAGATTAGGGTCGCGGAAGCTAACAGGTTACCCGAGAATCGAGAGGGCCGGAGGTAGTCGATTCCACCGTAGGTCAGCGGCCTAGATCTCAGAAGCCGCAATCGGATGTGGTCCTGACGGCGGGATGCTCCGTGCTGACGCGGCGAGCGATGTTTACTTGAGTGTGAAGTCGGGTTCGAGACCGGCCTCCTCGTAGTACTCGCGCCGAGTCTCCTGGTCGTGGGACTGGATCTGGTTCGCGGATTCGGCCACTTCCTTGGCGACGTCGAGGGGAACCACGACAACACCGTCACCGTCTGCGACGACGACGTCACCGGGTTCGACCTTCACGCCGCCGATATTGACCGGAACCTGAACTGCGTCGAGTTCGTCCCGGCCGGGGATGATCGGCTTGCTGATCGTTTTGTAGTACGTCGGGATTTCCTGTTTGATTATCTCGTCGGTATCGCGAACCCCGCCGTTCGTCACGACGCCGTTTGCGCCGTCGAGAAGCCAACTGAAGGCGTTCTCGGAGCCGATATTCCCTACGTCGATCTGGTTCGCTTCGATAACGACGATGTCATCTCCGGCGAGCTCCGGACCGTCGAAGTGACGGCCGTACCAGTCGCCCTCCCACTCGGCGAACGTGTCATCGTCTAGCTCGTCGGGCGCAGGGAGATCGCGTGGCTCGTTCGTCGGAAGCATTCGCATCGTAGTCGCGAACCCGACGCAACGGTGGGAGAAATTATTGATATCCCGATAGAGCGGTCGGATCTCCTCGTTGACCTGACCGATATTGTGGTAGCCCTGATAATCGAGGCCATCTACTACGTCAGTGACGCGCAGGCCCTCGTACATCTCGATGATTTCTTCTCGCTCCTCTGCAGACGGTACTGGTGCCTCTTCCGTCATGGTCGATAAGGCGAGACATACTATATTAAAAATTATGAAGGCGCATAATTTGTCCCCTTCTGTTCGACGCTTCCGTTCGACGAGTCACCGGAGATCGTCTCTGCATCCCGTCATCCGCCAGAGAGTCTCAGGGGATCGACGACCGCTGTCGACAGTAATATGAAAAAATCCTTATTTTGGTTCCGAACATGACCATAGACGTGCCCCGGCAGATAGCCTCCGGTATACACTGGATATACGAACAGGGACCGGATCGGTCGGAACAGTTCGACCTCGAATCGCGAGACCTCGACTGGTACGAAGACGGCCACGAGGTGTACATCCCGCAATGTGCGTATCTCCTCACGGGTAACGAAGAGACGCTACTGTTCGATACGCTCTCGCCCGCAAGCACGGATCACCTGCTCGAAACCGTCGGCGAGGTCCTCGGGCATCGGACACTCGATTACCTCGCCGTCTCACACCCCGATATCCCACACGCAGGCAACGCAGCTGCAGTGCTCGACGCATATCCGGATGCGGAACTGGTCGCACCCGGCTACGGGAACGACCACGAGCTCTACCAGCTCGGCACCGCGACCCACGTCGTAGAAGGCGACACCATCGATCTCGGCGATCGCGTCGTCGAGTTCCACGAAGCGACCTTCCTTGATGCGCCCGTTTCGGTCTGGATGACCGAACGGACGAGCGGGACGCTATTTACCGTCGATTGGATGGGGTTTCCCCATCTCGACAGCGACGTGCTGTCGTTCGTCGACGAGAGTGACGGGGAGTTCGATATCGAGCAGCTAGTCGAGTTCCACAGCCGCGTGCTGTTCTGGTACCAGTACGTGGACGTCGAGAAAGTACAGCGGGAGATAACCAACGTAGAGCAGAAGTTCGAACCCGAGATGATCGCGCCCGCCCACGGGCAGGTAATTCGGAGCAATACAGAAGAGTTCTTTCGGATGATGAGAGAAGTACCAGAGATAGTCGACCGCCGCGGTCGTGCGGGGACACTCGGATGACGATGCCCGTCTCACTTACCCAGACAGTCGATTGGTTGCCGCACTGTTACCCCCACGAGGGGCGACACGAACACGTCGCAGTCTATCTCGTTCGAGCCGGAGACAGCCACGTTCTCATCGACTCCGGGTCGGTGTATCACCGCTCCGAAGTCAAGGAGCAAGTCGCAGCGGGGACCGACGGACAGGGGCTAGACGCCCTCGTTCTGTCGCACTCGGACTATCCCCATGCCGGGAACCTCGCCGAGCTCGGGGCGGAGACGGAAGACGTCGAACTGGTCGCCTCGTCCGGGTCACCGCCGCAACAGGGACTACCGGAGGCCCGGAAGATCACGATCGGTGACACCGAAACGATCCAGGGTCGGACGTTCAGCTTCATCGATCCGCCGCTCGCAGACCGGTCTCATACGACCTGGATATACGAGCACGGAGACGGGGTTCTGTTCACGGCGGACGGATTCGGGTCGTACCACGACTCCGGCCGGTGTGGCGACACTTCGGCAGAGTTCGACGACGGCATCCCGACCGAATACGTCTACGAGTATCACCGGGACAACCTCGTCTGGCTCCGCTACGTCAACCCGGAGAAACTCCGGACGACCCTCGAGTCGATATTCGAGGAGTACGAGGTCAACGCCATCGCTCCCGTACACGGGACCCCGGTCGTCGGGGACGGGATCCGGCCGTATCTCGACGCGTTCTACGACACTGCTGCCCGTATCGCCAGCGAGTACACTGTCGAAACGTGAGTAGGTCGGCTCCGAGAACCGAGTAACCCGCGGTGCTGTCGAAACCATACTTGGGAGCCATCGAGACGAGGATGATCCAGTCGACCACCTGAGCACTCGGCAGGACCGGAGTCAGAGTTATAATCCTCCGTTTCCAACGGCGTGATATGCCTTGTCCCCACAGTGGGAATTCAGCCTCCGACAGGCTATCACGGCGTGATTTCGTCCACGCCGCCGTGGCTATCGGTGGCGCGAGCGCTCTATCCGCGTGCCTCGACAGGGAACGTACAAGCACCGAGACTGACGAGAACGGGATGCCCGACCTCCCCACGGGCGATCCGGAGTCGGTCCCTGAGCGTCAGCATAGCTGGGCGGAGTACGTCCTGAGCGACGAGCACGGCAATCCGAAGTTCCCGGAGTATCAATCGTTCCAGTTTCTCGATTGCACGGCCGAAGGAGTGCCGTCCGAAGAAGACCGGGAAACGGTCGAGTCAGCGTTTCAGTCGCTCGAAGAGGCGTTCCACTGGGGTGCTGGAGCGGATGCCGAGCGCGCGTTCTTCCACAAGGGGATTTTCTTTACGATCTCGTACTCCCCGAAATACTTCGACCGCTTCGAGGCGGAGCTCCCCGACTCGGTTGACCTCCCTCCAGTCGAGTCGGTGCTCGATACGCTCGACGAGAGTTCCTCGGTCGCCGACGATTACGATGCCGTGTTGCATCTGGCGACGGATTACCCGGAAGTCTTGCTCGCAACGGAACTCGCGCTTTCCGGTGAACGGGACACGATCAACGGGGTCGAGATGGATGATCATCTTGGCGATGTCTTCGACCGACGGGAACGGCGTGCCGGGTTCGTCGGCACCGGTCTCCCGGCCGAAAAGCTCGATGACGACCGCATCTCGGGAGACGCACCGCAGTCCATGGGGTTCAAATCCGGCTTGCTCGACAATCTCCCCTCCGAAGACCGGGTGACGATCCAGAAGGGACCGTTCGCAGAATCGACGACACATCACATCTCACAGCTACGCATCGACGTCGATTCGTGGTACGACCGGGACTTCGACGAACGGGTAGAGCGAATGTACAGTCCCCACCACGAGCCCGAGGAAGTCGGAGAGGCGGGGAAGGAAGTCGCCTCTTCCAGCGGGGTCACCGAGAAGATGGCCGACCGAACGGGCCAGGTCGCCAAGGAACAGGGTGTCGTCGGACACTCACAGAAGCTGGCTCGCGCTCGCGACGAGGACTTCACGCCACGACTGCTTCGACGCGGAGACTTCAACGGGGAACACCCCGAGGGTGCAGTATTGAATTTTGGCTCACTTCACCGGACTATCGAGGATCTCGTCACGACACTCAGAGCGATGTACGAGATCGATTTCGGCGACGACGAGGCGACCCTCGACGAGGAAGACGACGGTATCCTAGCAGATATTGAGACCGCGGCGCGCGGAACGTATCTCATGCCGCCACGGCGTCTGCGTGCCCTTCCACCGGCTCGTCCCGAGTGAGAGCCAGCGGGGCCACTTCTCGAGAGGGATACACTACCGAGGAAAGAGCCGTTGCAATACGGAAGCTATCTTACGGGTCCGGCAGACTGACGTCGGTCTCTTCGACCGGTTCGCTGTCCCAGTACGGATGGTCGTCGGGATACTCGCGGAAACAAGCGACCCCGTGTGTCGAATCGCCCGCTTCGCCCTCTGCGAACAGGGAGGGGATCTCCGTCTTGCAGGCCTCGCGGGCTTCCGGACAGCGAGTTCGGAAGGGACAGCCGGTCGGCGGATTGACCGGGTCCGGGATGTCGATCCCCCGGAGTGGGGGCTCCTCTGCCGTCTCGTCGCGGTCGAGGTCAGCGGTCGACCAGCGGAGTATCTTCGTGTACGGGTGTTTGGGATTGCCGATAATATCCTCCGCGCGGCCGATCTCCACGATCCGGCCCAGATACATCACCGCGATTCGGCCAGCCGTCGACTCCGCGAGATAGCGAGCGTTCGCCAGGTCGTGCGAGACGAAGATGTAGGACGTGTCGAACTCCTCCTGGAGGTCGAGCATGAGGTTCATCATCTCGACGCGGAGGCTCACGTCCAGCGCGGACACCGCTTCGTCGGCCAGGATCACGTCCGGATTCATCAACAGCGCCCGAATGAGCGCGATGCGCTGTTTCTCGCCACCGGAGAGCTGGTGGGGATAGCGGTTGGCGTAGTCCTCCGACGGCGTCATTCCGACGTGTTGGAGCATCCCGTGGATGCGGGCCTCGCGGTCCTCGGAATTCATCTCGGGCATCCACCGCTTGAGCGGGACGGAGAGGATGGCCTTCACCGAGCGGTTGGGGTTGAGTGCGCTCCCCGGGTCCTGGTGGATGATCTGCAGGGACCGTCGAATGTCGTTCCACGGGATGTCAACGTCGCCTTGGCTGTCTTTTGCCCTCCAGATGTCTTGATCCCGGTACGTTACCGTGCCGTCGGTAGGGCGCTGTGCACCGATGGCCGTCTTCCCTAACGTCGTCTTCCCGCAACCAGACTCACCGACCAGTGCGACGACGTCCTGCTCGTACAGGTTGAGGTCGACCCCGTCGACAGCGTGGACGAGGTCGGTCCGACCGAGCATCGAGTCCACGATGCTATCGGTCTCCGTCTCGAAACGGACGGAGACATCGTCCAGCGAAAGCACGACCTCGTCCGGACGGGTCGGTTCTTCGCCTCGGAAACCGTCCCCGCTAGACTCTTTTTCGAGCGGGATCTCCTCGACCGCCTGTTCCCAGTGGTGGCAAGTGACGTCGTGGCCCGGACTGTCGGTTTCGTAGAACGGGGGATCGTCGGAATGGCACTCGTCTGTCGCGAGCGGACAGCGAGGGTGGAACGAACAGCCCTCTGGTACGTCCACAGGGTCCGGAGCGGAGCCTTCGATCGGCTCCATCTGGTCGAGCGACATGTCCAGATGAGGGACGGCTTTCAACAGCGCTCTCGTATACGGGTGTGACGGGGAATCGACCACTCGACCGGTGGGTCCGATTTCGACGAACTCGAAAGCATACAGTACCGCAAGCCGGTCGCACAGCCCAGTTACCAGCGGGAGATCATGTGTGATGAAAACGACAGTCAGGTCGTAGCTCTCCTGCAGATCCTGAAGCAGGGTGAGAATCGACCGCTGCATCAGGAGGTCGAGTGCAGCCGTCGGCTCGTCCATCACCAGTACTTCCGGATCGAGAAGTATCGACAGTGCGATGAGCGCACGCTGGCTCATGCCACCGGAGAGTTCGTGAGGATACGAATCGAAGACCCGCTCCGGTTCGAGATACAGTTCGGAGAGGAGCTCGCGGGCGTGCTCCATCCCCTCCTCGATAGACATATCGTGGGCGTCAAGCGTCTCCTCGAAGTGACCCCGGATCTTCATCGTCGGGTTGAACGAACTCATGGCCCCCTGGAAGACCATCGAGATCTCCTCCCAGCGGAGGTCACGGAGTTCGTCTTCCTCGAGCGATGTCACGTCGACCGATTCACCGTCCCCTCTGTTGTAGGTGATCTCGCCCTGGAGGATGCCCGGGTCCACGACCGCATCCAGGAGGGCCGACGCGAACATGGATTTGCCGGACCCCGACTCCCCGACGACACCGAGGATCTCCTGTCGCTGGATATCGATGTTCACGGAGTCCAATACGCGCGATTCACCCCGTTCCATATCGAACGTCACCGAGGCGTTGCGTACTTCCAGAATGGGGTCGTCCGTCGGTTGCGGCCCATCGACGGATACGGCTGACCCTGCCTTGCTTCCGGTCATAGTTCTGTGGAGAGACTGGTCTCGGGAGATGGATTCGTCTGGGTCATGACTGGGCTACTGTGTAGGCGCCTTTTCCCAACTATCATTATTAAACCTACCGGAACCGGAGGTGTTAGGCGGATTCGAGTGTCCCTCCAGGCGCCACGATAACGCGCCTGTTGGTCGTTACGCCAGTGAATTCGTGTTCGGCTCCGTCGGGGAAGACGACGGTCACTGCCACGGAGTCCCGTGAACCGACACCGAAGTGAAGCCGTCGCGGTTCCTGTGAGAGGAAGTCAGCGTTGGCCTTGACCACCTGGTACTGGTCGGTAGCCCCAGAAACGGAGACCTCAGTGCCGATCGCGGTCATCTCCGGGGCGGATGTAACGTCGATCTGGAGCCAGTTCCCGGTTTCAGAGCGATTTTCGTAGAGCCGGTACGGGTTGTCCATGTCCGCGACCGCGAGGTCAAGATTCCCGTCGTTCGTCGTATCGAGCGCCACGACGCCGCGCCCGTCGCCCTTTTTCAGACCGATATCCAGGGGATGGAGTGAGGTGAACTCCTCGCCCTGCCGGTCGAAAAACATCGGGTAGACGAGATACGGATACTTCTCGTAGATCTCTTCGAGGGACTGACCGGTTTCTTCCTGGATGGTGTACTCCGCCCCCAGCGGTGTCGTGGTGTGGAACACCGACGCTCGTCCGTCGTTGGTGAAATCGGATATCGTCGCAGCCCATCCCCAGCCGCCGCTTCGGACACCGAACTCCGGGGCTTTACCGGTCAGATTTCCTTCCCCGTCGTTGATGAAGAGGTTGTTCCCCTCCGAACGCGCAGGGAGGAAATTGAGGGCATCTTTGACCACCGGGTCGAAGTGGATATTGGTCACGAAGATGTCGAGATAGCCATCGCCCGTTACGTCGGCGACCGCTGCAGACATCGCGTTTCGATTCGAGCTTTCGATCTCCTGGGAGCCGAACGTCCCATCGCCCCTATTCTTGTACAGAACGTCGTAGTTGTAGTCGTTCGCGACGTAGATGTCGGGATAGCCATTCCCGGAGAGGTCGGCAAATGCCGTCGCCAGGCTCCAGCGCGTGTTATCCAGGCCAACGTCCGTGACTCGTTCGAAGGAGTCCCCGTCTCCGCGGTAGAGGAAGTTGCGGTTCCCGTTGTCGGGATCGGGAGAGCTCCCCGGGGAACTCATCCGACGAGGGCGGGTGTCGCCCCAGTTCCCGTTCTGGACGATGAACAGGTCGAGATAGCCGTCACCGTTGTAATCGGCAGTGGACGCTCCGACGGGATTCGTCAGTGGCTCCTCGAATCCCACGTCACGGACAGAGAACTCCCCCTCCTCGTTGTCCAAGAAGACGGGGGTGTCCCGAAGGCGCAGCAGCAGCAGCTCATCCCAGCCGTCGTTGTCGTAATCGAGGAACAGTGCGCTGCCGATCTCTCCTTCGACAGCCGGGAGCAGCGACGTTCGTTCGAAGCTCCCGCCCGTGTTCCGGAACAGAACCGGCTGTTCACCTCCCAGAGCGAGAAGATCGGTTCGGCCGTCGTTATCGATGTCCGATGCGTAGACCCCCGCGTTAGACACCAGCGACTTCATATTCCGGTTCTGTCCGTCGCCGTTGTATGTGTACTCGAAGCCACGATCAGCGGCTCTTTCTTCGAACGTCGGTACCCCGTAGGTCGGTTCACTGTCACCGGCAATCACGCCGGTGCATCCGCCCAGCGAGGTGATGCCAACTCCGGCGAGTGCTGCCATCGCCTCGCGACGGCTGAGATCGGGACCGCTCATGACTGGTCACCCTGAAGGCGCTGACTAGAAGTGCAGATCATATCCTTCGGATCCGTTGAGAACCGCTATTGGATATACGATGATAAAGGTTTCGTGGGCTCTGGGAAGATCCCCACCCGGGCGGTCGCCCCGGAAGTTTGATACGAAAGCGGGACGACCCGAACGTATGGATGAAACGCTGGGAGAGATCATTCAGCGTGGTGAGCCGGCATTTCGGTTGTTCCTTCCAGTTATCCTGTTCCTGGTCCTGTTGTCACTCTTTAGCCTCCCTGTCATTGAGGCCGGCACACCGGCGTACTATATCACGATCGCGAACTTCGTTATCCTCGGGGTAGCCCTCACCATGGATCTCGGACTCCTCTACTACTGTCGGAAGGTGGCTAACGGATGACGCCGCGCCTATCGCCCGCTATCGCTCCAGCGGTTGTGCTCCGGCTGTAGAAACTTATCTTTCGAGATGACTAGCAGAGTCACAGCAACGAGTGTAGCTGGAACGGCGAGCGGGTTGATCGCTCCCGCAATCGCGATACCGACACTCGATCGCCAGTGTCGTGCGTGGTATGCGTGAAGCCCGAAGCGCAGCTGGACGACTCCGAGACAGAGGAGGGCACCTCCAAAGACGGGTGCCCACTGTACGAACGTCCACAGGTGGGTCGCGTGCGAAACCAGCGTAACCTCTCCGAGAACTTCGGGGAGCGTGTCGATGAGAAACGCCGTTAGACGGCCGCGGGCGAAGAGTGCGAGCCCGACCACGACATTCAGAAGACCGGAGACTGCAAGATTTACTGCACCGGCCCTCCGGGTCACCGCTGATACAAATGGACTACCGGGTGGAAGGAAAGACGACATCTCAGCGGGGGTTCGGTTCAGGAAGGGCCCGTTTCGAGCGGGGGGGAATCAGGTAGTTCCCCCGGCTTTTGACGGTGATCTGTTCGAGGATACCGCTGTGTGATTCCGCTAGGTCGAGGTCGTCGCCGTTCATCGCCTCGCGAGTCTTCCGAAAGTCGGCCACCGTCCGCTGGACAGCCGTGAAGTTGAATCCCGCGCCTTCCCGGTCAGTTTGCATCGCCTCGCTTCGACGGAGGATACGGGGTTCGAACGACTCGGTTCGTGCTCGTGCCGTCTTCTGGGTGTGTCCGACGGCTCCACGGTGGCGGGCGTACTCGTCGGTTCGCGCCGCGAGTTCCTCTGTCATGCCGCTGTCGTTGGTGAGGAACTCCCCGCTTTCTCCGACATCGGATCTACTGTGAGCGGGGGAGAACATCTGGTGGACTCGCGTCTCATCGTCTTTCGCGTACCAGCTGTCCAGATCGAGTTGGAGTCGGGAGAGATGCTGTGTCGTCCCTCCACTGAACGGGCCGTCCTGGATGGTAACGCTGTCCTCGCTCGCCTGGTTTTCCTGGAAGCCGGACTTGAACCCCATCGTCAGCGGCGACGACTGTGGGATCTCTTCGCGGTCAAGACGCTGACGAGGGACACCGCTCCCGATGAACCCGGTCCGACGGTCGACGACATCGAATACGTCCCCGAGAGACCCCTCGAAGTCCACCTCATTACGCTCGTTTACTCGCCCGAACAGCGCAGCTTCGGCCCCGAGCACGGCTTCGCCGTAGTCACTGGACAACAGCAGTGATGCATCGGCCTGGTCGGCGACGGACGGGTCCTCCCCAAGCCGTTCGAGTGTCGTCTCCGGGCGTGGCAAGTCGATCGAATCCGGGAGGTCCGCTTCGAAGCGGTCGAAGTACCGGCGCGAGTACCCCAGCATGGAGAAGACGCCTCTCGTCGTACTCCCTTCCGGCTGTTGCGGGTTCGCACCTCCGTTCCCCCACTGGTAGGCCTGGTCCAGCGATTCGAGCGCCGCTTCGACGGTGCGCTGTTCTTCGGCGCCGGGCGTCCCCTCCCCCGAATATTCGAGCAGGAGGATAACTTGGTGATACGGAGCGACCGTGTTTCCGTGTGCGTCCCGGGGCAGGTAGTCGTTCCACGCGTGTTGTCGCTCAGGCGGTTCCGTTCCGGCAGCCTCTGCGGGCGAATTCTCGCGTTCGGCACACGCGCTGAGTGCACTCGTTCCCCCGATCGCGACGGCCGCTTTCACGAAATCACGCCGAGATGCCGACTTCGATCGTTTCTCCGGACCCGAATGTGGGCACGGCATATCATGCCAAAGGTGCACAACCGGGTTAAGAATATCGGTGCCCACGCGCGCGCAATCGAGTATGTCTCGTATACCGAGAGAGAGAGAAAAGACGGCCCGACGTTACTGCTCGGGAGTGGTCGTCTCAGTAGTGCTCGCGTGGCGTGCCCGAATGCGTGGGTTGAAAACCCGGTCGAGGCTCTGCGAGAGCAACACGAGGCCGATCGAGAGCCCGATGATCGTGAGCATCGGCGAGATTATCCAGTAGGCGTATTCGATCGCTCCGATCGCCCCATTACTGTACGCCGTGTCGAGGATGACCCCCCAGTTCAGCGTCGAGTACGGGAGGACCCCGAGGAAGTACAGCCCGACGGATGCGAAGATGATGTTCCGTGCGGCGTTGGTGAAGCTAATGAGGATGAACGGCATCATGTTCGGAAGGAGATCCTTTCGGATTATCGTCCGGGTTCGGAGGCCCATTATCTCGGACGCCTCCACGTAGGAGGATTCTCGGAGCGTCAGCACCTGCGAGCGGAGCGAGCGGGCGAGCCCCGCCCACGCATTGACGGACAGGATAATGCCGACTAACCACGGGTCCTCGGGATTGACGATCGCCGCCAGCACGACGAGCAGCGGGAGGCCCGGGATGTTGATCATGATGTCAGTGAACAGCGTGAGGATGTTGTCGATGACTCCGCCGCGAAGGTACCCTGACAGCGTACCGACCAGGATCGCGACGACGATCGTGAAGACCGCGCCCGAGGTGATCATCTCCAGCATCGGCGGAGTCGCGTGGACGATCATCGCCAGAATGTCTCGCCCGAGGTAGTCGGTCCCGAGCGGGTAGGACCAGTCTCTGAACCACGGGACCAACTGTTCGTACTGGAGGCTACTGGTCGGCTCGACGACCCAGACCCCGACGGATCCCATCACGAGGTAGACCGCGATGATTGCCAGTCCGACTCTGGCGCGCCAGTCGCTCCAGATGACGGAGAACGGCGCGTACACCCAGAGGTCGAACGTCCGGCGCCACCTATCCAGCCGACTCTGCTCCACGTCCGATGTCGTTCTGAACGGCGCTTCCGTGGACTGTTCTTTTTCACTCATGCGGTTGCCTCACCTCCGGAGCCTGCACGCGGGTCAAGGTACCCGTACGTGAGGTCCGCGAACAGGAGCGCGATGACTACTGCCACAGTGATAACGATGAATCCGCCCATCAATAGCGGATAGTCCCGCGCTAGTACAGCCTGATACATGTAGTAGCCGATCCCGTAGTACCCGAAGATGACTTCGACGATAATCGCGCCGCCGAAGATGTTCCCGACGGCGATCATCATCCCGGTATAGAGGGGAAGCACCGCGTTTCGCGCGACGTACCGGATCGCGATACGCGGCTTCGGCAGGCCGCGAAGCCGCGCGACGCGGAGGTAGTCCTCACCGAGGACCTGGATACTGTTCCCGCGCATGCTGAGTGCGACACCACCCATCTGCGTGATGACCATCGATGCGATGGGGAGTACTGAGTGTTTCAGAACGCTCAGGTACCAGTCGAGGCTCCCTGCGGTGGCGCCCGAGTCGACCCGCCCCACTGCGGGGAACACCTCGAACTGGTATGCGAACACCAGAATGAGCGCGATGGCGAAGAGGTAGTACGGAGTCGAGTTCGTAATTATCATGCCGATACTCGACAGTCGGTCGAAGTTCGATCCTTCGACGTACGCCATCGCTGCTCCGAGGCCGATGCCGATAACGAAGCTCAGAATGGTGGCGACCCCCATGATGAACACCGTCCACGGCAGCGCTTCGCCAAGGACCTGAGTCACCGGTTCGCTATACCAGATCGACCTCCCCAGGTCTCCGCTCAGCATCGAGGTGACGTAGTTTATGTACTGTTGCCAGAGCGGCTCGGAGGGGTTCACGTTGATATACGCCTCGACCCGGTCCTGAATTGCCGACATGTCGACACCGGACGTCCCTCCGGCGCCGGTTGAAACGAACTGTGCGACGATGTAGTCCGTCGGACTACCCGGCATTAGCCGGACCAGCCCGAAGGAGATAGTGATGACTCCCCAGACAGTGATCCCTGCCATGGCGAGACGCTTCGTGATCCAGTTCATTTGTTCCGGCCGGTGCTACTCCGATGATTGATCGTGCCATGCGACGCCATATCAGCGGAAACCCCTTCCGTCAGTATAATACTTACGCTGGATGGGAGGGTAACAATTCTACATTGTCACTAGATACTTTCGTTGGTATCCACTGCTACGCGTGGTCAGCTAACGGAAGGCAGAACTGCGGAGTACCAAATAACGAGTGCGCTCCGTCCGCGAGGCCCTCTGCACCAGACTGTCCAGATAACGGCGATAACCGGCTCCTGCCCGGATAGGACAGAGGAGAAAGTGGACGGCTCATGGACGAACGTGCTGTTGCAACCGCTCTCGAACGACCGGAGATGGCTAAACGATGGGTTTCACGGCCTAATGAAGGGGTGTAGGACGGAAATACAGCTGGGAGGCACTGTCAGTCAGCGTAAAATAAGGTGGTGTTTAGTTAGTGGCATTATGCCAGCGAGCAAAGGTTTGAAGCCATGATTCGGCGGTTTCCGGTTCAACGTG
>ENA-ORCO01000523-ORCO01000523.1-marine-metagenome-genome-assembly--contig:-NODE-523-length-17291-cov-5.112292_pt1 | contig 17291 bp, 23 predicted proteins | sample MGYA00248633_ERZ508508 | MGnify/ENA primary metagenome ERZ508508 (study PRJEB26179, sample SAMN06268845) | marine metagenome | isolation source: A23 P1 aerobic enrichment on pine of planktonic cells taken...
CGTTCCCGGACTTGGTCGCAATATCGATGAGCGGCGTGCCGATGTCGCCGGCGCCGATGATGATGATGTACATATCGATTACACCTCCAGTCGCCGCAACAGCGCTTCACGGACCGACATTGCCGACTCCTCCGGCCCCCGCGCCATCACGACAGTCCGATCCACTTTTTCGCCGACAGTCTCCGGAAACGACCCGAACACCGCCTGCGAAATCGCCCCGGAGCGGGTCGCCCCGACACAGATTGTATCATATTCTTCAGCAGCGTCGGTGATCGCCTGTTTGGTATCCTCAGCAACTCTAACCTCGGTATTATACGACATGTATTGGATTCCTGCGCGTTCGGCTAACTCCTCAATTACTGCTTCACCACGCTCGGTGGGAGTGTTCTCCTCATCAGTGTCAGCCTCGGGAGACTGGATGTTTAGCAACGTCAGCGACGCCTCATCGTCAGCTGCGGAAACGAACTCGGCTGCCCGGCGTGCCGCAACCGACGCGTAGGATCCCACCGCCGTTGTCGATATGGGCGTCGCTCGGTGTGTGCATATTGGAATTAAATCGACCATTATTCGTTTCCGTTTTCTTCAGGAAGTGCGATAACTGGCCTATCTGCGTCCGTGACCAGCTTGAGGGCCGTGTCCCCGGACAAGAACTGGACAAGCCGGTTCCCGCCCCGGGGACGGAATGCGATCGCGCTGGCATCCACATCTGCTGCAACATCGAGAATAGCCTCAACCACATCTCTCCGATAGGCGATTTCCTCATCTACCTTCGGGATGAAGCTCCGAAACGCTGCATACGCATCCGAAGCGCGTTGTTCTGCCTGACCGACTGGAAGCTTGTCAGGAACCCCCTCTCCCTTCTCGATGACGTGAACAACAGTTACCTGGTCGTATTCGTAGGTCTCGAGAATGCGTGCCGTTTCTCGCGCATCTTCCTCATTTACCACTGGGACGACGAGATGGTCAGTTAATGATTTAGACACAGTTATTCCTCCGTCTCACTATCGACATCGTCACTTCCGCAATTCGGACAAGCGTCTACCTCATGGTCGAACGTTCGTCCGCAGGATTCACATCGGATTTGCGCAGTGGTATGCATGTCCCCGAGATACGCCCAATGTAGCGATTCCGTCCCATCTAGCTGGGGTTCACGACGAACGTGGTATAGGGAGGTGATATCTGTGTCCACACCAGAGCCATCTGGATCCGGCGGGTGCTTTCGTACGAGTGCGTACGCCCCGTGATTCTCGATTTCGAGTACCTCACCCGCAGCGTTCGCTTCGATTTCCGCTTCGATTGGTGTTCGAAGCGCTTCGATCCGCTGCTCAATATACGAGAGAAGCGATTTCAATTCGGGGAGCTCCAACGCATCTATTCGCTGAATCAGCGTCTCGGAGAGATCGTCCGGTGGCGTTGGGTCCTCATTGGCGTCACTCATAGTCTCACCCCCACCTCGGGGAAGCATCGGACCCATCCGGCTCGCGAGGTGATTCATTGGAGAAGTGTAACGCAGACAGCTCAGAGAGAACTAATCTGAGGGCAGCAAGCCGGTGGACTATAGCGTTGTCTGGGTTGTTCAGGGAACCCGTATTGGTCGATGGTGCAACGACAGTGAACATCATATACGGACCACACTACGGAACGATAAATACCCACCGTATTAACAAACACTTCCGTAATTATTTGAAATATTTCTTTCTTTTCGTTTGTTTGTGGCGTCGGGCCCTCTACATCGGATTAAGCGGGGTTTCCGCAGTTCGGGTATCGTTTAGCCGAGACAGTCGCCCAAGAAGCCAAACAGAAGCATAGCGGCAATTTAAAAACCTCTACGGACCCAATTTCGTCTCATAAATATGCCCCTTCAGATCGATACGATTGACGAACAGATCCTGTATTATCTGACCGAAGAGGCCCGACACACTTCCGCACCAGATATCGCGGAGAAAGTCGATGTCTCAGCACCGACAGTCCGAAATCGGATCCGTCGGCTCGAAGAGGAGGGAGTGATCCGCGGATACCATGCCGATGTTGATTATCAGAAGGTCGCTGGACGGCTGACCAACCACTACGTCTGCAGTACGGGAAACCGTGACCGGGAAGAGATGGCCCAGCGCGTCCTAGATGTTCCGGGCGTGATTAACGTCCGAGAGATTATGTCCGGGAAAGGCGACCTCCGAATTACGGTCGTCGGGACAGACACCGATGACCTCACGCGGATCGCCCAAGGGATAGTCTCGCTCGGTATCGAGATCGACGACGAGGATTTGATCCATCGGGAATATTTCCGTCCCTATGCCCCATTCGGCCCCCGGGACGAAGACGTCGCCTCACCAGTCACCGGAGTCGCAGGTCTCACTGGCGACGCCGACGTCGTGGAAGTTATCATCAGAGAACAAGCACCAATCGCCGGAAAAACGCTCCAGGAAGCAAATGAGGAGGAACTCATTCCCTCCGACGTACTGGTCGTCCGGATCAACCGAGACGAGGGAACCATTACACCAACTGGAGAGACGCTAATGAAGGAGAACGATTTCGTCACCATTCATTCCCGTTCAGGCGTCACTGAAGAGACACTCGAAGCGTTCACCGGTGAGTGACTAACCCACCGATCATGGAGATCAGAGAGTTTTTTCTGGCGCCGTTGATGAACGCCGGCACACTCGTGCCGACGAGTACCGATGTCAACATGAAGTCAGTCCGGTTCATACAACGAATATAGACGCGACCGTCAAAGACAACCAGATTGACGCTGGCGCAGATGAAGTCGACACTATCATCGCCACGATGGAGTCCGACACGACGAACAGGATGGTGTTGAGATCACCTAAGTAGCTTCCCAAGCGTGGACATACTAGTTTATCTCCTCTGAGCGCGTCTCTACTGGAATGAGCAGGAAGAAGCACGTTGTCGAGTTGTCCGAGGACGAGCGTCGAGAACTTGAGACGTTCACGTCGAAAGGGACGCACCGCGCGGAGGATATTACTCGCGCAAAGATCTTTTTGAAGGCTGATGACGGGCTCACTGATGCGGAAATCAGTGAGCACGTCGGCTGTCATACCAGAACTGTCTACAACGCACGCAAAGCCTACGGTGAGCGAGGGATTGCGGCGATTCATCGCCGCAAACCCGACCGCGACTACACACCGAAACTCGATGGCCGCGGTGAAGCCCACCTCGTTGCTCTTGCCTGCTCAGAGCCACCAGAAGGACGGTCTCGGTGGACGTACGCGCTCCTTGCTGACCGTCTTGTCACCCTTGAGGAGATCGAGTTCGACTCGATCTCCGAAGAAACCGTCAGACAGCGGTTAAAAAAACGACCTGAAGCCACACCGATCTGACTACTGGCTTATTCCGCCCAAAGAAAACGCAGAGTTCGTCTACCGCATGGAAACGCTGCTCTCACTCTATCAAGAACCGTACGACGAGAGCCGTCCAGTCATTTGTTTCGACGAGTCCAGCAAGGAACTGCGAAAGCACGTCCGCGACCCGCTCCCGGCCCGTCCGGGAGCGGTCGCTCGCACCGATCACCACTACGAACGCAACGGGAAGTGCAATCTTCACGTGGCGACTGAACCGTTGACTGGCTGGTGTCGGCTGCACGTAACCGAACGGCGACGAACGACCGAGTGGATCGACTGTATGGTAGCGATTGCAGACGACTACCCGGATGCGGTCAGCATCCGGGTCGTCTTGGACAATCTCAGCACGCACAATCCGGCGGCCTTCTATCGGTTCTTTCCACCTGAGCAAGCACGCGAGTATCTGGAACGGTTCGAGTTCTACTACACGCCCACGCACGGGAGCTGGCTAAACATGGCCGAACTGGTCTGGAGCTCGCTCCAGACGCAGTGTCTCAACCGCCGCATCCCCGACGCAGCGACCCTCCGGTCGGAGGTCGCTGCGTGGGAAACCGAGCGCAATCAGCTGGATGTCACAGTCAGCTGGCAATTCACAAACGAGGACGCTCGAACGCAACTACACCGACTCTACCCAACTCTTGAGGAGGCTGAGAACTCGTAACTCGACACTTGGGAAGCTACTAAGTACTCGAAATTCCGTCGCTTGTGTCGGCCGTCCAAAATCACGAAATATGAACCTCTTCCGTCAAATTGGTGCGAACGTCCTCGAAAATCCCCAGCGGTTGATCGCCGAGAATCTGGTCCTCTCGATGCAACGTCCGTCAAGTCAGACCTTCATAAGTCTTCAAGGGGACGCAGAGATCTTCAAAATCACAGTGACTGAAGCCACCCGGTCGCAGAGCTGACAATCGAAGAAGCGGACGATGCAGGACTTATCGGTGAAGACATCCTAATCGTCGCAATCGAACGGGAGTACTACGTCATCACGCCCCGGGGAGACCAGTAATTCACGAGGGCGGCCTCGGTACCATTTCCTCCTGGAAGGGAGCAACGGATCCCGTCATCAAAGAGTTTACAGGAGGAACACCCAGCTAAGATAATCCCTGGTGGCTAGCTTATTTGTTTGTTCGAGTTGGAAGGTCAACTTGTGGTTGATTCGAGTTCCGTAGAGAAGGTAAACGTCATTCATTTGAGGGGATTTTCCAGAGTTCAACAGCAATGTCAGTCGGCCGGTTCAAATACAGACAGACGTGAAACCCGTTTGGGTGGACACAAGTGAGAAAGCCGGAATATGGCATCGAAGGGAAACTCTCCGGACGACTTTGGCCCGTCGCGTTCGACAGAGACGCGAATAGTGGAAGCCTTAGAGGAGGGATTCCATGCGGGAGCAGTTTTAGGAACCGTCGGGATGATCATCACCGGTGGTCTCTTCATTATGTATGTCGTCGTTGGCGGGGGACTAACAGCGATCAACAGCCCGATAGCGCCGGCGAATTATCTCTCGATGACCGGCGATCCCTGGTTTTTCATAACTGGAACCATCGTTTCGACGTTCGTTCTCCTATCAACGGCATCCAGAATCCTATTCCGTATGCTCACGGGATTGGATGATACCCGTTCGAAGTTCGTTCTGATACTGAACTACGTCGGGCTCGGTTGTGCCGCGGGAGTTCTCCGTTTCCTCCTCCCACCGACTATTGATCTTCTGTTGAATTGGATCTAAGTCCGGTCGCAGACCTACTTGGTCTCCTACCCGCTCAACAGTTATACGAAACGTACTGAAAGATAGATGTATGGATTCACAATCCAGCGCACCATCGAAGGAACTCCTTCGAGATCTCGTCGTCCCGATTGCTGACGATGAAGACGCTGACGCGACTGCTCGTGCCCTCGCCCCATACGAACCCAAGCACGTGACCGCCTGCTACATCGTGGAGAAAGGCGAAGGCGTTCCCGACAAGACCCCGGTCGAACAGTCACAATCGGTGGCTGCAGACGCCTTTGAGGCGTTTCGAGAGATGTTTCCGGATGCTGAGGAGCAAGTAGCGTATCGACGGGATGTCGTGGCCGCGATCATTGATGTCGCGGCTGACCTCAACGCAAGTGCGATCGCATTTCGTCCCCGTGGTGGAAGTCGAATCAAACAATTTCTCGCGGGTGACCGTGCGCTCAGACTGGTCACTGAGCCCGATCGACCAGTGATTTCGCTCCCAATTGACGGTGTAGATGAGTAAAACAGTGCTGCATAGGACTCTTCGCCGTGTTCGTACATTGGCAACCAAATTAGAGTTAGTCGCCCCAAAGGGTTCCGAAGAGTGCTTCGCAGATAGAAATCGGCGAACCTGGGGGATTCACAAGCCATCGCCACAGTTACTTCTGCTAGCTCTCCATTCGTCTCCGGAATCGACCCTAACAGTGTCTGTGAGAAGGCCCTGAATCGGGTTGTCTCAACCTATCGGTGTTACACTCATCCACGAGGTCCAGAATCGACCGACGGCCTAATTAATTCGCTGCTACAACAGGCTGGATTACGACCGGCGACTTTTGAACCACCGAGTCACACGTGACGTAATTCCGAGGTCCCGTTTCGCCATAATGACCGTACTTTGCGCTCGTCGTCCGACCTCTTCAGGGATGGCCCCGAACACGACTTGCTGGAGGAGTCCTTCTCGGGACGCCCCGATGATAGTGAGGTCGTGATCGGCTGATTCCTCGACGATGACATCAGCAATATCTGCTCCATCAATGATCTCCGTCGTCGCCTCAATGTTCTCTAGTTCAGCGACGGTCGAATCGAGAATCGATTGCGCATCGTCGTCACGGTCTGATCCGTCCGACCGGACGTAGATCACCTTGATGTGTGCATCGTTGCGCCTAGCAACGGCACGGGCGATTTCGGTTGCGAATTCGGCGTGAGGACCACCAGCCGTCGGCAGGAGCATTGAGTCCACGCTCCCGACAGACTCGCTGTCGGCGGCAGGGCCAACACGCTCAACCAGAACGTCACAGCGGGCCGTGGTCACGACCTCGTCAACGTTACTCCCCAGGACGAAATCACGCCGCCGGGGACTACTCCGCCAGCCCATCAGCACGAGGTCTATGTCATCCTGCTCGATCGTATTCAGGATTGCCTGGGACACGTCGTGTCCGATGCGGATTTTCCCACTCACGGGTATGTCCGGGCGCTCTTCGTCCGCAAAGTCGAGTGCCTGGTCGATGACGGTTCGTTCCTCATCGACGAACTGGCGCCCCTCTGAAAGCGGCGTCTGTTGGGGAACAGTGACGACGCTTACCACTTCTATCTCGGCGTCTCGCTCTTCGGCAAGGTCGAGTGCCGTCCGCATCAACTGCTCGACGGTCGCCGGATTCGCCACCGGGACGAGAATCCGTTGCTCGCGTTCCCGCCGTGCTTCCGCGGGCGCTTGCTCGGTTGTGACAGTCGGGGTTTCCTCCTCGAACTTCTCCTCCTCTTTTCGCTGCGAGTAGCCGTAGTAGAGGAGGAGCCCCATGCCCATCCATATCGCGGTCGTCACGAGCGCGATAAACCCGTGCGAGTCCGGTCCCACTCCGATTTCCATGCCCAGTGCTGAGAGGAGGAACGGTGTGAGCAGGAACTGGAGAACGATCCCGATGAGCGGGGGCCACGGCATATACGGGACTTCGTACGTGCGTGGCAGGTCGGGGTGGGTTTTGCGCATCTTGATGAGCGTCCAGTTAACCTGCACAAACAGGAGAATGAACATAATGTCCGCTGAGGCAGCAACTGATTCAATGGGTAGTGTCACCGCCATCAATGCGATGAGTACTGCCGAGAGGAAAACCGCCCAGTGTGGCGTTCGCTTGTCCGGATGGATGCGACTGAATACTTCGGGAAGCGCTCTGTCTCGCCCCATTGCAAACGAGACGCGTGACGAGGAGTAGACGGTCGCGTTCAGCGCACTCATCGTCGCCGTCAGGCCAGCGACCAAGAGTAACGGGACCCCATAGGGAACGAACTGGCCGGCTGCCTCGATGATGCCAAGTTCGCCCAGATTACCGAGCAATTGCCACGTGGGCGCACCAGAAGGGACGCCGGCCTGTTCTGCTAGTTCGGGGATGGTCTCAATCCCACCAATTGCAGCGAACGCGACGAGAATATAAATCGGCACGACGATAGCCAGTGAGTAGAAGACTGCCTTCGGGATGTTTTTCCCTGGATCGACGACCTCTTCGCCTGACTGGACAATAATCTCGTAGCCCTCGAAGGCGATATACGTGAAGCCCATCGCACCGATAATCCCAATAATACCGTTGGGCGCAAACCGGGGACTATTGAGGAATTTCGAGGGCCAGTTCGGCGTCTGAATCGTTGCCAGAATGCCGAACGCGACGAAGACGCCGAGAATGACGACTTTGATGATCGTCACGATGACGCCCGCCTTACCCGTCTCCTCCGCTCCGCGGTAGTTGATGTAGGCGAACAGCGAAATCATGAGAACTGCCAGGATTTTATCAAGGAGGCTACGGCCGATGAACCCCAAGAGCTGGAATCCTTCGGCAAGAACACCACCGTAGACCAGAAATTCGGTGAGGAAGACGCCGAAGGTCACCGCGTACAGGGAACAGGCGACAGCGTGGGCGAACCAGGACATCCAGCCCGCGTAGAAGCCATTCGGATCAACGAGTGCTTCTTTTACCCACAAATAGCCCCCACCTGCCTCCGGGAACGCAGCTCCGAGTTCGGCATAGGAGACAGCTGTGAACAGCGCGACAAAGCCATTCAGACCGAACGCAAGAATCAGTGCGGGCCCAGCGAGCCCCGCAGCGAAGCCCGTGAGAGCGAAGACACCAGCCCCGATCATCGCACCGACGCCGATGAACGTGATATCGAAGAGACTCATATCCCGTGAGAGTTCCGTCTCCACTTCGCCGGATCCCTCTTGGGTGGCCTCCCCCTCCGTCTCTTGGTTCACACGATCCGGAGACTCATCATCCATATCGGATACAAATAAAGGCGATGTGTATAAATTGGACGGCCTGGGGATGATTCACTCCGACTCCTCATCTCCGACTGTCCCGAGGTACTCCCAGTGAATGTCGTCTGTTCCATCTGCTCTCGGTTCGTGTTGAATCTGATAGAGACCTCCGTGAATCACCGACTAATATACAAATCATCTGGTCATCATATCCCATGTCACCGGGGAAAATTTCGACTTCACTGGTGTCTCCTTGATAATGACAGCGCGATCTGCAAGTCGTGTTTTCTGGTCGTCGTCACGTGAGAATCGAGGATCGCGTTCGTTCTCGTATCAACTAACAACGTGACTTTCAGCTGCTGAATCGTCAATTTCGTTCGCTTTGTGCAGTGTTTCGAGGCGTGACTACGGTCAGATCCGAATACATCGATACCGACGACATCATTTATCGGGAGAAGCGTAACCGAGAGGTTGAGAAGCACGGGCCATATGGGCACATCGAGCCGATCAAACGTTTTACACAACGTCGAAGGAGACGGGAGTCCCCCAAGTTCGATTGCTCTCCGAATCCGAGGCGTCTCGATAAGTTCGTCGAGAAGCGCCCGGTACGTTGTATTCTTTCGTACCTTGAGGCAGAGCAAGACAATGTGCTGGTGGAGTGTGGACCGTCGTTTCGAGAATTTTGAAGAGTAGCGAGCGACAGCTCGCCGAGCCAAGTGCATCGCTTGCTCAACGAAACGGAGCAACCGCGACTTCGGGAGGGGATGTATTCGGTCACACTACTGGTGAACTTGTAACTCTCTGAGGATTTCAACAGATCCTGGTGATTGACTAACCCGCCGATCGGAGGCGCTCAGATAGTTATTCTAGCTCGTCGATAGGCGCCAGTGAACTCGTGCCGGCAAGTACCGATGTGGACACACAATCAACTCTGATTCGTCCAACGAGTCGAACAGACCGGGGAAACAGATAATACCGACGACCGGGTTGCAATCCCTGCGAGCGTACTCCGAGATCTCATACAGCTGAAAGAGCTCCTCGATGCGACCCGAGCCAAGCGCGGATCGGGGCTATACCGTGGCACGTTCGTGTTCCTTAACAAGCTGTCGACGGTCAGCCTGTATATAGATGGTTGCCCAGAGGGACCTATCGACGCAGCACAGCTCGCTGATCTCCTCAAGCCGGCTAACATGGATCATCTCGGCCAGCAGCTTGTTCTCCATCGCCTTCTCGTAGAGCGGTATCGCAGCATACTCGTCGCGGAACGGCTCGATAATCTCCTCGTCGTAGAAGTCCTTCGCCTTCAGCGTGAACCGCTCGGTGACCACACATTCCATACAAACCGGCCGTCGAAGCGCTCCGAAAAGTTAGCAGGACGTGGAACTAGGGTTGCTGGGCTTATTCATCGTCGGGGATCACCTTCCCCATAAATGTCCAGTGAAAGTGGGTTCCTCCCTCGGGACGGGCCTCTTCCCGGACATGGTAGAGGTAAGGACCGTGTGGACAGTCTGCGCAGCCCTCAGCGCACGTATACTGCTTCACAACTTCAATATACTCCTCGTGTTCGGTTGCTCGGATGATGTCTTCTCCCGGTCCTGGCTCAATTGGAGAACCTTTCTCCCCTTGAGATTGGAGCAGCTCCTGGGCGTGAATGATCGTGTTTCGGAGTTCTTCGGGTGTGAGTTCGTTTAGTTCTGCAACGAGGTGGTCGGGGATTCCATCTGGCGGGGTCGGCGCGTCCGAAGAACTAGTCATAGTGAAGGATTTGTTCTGGACGCACATAATACGTTGCCGACCATAATGAGCGTCGCCGACCCGGAGCGGGAGAAACAAAGACCGCTTACTCGTTCCAAAACGCGCCAGTGAACATCACGAACACGGGAATAATCTCTAGTCGGCCGATCCACATTAGGAGTATCATCAGTAGTTTGCTGGTAGCTGGGAATTCGAGATAACTCCCGAACGGCCCCAGGAATCCGAATCCAGGGCCGATATTACCGATCGTCGCTATGCTCGCACTGATCGCCTCAAGGATCGTCAGATCTAGGCCGACACGACCTGCGTCGACCAAGAGTAGAACTGTTGCTACACCGAAGGTGAGCAAGTACAGCAGCGTAAACCCGTAGATCGCCCTGATAACCTCTTCCTCAATGACGTGACCACCGAGACGAACCGGTTTGATCGCATTCGGATGTGCCGTGGTGAACAGCTGCCGGCGAATGGCCTTGATAACGACCAACCACCGTACGATCTTGACGCCACCCCCGGTCGATCCGGCCGACCCGCCGATGAACATCGCGAACAACAGAATGCCTTGTGCGGTCGTCCCCCACTGTGCAAAATCACTCGTTGCATACCCTGTCGAGTTCAGGAGCGAGGCAATCTGGAAGGTGGCTTGCCGCAGTGAATTCTCAAGGGCACCCTGCGTAATCCCTCCAAGTTCCAGGGGTGGTGCTGATCCTGTGAAGAGGAACCCCCAGAGGATAACGATCAGGCCAGCGTTCGCGCCGAGATAGGCTTGTAGCTCACGGTCTCGGAGGAATTCGGCGTAATTGTCCTGCAGAAGCAGGTAGAACAGTGCGAAATTCATCCCCGCGATAAGCATGAAGGGGATGACGACCCACTGGACGGCTGGCGAGAATGCCGCGATACTCTCAGCCTGTGGAGAGAAACCACCCGTGGGTAACGTCGTAAATCCGTGTGCAACAGCATTGTACAGGTTCATATCCGGTGCCATCCCCGCATAATGTAGCCCCATCAGTATAGCCACGTACAGAACGGTAAATCCGAGATAGAACAGCCATAGTAGGCGTGCAGTTTCAGCGATTTTCGGTGTTAGCTTCTGTAGTTCCGGACCGGGGGCTTCCGATTCGATTAGTTGCGCGCCGTTCACCGCAGCCTCCGGCAGAATAGCAACCATTAGCACGATGATTCCCATTCCGCCGAGCCACTGGGTGAGCTGACGCCACATCAACAACGCATGCGAATGTCGCTCGAAGGATATCTCGGCCGTGACAGTAGCACCAGTTGTGGTGAATCCGGACATCGACTCAAACAGTGCATTAACCGGATGCCCAAGCGCGGATTCAGTACCATACCCGGCGATGACGTACGGTATCGCCCCGATAAGCGCCACGGCACCCCAGGCTAGCGCCACGAAAAAAAGCGCTTCGCGAGCGCCGAGCTGTGGATCATCGTCAAGTCGCTCCAGTCCGCCACCGATGATGACCGTGATGCCGATTGACAGCAGAAAGACAACAATATCCTCTCGGTAGAGGAGACTGATACCCAGCGGGATGAGCATGGCGACGGCGAGATACTTGATCACCGTGCCGGTGAAGGCGACACTCTGTCGCCAGCTTACTCGAACCGACATCACCAAACACCATCCATTAGTTAGGCTCTTCCCTCGAATCCGGAAAAATCACCCGTTCTTGTCGTACCCCCAGCAGTCGAGAATCGAGGTTCTACTACAGTTTACTGCTGGCCTCCTCCAGTGAATCGATTTCAACGAATACGACAACGTGATCCCCACGCTCAACAATAGTATCGCCCCGAGGAATAACCAATTCACCGTCACGGGTGATCGCTCCAAGAACCACCCCCTCGGGGAGATCGCCGACTGACTCACGGATTGGCCTATCCACGAGAACACTCTCCTCGTCGACTTCGATTTCGAGAACCTCTGCACGGTCGGATTCGATGATCGCGACGTTTTCAGCCTGATGTTCACGCGTAAAGCGCGTTATCTCCTCAGCAGTCGCTTCACGAGGGTTAACTGCCACGTCGATACCGACCTCCTCAAACAGGTCGACGTACGCACCCGAATCGACGACGGTAACAGCTCGCCCAGCACCGAGGCGTTTGGCGAGTAAGCCAGCAAGGAGATTCTTCTCATCGTTATCGAGTGCAGTGATTACAATATCAACGTCTTCGATCCCTTCTTGGAGGAGGAATTCACGGTCAGTTGCATCACTCTTCAGCACCGTGGTTCCCTCAAGCGATTCAGCGAGTTCTCGGGCCCTGTCGTGATCCTGTTCGACGAGTCGGGGTTTGAGTCCGCGTTCTTGTAAAAGACGAGCAGTGTGGTAGCCGACATCACTACCCCCGATGATGAGAATATTGGGTTTTCCGTCGCTGTCAGGTTCAAGTTCGTGAGCGAAGGTGTGGACACTCTCGGGACTTCCAATGACGATCACATCATCCCCCGGTTCTAACACCGTCCCGCCACGAGGAATAATGACGCTGTCGTTACGTAACACCGCTGCAAATGTAAGCGACTCGTACCGGTCAGCCTCTTGGACAGTTAGGTTGGCTACCGGACTTGACTCCGAGATCTCGAACTCGGCCATTTGGACGAGCCCATCCGCAAACACCTCGACATCTTGTGCTGCCGGTAACCCGACGACTCGTGCAATGGTCTCAGCAGTCAGAAGATTCGTCGCGACCATATGGTCGATGCCGAACGCGCGATCCGATCCCTGCCACGTCCGCAGATACTTCGCGTTCTTGACCCGAGAGATAGTGAACGCCTCGGTGACCGTCATCGTGGTGCTACAGGTGACGATGTTCGTCTCGTCGTCGTCCGTGCTAGCAATCAGAATGTCGGCTTCGTCGATGTTAGCCTCCTCGAGGGTATCAATATCTGCTCCATCACCTTCGATACCAAGAACGTCAGTATCGTACATCAGACCCTCTACACGAGCTCCATCGATATCGATAACGGCGACGTCATGGCTGTCAGCGAGACTAGCAGCGATTGCTGACCCAACCTCTCCTGCACCCACAATTACAACGTACATCGGTGTCCCTCCAGAGCATGCATATGAATTTACTTTATGAGGCGGAGGGAAGTGCATTTCCCTCATCCGCTACATTCAACAGTCTGACAGTGCGGCGACTGAAGCTAACCGGCCGCCCACTCTGCTGGGTTTTTTGAACCCCCGAGAGGGGTGCGGGGGTGATCGAACGAACCTCCCGCGAACCAACCTATGAGTGGAATCAGCGACCCACGCTCGCACGTACAGTCACGGGTCTCGGATGATGGCGACACCGTCTATGTCGGCTACCGTCGTCGAGGCCGCGCCATCGTCGAGAACCAATCGGATCAAGAACAGCTCACGCCGGAGCGGAGTCTCGCGCTGGTGAACCACAGTCCCTCGGGGTTCGAATGGGGGTATGGTGGCAGTGGTCCGGCACAGCTCGCGCTCGCACTCCTGCTCGATTACACGGGCGACGAGGCGTTCGCCCTCGATCACTACCAGGAGTTCAAAGACGAGGTCGTAAGCCAACTCGAATGTACAGGTCCCGACGGATGCTGGCGCCTCACCGGCAGTGACATCGACGCAGTCCTGCACGAAATATCCGGAGAGCCGGTCGCACCGTCCATCTAAGCACCAATCACCGAGAGTGATCCATGTCAGAACACAACCAGTCGTCTCGTTCGAATGGTGAATCGACATCGAACAATACGCAATCGTCACCGACGGAGTACATCGAACGCAGTGATGTCGGCGTCTCCCTCACCGTAAAACTCACTCGTGGCACTGGCACCCGCGATCAGGACAAAATCGTGGCCAAAGCGAAAGGCAAGACCCTCGAAGACGCCCGCGAGGATATGGAAATCCTCAGAGAGTACATCCACGATCTCGCTGAGGACGCCCGTCAGATTCAGCCGGAAGAAGACGGGTAGCGGAGAGCGCTGTTTTTTCGCGCCTCGACAGGACTGGAGGCGATCATCTGTGACCAATCCTGATGGACAATCGACTGACGCTAACGAGCTTTCACCAGAGCAACGGCTCGAAGCCCCGAATACGCGACTCATCAACGCCGGCATCGTGACGATCAACGATATGGAGACGCTACGAGCCTGCGTCGCCTACGAAAACGCGAATCAGCAGCGCGTCCAGATCCTGCGCCGACTCGAACATCGGGCCAGCGAAATCCGCGCAGAAGACGGTTGACCCAACACCCGGAAGTTTCTGGTGGAGCCTCGGCGGGTGGGGCTCCAGTCAGATGAGCGATCGCTCCGAAATCGAGATTCAGCGACAGACCGCCTTTGGTGACGATGGCCAGCTCGAAGTGACCGAATCGAGCGTCGAGACCTCACTCGAGAACTTCGGTGCCGACGTGGATCACCGCGACCGGGATTCACGGCTTGGTCGCCCCAGGGCAAGTGAGTTCGGCGTCGACGACCGACCCGAAGTTGAGCAAACATCGGAGGGAGATCAGTCGACCCTCTTCGCTGATACAGACGAAGATCAGCAGACCCTCGCTGGTGATGAATCGGTCGGCCGCTGTCTCTTCGAAGAATAAACTGCCTCTATTGATTAGTTATCCACCGAAATATTATAGTCTAAACTATAATAGTCTGAGTTCTAACTTTGAAGCGACGCTGAGGGCCTAATAGCCGGTGGTGGTTTTTCGACCCCCAGCAGGGGTGCGGGGAATCCGAACGCCCGCATTCAACCGATGGAGACGGATCCGACCACCGACCCACGATCAGTCGTACAGGATGCAAATGAGCGATGTCAGGCGAATGCAGACCGCGTCGAGTACGTCGGGATGCGCGTCGACGGGACGCCAGTGGTGCTGAACCTCACCGAACACGAGCGCCTCACCCCCAATCGAAGCCTCGATCTCGTGCGACATAGCCCGGCGGGATTTGACTGGGGCTATACTGGGAGCGGCCCATCGCAACTCGCCTGTGCGCTCCTCCTCGATTACACCAACGACGAAACCGTCGCCCAGCAACACTACATCAAGTTCCGAAACGAGGTGGTCAGTCAGTTGGCGTGCGACGGCCCAGCCGACTGCTGGCACCTCACTGGGAGCGACATCAAAGCAGCACTCGCCGAGTTCGAAGCGCACGACGCACTCACACCTGATGGTGGGGAATCGTCGCCGTCGCTACCGGCGAACTGGAGCGCCGTGAGTCGAGCAGATCGGACGGTCTTCCAGCGCCGAGACATCGACCACTACGTCGTCCTCGGCGACGGGAGCGAGGAGTGGTTGATCATCCTCTGCGCGCAGGGTGACCGAGCGTATCCCGCCCCGCTCGACCATCGAACGCTTCCGGTCGAAAACGACCCTGCCTCTGCCGTACAGGAACTCGTCACTGAGAGTAACGACCTCGTCGAGCCAGAGGAGGACACTTGATGGAAATTCCGACTTTCGCGAGCCACGCACCGACTCATCGAACGCGCCGTCACGGCGTTGGAGTGCATCGGTCGAGAACTCGAGCGACACAATGACCGGCACGAGCGAACAGCGGGAGAAGACACAGACGAGAGGAGTCCCCGTGAATTATGACCGGTGAAGCGACGCTCAACGATTTCGAGGCCGAGACACCATGCGGAGAGTCCAGCTCGCTCACGCTGGAAGAGCGACTCCTCGCCCCGATCTCCCCGTCCATCGGTCTACGGGTGATTCCGGGTCGCGGCGATCCGCTCTATCTCCAAAATCGGGGAAGAGAGCGGTATCTCTTCCGCGACGAGCACGATCGGTGGTTCATCTTCCAACCGTCGGCGAAAGACTCAGAAGATGGGTTCGTCCGCTGGGTGTATCTCCCAGCAGACCGGCCCGAGCGGCTGGCGCAGTCGGCGCTTCGTCAACAGACGGTGATCGGCTATGACTACGTCCGGCGGTCGGTTGCACCAGACCCAATCAGATCGACGGTGACGGCGATGTTCGTCACAGAACGCTGGCCCGAGACGATCTACGAATGTGGGTCATGTGAGGCGCTGTTCGATACGGCACGAGAGCACGCCCTCCATTGCTGGGATGTTCATCCCTGGGTGCCGAATCCAGAGCAGGTACGCCGGCGGCGTCAGCCCAACGAGTGAGTTGGAAAATCCTTGGCAGGTATCGGAGCCGTCCAGATAATTAACCAACAAAGTGCGGTCTGGGGTTTAATGTTGGTTAATAGTGGACTGCGACTCCGTTTATTGCCCCTCTGAGAGGGTGCAGGGCGGCCGGATTCGCCCTCGCAGGCCACATTCATGTCGCTCGATATCAGCCCCAGCAGCAGCACTGAACGCGAGATTGCCGCTGCCAGACAAGCCGACAGCGTGGCGTTCCTTCATCGAGCGCCGTTCGCTCTGGATGCCTACAGGCTCGGCTACCTACCTGGGTTCCGAGAGGACTGCGGATATCAGCAGGCCCAGTTCAAGCATCTGAACATCCCCGTCGGGATGTTGGATAACGACTTTCGGAATCCCGATCTGGATCGATACGTCGCCCGGTTTTTCGAACACGAACCCAAAGTCGGCGTGATTGGAGACGTGTACGACCCCGACGACGTCGATAGGTACGTGGCCGCTGCGCGCGAGATCCAGGCGAGCTATCCCGATGCAGACCTCGTCATCGTCCCCAAGTGCCGCAAGGTGATCGACATGATTCCCGACGACCTCGTGCTCGGCTACTCACGAGGGTATGCCGACCGATTGGCCCACGAGTTCTCCGAGCCGACCGACTGGCGTGGGCGGCGTGTTCATATACTCGGTGGAAGCCCGCCGAAACAGCTCGACGTCATCGAGCAACTGACCCGACCGACGCTCACGGACGACCCACCGGCCGACATTGTCGGTCTCGACTGGAACGGCCTGCATCGCGGGGCGCAGTTCGGAGAGTTCTGGACGGCTGACGGGTGGGACGACAGCGGTCGCGACACCGACCACGTCACGGTTCGCAAGACGGTCCGCCACAGTCTCGCCCGTCTCAAGGAATTCTGGCAGGCCCAAGGTGTTTGGCCCGAATCGACACCACAGGACGACTCCTTCGAGATCGAGTATGAGGGGCCATCGCCGGGGGATCTCGATGGTGCTGCGTGTACCGAATGCGAAGCGAACGTCTGGACGACTCAGCGCGGTCCATTCGTCGCCGAGTACGATACTGGGGCTCTCTGTGGCTACTGCAGCTACGACTGCTACTTCGCCCACCGCCATCGAAATAACCTTGAGGAAGTCGCCGGCGAGCA
>ENA-ORCO01000537-ORCO01000537.1-marine-metagenome-genome-assembly--contig:-NODE-537-length-16817-cov-28.765352_pt1 | contig 16817 bp, 17 predicted proteins | sample MGYA00248633_ERZ508508 | MGnify/ENA primary metagenome ERZ508508 (study PRJEB26179, sample SAMN06268845) | marine metagenome | isolation source: A23 P1 aerobic enrichment on pine of planktonic cells...
GTCGCGTGGGTCGGCGACGGCAACAACGTCTGTCAGTCGTTCGTGTTGGGCGCGGCCATCGTCGGCCTCGATTTGGTCGTCGCGACGCCGGAGGGATACGGTGTCGACGACGCCGTGTTGGAACGCGCCGAGGAACTCGGCAGCGCCCCCGAAATCGTCGCGGACCCACAAGCGGCCGTCGACGGTTCCGACATCGTCTACACCGACGTGTGGGTGAGCATGGGCGAGGAGTCCGAACGCGCCGAGAAACTCGAAGCGTTCTCGCGGGCGGGCTTTCAGGTCAACGAGGCGTTACTCGACGACCAGGAAGTGATGCACTGTCTGCCCGCCCACCGCGGCGAGGAGATTACCGACGCCGTCATGGAGAGCGACCGGGCCATCGTCTGGGACCAAGCCGAGAACCGACTGCACGCCCAGAAGGGGCTGTTGACGTACCTCTTGGACTGACTGGGCGATCGGAAATCGGGTTACCGTCCAGTATCGGGTGGCTTTATCGCCCAGCGTTCCCCATCCGTGGGCATGGACCCCGACCCGGACCCTTCGCGGTTCCGCGATTTGATGCTCGATTCCGAACCGGGCTTTCAGGAGGTGCTCCGGTGTGTCTTCGGCGTACAGGACCACGAGGCGAGACTGTATCTCGAACTGCTCGACGCCCCCGACAGCACAGTCGCCGAACTGGCCGATGCCGTCGACCGCGACCGCAGCAACGTCAATCGCGGGCTATCGACGCTCATGGAGAAGGACCTCGCCGACCGCCGCCGCCGACTGCTCGATTCGGGCGGCCACGTCTACCAGTACCGGGCGACGCCGCCCGACGAGGCCCGTGAGTTGATGCATCGGACGCTCGACGAGTGGGCCGCCTACGTCCACGACCGAATCGACGACTTCCCCAATGGCGGCTAGTCGATGAGGCCGTAGCCGCGTTTGAACAGGTACACGTCGAGGGCGACGACGCCCGCGGTCAGTCCGCTCAACACGCCGAGGGACAGTATCGGGTCGACCTCTTGGAAGCCGAGAAAGCCGTAACGAACGCCGTTGACCATATACACCATCGGATTGAGAAGGGACAGCGTCCGGTACAGCGGCGGGAGGATGTCGAGCGAGTAAAACACCGCCCCGAAGAACACCAGCGGCCGGAGGATGAACTGGTTCATCACGGTGAGATGGTCGAAGTCCTCGGCCAGCAGGCCGCCGACGACGCCCAAGGCGGCGAACAGCGTCGGGATGACGAGCATGAACGCCACTAGGAACAGCGGCTCTTCGAGCGGTACGGGCGTGAACAGAAGCCCGATAGCGACGATGATGGCGCCGACGACAAGCCCCCGAAGCGCGGCGGCGAGGATGTACGCCAACACCATCGACGAATACGACAGCGGCGAGGTGAGCGTCTCGTGGATGTACTCGTTCCATCTGCCGTGGAAGATGGAGAACGAGGAGTTCTCGAAGGCGTTGGAGATAGCCCCCAACACGACCAGTCCGGGGAGGATGAAGACGATGTAGTCGAAGCCGGCGATATCGTCGATGCGCTGCCCCAACACGACGCCGAAGACGGCGAAGTACAGCACGTTCGTAATCGCCGGCGGGAGGAACGTGTTCTTGGGCCGGCGGACGAACCGGAGGATTTCCCGCTTCAACAGCGCCCGGAAGCCGACGCCGAACGTCGAACTCACTGGTGAATCGCCCCCAGTTGTTCGGCCTCGTCGTCGGTTCTGGTCATGTCGACGAACACCTCCTCTAGGGAGGCTCGCCGGATGTCGAGGTTCGTCACCTCGTAGCCCTCGTACTCCAATTCCCGGAGCAGCGAGGGCGCGAGGCGACTGCCGCCCTGTGCGGTGACGACGAGCGAGTCGCCGTCGATTCGCGCCTCGACGATTCCGTCGAGGTCGATATCGGGAACGGCGTCGGGCGACTTCTCGAAGGTGAGATACAGTTGGTCGGTGCCGCGGGACCGGAGGTCGTCGGGCGTCGCCACCTCGACGACGCGTCCCGAATCGACTATTGCGACACGGTCACACAGCCGTTCGGCCTCCTCGATGTAGTGGGTCGTCAGCAGAATCGTCGTCCCCTCGGCGTTGAGCCGCTCGATGACGCCCCAGAGGTCACGCCGCAACTGCACGTCGACGCCCGCCGTCGGTTCGTCCAGAATGAGTAGGTCGGGGTTCGTCACGAGCGCCCGCGCCAACAGGAATCGGCGCTTCATGCCGCCGGAGAGCCAATCGAAGCGCGTGTCGCGCTTGTCGTAGATACCGACCGTCTTCAACGCCTCCGCGGCACGGCGTTCGGCCTCGTCGCTCGGGACGCCGTGGTAGCCGGCCTTGTGCTCCAACACCTCGTGAATGGGGAAGAACCGGTCGACGTTGAACTCCTGTGGCGCGAGGCCGATGCGGTCCCGTGCCTCCTGATACTCGGTTTCGACGTCGAAACCGAACACCTCGGCGGTGCCGCCGTCCTTCCGGACCAGTCCGACGAGGACGTTGATGAACGTCGTCTTGCCGGCGCCGTTCGGCCCCAGCAAGCCGAAGAACTCCCCTTCATCGACCTCGAAGGTCAGTCCATCGAGGGCCACGACGTCCCCGTAGGACTTCCTGAGGTCGTCGGTGCGTATCGCGGGTTCCATATGGAGAAGGGGCCGCTTCGGCCGGTTAAGGGTGCTGAAGCCGGACGCGGCGTGTCACCGAGCGACGCGGAATTTAAACTACCCTACATTGTCGGCGACGAACCTATCCGACGAACTCGCAACGAACGCGTATGGATAGACGGGAGTTCGTGACGGCCGCCGGAAGTATCGGCCTCGCCTCGCTGCTCGGGACCGGAACGGCCGCTGCGGCGACGGAAGACGGCTACACCAGAGAACAACACCGCGTCGAATCGTTCGACGGCGTCGAGATACCCGCGACCCTGTTCGTCCCCGACGGTGGCGCCGACGCGGCCATTCTCGCGACTCACGGGTGGGGCGGTTCGAAATCCAGCGTCGAGGGGTACGGCCCGCTGGTGACCGACCACGGCTACGCGCTCGTCGCCTTCGACCAGCGCGGGTTCGGCGATTCGACGGCCGAAGTCGGCCTCTCGGGGCCGAAGGAGGTCGCCGACGTATCGGCACTCATCGACTTCCTCCGTGAGGACGCCCGCATCGACAACGCCGCCGACGGAGAGCCGAAAATCGGGATGCTCGGTGCTTCCTACGCCGGCGGCATCCAACTCAACGCCGCGGCGGTCGACGACCGCATCGACGCGCTCGTCCCCGTCGTCCCGTGGCACGACCTCTCGTTTTCGCTGGTGCCCAACGGCGTCCCGAAACTCGGCTGGACGACGCTGCTGTACGGCGCCGGAATCGCCGCCGCTCGCGGCGTCCAGAACCCCGACCAGGAGAACCTCCAGCGCGGCGTCTCCCCGCGACTCCACGAGATATACGCGAAGTCGATGTCACAGAACCGCCTGCCGCCGGAGGGGGAGTCGTTCCTGAAGGTTCGCTCGACGGTCTCGAAAGCCGACCGAATCGACACGCCCGCCCTCGTCGTCCAGGGGCTTCCCGACACCCTCTTTACGCCGAACGAGGGCCACCGCATCGTCGAGACGCTCCGGGAGGACGGCGTCGATTCGCGGTTCGTGCTGTTCAACGGCGGCCACACCGGAACGGAGACGGTCGAACCCGACGAACAGGTGAACGAAATCGAGTCGATGGCGCTGTCGTGGTTCGACCAACATCTCCGTGACGGCGGCGACTCCGGTATCGCGCCGCTGACCTACTGGGACATCCAGAACGGCGAGTTCCGGGAGGCCGACGGCTTCCCGCCGAGCGACGCCGACGAACTCGAGGCGTCGCTTTCCGACATCGGCGGCGAGGGTCAGAGTCCGGTCATCAACAGCGTCGCACCCACGTCGACGAGTCACTTCAGCCCCGAGAACACCGACGCCGCGCCCGTCTCCGTCGCGGAGTTCGACCTCGCGGTCGGCGACGACATCGAACTGCTCGGCACGCCCGAGGTGTCGCTTTCGGTGACGCTCGTCGGCGCGCGGGCGTTCCTCTTCGGGAAACTGTATCACGTCTCCGATGGGGAGGCGACGCTACTCAACAATCAGGTCGCACCGGTCGCAATCGAGGGCACGCCCGGCGAATCGCAGACCGTCGAGTTCGAACTCGTCGGTACCCAACGGCACCTCGAAGCGGGCGACACGCTCCGACTCGCGCTGGCTTCGACGGACGCCGGCTTCACCTCTGCCCGCGCGGGAACTGGTGTCGTCGTCGACCACGCGGAATCGACGCTGACGCTCCCGATTCGAGGGAGCGACGGTGGCGACGACGACGACGGCAGCGAGGTCGGCGTGACGCGCTCCAACGGCGGGTCGGTGTTCACCGGCGGGTCACACGACCGCCACGAACTGACCGTCGAGGGCGGGCCGGCCTTCGTTCGTGACCGAGTCCCCGACGGTTGGATCGTCGCGGAGGCCGACCACCCCTACACGCGGACTGCCCCACCCGAGACGAGCGAGAACTACATCGAGTTCAACGGAGCGGTGAAAAACGACGACCGCGGCTACATCGCCCGCGCGCCGTCGGGCGTCGACCAGACGAACGTCTACACGTTCGGCCCGGTCGAAGTCAGCGACGACGGCGAGGAGTGGCGGACGCTCTCGGGGACTGAAAAGACAGTACTACTCGTCGGCGCTGACGCCTGATTACCGGCCCAGTTTCGCCCGCGAGATACCGACGCCGCCCGGCGTGATGACGATTTGGTCGTCCTCCTTCTGGACGATGTCGCCGCCCACCTCGTGGGCGACCTGCTTCAGTTCGTCGGAGATGTGCTCCATCGTCCGGTCGGTCGTCGTGTGCCGGATGATGTCGGCGATGACGATGTCGCCGTCGTAGACGGCGTCTTTGATGTCGATGATGTCGTTTTTGTCGCTGATTTCAGCGAAATGTACTTTCACCGTCGCGTCGCCCGCGTCGGCGTCGAAGTCGTCGATGTCGAGTTCGACGTAGTCCTCGGCGTTGTGGGAGTTCCCGCCGAGAATCTTGCTCATGATGCCCATACGACCGACAGTGGTGGCTGGCGGCATAGGTTTTACCCTCCGAACTTTTTGCGCCTCGGGTCGCGCGAAGCGCGACCGCTCGGCGCAAAAAGTTCGATGAAAAAGGCGTCGGCTCAGCGGCCTTCGGCCGCTTCGCCGCCGTGAACCGCTCGCTCACTCCGTTCGCTCGCGGATGCTCACCGCGCCCGCAGCGATTCGAACGTCGGTTCGGACTCCTCCCCTCCCGGCAGCACCGCCCTCGTGGTCTCCATTTTTGTCGCTGTCGGCCGTTCGCCGACGTATGACTTTCAGCATCTGCGTCCACGAGAAATACGAAGGCGACGACGGCACCGAACAGCACCGCTTCGGCGTTGCGGTGACGACCCGACTCGCGGGCGTCGGCACGCTGTGTCCCTTCGCCAGCGAGAACGGCGCCGTCGCCACCCAGAGCCTCGTCAACGTCGAGTTGGGTGAGAAGGGAATCGAGTACATCGACGACGGACTGGCCGTCGAGGACGCCCTGCAGTCGCTTCTCAACGCCGACGACGGCGCCGAGAACCGCCAACTCCACGGCGTCGACCGCGAGGGGTCGTTCGTCTTCTCCGGCGAGGAGTGCAAGCCGTGGTTCGGACATCACGACGGGGGTTCCGCGAGCAGCGCGAGCGGAGCCTCGTCGGACGTGTCCGACGGTGGGGCGTACACCGTCGCCGGAAACCTCCTGACTGGCGAGGCAGTCATCGATGCCGTCGCCGACACCTACGAAAACAGTGACCGAGGGGAACCGCTTGCCAAGCGACTCATTGACGCGCTGGAAGCGGGCCACGAGGAAGGCGGCGACAAACGCGAGGACCTGCCGGTCCAGAGCGCCGCGCTGCTCGTCGAAACCACCGAAGAACGGGCCATCGACCCGGCCTACGAGAACCTCCGGGTCGACGCGACGGAGACGCCACTCGAGGACCTGAAAGCGACCTACGAGACGGCCGTCCGGGGCCACGAAGACGCGATGGAGCGCTACGAGGAAGCCTACGAGGACGACGACCTCTAGAGGTACGTATCTCGGACCGTCTCGTCCAGCAACCCGTCGGGGTCGAGGACGATGTAGACGACGACGAACGGCTCCTCGGGGTCGATGACGAACACCGAAAACGGCGGGTCGACTTCCTCCGGTTGGGCCGCGCGGGCGATAAGCGGCTCCAGCGGTTTCAGGCCGTCACGGAACTCCTCGAAGAGGTCGCGACTGCCGGCCTGCTCGGCGAAGGTGTAGAGGACGCCGTTTGCCTCGTTGTCCGTGTTGTAGGTGACTCGCGAGTTCATCGCCTCGCCCTCGGCGCGGGCCGCCTCGAAACAGTTCTGGGCGGCCTCGAAGATGACCGCCTCCGTCCGGACGAACTCGACGGTCGTTGTCGTCTCGATTGTCGCCGACTCGACGACCGGGTCTTCGCCGTCCCAGGAGATGTCGGCGTCGATGCAGTTGCCGACGACGGCGTCGTCGGGCAGCGCCTCGCGAGGAACGTACGTCGGGTCCGCCGACTCGGCGTCGAGCAACAGCCACTCGTCGTCGGTTCGTCCCGGCAGCAGGCGGAACGGCCCCTCGGTCCGCGGGGAGGTGCCGTCGGTCGTGGTCATAGCCGTCGTAGGTCGTCGTCGGGGATTAGTTCCACGAAAGCAGCGCGCGGAGTTGCGCCTTCGAGAACAGCGAGGTCGGTCGGTCCATGTGGACCCCGATTTCACCGGAGAACGCCTTCATCCCCGCTTTCTGCACCGGCTTCGGCATCGAGTAGCCCGCCCGAATCAGTTTCCCGAGACGTTGGTCGCCGGCCAACTCCTCGCGCCAGGCCGTCTCGTAGTTCTCCAGCGTCGCGGGCTGTTCGGGGTCGATTTCGCGGGCGGCGATGTCGGCGGCGCGCATTCCGTAGATGATGCCGCCGCCAGTGAACGGTTTCGTCTGGGCGGCGGCGTCGCCGACCAGAAAACTCCGCTTGCCGACCGTTCGGTCCGGCGGGCCGATGGGGATGGCGCCCGAACAGCGTTCGTCCAACTCGACGCCGTAGTCCTCAAGCAGTTCCTCGAAGCGTCCGGGGGCGTCGTCGCCCGGCGAGACGGCCAGTCCGTACTCGACGCCGGCCTCGCCGCGGGGAATTCGCCACGCGAAGAACCGCGGGACGGTGAGGTGGACGTCGACGTAGTCCGCGTCGTCGGGTTCGAAATCGAAGCCCAACACGCCGTGGAGCAGTTCCTCGGGTTCCGGCAGGCCGACCTCCTGACGGACTCGCGAGCGAGGGCCGTCGGCGCCGGCGACGATGCGACACTCGAAGGATTCGACGCCGTCCGGTCCTTTCGCGGTCACTTCGACACGCCCCGGTTGCTCCTCGACATCGGTGACGGTGTAGCCGTCCCGGACTTCGGCGCCTGCCTGCTCGGCGCATTCGGCGAGCGTCTTGTCCAGCCCGACTCGGTCGATGGCGTTCGACACCGGTTCGTCCTTGTAGAAGGTGTGGGCCTCGCTGTCGGCGCCGCCGAGGTGGAACCGCGCCCCGTAGATGTCGTTCTGGAAGAGGTCCTCGTGGGCGCTCGCGGCGCTCGACTCGCTTCGCTCGTCGTTTACCGCTCGCGATTCCGAGGACTCCCGTCGGTCGTCCTCGCCGGGGAGAAAGTCCCAGATGTCGAGACTCACGTGGCCCGAACAGGCCAGCGGTCGCCCGATTTCGCCGGACTCGAGCACCAACACGTCGTGGCCGGACTCGGCTGCCGAGCGGGCGAACCGCGACCCTGCGGGGCCGGCACCGACGACGACGAAATCGTACATGTCTTCGAGAGGGGGTTCCGCGAGGAAATACCCTCCGGGACGGTGCTACTCGTCGTCGCCGACGACGCTCCCGACGCCCGGGAGGGCCGTCGCTATCTTGGCGACCCACCCGAGTTGGAACAGTCCCACCTGCGAGAGGATGCCGAGGACGAACAGAACGCCGAACAGCGGCACCTCGAAGCCGACGAGGGGCGTCGTCGCCAGCGGGTCGAAGAGAATCGGCTCCGGCGAGAACGCATCGCGTGCCGCAGTCAGGTTCGCCACGGTCACCGCGCCGGAGGCCAGCGCCGCGCCGACGAAGGAGGTGATGAACACGAGCGCGAACTTCGTCAGCGTGAACCCGAGGACGGCGCCGGCGATGCCGGCGACGACGGCGACGAGATACCGAATCAGGCCGCCCTCGGTGAACACCGGCGTGATAACGTACAGACCGATGTAGGCGCCGACGACGAACGACGGGATGGCCGTCGCGAACGACAACGCGACGTAGGACAGCGCCGCACCGAGGAGGCCGCCGACGATGACCGCCACCGCGAAGCCGACGAGTCCCTGCGCGCCGAAGGCGCCGAGGACGGTGGGGGCGAGGACGTAGCCGCCGCCGGCCCCGATGAGGAAGCCGAGCAACGAGACGGCGTACACCGAAAGCGCCGCGCCGAAGAACACCAACACGAGACCGACGAGCAACAGGCCGATGTCTACGAGTGCCATGCGGGCCGTTCAGAACGCAGGGGAATAAGCTTTGGAGCCGTTCGCCCCCAACCGCCGTCACAGCGCGCGGTCGATAGCCGCCGCCGTCGATTCGCCGACGCCCTCGACGTTCGCCAGTTCGGTTCGGGAGGCCGCTCGAATGCCACCGACGCTCCCGAAGCGTCGGAGCAGTCGCTTCCGCAGTTCGGGGCCGACGCCGGGCACCTCGTCCAGCGGCGTCGACACCTCGTCGCGGACGGTCTGGTGGTACTGCACCGCGAACCGGTGGGCCTCGTCGCGGACGCGCTGGAGTAAGTGGAGAGCGGGGTCGTCATCGTCCCAGTCTTCGACGCCGCCGGCCGTCACCACGAGTTCCTCCTCCTTGGCGAGGGCGACGGCGGGCACGTCCCAACCCGTCTCCGAGAGGGCGTCCCGTGCCGCACCGAGTTGCCCATCGCCGCCGTCGATGAGGAGCAACTCGGGGTCCGGGCGGTCGTCACGTCCCTCGACGGCCCGTTCGGCTCGCCACCGCACCAGTTCGCGCATGTTCGCGTAGTCGTCGTTGGTCTCTTCGAGTTTCTTCCGGCGGTAGTCGGCCTTCTCCGGCGACCCCTCGACGAACGTCACGTCGCTGCCGACGACGGCCTTTCCGTGGGCGTGGCTCACGTCGAACCCCTCGATGCGCTCGGGGCGGTCGATGCCGAGTCGGCGGGAGAGTGCGCTCGCGGCGTCGACTTCACCCGCCTTCCGGCGGGCGTTCTTCAGCGCCAACTCGACGAGCGTCGCCTCCCGGCCCGCCCCCGGAACCCGGACCGAGACGCCCTCCGCGTCCAGCCAGCGGTCGAGTTCGGTATCGCCGTGACGTTCCGGCAACAACAGCACGTCGGGCAGCGACCGGTCGGCGTAGAACTGCGGGACGAACGCCGACAGCACCGCTGCAATGCGGTCTTCGTCCTCCGGGGCGTCGACGCGGTGGCGCGTTCGGTCGACTAGCTTGCCGTCTTCGCTGTGGAGGCGGGCGACGGTCGCCCGCTCGCCCTCGACTGCCACGCCGAGGACGTCGACGACACGTTCGTCGCGAGTCGTCACCGCGTCGCCGCCGCCCTCGTGGAACGCCTCGACGGCGTCGAGTTTGTCCCGGAGGGCGGCGGCCCGCTCGAAGGCTTCCGCTTCGGCGGCGGCCTCCATCTCACGACGAAGCGGTTCGGCGAGGACGCCCGTCTCGCCTTCGAGGAACCGGACGACTGATTCGGTGTCAGCGGCGTAGTCTTCCGCCGATATCTCGTCGGTACAGGGCGCCGTACACAGTCCCATCTCGTAGTCGAGACAGGGCCGGTCGCGGCCGGCGTACTTGTGGTCCGAACACCCCCGAAGGCCGTAGGTCTCCCGGAGGGCCTTCAGCACCGTCTCGACGCGGCCCTTGTTCGTGAACGGCCCGAAGACGGTCGCGCCGTCGTCGGGGTCGCGTGTCACTTCGATGCGCGGGAACGCGTGGTCGGTCAACTGCACCAGCGGATAGGATTTGTCGTCCTTCAGGCGGACGTTGTACCGCGGCTGGTGGCGCTTGATGAGGTTCGCCTCCAACAGCAGCGCCTGGGTCTCGGTGTCGGTGACCGCGAAGTCGACGCCTTCGGCGGCGTCGACCATCCGTCGGATACGTTCGCCGCGGGGGTCGGCGTAGGAACGAACTCGACTCCGCAAATCGACCGCCTTGCCGACGTACAGCACCGACTCGCCGGCTTCGAAGAGATACACCCCGGGCTCTCGGGGTAATTCACCGGCGCGCTCACGCACCGCGGCCGCGTCCATACCCGCCGTTGGGCACCGAGCGGTATCAGAATGACGTTAGGGAACTTCTCTCGACTACTTCCTGCTGCTCTCCAACTCGATGTCGAGGTCCGCCAGCAGTTCCTTTGCCTCCTCGCGTTTCTCTTGGTGGTCTTCGAGGAACGCCTCCATCAACTCGGCAGCCTGCTCCTTACAGCCGCCACAGAGCCGTTCGCCGCCGACGCACTCCTCGTACACCTCGGTGGCGAGTTCGTCGTCGTCGTTTGCGAGCAGGTAGGCGTACAACTCGTAGACGGGACACTCGTCGGCCTTCCCGCCCAATTCGCGCTGTTTTTCGGCGGTTTCCCGTCCGCCCGTCGTCGCCGCCTTCACCTTGTCGTAGCCGTCTTCGGGGTCGTCGAGCAGGCTGATATGGGAGGCGGGGTCCGACGAGGACATCTTCCCACCGGTGAGGCCGGTCATGAAGCGGTGATAGATGGACGACGGCGGGACGAAGCCGTAGCCGCCGTTGTCGACTTCGATTTCGCGGGCGAGTTCCTCGGCCTCCTCGCGGTCGAGGTCGAAACTGTCGATGTGGCCCTCGTAGACGCGCTTTTCGCCGTCGATGGCCTCGATGAGCGCTTCGAAGGCGTCGTCGGTCGCGTTGCGGTCGAAGAACCGGACGCGGGGGCGGAGTGGCTCTTTCCCGCCGGCCTTCAGCGTCTCGACGGTGTCCCACAGCGCCGTCGAGTCGGGCGCCTCGGCTTCGAGCCACTCGGCGGCCTCGACACAGCGAACATCGGCGTCGGGGTCGTCGGCGTGGCCGCCGCCACGTTCGCCAGTCAGCGCCTCGTAGGCCTCCGCGACCAGCGCGCGCTCGTCGTCTTCCAACTCGAAACTGGCGTAGGCTTCGCTCACCTTGAAGAAGCGCATCCGGGTCGCGAGGTCACGCGCCAGTCGAACGTGGGGGTCCTGGTCGGGGCCGACGGGGATGACGGTCGGTTTCGGCTCCTCCAGTTGCGGATAGAGGATGTCGGCCATCTGGGTGACGACCGACTGCATGTGGGACACCGAGGTCTCGCCGTCGAAGCCGTAGATGCCTTCGAACTCCGCGAACCGGGCCTTCGAGCCGAGTTCGAAGGCGAGGTTGCGCAGTTCCTCGTTTTCCGATTGGCGGTACAGTTCCCCCTCCTCGGGGTCGAAGCCCAACGCGAGCAGCGACAGCAGGTAGCTCTCGGCGTGTTCGTCGATTTCGTCCCACGGAATCCCGCGGGCGGAGTGGGCTTCGAGGTCGGCGATGAGGCCGTAGGCGTCGCCGCCCTGCTGTTGGTGCCAGATTATCTCGTCGAAGACGAGTTTGTGGCCGATGTGGGGGTCGCCGGTCGGCATGAATCCCGACAGCGCGGCGAAGGGTTCGTCGTTGACCATCGCCTCGGCGACCGGTCGGTAGTCGCGGTGGCCGAAGATGACGCCCCGACGCATCAGGTAGTGGGGGTTCGGCACCTCCGGCAGCACGTCGTCGAACTCCTCGATGCCGAACTCCTCGAAGAGGTTCCGGTAGTCGTCGACGGTCGAGGACCCCCACGGGTCGAGGGCCGTCTCGTCGGCACCTGTCGCCCCGCCGTCCGTCCGTGGGGGCGTCGCTTCCTCGTGGGCGTCGTCGTCTGTCATGCAGTAGCGTCGGGTTGGTTCGCCCAAAAACCGTTCGCTTGGGTGTGAGCGCTTACGGGGCGAGCAATTCGAGCAGTTCCGCCTCGGTCGCGTTGCCACAGCGAACTGCTTCCCGCGGCGCTCGGCCGGCCTCGCGGACGGTTTCGACGGCTTCGTGGGGGGCGTAGCCGCACTCCTGAGTGAGCCACGCCGCGGCGACGACGCCGGTGCGTCCGAGACCGGCGTTGCAGTGAACGGCGACAGTCTCGCCGGCGTCGTCTGCGTCTCGAATCGCCCCCAGCGCCGACCGGAGCGTCGATTCATCCGGGAGGTGTCGGTCGCGAATCGGGACGTGGGCCGTCTCGAAGCGGTCGGCGTAGGCGTCGGGGAGGCCCCATCGGGTCGCCTCCGCCGAGGAGAGCAGGCAGAGCACACTGCTGACGCCGGCACTGTCCAGCGTGGCCGCCCAGTCGTCGAGTCCGCCGCCGAGATGGCCCGGTCGGCAGATGCCGTACACCGGCGTTTCGGGTGCGACGGGCGCGAAGTTGGGCATCGCTACCGTCCCAACTCGGCGAGCAATCGCCCGAGGTGGACCCTATCGGCGTTCCCCTCGGACATTTCGAGGTCGATTTCGCCCGCGAGTTCGTGGACGCGGGCCGACTGTCGGCCCTCGTAGCGACTCCGGGCGGCGGCGAGGAACTCCCTGAGGACCTCCTCGCCGTCGAACCCCTCGTCGTACAGCAGTTCGTCCAACCCCTTGCGGGCGTCCTCGAACTCCCCGGCATCGGCGTCGGCGAGGATGTCAGTCAACTCCTCGCGCATTCCCACGTCGCCCAACGCGTCGTAGGCAGCCTGCATCGTCACCTCGTCTTCGGCCTCGTAGGTCGTCTGAGCCCCGAGGATGGCCTTCCGGAGGTCGCCGTCGCCGTAGCCCGCGACGTACTCGATGCCGTCGGCGTCGTAGTCGACGCCCTCTCGGTCGACGATGCGTTCCAACACCTCGACCGTCTCGTCGTGGGTCGGCGAACGCATTGGAATCGGGAAACACCGCGACTCGATTGGCGGGATGAGTTTCGACGGTTGGCGGGTGGCGATGACGAACTGCGTCGCCTCGTAGTGCTGTTCCATTATCCGCCGCAGCGACTGCTGGAAGTCCTCGCGTATCGCCTCGGCGTTGTCCAGGAGGATGGTCCGGAACTCACCCGAAACCGGCTGATAGGCGGCCTGCTCCTTCAGTACGCGGCTTATCATGTCTCGTTTCGACAGCCGCGAGCGGCCGTCGAGGAAGTGGCCGAACCGGGGGTCGTTCTTGATTTCCTTTTTCGTCCGGCCGAAGAAGTCCGCGACGTTGATTTCGACGAAGTCGTTGTCGGGGTCTTCGTGGGTGTCCTCGGCGAGTGCGCGGACGGCGGCGGTCTTGCCGGCGCCGCGTGGACCGTAGACGACGAGGTTCATCGGTTCCTCGGTCACGCGTTCGAGGTGGTCCCGCACCTCGGCCTGCGGTAACTCGTCGACGGTGGGCGCGTGTTCGTCGGTCCACAGCGGCGCGTCCATACTTCTCGTTCGGACCCGCCCCGGCAAAAGCCCTCCTCTCTCGACGCCGCAGTCGCTCCCTCTCCGTCCCGCCGACGCCGGGGTTTTTGCGTTGGGGCGTCGACGCGACGACATGGACATCGAGTTCGGAACCGACGGCTGGCGGACTACCGTCGAGGAGTTCACGACGCCCCGCATCCGGGCCGTGGGCCAAGCCGTCGCCGACTACGTACGAGAGGGGTCGGCCGACCCCGCCGTCGCCGTCGGCTACGACCCGCGAGAAGGCTCTCGAGACGCCGCCGAGGAGTTGTGTCGCGTCCTCTGTGTCAACGGCGTCGACGCATATATCCCCGACCGCGACACGCCGACGCCGGTCGTCGCCTGGACCGTCCTCGACCGCCAGTTAGACGGCGCACTGCAGGTCACCGCCAGCCACAACCCCCCAGAGTACAACGGCATCAAGTTCGTTCCCGACGATGGCGCGCCGGCCCTACCGGGAGTGACCGACTGGCTGGCCGACAACCTCCGGGTGCCCGACCCGCTTCCCGAATCCGAGTGGGGCCACATCGAAGAATCCGACTTCATCGACCCGTATCTCGACCACGCGCTGGCGTTCGCAGGCGAGAACGGCCGCTCGGCCGACTGCTCGGGGGTCACCGTCGCCCACGACGCCATGCACGGCAGCGGCCGGGGCGTCACCGACGAACTGCTGGAGCGGGCCGGCGCCGAGGTCCTCCGACTCCGAAACGACGCCGACCCAGAGTTCGGTGGGTCGCCGCCGGAGCCCTCTGCGGCCCGCCTCCGCGACCTCGAAACCCGGGTCACCGACGGCGAGGCCGACCTCGGGGTCGCCAACGACGGCGACTCCGACCGCATCGGCGTCGTCACGCCCGACCGCGGCTACGTCGATCCCAACTGGCTGTTCGTCGCGCTGTACGACTATCTGCTCGAAACCGACGATGGCGACGCCGTCCGAACCGTCTCGACGACGTTCCTCGTCGACCGGGTCGCCGAGGCCCACGGCCAATCGGTTCGGGAGACGCCGGTCGGGTTCAAGTGGGTCGCCGAGGCGATGGGCGAGTTCGACGCCCTGGTCGGCGGCGAGGAGTCGGGCGGCTTCGGCGTCCGTGGCCACCTCCGCAACAAAGACGGCGTCCTCGTCGCCCTGTTGGTGGCGGCCGCCCACGCCGAGGAGCCACTCGACGACCGCCTCGACAGTCTCCGCGCCGAACACGGCGACATCGTTCAGGACCGCATCAGCGTCGACTGCCCCGACGAGCGGAAGACTGTCGTCCTCGACGAGTTGGACGGGTCGATTCCCGACAGCGTGGCAGGGACGGCCGTCGAGTCGGTCGGCACCGCCGACGGCTTCAAACTCGTGCTCGAAGACGGGTCGTGGCTGCTCGTCCGCCCCAGCGGGACGGAGCCGAAACTCCGCGTCTACGCCGAGGCCGGCGACAGGGACCGCGTCGAGGAACTGCTCGAATCGGGCGCGGAACTGGTCCGGCCGCTCATCTGAGATACCCACGACACCGCTCGCCGTCGCAGTCGATGTCGAACCCCAGCGATTCGTAGAACGAGCGAACGCCGGGGTCGAACTCGGCGGCCAGTTCCGGCCGCCGGTCGGCCGCCGCTTCGACGAGCGCCGAACCGATACCGCTGCCGCGGCGGCCGGGACGGACCGCGACCGCGTCTATTTCGGTTCCGTTGAGGACGAGCGCGCCGAGCACGCGGTCGTCTTCGCGGGCGACGAGCACCGCCGCCTCCGCCAGCACCGCCTCGTCGAGTTCCAGCATCGCGGCGTTGCAGATGGCTCGAACCGCGGTCTCGGCGCCGGGTGTCGCTTCCTCGACTCTCATCCGCCCTTTATTAGCCGCAGGACGCGAACGTGGTCGGAATCGACCGTCCGGTCTTCGGGAACCGGGCTGCCGTCGACCAGGACCGACGCCTCGTGCGTCGAGAGGCCGACCGATTCCAGCACGTCGCCGTAGGTTGCATCGGCCGGGAGGTCGAGGTCGTGGCTCCCTTCGCCGACGACCTCACAGGTCACGCGCATGGGCCAAGGGACGCGCCGAGGCGGTTTCAGCGTGCCGCTATATCTCCGCGAGGCCGCCGCGGTTCCGCGAGACGAGTTCGTAGATTCGGCGCGCGCCGAGGGCGACGACGCCCGCTCCGAGCAGGAAGACGACCGCCCGGAGCAGCGCGCCGACGTACGGCAGCAGTCCGAGGACGGTAACTGCGACGACGCCGATTCCGACGGCGAGATAGCGGTTGTCGTAGTCGGTGTAGGACAGCGCCCACGCGCCGACGGCGTACTGTCCGTAGACGGCGGCGACCCATGCGACGACGAGCGCCATGGCGAGCAACGCGACGGCCAGCGGCAGGCCGACCAGCGTCACCGCAAGTACGACGACGGCGAGGGCAGTCCCGACGAGCGCCAGCAGTCCCGTTCCCGCCGTCCGGAACGGTTCGCTCCGGGCGGTCAGCGCGGCGGCGTCGGCGAACTTCGGCGCGGCGTACACGAGCAGGGCCCCCAACAGCAAATCGCCGACGAACATGAACACGCCGAAAATCGAAAACAGCGGGTCCAGCGGCGGCACCAGCGCGAGGTCGCTCGTTCCCTGTGTGATTCCCTCGACGGTTCCGCCCTCGTCGACGAGTTCGCCACCGTACGTCAGGCCGCCCTCGACGACGGCGGTTTCGGCGAGCGTAGTTCGACCGGCGAAGACGTTGGCGTCGCCGCCGACGGTGCCCGCGATGGTCACGTCGCCGGCGACGGCACCGAACGAGCGGTCGACGCTCCCCGTCTCGCCTAACGTGGCGCTGCCGGCGTAGGCGAGGGCGTTGCCACCGACGGTGCCGTTGACGTACACGTCGCCGCCGTAGACGCGGACGATACCCGTCACTTCGGCGCCCTCGGCGATACGAACGTCGCCGCCGTACGCTCGGAGGTCGCCGTCGACGGTGCCGGTGACGACGACCGTTCCACCGGCCGCCGACACGTCGCCGGTCTGGTCGCCGTCGACGACGACCGACCCGCCGACGCGGGTGTCGGCTGCGGCGATTCCGGGGAGCAGGGCGACCGCGAGGACGAGCGCGAACAGGAGGGCGAACGAACGGCGCATGGCCGACCAATCAGCGGGTTCACCTAAACGCTTTCCGCCCGTCTCGGGGGGTTTATACTCGGCCGGAGTCTCTCATCTGCCATGAGCGAGGCTGCCGCCGAGGACCGCGGGCGGGAGATTTGGATTGAAAAGTACCGCCCCCAGACGCTGGAGGAGGTCGTCGGTCACGAGGGCATCACACAACGGTTGAAGCAGTACATCGCACAGGAGGAACTGCCGCATCTACTGTTTGCAGGCCC
>ENA-ORCO01000547-ORCO01000547.1-marine-metagenome-genome-assembly--contig:-NODE-547-length-16631-cov-4.920261_pt1 | contig 16631 bp, 17 predicted proteins | sample MGYA00248633_ERZ508508 | MGnify/ENA primary metagenome ERZ508508 (study PRJEB26179, sample SAMN06268845) | marine metagenome | isolation source: A23 P1 aerobic enrichment on pine of planktonic cells taken...
GAGTGCCGCGTTGCGGACGAGCAACGGCATGGGCCGGTTGTCGAACATCGCGGAGATGCGACCGGCTTACGTCGCGGAGACGGCGTATCCGAGGTTACTGCCGCGAGCAACCCGCGTCGGTCGGCGAGAACGCCCGAGACCGGGAGCACGACGACCGCCGGCGGCTCGTCCACGTAGTGAAAGTCGGTTTCGGTGCCGTCCGGCAACACGACGTCGTCGCGACGGACCTCGAACCCGGGGCAGGTGTAGTCGATCCCGCTGTCGGTCGTCTCCCACGCGAGATCGTCGTTTGCGCCCGCGACGGTAGTGTTCACATCGTCCTCGGTGGCGTCAATACCGTCCTCGGTGGCGTCAGTACCGTCCCCGGTGTCGTCCACATCGTCCTCGGTAGTGCGGTGTTCGTCTGGATCGCGATCGGTCATACGCCGTTCTCTCTGCGAACCACCAAGAAAACGTCGGGCGTGGGCTTCTCCCGTGAGAACGTCACCGCCGCCTAAGTTCCTCGCGGACGACGATGCCGAACCCGCCGAGGACGCACACCAGCGAAACGAGCGTGACGGCGACGTGGCCCTCGTTGAACCAGAACGGCGTCTGTAGCCCGGTCTGGAAGATGATGAGCAGGAACGAGAGGACGGGGATATCGCGGCCCTGCCCGATCGTCGTGGGTTCGTCGCTGTCGGCGTCGGCGTCGAGCCGCCGGGTCAGGTCGCCCGCCGCGCAGGCGGCCATCACGTCGCCGTACTCGCTCGCGCGGGCCTCCAGTCGCTCGTTGAGTCGCTCCGCCTCGTCCCTGGCCGCGTCGGCTTCGGTCCGCGCCGCTTCGGCCCGCTCGCGCGCCCGCTCGGCGTCGTCCCGCGCGGACTCCGCGGCGGCGATCTGTTCGCGCAGCGAGTCGCGCATCTCGGCGAAGGCGTCGTAGAGCCGGCCGAACTCGTCGACCCGGTCAGTCGAGAGGTCGACGTCGAGGTCGCCGTCTTCGATGGCGCGAGCGCGTTCGGTCAACGCGCCGAGCGTCCGGGACGACCGACGGCCGAAGGCGATCGTCGCGACCGCGAACACCGCGACGGTCGCACCGATCCCCGCCAGCAGGCTCGACCCGACGTAGTTTCGCATCGAGTAGGCGGCGGCGTTCGGGACCACCGTCGCCACCACCCAGTCGGTGCCGCCGACGGGCGCGAACCCGACGACGTTCCCCTCGCCGCGAGTCAGGCCCGCCCCTTCGGCGGACGTGGCCGCGGCCGGCAGCGTGGCGTTGCCCCCGAGGGTTCCCATCACCCGACCGCCGTCCCGCCGGTGGACGGTCGTCGACGCCTCGGCGACCGTCTGGTGGAACTGGGCCGCGCGCGCTTCGAGGTCCGCCTCGACCACGACGAGGTTCTCGGTGTTCTTCGGCGCGGCGCTGACGAACGCGAGCACCCGCTCGCCCGAGGCCGGCGACTCGTACGGTTCGCTCGCGACGAAGACGCGTTCGGCGATGTTGGTCACCCGCCCCACCGTCGCCGCGCGGTCGCGCGCCCACGGCACGCTCGCTCGCGAGAGGTTCCGTCCCTCCACGCTGTCGTTCGTGCTCACCAGCACCTCGCGGCTGTGCGAGTCGACGTAGTGCACGTCCAGAATCGAGTCGCTCATCTGCCCGTGCTGGCGCAGGAGGTGGTAGTCGATCGCCTCGCGGTCGTCGCGCTGGAACGGCGGCGCCTGCGAGATGAGCCGCGCCTGGTGGCGGACGCCGCCGATCCACCGTTCGAGCCCCTGTGCCTGGAGCTGGGCGGTCGACGTTACACGGTCCGATAACTGGCGGTCGATCCGGTCGGTCGCGTTGGCGTAGAACACCAGCCCGATCGCCGACGAGACGACGACCGCGACCGCCACGACCGCCGCGAGCTTCAGCACGAATCGCCCGCGTATCGCGTCCGGAACGTACGATCCGAACCCATCACCGTCCTCTCTGTCCATCGAGTGGGCGTTTCGCCGATCCCGGTATAAATCCCGATTATATATAGGGTCGGTTTGGCTATTGTCGCATGCGTACCTAGTATCAAACGTGAAAATCAGGCGGCGGCGACCGACGGCTCACTCCTGCAGGTCGGCCTCGCGGAGCGCCTCGTTGAGGTCCTCGCGGACGACCTCGCCGAGGTCGCGCTCGCGGGCGGTGGTGACGACGCGGTTCTCCTGGACGGACGACCCGTCGCGGATGAGCAGGCGGACGTTGCCGTTCTCGCCGGCGCGGGTGGCTTTCGCGCGCACGCCAGACCGCGAGCCCGACCCGCCGGCGTCGATGGGGCCGGGGATGATCTTCTTGACGTGGGGGTGGCCGGCGACGGTCTGGATGGCGCGCTGGCCCGCGCGGCCGCCGACGAGCGTCGAGTGCGACCCGCCGATCTTCTCGCGAGGCGCCGCCTCGACCACTTCGAGCGGCGCGTCGCCCCGGCGGGAGAGCACCGACTCGACGGGGTCGTCTCCGTCGCCGACCCGGTAGAAGTCGTGGTGCAACTGGCCCCGGACCGCCCGCAGCACGTCCCGGTCGCCCGTCGCGTACACCTCCTCGGGGCGCTTCCGTCGCACCTCGTCGGCCACGAGACCGGCGAAGTTCCGAAGCTCGATCACGCCCGTCTCCTCGCCGTCCTCCGGGGTGGTCGTCACCTCGCGGACGCCGGCGACTTCCTCGTCGACGAGCGTCGTCACGCGGGCGCGGTCGCGGTCGAGTTCCAGCACCACGGCGTCGGCGTTCTCCGAGCGACAGACCAGACAGTAGTCCCCCGGTCTGTCCAGCGGCGACCCGCAACGCCGACACTCCATGTCGGATCCGTCCTGGTCGAGCGGCAAAAGCGGCGCGGAACTCCCGTTCCGTGAGTGTCGGTGACAACCGAACGCACCGGCCCCGGACGTATCTGACGCTCTCAGAGGTCGTCGGGGTCGCACTTCAGATACTCCCGCAGGACGACCGTCGCGTAACTGCCCTTCGGGAGCGTGAACGCGAACGCGAGCGCGTCGTCAGCCGCCCGGGTCACGGCGAGATCCGTCCGCAGCAGGACCGCCCGCCGCGTCCCGGTCGACTCGAACTCGCCCGGCAGGTCGAAGTCGGCGGGGTCGAGATCCAGGTCCTCCAGCACCGCGCGTTCGATATCGCCCATCTCGCCGTCGGCGAGTTCGGTCTCGGTGCCAACGAGCGGCGCGGTGACGAACGCGCGGCCCCGTTCGCAGTGCCGGCGGACCGTCGAGACCCGGTCCTCGGTCACGCGCTGGGTGCGGTCTGCGTCCGGCAGCGCGACGCCCTCCGGCGCGTCGGCGTCGGCGAAACACACTACGTCGCCCGCGACTGGCTCGTGGAAGGGGAGTCCACGTTCCAGCCGCTCGGAGAGCATCCGGTTGAACGCGTAGGACTGCGCGGCGTTGACGAACAGCCGCTGGAGGTTCGAGGGGACCGCTTCGAGCGCGGCGCGGTAGTCCTCGTCGTCGAGGGCGCCGGTGCCGTCTTCCTGTCGCTCGACCAGCCGATGACACATCGACCGCTCGAACCCGAGCCGCTTCGGGAGCCGGTCCAGCGCGCCCGCCCAGTCTTCGGTCTCCTCCGCGAACTGCCGGGCTTCCCGCGTCGACTCGGGCTCGCGATCGGCCGGGTTGCCGACGTAGGCCAGCACCGCGCCCTTCCAGTTCCCGCGGAGGATCTCCAGCCCGACCTCGTGGGTGACCGGTCGCTTGCTGCCGAACCGTTGCTGGCCGAAGTAGTTCGGGACCCCGACGGTCACGGGTTCGATGTCGCCGTCCGCGGTAGTGACGTCGCTCGCGTCGTCGCCGCTGGCGAACGCCCGCAGGTCCGCAGTGATAGCGTCGGCGTGCTCGGGTGCGTCGACACCGCGGACCGTGATCTCGAAGGCGTTGCCGGCCAGGTCGCCGAACAGGACGGGACGGCCGGTCCGGCCCAGCAGTTCGATCTCGGCGTCGCGGATCTCGACCGCGCGGACCGCCTCGGGGTCGGCCTTCGCGACGGAGAACAGCTGCGTCGTGACGGCGTGTTTGTCTTTCGTCCCCGCCCAGGACACTCGTTCGCGGGAGATTCCCAGGCGGTCGGACAGTTCCGAGGCGAAGTCGTTGGTGTCCCAGCCCCGCAGCGTGACCCGCGCGAGCACGTTCGGGTACGCGCCGGCGTCGGCGTCGAGCGGGTCGGGCTCGAACGCCTCCACCTCGGTGACGCGGAAGTCCGCGGGCGACTCGCGGAGGTGGCCGCCCACCCCGGGCGCGTCGCTGACGTAGTGTGCCATCCCGACCGCCCGCTCGACGGGGTGTGCCTCGCGCATCTGTTGGTTCGTCCTCCGTGGTCGCGGTACCTGTATCTGCCTGTCTCTCGTCGGCCCCGAGGGTGCCCGGAGCGAGATCACTCCCACGCGAAACGAACAGGTAGCAAGCGACGGTATCGATCACTCGATGGAAGTCACGCGAATCAGCGTGCCGGTCGAGACGCGCGCGCCCACGGGTCAGACCAACGCGTACGTCGTCGGTGCTGACCCCGCACTCCTCGTCGACCCCGCCGAGCGGACCGACGAACTCGACGCCCTCGCGGCCGAGCGCGAGGTGGGCCACGTCGCGGTCACGCATCACCATCCCGATCACGTCGGTGCGGTCGCCGACTACGCCGAGCGCCACGACGCCACGGTGTGGGCGCGCGTCGGGCGCGCTGACGCCTTCGAGACCGCGGCCGGCGTCGCACCCGACCGGACCGTCTCCGAGGGGACCCGGATCGCGACCGGCGACGGCCCGGTCCGCGTCGTGGACACGCCGGGACACGCGCCAGAACACGTCGCGTTCGCGGCGGCGGACGGCGACGAGTCGATGCTCGTCGGCGGCGACCTCGCGGTCGCCGAGGGGAGCGTCGTCGTCGGCGCGCCGGAGGGAGACGTGCGCGCCTACCTCACGTCGCTCCGGCGGGTCCACGTGATGGGACCCGATCGCCTCCTGCCGGGTCACGGCCCCGCGGTCGAGGGGACGGCCGTCCGCGACACCGCGGCGCGACTGATCGCCCACCGCCTCGACCGCGAGCGCCGGGTCCGCGAGGCGGTCGAGGCGGGCGCGGAGACGGTTTCCGGCGTCACGAGCGCCGCCTACGAGAAGGGCCTGTCGGGGGTGCGCGACCTCGCGGAGGCGACCGTCCGCGCCCACCTCGAAAAGCTCGCCGTCGAAAAGCGAATCCGGTGGAACGGCGAGCGGGCGCGGCCGGCGTAGGACGGCCCCGTCGCCGCAGCCGCCTCGTCGCCGACCGCTCGCGACGCGCTTTTGGCCGTCGGCCCGGTAGCTCGCCCATGGAGAGTCTCGAAGCCGAGCGCGAGCGGGCCGAGGCCCTGGACGTGTCCGAGCTGGCCGACGCCATCGAGACGATCGGCTTCGAATGCACCCGCTGTGGCGCCTGCTGCAAGGCCGTCGAGGGCTGCGAGAGCGGGGCCGAGGACGCGGACGGAGACGGTGACGACGCCGAGACGGGAGACCAATCTGCGGACGGCGACGCCGAGGGCCACGACCACACGGCGACGGTCTTCCCCGACGAGGTCCGGCGGCTGCAGGCGACCGACGACTACGACTGGCGGGACGTGGCGCGCCCGATGCCCTACGGCCTCGTGGAGGGCGACGAGGGACTCCAGGGTGAGACCTTCGAGTGGGCGCTCCAGACCGACGACTGCGGCGACTGCACCTTCTACGCCGAGGACGACGACGGCGTCGGCGCCTGCACGGTCCACGGCGACCGTCCGCTGGTGTGTCGGACCTACCCGTTCTCAATCAAATCACTATCAGATGATAGCAAAGGTGGAGTGGGAACCACCGAACCGATGGGTGGGGTAGTGGACCACGAGGGCATGGTTCGAGCGCATGAGTGTGAGGGCCTGGGGCGTGACATTTCGCGGGAGGACGCGGAGGAACTGGCCGCCGCCCTCAAAGAGAGAGCGATTCGAGAACTTGAGGAGGCCATCGGCGTCCGCGACAACTACGAACCCACGGACGTTGACGGCGTGGTGGTCCACGACTCTGAGGGTCAGAAGCGGCCCAACGGAACCCCGCTCGAAGGCGGCGAATAGTCGTAGACCCCCACGTCCCTGCCCCCCGTCAAGATTAGGTTCGAGATGGGTCCCATCATTGGTAGGTGAGGGGGTGGATACACCAGGTCAAGGCGTGTGGTACGTATCCATAGACTAAAATTGGTCAATCAGATTTATCTGGTAAACATACATTGCTTCCAGTATGGTCGTGACTGAGGCTGTCTGGTTAGGCGGTTCGTCTCTATCTCTCTTGGCGCTCGGATTCCTCGGTTGCTGTTGTGGAGGCCAACAGCAACAACAGCAACAAATTCTGAATGTTGGCGACAACGAGGAACCAAAGCGAGTCTGTCCCGAATGTGGAATGGAAAACCCCCGAGAAGCAAATCACTGTGGGGATTGTGGTTTCTCATTTGGTGGACAAAAGGGAGAAACCGATGAGTAGTAGTTCCGACAAATCCGTGCTCGATGAGGCCGTCGATGATGTCACAGATGAGGATTTTGACCCAGATGAAGTATCCGCACTGAAAGGCATACTACTTGGAGTGGGTTTAGCCGTACTGTTCGGTGGGATTTTGGGGATATTCATGAACCCATCTGACCCCGTTTCTGGGTTCTTTGGGGGGATGGCTCTATTTGCTATCTTAGGAGTGATATTAGTCGTAGCATTGGTCAAAGAGGGCGAAATTGGTGATTTTCAGCAACATCAACAATCATCCTCGGAATCGAAGCCGAAGGTCATTTGCTCAAGTTGCGGATGGAAAAACCCTACTACAAATAATTATTGCCATGACTGTGGTGAAGAATTAGAACAATAAATGTCCAAAATTCTTGAGGGGTTTTTTCGGGCTTCGCAAGTTCTACGTTCTTATCCCTTCTGTCACTCTCGACCTGACCGTTCTTTTTGTTATCATGGGCGCTACTTTGGGCTATGTGCGAGATGCACGACGATGTATCTTGGCGGTCTATTAACCATCTCAGCCTTCCCTCTGTGGAACGGTTCTTTGTCATCTTTCTATACCTTGGTGATAGGGGCCGTGTTTCTCCTACCAGGGGGTATTGATGGCACGACGCAAATGTTCGGAGACCGCGAGAGCAATAACAGACTTCGAGCAATCACGGGATTTGTCCTCGGCGTCGGGGTTGTTCTATTCCTTCATGGTGCTGTATTTCTAACAACTGGGCATCTTTCCTGAAGTATCCTGAACGAATTACGCCCACGGCCTTGCCTTGCGCGTACGCGTGACTATGTGGGGAATATTACTATAGTGGATACTTCCACGTTCCTGTCGCAAACTACGCCCCTGGGCCGGTTTGCGCGTGTGTGCGGGGGCAGGCGCGTGGGGAAGCGAGCGAAAGAGAGGGAGAAATCGCACGACTGAACAGCCCTCCCTCTCAGAACGTCACTCAGAACCTTAGAATTGAAAATCGGTAGTTCGCTGTCGATACGATGTTTCCCTCTCGACTCGAAAACAAACGCCGTGTGCGCCCGCTCAGGCGCTTAGAGAATGTTTCAGGGTAATCTTTGAGACTCAGATATGCAATCGGATAATAGGGTACTGCTCAGATAGACGGTCCACGGTTCTTGAGTACGTCTGCGGCGTCGTTTCCAGATACTTCAAGATAGATTTGCGTCACGTCGAGTTTGGTATGCCCGAGAATCTTCTTTAGATGGGGTGCTGGCACGTCGTTTTCTGCGGCGTGGACGGCGAAGGTATGGCGAATGGCATGGGGCGTGATAAGCGCCCGCTCACGGCCTTGGGCGTCCGTGTTGTACCACTTTTGAATCCCCGCGTTCTCTGCGGCGGTCTTAACCACCTTGCGGACAGTTTCACCACTGATATGCCTCCGCTCTCCTCTGCCAGTGGGCGACGGGAACAGAAACGGGTTGTCGTCGGCATATCCAGGCACGTCTTTCCGTGGTCCCTCTATCCAGAGATTGAGCGGGCCGCGTAGACCTTCACGGAACGTGACTGTGCGCCAGTCCTCATCTTTTTCATCCCATACATCTATTTCCCGCTCCTCACGGTCCATCTTGTCTATCCGCATTGACGCGAGTTCCGACCGCCGACACCCTGTGTGGTATAGGAGTTTGATGATGAGTTCGTTTCTGAGGGTCGGCGTCGGCACGTTATCGATTAGGTCCCGCATCTGGCCCTCGGACAGGTAGTATCGCTCTTGCCCCGTTGCCTTCTTTTTGTCCGATTCGGTAGTCCACGAGGCTTCGACCCCGTCCACGGGGTTGGCCCCCTCAATTTCCATCTTCTGATGGTACTGCGATATAGCCGACCTTGCACCCTTCTGAGAGTCGTCCGAAAACCCCTTTGAGTAGAGGTAATCCAGATACCGCTCTACGTCTTTCGGGGTGGCGTCCTCATGTGGCTTGTCGTGTTCCTCATGCAACCACTCGAACCACCCCAGGCGGTTGTCCGTCCCACGGAGGGCACGAGCGTATCGCATGGCCGTCCGACGTGTGCTTTCCTCGCCCCGCTTCCGTCGGTGAGTTCTCACGTATTCCTCTACGAATTGGTCAACGTGGTCCCTCGTTTCGGCGTCGGACATCGGTTAGGCCCCCTCCGTCTTGTACCACCGTGGTTCTTGAACGACACCGTCTTCATATCCTGCCTCTTGAGGGTCAAGGTCAACCGTTCCGTGTTCCGTTTCCACGGTGCTACCCCCACCCTGTTCCTCGTGAGGGTCCAAAGGAACGACCTTGCTCACTGTCCCTGTGTTCCGCCGAAGATTCTCAAGCGCGAATCGTACTGCGGCGTCACGGTGTCCCGTGGTCCTGGCCAGTTCCTCCGCTGTTACGGCGTCCTCACGGCCCACTGGGAGGGCCTGGAATACGTCTGGTTGCACGTCTGGGTCAACGCCCTGTTGCGCGTGTACGGCGTCCACGGCGTTGCTCACCTCTCCCTCAAGGTCGTCAAAGCGATTGTGAAGGTCTTGAATCCGCTCAAGGGCTTCACCGCCGACACTCACTTCAGGTATCTCGAAGTCGCTTCCCTGATTGCCAGTGTTCCCGTTGTCCCGCTCAATCTGGTTGCGGACGGCTTCTTTGATTAGGTCGCTCACCTTGTCGTAGTGGGGTGACTGTTCGACGTGTTGGTCCCACTGTTCCCGACGGTCCTCACCGACGCGAAAGTTCACCTGGGTTCGGGCCATGTCAATATGTCTCCCATCGGGGATCTTAGTGCTATCGATTGATAGCAGTTTATGCTTGAACTACCCGTTCAGCGTCGCGCTGGGCGGGACGAGCCAGCCGATGGGCGAGGCCGTCGACGAGGCGGGGATGGTCCGCGCCCACGAGTGCGAGGGACTGGGCCGGGACATCGCACGGGACGAGGCGGAGGAGTTGGCCGAGGCGCTCAAAGAGCGGGCGGTCCGGGAACTCGAGGAGGCGGTCGCCGTCCGGGACGGCTACCGGCCGATCGAGCGCGACCCCGGCGAGGTGGTGGTCTTCGACTCGGAGGGCGCGAAGCGACCGGACGGGTCGCGGGTCGAGTGAGGGAGGATCCGTCTCGGATCGGGCTCCGCGCATCGTTTTTCGAGAGTCGGGCTGGAATACTTTCATAAAAGAGGGGTTCTATGACACATCCGGAGGTCTACATCGTGGAAATCTCGGAGAAACTGCTGTGTCTGTTCAGTGCGGACGTATCGGACGACGGCGACCGGTACGTCGTAGAGGTGCCAAAGCGGGAGATCGAGACGGGGGCGGTCGACCCGGGGGAGACCTACCGCGTCGCGCTCATCTCCTCGGAAGTGGAGCGGACCGAGGAGGCCGACGAGGACAACGTCCCGTCGGAACCCCAGCCGCCGGTCGAGGCCGGCGAGATCCGCTACGTCGAGATCGAGGACATCGGCAAACAGGGCGACGGTATCGCGCGCGTCGAGCGCGGGTACGTCATCATCGTCCCCGGCGCCGACGTGGGCGAGCGCGTCAAGGTCGAAGTCACCGAGGTCAAGTCCAACTTCGCCGTCGGCGAGATCATCGACGAAGATCTGTAGTTCTGCGGGAGCCGCCGCTCCCGTCGCTTCCCGCCGCGACAGCGACGGCCGTCGCGGCCCCGCCGCTGGTACGGCCGGTTAACCAACGGCACCAACGCCCCCCTCGCACTCGCCCGTAGGCTCCCGTTACGACCGCGGACCGACCGGACGATCGCAGGAGGGCGGCGGGGTTTACCGATCGTACCAAACCCGCTTTAGGGGAACGGTACCTCTCTGCGAGTATGAGCGCGACCACCGCGAGCGCGACGGGCGAACAACTCACCCTCACCGAGAAGCAGCGCCGGATCCTGGAGTACCTCCGGGACAACGCCGAGACGCAGACGTACTTCAAATCGCGGCTCATCGGCGACGAGCTCGACCTGTCGGCCAAGGAGGTCGGGTCGAACATGACCACCATCCAGAACAGCGACACCGACCTCGACGTGGAGAAGTGGGGCTACTCCTCGTCGACCACCTGGAAGGTCACGGCGTAAGCGAACTCACTCTCGCGCTTTTTCACACCCGCCAGCGACGCCCCTGGCTGGGCGGGCCGTGGTTCCGTCCGGCCACCGAGCCGTTGGGGCGGGCCGTTCAGGGATCGTACGTGACGATGTCGTCGGCGTCGGCGGCCAGCTCGGCGGCGTCCGGGCCGAAGGAGTCGGCGTGCTGGACGAGCAACAGGAGCAGCGTCTCCGGGCGTTCGAGCCGGTATCCGTCCTCGCGCGAGAGCAGGCCGGCCTCCTCCAGCTGGCTGGCGTACTTGCTGACGGTGGGCGCGGAGACGCCCAGCCGCTCGGCCAGCGCGGTACCCGACGCCTCGGGGTCGCGCAGGAGCGCGACGACCATCCCGCGCGGCGTCTCGCGCCGGAGGTAGCCCAGCGCTACCCGTTCGAACTCGGAGAACCGGCCGGCCGGGAAGTACCGTCGGTACTCGCCGTCCTCGCGGCTCTCGACTGCGCCGTCGCGTTCCAGCCGTCGGAGGTGGTGCTGGGTCTCCCCCGTGCCCAGTTGCAGGTCGTCGCGGATCTTCGAGAAGTGCGCGCCGGGCGTCGCGGCGACGTACCCCAGGAGTGCGTCGGGGGCGTCGCTGTCGCTCTCCTTCGCGAACCCGACGAACGGACTGGTCGCCCCCAGCGCAGCGAAGCGACGGAGCGTCGCCCGCTTGCTCTCGTCGACGTCCCCCTCTCGCGCCATTATGAGCCTTTTGGCGGTGGGGTGGTAAAATGGCTTCGGCTGCTCGGACCGACGACCCGCGGACCGTCGAGAACTGCGTACAGGGCCGAAATCGCACGAACGAATCGGTGAGGGAGAACTAACCGGGGAGAGAGCGGTACGTATCCGGTTCGGAAGCCGCCGGAATCCGAAGCGGGAGGGAGGGCGGTCCGGGTCCGAACGGACAGGAAGGGCTTACTCCGTCTCGGTCTCGGGTTCGCGCTCGCCGTCGGTGCTGGCGCCGCCGCTCCCGTCACCGCCGGGACCGCCGACCGGGCTGCCCGAGGGGTCCATATCCGAGTCCATCTCCTCGATGACCTCGTCGGGGTCGCGGATGTTCGTCGCGTCCTTGCCTTCCTTGATGGCCTGGGCCTCCTGTTCCATCTCCTCGACGTCGACCTCGGCCTCCTCGTCGATCTGCCCGAGGATCTCCTCGATGTCGTCGAGGCCGATGAGTTCCCGGGTCTCGGCGTCGAAGTCCAGCGAGTCGAGTTCGCTCTCGCCGTTGACCTTCGCCATGTCGTTCACGTCGCTCCCCGAGAGGTGTTTGCCGTAGCGGCCGACCAGCGACGTGAGTTCCTGGGGCATGACGAACGTCGTCGACTCGCCCTGGCCGATGTTTTCGAGGGTCTCCATCCCCTTGTCGATGATGGCCCGTTCGCCCATCGATTCGGCGGATTTCGCACGGAGGACCGTCGAGATGGCGTCACCCTGCGCTTCGAGGATCTGCGACTGCTTCTTCCCCTGGGCGCGGACGATGTCGGACTGCTTCTCACCCTGGGCCTGCTCGATCGCGGAGCGCCGTTCACCCTGCGCCTCCAGGATCATGGCGCGGCGTTTGCGCTCGGCGGAGGTCTGTTGCTCCATCGCCTGCTGGACGTCCTTCGAGGGGTTGACCTCGCGGACCTCGACGCTCTCGACGCGGATCCCCCACTCGTCGGTCGGCTCGTCCAGTTCCTTGCGGATCTTCGCGTTGATCTCCTGGCGCTTGTTGAGCGTGTCGTCGAGTTCCATGTCGCCCAGCACCGCCCGCAGCGTCGTCTGGGCGAGGTTCGAGACGGCCTTCTTGTACTCGTCAACTTCGAGGAACGCCTTCTTCGCGTCCATCACCTTGATGTAGACGACGGCGTCGGCGGTCACCGGCGAGTTGTCGCGGGTGATCGCCTCCTGCCGGGGCACGTCCAGCGTCTGGGTCCGCATGTCGAAGGCGTAGGTCTTCGACACCAGCGGCGGGACGAAGTTGATACCGGGTTCGAGCAGCTTGCGGTACTCGCCGAAGACCGTCAGCGCCCGCTTCTCGTAGGCGTTGACGATCTCCACTGACTGATAGACCAGCACGACGGCCAGCAACACGAGCACCAGCACCACGATGCCCACTGGACCGCCGAGTGACTGCAGTACGATTGCGGGGATCATGCGTTCGAACTTCGGCCGGCCCGCTCAAAAGTGTTGGGTCACGAACCACAGATAATCGGCCGAAATCGCCGCCTGAGCGGGGGCGACGCGCGCGGACTGCTCCACGTTCGGGTCCGGTCAGGCGGTGTCGGGTTCGAACTCGCGGTCGCGTTCGGCGACGCCGCCCTCGTTCGCCTCCATCTCGCCATCGCCCGTCTCGACTTCGCCATCGGCCCCGTCGCTCCGGCGGTCCTCGTCGGTCCCGTCGACGTCGCCCTCGCTCGCGTCTCCACCGTCGTCGCCGTCGCGCTGGCGGTCACGGCCGCGGGCGAGCTGGCGGTCGATCTCGTCGATCTCGTCGGCGATCGACTCGACGGTGACGACGTTCCCGCCGCCGGGGTCGACGACGATAACTTCGCTCCCCTCGGCGATCTCGCCGTCGACGCTCTTGGCGCGGTAGTAGGGGTTGAACCCGCCGTCTTCGATCTTGACTTCGCCGCCGGTGGGGGTGACCCGTTCGGTGACGCGAGCGGTCGCGCCGCGCAGCGAGTCGGAGTCGCTGGTCTGCTCGCCGCCTTTCCCGCCGTAGAAGTCGAACTGCCGGTAGACGTAGAACGTGATCGCGCCGGCACCCAGCACCAGAGCGGCGAGGAAAAGCGGCGCGAGGATGCCGAGACCCGACGGGAGGGCGAGTCCGACCAGTCCGGCAACCAGCAGCGCGACACCGAGGACGACGAAGTGCGCGCCGGGAGCGAACGCTTCCGCCACGATCAGCGCCGTGCCGGCCAGTGTCAGAAACAGCGGCAGATTGTCGCCGATCCAGCCGATCCACGATACCATATGTATCATTCGGTCGCCTGACCGAAAACACTTCTGCTCGGCCGAGTCCGATTGGGCGGTCACCCGGCGTCCCCGAGACGTCAACCCGCCGTCCGCCTGCCGGTCAAACGCGCGTGAAAAACACGTAGAGGGCGGCCATCGCGACGGCAGCGGAGGCCGCGACGCCCCCGAGTACGACGGGGTCGTCCTGGATGAGACTGACGAAGACGACGATCGTCACGAGCGCGCCGACCGCGACGAAGAGGGCGTTCTCGAACTCCGGCGTGCCGCGCTCGACCGGCGTCTCCGGCGCCAGGCTCCCGGCCACGTTCCCGTCCTCTTCGTTCAGTTCCTCGGCGGCCCGTTCGGGGCCGCCCACCGTGACCGTCGGGCCGTCGTCGTCCTCGCCGACTGTCATCCCCCACGCGTCGCTCTCTTCGGCGTCCGTCTCGGTGTCCCCGTCGGCCCCCACTGACGCCGTTTCCTCCTCGTCGTCGGGGCCCACCTCGTCGACGGAAAAGCGCCACTCGTCGTCGTCGGCCATGCCCGTCCGTTACGGACCGCCGGCAAAAGGGCTTGCCGTCGCGTCCGACGGGAACGCCCCCGAGACTCGGCGACGACTGCCCGCCGGTCGCCGAGCGCGGACGACTCGCTTCAGTTCCCATTTTCTGAAAATCACGCATCCCTTTTACTCGGTGTGCCGGTCCAATTCGAATCTACCGATGGCGATCCTGGACCGCTACGAAGCCCTCCTCTGGAGGTCGATGCGTACACTCGGCGTCGACCGGTCGATCGAGCGGAAGGTACTCGCGGCCGTCTCGATTCAGTTTCTGATATCGATCGGGCAGACGGTGGTCCCATTCGTTGCGACCGGATCCCTCCGACTGGTGCTCGTCGCTGGCCTGTTCGCGACGGCCGCGGTCGCGTTCGCCAACACCGTGCTCGTCACGCGCCGTGATCTGGTCGCTCCCGTCTCCCGACTCGAAGCGACGGCCAGGGAGATCGCGAGTGGTGAGACGGACGTCGCGGTCGATCCGCCGGACCAGGCCGACGAGGTGGGCGGCCTCTCCCGATCGTTCGCGGCGATGGTGGACTACCTCGACACCGTCTCGGCACAGGCTGACGCGCTGGCGCGCCAGCGGTTCGACGCCGACGTCCTCGACGAGGACGTCCCCGGCGAGTTCGGCGAGTCGCTGTCGCGGATGGCCGACAGTCTCCGGTCGTACACCGCGGAACTGGAGTCGACGACCGCCGATCTGGAGCGCCGTTCGGAGCGACTTGAGCGACTCGTCGACGCCTTCGCCGACGCGGCCGGTCGAGCCCGTGACGGCGACCTGACCGCAACTATCGACGTCGACGCCGTGGTCGACGAGTCGGACGCGGACGGCGCGGACGTCGACCGCTATCGCGAGGTCTGCGAGAACTACAACGACCTCGTCCGCACGCTCGGGAACACGGTCGGCGAGGTCGACGCCTTCGCCGACGAGGTCGCGACTGCCAGCGCCGACGTCTCGGCGAACGTCGACGAGATCGACCGCGCGAGCGACGAGGTCGCCGCCTCGGTTCAGGAGATCTCCGACGGCGCCGCCCGGCAGACCGAGCGCCTCCAGACCGTCGCCGGCGAGGTGAACGACCTCTCCGCGACCGTAGAGCAGATCGCCGCCTCGGCCGACACGGTCGCCGAAACCGCCGAGACCGCGGCCGAGCGCGGCCGGTCCGGCCGGGAGGCGGCGGTCGACGCCGGCGAGGCACTCGGCGCGCTCGACGACCGGATCGGCGAGACGGCCGCCGCGGTCGAGGGGTTGGCCGACCGCATCGAGGAGATCGACGAGATCGTGGCGTTCATCGACGAGATCGCCGAGGAAACCAATATGCTCGCGCTGAACGCCTCGATCGAGGCCGCCCGCGCCGGCGAGGCCGGCGACGGATTCGCCGTCGTCGCCGACGAGGTCAAGCGTCTCGCCGAGGAGACCCGCGCCTCCGCCGAGGAGGTCCGGGAGCTGATCGCCGACGTCCAGACCGAGTCCGAGCGGACCGCCGCGACGGTCCGCGAGATGGACACGCAGGTCGGCGACAGCATCGACACGATCGAGGCGGCGCTGGCCGACTTCGAGGACATCGTCGGCGTCGTCGACGACCTCCACGCGAGCGTGCGGGAGATAAGCGACGCGACCGACACCCAGGCCGAGACCACACAGGACGTCGTCGCGTCGGTCGACGAGGTGGCCGGGATCGGCGAGGAGACCGCGGCCGAAGCCGAGACCGCGGCCGCCGCCGCCCAGCAACAGACCGCGAGCGTCTCCGCGGTCTCCGAGGACGTCGGGACGCTCGCCGAGCGCGCCGCGACGCTCCAGGTTGCCCTCGGCGAGTTCCGCCTGCCCGACGAGACAGCGGGCGTCGACGGTTCCGCCGCTGTCGCGGCCGCGACCGACCGCCGCGAGGTGGTCGACCGCCGCGAGGCGACCGATCCCGTCTCGACGAGCGGCGACGACTGACAGCTATCCGCCGTCGTCGGCTGTCTCCACGTCGGCGACCGTCTGCACGTCGGCCGTCTCCACGTCGGCGGCCCGGCCGACGCAAACGCTTTGTCGCGCCGGTACCCGAGGCGAGGTATGCGCCTCGTCCACGAGTCGGCCGATGGGTCCCAGCGCGTGCTCGCGACCGACGTGGAGACGGCCGACTCCCTGGTCGCGAAGACGAAGGGACTGATGGGGCGCTCGTCGGTGCCCGACGACTACGCGCTCGTCTTCCGGTTCGAACCCGGGCCGCTCGAACGCCTCCACGAGCGAGTGCCCGCCCCTCTCTCGCGACTCACCGCCGGCGCGAACCGGCGGTCGATCCACATGCTGTTCGTCCGCACGCCGCTGGACGTGCTCTGGATTCGGGACGGCGAGGTGGTCCAGACCCGGACGCTCGCACCCTGGCGCGGGACCGGGTCCGCCCCCGGAGACACCGTCGTCGAGATGGCCGGCGGCGCCGCCGACGGCGTCGACGTCGGTGACCGGGTCCGCGTGGTCGAGGACGATTCCGGCGCGTCCGGACGCGAGCGGTAGGTTCCCGTCCGGGCCCGGACGCGCCGAAACCCAACAGTTTAATGCCGAGGCTGTCCTGAGTCACGCTCACGATGTCGGACCATACCGACACGGAGGATAGAGGAAGTCGCCTCACGGCGGCTGGCCGAGAAATTCTCCGTCATGT
>ENA-ORCO01000557-ORCO01000557.1-marine-metagenome-genome-assembly--contig:-NODE-557-length-16297-cov-3.553391_pt1 | contig 16297 bp, 10 predicted proteins | sample MGYA00248633_ERZ508508 | MGnify/ENA primary metagenome ERZ508508 (study PRJEB26179, sample SAMN06268845) | marine metagenome | isolation source: A23 P1 aerobic enrichment on pine of planktonic cells taken...
CGAGGCGGTCGGCAACCTCGCTGCCGTCGTGTTCGCGGGGCCACTCGAAGTAGCCCGCCGAGAGCGCCGTCTGCAGAACTTCGAGCTGACGATCGGTGAGTTCCGAACCGAGCCGGTCGCTGATCGTCGCCGGAATCCGATCTCGCTGTCGGTGCTGCCGTTTCGCGACGAGTTCGAGGGAGGGAGAAACGGCCTGCAACCGCTCGACGAACGACCTGACGTCGGCCTGCTCGGGGACCTCGACGACGATCGTCGTCTCGCCGGGATCCGCCGAGGCCTCCCGCAGCATCCCGCCGTACTCCGCCAGCGGCGCGCCGAACCACCCGTCCCTCCGCACCTCGAACAGCGGCGACGAACCGTCGGCCACGACGTCGACCGCAGGCGGGTCCGGGGCGTTGAACTCGGCCCCCGGATAGGACTGGCGGGCGCGCTCGACCCGCTCTTCGAGGACGGCACCGATGTCGACGGGGTGGAGTTCCTGCTCGCTGTTGCTCCCGATGACTCTCGTCACGTCGCGGACCGTCTCGACGAACTCGATCATATCACGAGTGCGTTCGGTCGCGGTTTCGAGTTGGTCCGACACCTCGTAGTCGACCCGCCCTTCGAGCAGGTTGAGGTTTCCGGACACCACGTTGAGGCTGTTGAGGAGGTTGTGCCGGAGCAGGCGGTTCATGAACTCCAGTCGGTTGCGCTCCCGCTGGAGTTCGCGGTCCCGCTCGACGGACGCGAACGCGTACGCGAGGACCGACCCGAGCCGTTCCAACGCGTCGCGCTCCTCCTCGTCGAACGCGCTGGGCCGACTGGAGTAGACGTTCAACGTGCCGAACTGCTCGCCGTTGGCGACTATCGGCACCGACGCCGACGCGGAGTAGCCGTGCTCGCGAGCGTGTGCTTGCCACTGCTCGTACTGCGGGTCCCCCTGGACGTTCTGAACGACCTGAACGTCGTCCGTCAGGTGCGCCTGCGCGGTCGGTCCCCGCTCGTCCGGCGGCCCGTCGAGCGGGAGCGTGAGGTCCGCAAGATACCCCTCGACTCCCGCCTCGGCGGTGACGACGACTTCCCCGTTCTCCTCATCACCTATCCAGGCGAACTCGTAGGAATCCGAGTCCGCGAGACGGGTACAGATGCGTTCCCTGATGTCGGACTTCGTGGAGAGTCCGAACACCGACTCCGAGAGGCTGTGGACGACCGTGTTGATGTCGTTGAGCGCCGCCAGCCGTTCGTTGCTGTCGCGGAGCTGTGCCTCGTCCCGCCGGCGCGAAATCGCCGTTCCGAGGACGTTCGCGACCGACTGGACGAAGGCGACGTCCCGCTCCGAGAACCCCTGGGCGGTCGTGTCGTGGACCCCGAGGATGCCCCACGGGTCGTCGCTCGGGCCGATAATCGTCGAGATGCCGCTCCGGACGTCGTGGCTCGTCAGGAGCGCCGGCCCGCTGAAGCGCGTCTCCGTCGAGAGGTCCTCGACCACGACGGGTTCGTCCACCGACAGCGTGTAGGCGGCCTGTGAGTCCTCCGCGTTAGCTGATACCGTCGCGGACCCGACGATTCCCTCGTTCCAGCCGACGCCCTGACGGAGCAACAGCTCCTCCCGGTCGGCGTCGAGGTCGAGCACCTTACAGTAATCGACGTCCAGCGTCGCGGCGACCAACCGGCTCGCGTCGGCCATCAGCGCGTCGAGGTCCCGGTCCTCGAGCCCGCGCTGTCCGAGCGCGGCCACGATCTCCTGTTGCTCGATGCGGTCGTGGAGTTCCGCCTCGCGCTCGATGCGCTCGGAGATGTCCCGCACGACGCCACACCGACCGACCCCCTCCTCGGTCGAGAACGGTTCGAGCCGCGTCTCGACGGGGACTGTCTCGCCGTCCGCTCGCGTTATTTCGAGTTCGATGGTCGCCGCGCTTCGCCCGTCACTGGCGGCCTCGTCGACCAATCGCCGTACTTCCTCCTTGCGGTCGTCGCCGTACAGCAACGATGCGGGCGACCCGAGCAACGCCTCGCGGTCGAACCCGGTCAGCGCACAGAACGCGTCGTTGACTAGGAGGAACTCGCCGTCGTCGTCGACGGCGTATATCCCGTCGTCGACGGTTTCGACGATACGTTGGTACTGCTGGAGTTGTTGCTCGCGCTCCTTGCGCTCGGTGACGTCCTGGATGGAGCCGAGGAGCGTTTCCACCTCGCCGCCCTCGTTCTGTGGGGTGCCCCGTATCCGGAGCCAGCGAACCTCGCCCGACGACGTTTCGAAGCGGGCCTCGACGTCGAACGGCTCGCCCGATTCGAGCGCTTCCGCAACGGCGTCCTCGACCAGTTGTCGGTCCTCGTCGAGATAGATTTCTAGCCCTTCCTCAAGGGGTGGTGCCTCCCCTTCCTCCACTTCGAGGAGGTCGAAGAGGTGGTCCGTCCAGAACACCTCGTTCGTCTCGGGGTCTATCTCCCACCCGCCCAGTCCGGCGACCTGCTCGGCGCTTTCGAGCAGGTCCTGTAACCGTTCGAGTTCGGCCTCGCGCTCCACTCGCTCGGTGACGTCCCGGAAGTACACTGACAGGCCCGTCTCCGAGGGGTAGGCGTTGACCTCGAACCACGCCTCCAGCGGGGGGTAGTACTCCTGGAACGACACCGGATCCTGTTCCGCCATCGCCCGTTCGTACTCCCGTTGGAACGTCGAGTCGACGGCCGCCTCGAACTCGTCCCAGACGACTTCCCCGACGACGGCGTCCTGGTCGACTTCGAGCACCTCGGCCGCCTGCTGGTTGAGCAGCGTGAAGCGCCACTCGTCGTCGAGAGCGAAGAACGCGTCGTCGATGCGTTTGAGTATCTCCTCCGCGTCCGCGGTGACCTCACTCATGTTGTCGTCCCCGTTATCGTTCAGTTTCTGTCGTCCCCGGTATCGTTCAATTCTGTCGGTCCACGTCCGCATTCGCCCGCGGGCGAACTGGTTTATCGCCAATCGTCGCCCTGTCGGCCTCAGTGCTGGATAAGTGCCCGCAACGTTGACTCGCACAATTATAAATGTATCTGTGTGTGCGGCTTTGCTCCCGAACAGGCGCGACGAAAGTGGACTGATACCCGCCGGTACGGCCCGTTCGTCAGGACTCCGCCATCTCGGGCGCGCTCAACTGGGCCTCCACCGCCGTTACGAGGTCGTCCCTGTACACGGGCTTGGTGAGGTAGTCGTCGTAGGCCGACCCATCGATCCTGTCGTCGGGTTGGAACGCGCTGGCGATGACGACGTTACACTCCGGATGGGACGACGACGCTCGCCGGGCCACCTCGTCGCCCGGAATCGCCGGCATCTGTCGGTCGAGAACCGCCACCTCGACTGTGTCGTCGAGCGCCGACACGGCCTCGTCGCCGTTGGTCGCAGTTCGGACTGCCCAGCCGTCGCGTTCGAGCCAGCGTTCGTACAGATCCAGGAGTTGGTCGTCGTCGTCAGCGACGAGTATCGTACCCATCGAAGAAGTCCTCGCGAGGTACACGTAAATACGCCCCAGCTAATCGGCGCGGGACCCTCGCAACCGAACCGTCGAGGGCTGTCGGATTCCGCGCACGCGGCGCTCCCGGCCGCGTCCGTTGGCCCGGGTTTTTTACAACGCGACCCGGAAACTCCCTCCAATGCTCGGGTCGCTTTACGCGGCTTGGAGTCGACGACATCTCTCCGGTGCTAGTGTGAGTCTGCTCGGTGTGGGTCTGGTCTCCGTCCCGATATACGATATGTGGGACGACATCACGAACCTGTCCTGGGGGGTCACGACGACGTTCCTCGAAAACGTCTTCTTTCTCCTGCTCGCGGCCTCGCTCGTCTGGGGCGGGGTCTGGCTCGTCCGGAGCAACTGGAACAACGAGCAGGTCGCGGAGATAGCGCGACGGACCCTGGGCGCGACCGGTGCGGTCTCGCTGCTCGTCGGCTGGGGCGTGTTCACACAGCTGTTTGCGATGAACGCGCTCAAGCCGGGCGTGCTCGTGCTCGACAGCGTCCTCATCGGCGCTGTCGTCTCCTTCGGCATCAGCGTCTCGTCGGTGCGAGCGGGCGCCTACCGGGAGCAGGCCGAACGGGAACGGGCGCTGAACGAGCGAGTACAGTCGCTGTACGAGGCGGCCGGCGAACTGGAGACTGCGAGGACACACGCGGAAATCTATCAGATTGTCGAGCAAGCGCTCTCCGACGTCACCGCGCGGGCGTCGTTCCGCGTCGTCGTCGACGACGAGGCCGTCGTCAGTCACGGGCTGAGTGCGCCGACCGACAGCGACCCGACCGAGACCATCGACATCGGGGACCGGGGGCGGATTGAACTCCGCGAGACGCTCGGCGTCCCCGAAACGACGGCCGTGGAACTGTTCGCCTCGCATCTCGACGAGACGATTCAGCGAGTCGAGCGCGAACAGCAGTTCCGGGAGGAACGTGACGCCCTCGCGTTCATCAACCGGACGTTGCGCCACGACATCATGGGCGACATTTCGCTCATCCAGGCGCGTCTCAAGATGCTCGAACGCAACGACGCCGTCGTCGACGAGGGCCGCAACGCGGACCACCTCGACGTCGCGCTCAGTCGGGCCGAGGGGATGGACGAGTTCGTCGGGACGATGGCCAACTACATGCGCTCGGTGCTGAGCGAGGACCGCGCCTTGGACCCGGTTCCGCTCCGCCGGACGGTGGACAAACACGTCGATGCGATCCGTGCGTCCCACCCTGACGCCGACATCGTCGTCGAGGCGGTCCCGGACGTCGAAATCATGGCCGACGACCTGCTGGACCGCGTGTTCGTGAACCTCCTCCGGAACGCCCTCGAACACAACGACTCCCCGACACCCCGGGTCGTCATCGACGGCGCGCACGAGGGCGACACCGTCAGACTCCGCATCGCGGACAACGGCCCCGGCATCTCCGAACACCGGCGCGCGGCGATCTTCGAGCAGGGCGAGCGCGGAACCGAGAGCGACGGCACCGGGTTCGGATTATACCTCGTCAAGGACGTCGTCGAGAGCTACGGCGGCGACATCCGGGTCCGCGATAACGAACCGCGCGGCACCGTCTTCGAGTTGTTCCTGCCGGTCCCCCACGCCGAGTGAGTCTTGGGAATCGGGTACCGGCCGTCCGACTCACGCGACGAACTGGACGAGGTAGAAACAGACGAGCCCGAAACTCGACGCGAGGCCGACGAACCCGGTGACGGAGAAGCGCCCGACGTTCACCGGCGCCCGGTACCCCGAGGCCCGTGTATCGCCCGTGTAGCGGAGTTTGAGCAGCGACGCGTTCACCGCGACGAACACGACGAGGAGGCTCAGGTTGGCGAGTTCAGCGACGAGCGCGAGGTCGCCCATCACGGCGAAGGGGACGGTGACCAGCGCGACCAGCGCGACCGCGGCGTACGGCGTCTTTCGGGACGGGTGGACGCGCGCGAACACCGCCGGAAAGGAGTTGTACTCCGCCTTGGAGACGCCGTACACGATGCGCGACGTGGAGATGAGTATGATGAGCACCGTGTTCGCCGTCGCGAACAGCGCGATGGCGGAGAGCGCCACGAACGCCTCCGCGCCCCACCCGGCGCGCGCCACCGCGGCGAGCGGTGCCTCGGCGGCGCCGAGCGCCTGCCAGTCGACCAGGCCGAGCGCGGAAAAGCCAACGAGCACGTAGACGAGCGTCGAGAGCAGAATCGAGACGCCGATGGCCCGGGGAATCGTCTCCGCGGGCGCCTCCATCTCCTCAGCCAGATTCACCAGCGACTCGAAGCCGACGTACGCGAAAAAGAGGAGAAACGTCGCGCCGAGGACGCCGCTGTACCCGTAGTGAACATCGGTGATATCGACGGTGTGCCACGTGCCGACGCCGAGGGCGATGATGAACAGTAGGCCGGCGATTTCGATGGCGGTGAACACCAGATTGATTCTGGTGGACGTCTCGATGCCCCAGACGTTGATGAGTGACGCCGCGACGAGCAATCCGAGCGCCACGGAGACGACCGATATCGGAACGAAGGCGGCGAGATACCGCCCGAAGGCGAGCGCGACCGCGGCCGCCGAGATGACGCCCGTGAGGACGCGGAACACCGCCGTCGCCTCCGAGAGCCGTTTGTTCCCGAACGCCGCCCACACGTACAGATACTCCGCCTCGCCCTTCGGATACCGCGAGGCGAGTTCCGCGTAGCTCAGCCCGGTGAACGTCGCGACGCCGGCGGCGAGGAGCAAAGAGAGCACCACCGACTCGCCCGTCGCCGCCACCGCCTCGCCCAGAATGGCGTAGATGCCGGCGCCCAGGATGAGGCCGACGCCGTACACGGAAGCCTCCAGCAACCCCACCGCCCGCTTGAGTTCCGTCATGGACGGCCTTTCAGATGCGAGCGGTAAATATCATCAGCTAATTCAACGAAATCCAAGGATGTCCTTTTGTGCCCTCTACGGGCCGTTCACTCCGTTTTATCCCGCGCCATCGCCACCCAGTCGGGCTCCGAGATGGACACGTCCCCGAGTTTCTCGATGACGAAGGACCACTCCGTTTGGGTGCCGCTCGCCTCGGTGGTGTACGCGGTACGCGCCTTGAACACGACGCCCTCCGGGGAGACGAGCAGTCCGCCCGTGGAGTCGGTCACCGATATGGTGCTCTCCGGCTCAACCGATTCGAGGTCGAAACGGAGCAGTCGCCGTCCGTTCCGCCGCACCGTCTCGGCGGGCGTGTAGTTGCCGAACGGCAGAATCCCGCCGAGGGCCTCGCCGCTCCCGAGCATGCTGACTTGGTCGTTCTCCTCGTGAAGGGTGGCGAACGAATCGAAGTCAGTTGTGCTGTAACTCGTCTCATCGTCGGCCGTTGTACGCACGTAACGGGTGCCGTTCGCCGCGTACATGCGGTTCGTCTCCTCGGACGTGTCGAACACGAGCAGATTTCGTTTGGTTTCGAGGCTACTCCGGATACGGATAGTACCCGGCGATGACGACCCGGTCGGAACCGTGTGTACGATTTCGTAGTCGTTGTTCACCAGCTCCGTCCGCGTCGCCTCGATGAGCGGCGCCGTGTTCTCAACGCCGTTGGGGCCTGTTCCCTCGGGCGGTTCGAGCGGCGTTGGCGTGCCGTTGGTCGTGTGTTCCGTTCCCGCCCCGGGTGTCGTTCCGTCCGTCGTCCGGGGGTCGTCACTCCCCTCGCCGTCGCCGGTCGTACAGCCCGCGAGCGCGGCGGCGCCAAGGGTGCCAAGCGTGGCGAGGTACGCCCGTCTCGACGCGTTTCGTTCCATGGTTTTCTAACGGATTGTTGTCATCAATGGCGTAAAAACCTAGGCAAGACGACGTCTCTTGCGACTCAGTCGTCGACTTCGGTTTTCACGACGACCGACGGACGGGTCGTGAGGCGAAGCACGCGGTCGGTGACGCTTCCGAGGAGCGCCCGGTACTCCACGGCGCGGTGTGTCGTGCCCAGAACGAGGAGGTCTATGTCGTACTCCTCGGCGTAGTCGACGATGGTTTCGGCGGGGTAGCCGTGTTCTATCGCCGTCCTGACCTCGACGCCGGCGTCGCTCGCCGCGGCGCGCACGTCGCTGAGCGTCTCACGACCGACCTCTTCGAGTCCGTGTTCCGGACCCTCGGCTTCGTCGACGTACTCGTCGCCGCTGTACGCCGTCACGATGGACTCATCGACGACGTACAGCGCGTGGAGGACGGCGTCGTGAGTCGCCGCGAGTTCGATGGCGTGTGCCTCGGCCGCCTCGGAGGCGACGGTGCCGTCCGTCGAGAGCAGGATTCGGTCGTACATACCCGGATTTCGGGGCCGGCACCGATAAAGCCTGTTTCCACCCTGGCGTGGGGACAACTGTCCGCGGGGGACACATCGCCCCTTTCCGAACTCTTTTGACTAACTAGTTAGTAAGTTTTCGCACGCACTGAAATGGATTCCACGCCGTCTACTACTGTGTTGGCGGACGCTCCGACCACCCGTGAGTGCGCCGGCCGGCGGCGCCGAGCGGTCGCTATCTCCGGGGTGGCGCGCTGATGGGCGTTCGCAGCCGTATCGCCGCGCTGTTCAAGGGCAAAGAGGAGTTCGACCTCACGTCCGGCGGCATCGGAAAACCGCTGTTCTTCCTCTCGATGCCTATCGTCGTCACGAACCTCTTCCAGACGGCGTACAACCTCGCAGACACGTTCTGGCTCGGCCAGTACAGCACGGACGCGCTCGCCGCCATCAGTTTCGCGTTCCCGATGGTGTTCCTGCTCATCTCCTTGGGGATGGGCATCTCCGTCGCGGGCAGCGTCCTCGTCGCCCAGTACACCGGCGCGGGCGAGGAGCGCGAAGCTGAGTACGCCGCCTCCCAGACCGTCACGTTCGCCGTCATCGCGTCCATCGTCCTGGGCGGCGTCGGCTACTTCCTCGTCGGGGAGTTCCTCTCCCTGATGGGCGCGTCGGCGGACGTGTTGCCGCTGGCGGCGAGCTACATGGAGGTCGTCGCCCTCGGGCTGTCCTTCATGTTCGGCTTCGCGGTGTTCATCGCGCTCATGCGCGGGTACGGTGACACCATCACACCGATGCTCGTGATGTTCGGGTCGGTGGTCGTGAACATCATCATCGACCCGTTCCTCATCTTCGGCTGGACCGTCGTCGAGAACGCGCCGCTGGTCGGCACGGTGGCGTTCCCCGAACTCGGCATCCAGGGGGCCGCCATCGCCACCGTGTTCTCGCGGGGTCTCGCGCTCGTCGTCGGTCTCGCCATCATGTTCCGCGGGGAGCGCGGCGTCGAGATACACCTCCGTGATATGGTGCCGGACCTCGGGTATCTGCGCCGGTTGGCCCACATCGGCGTCCCGGCGTCCATCGAGGGGACCGGCCGCGCGCTCTCGATGAACCTCCTGTTGTTCATCGTCGCGACGTTCCCCGACCCGGTCGTCGCCGCCTACGGCATCGGGACACGGGTGTTCTCCGTGGTCTTCCTCCCCGCCATCGCCGTCGCGCGCGGCGTCGAGACGATGACGGGACAGAACATCGGCGCGGGCAAACCCGAGCGCGCCGAGCGGGCGGCGGGGCTCGCAGCGCGCGTCCTGTTCGCCGTCCTCTCGGTGGCTGGCGTCGTCGTGTTCCTCGCCCCCGAACCCATCGTCTCGGTGTTCGTCGGCGCGGGCCAGGAGGACACCGCGGCGGTCATCGACATCGGCGCGACGTTCCTCCGCTACGTCGCGCTAACCTTCGGGTTCATCGGCATTATGCGCGCCTACACCGGGAGTCTCCGCGGCGCCGGCCGGACGCTCACCGCCGCCGCCATCTCCGTGCTGACGCTCGGCGTCGTCCGCTTCCCCGTCGCGTGGGTCGCGTCCGGCCCGCTCGGTGAGACGGGCATCTGGCTGGCGTTCGCCGTCTCGAACGTCGTCGGCGCCACCGTCGCCTACGCGTGGTACCGGCGCGGCACGTGGCGCAACGCCGACCTCACCGAATCGGCGGTCGACGTCGACGACCCCATCGACGCCTCGGTGACGGACGACTGAGCGCGGTCAGCGGGGAGGCCGCGGTGGTCGGTTGTTACCGAGCGCGTCGAAGTAGCCCGCCACAACCGCCGAACCCCGCGTTTTGAGAAAGAGTTTTCATCTGAGTGCGACATACGGACGTATGCATCTCCTCTGCGTCGACGACGACGCGGATTTCCTCGCGCTCACCGCCACGCAGTTGGAGCGCAAGCTGCCCGCAGCGACCGTCCACACGGCGGAGCGCGTCGCGGACGCGCGGGCGCTCCTCGAATCGGAGCCCATCGCGTGTGTCGTGAGCGATTACGACATGCCCGAACAGGACGGGCTCGCCTTTCTGTACACCGTTCGGGAGACCCACCCGGAGCTGCCCTTCATTCTTTTCACGGGGAAGGGCTCGGAGGAGATCGCGAGCGACGCTATCTCCGCGGGGGTGACCGATTACCTCCAGAAGCGCGGCGCGGAGCAGTACGACCGGCTCGCCGCGCGCATCCGGCACGCGGTGGCGGAGTATCGAGCCGAACACAAACTCCGAAAGCGGGTGAAGGAGCTCACCGCAATTCAGACGGTCAGCGACCTCCTCGTCGACGGCGACACCGAGACAGCGGGGCAACTCCGGCAGGTCGTGACGTACCTGCCACAGTCGCTCCGGCTGCCCGAGAACGCGGTCGCGTCGCTCACCGTCGACGACGCCGAGTTCCGCTCACCGGAGTACGAAACGCCGGTCGAAACGCTCACGGTCCACGACGTGACGAGCGCCGGCAACGAGGTCGCGCTCACGGTCGGGTACACGACGTCCGTGTCCCAGACGGACGGCGACGTCTTTCTCCCCGAGGAGCGGGAACTGCTCACCACGATTCTCCAACTCGTCACGGCGTTTCTCGACCGCCGCCACGTGCTCTCCGAGCTCCGGGAGGCGGACCACCGCCTGAATCTCATTCTCGAAAACACGACGGCGGTGATGTATCTGAAGGACACCGAGGGCCGGTACGTGTTCGTGAACGCCGAGTACGAGCGGCTGTTCGACGTCGACACCGAGGGGTTGGTTGGGAAAACTGATTCGGAGATTCACCCGCCCGAGGTGGCCGAGACGGTTCACAGAAACGACCGGCGCGTCGTCGAGGCGGGCGAGCCAATCGAGGTCGAAGAGCAGGTCGTCGTGAACGGGGAAGAGCGCACGTATCTCTCCTTGAAGGTCCCCGCGCTCGCGACGACCGGCGAGATAGAGGGCGTGTTCGGCGTGTCGACGAACATCACCGAGCGCAAGGAACGGGAGCGCCAACTCGAAGCGCTGAACGAGGAGATTCCGAGGCTGTTGTCCGCGGAGTCAACCGAGGAGGTCGCTGAGCGCGGGGTGACCGCCGCGCGCGAAATCCTGGGGTTACAGGCGAACTCGATACACCTGTACGACGACGAAAACGAGGCGTTGGTCCCCGTCGGGTACACGGACGGGGTGGTGGAACTCGTCGGTTCTCCCCCGACGTTCCGGGCCGGGGAGAGCATCGCGTGGCGCGTGTTCGAGGACGGCGACGCGATGGCGCTCGACGACATCCGCACAGACCCCGATATCTACAACCCGGAGTCACCCATCCGCAGCGAACTGTACCTCCCGCTGGGCGAGTACGGCATTCTGATTGCCGGCTCGACGAGCCCCGCGGAGTTCGACGCACAGGACGTGACCGTCGGTGAAATCCTCGCCGCCCACCTCACGACCGCGCTCTCACAGGTCGACACCCAACAGACGCTCCGCGAGCGGGAAGCCGAACTGGAGGCCCAAAACGAGCGGCTCGAACAGTTCGCGAGCATGGTTTCACACGACATCCGGAACCCGCTGAACGTCGTCGAGGGGCACCTCGAACTGTACCGGGAGACCGGGGACGACACACACCTGGACACGGTCGAGACGTCGCTCACCCGGATTCAGGAGCTCGTCACCGACCTCACCGCGCTCGCGCGCCACGGGACCACCGACGACACCCACGAACCGGTGTCGGTCGACGAGGTGGCCCGCGACGCATGGGCGCTGCTCGACACCCGCTCTGCGACTATCTCGACGGAGCCGTGTACAGTGAACGCGGACGCGAGCCAGCTCGCGGCCCTCTTCGAGAACCTGTTTCGAAACAGCGTGGAGCATGGCTCCACGAGCAGTCGGACGCAGTCCGACGATGCGGTCGGCCACGGCGGCGAGGACGTGACTGTGCGTGTCGGCCCCCTCGAAAACGGGTTCTACGTCGAGGACACCGGACCGGGCATCCCCGCCGACGAGCGCGACGCCGTCTTCGAGCACGGGTACACGACGGGCGACGGCGGCAGCGGCATCGGCCTCACTATCGTCTCCCGGATTGCTGAGGCCCACGACTGGGACGTGACGCTCGGGGAGTCCGCCGAAGGCGGCGCCCGCTTCGAGTTTCGGGCCTCTCCCTCGGCTGCGTGACATTCGTTGACGATTCGCCCTCGAACTCGGCACCGGCCCATTCGGGAATCTCGATGAGCAAGCGGACTTCATGGAACTATCCGGTGGCGCTGAGGTCGTGGAGATGTCCGTCTCGGCGGATGCAGTCGTGGCAGGGCTCACGTTGCGTGAAGCGAACGAACAGAGTGTAATCCAATCTGACGTATTGGACGTCTCGACCGAACGGGACGACGAGATATTGACTCCTCGGGGGATACAACGATTCTCCCGGATGATTTGGTGACGCTGTTCTGTCGTAATGGAGTGACCAGGGAAGCTGTCGAGGCCTTCAGCGATGACCCGTAGTCGGGACCTCCGGGGCAGACCGGCCGTTTTAACGGCTTGCCATCCATCTACTACGATAATGACTTTCGTATCGGGCCCGATTCCATGGGAGGGTGAGTGACGATGCCGAAATCGCTCGAACGTGACCTCGGCCTGTACGCGACGATCACTATCAGCCTCGGCGCGATGATCGGGAGTGGTATCTTCGTCCTCCCGGGTATCGCCGCGAAGAAGACGGGCCCGAGCGTTATTTTCGCCTACCTCCTCGCCGGGTTGATAGTGTTGCCCGCCGCGCTCTCGAAGGCTGAAATGGCGACAGCGATGCCCGAGGCGGGGGGGACGTATCTGTACATCGACCGGGCAATGGGGCCGCTGTTGGGAACTATCGCGGGAATCGGTTCGTGGTTCTCACTCGTGTTCAAGAGCGCATTCGCTCTCGTTGGGTTGGGCGCCTACGTACTCGTTCTCGTGTCCATTCCGGAGAGCTATCTGGTCATCCTCAGTCTGATTCTGGGAGTGCTTCTTGTCATCGTGAACGTCGTTGGTGTGAAACAAAGTGGTCGCCTCCAGGCTATCATCGTCAGTCTGGTGTTGCTCTCGCTGGCAGTGTTCGCCCTGTCGGGGATTATCAACGTCGATGGCACGAACTACCATCCGTTTACGACCCATGGAAACGGTGGAATCCTCGCCGCGACAGGCTTTGTCTTCGTCTCGTACGCCGGCGTCACGAAAGTCGCGTCTGTGGCGGAAGAAGTCGAGAACCCCGGTCGGAACATCCCGATTGCGCTGATTTCGAGCGTCGTCATGATGATGCTCATCTACACGCTGATCGTGTTCGTCGTGGTCGGCGTTTCGCCGCCGGGCGAACTGATGGCGAACAATATGTTGACCCCGATGGCGCTCGCTGCGCGGCAGTTTGCCGGCCAGTGGGGGGAACTCGCAATCGGCATCGTCGCGATTCTCGCGCTCACGAGCATGGCTAATGCGGGGGTGCTCTCCTCGTCACGGTTCCCGTTCGCGATGAGCCGTGATAATCTGGCTCCCCCGCGTCTGAGCGACGTGAGTTCGCGGTTCAAAACGCCGATTACGTCGGTGCTTCTCACGGGCGTGCTTCTACTCGTTCTTATTGTGGCCTTTCCCGTTCAGGACCTCGCAAAACTCGCAAGCGCGTTCAAAATCCTCATCTTCACGTTCATCAACGTCGCGCTAATCGCGTTCCGGGAGAGTTCGCTTGAGGATTACTCCCCCGAATTCACGTCGCCAGCGTATCCATGGGTACAGGGTTTCGGAATCATCGGTGGCGTGGTACTGCTCACCCAGATGGGGCTCGTCGCTATCGGTGGCGCCATCGGAATCATCTTCATGGGGGTTCTCTGGTACGTGGTCTACGGGCGATCCAAAACCGACCGCCAGGGTGCGGCGCTCGACGCGATTCGGCGGTCGGCGGACGCGCAGTCCATCTCACAGGTCGAGCAGGCGTTCGTGGATGACGGTGGGACGATACTCGTGGCAATGGACGAGCAGACCTCCCAGGACCGCGAACGAACGCTTCTCAGAGCCGCCGCCAGTATGGCAGCGCAACGTGGGGGCCAAGTTCACGCGGTCCGATTCGAAGAGGTCCCGGACCAGCTCACCCTCTCGTCAGCCACCGAAATGGACGAGTCGGACCGCCAGTTCGAGCAATCGACGGCGGCGCTCGCTGAGGACCTGCCGGTCCCGATCCACGCCCAGAAGATCGTCAGCCACGACCTGAAACGCGCGGTCGTCAACTATGCGAGGAAGGTCAACGCGGATCTCCTGTTCGGAGAGTGGGAACCCGACCGGTATCACGCGGAGCTACTCGGGAGCGACGTCGACTGGTTCATGGAACACGCCCCCTGTGATACGGTCTTCCTCCGTGACCGAGGGTTCGACGACATCGACGAGGTGACGGTCCTCACGCGTCGTGGCCCGTATCGCCCGCTCAAAGTCACGCTCGCAGACGCTGTCGCCGTACAGTACGACGCCAGCGTGCGGTTCCTCACTGCTGTGGACGAGGATGCCCCCGACGAGCGAGTGACTGAAACCCGGGAGTATCACGAAGAACTTGAGGCCCTGTGCGAGGCGCCGACGACGAGCGAAGTCATCCGCTCCGCCGACATCGTTGACACCATCGTTACGGCCTCGCAGGAGACTGATGTCGCTGTCATCGGGACAGTTGCGCACTCGCGGGTCCACGAGTTCACGTTCGGTGACCCTGCGACCGACATCAGCAACCGACTGGAATCGACCGTCCTGTTAGCTCACCCACGGGAATTAAAGAGCCGAAGCTTCGTCCGGAGAATCGTCGAAAAAGTCGCGTTTTGACCCCGCCGCGCCGGCGCTGTTTTGGAACTGCGTGTATCGGTTGGGTTTCGCGGGGGGTTGCGGCCGCGGAACGTAGCTTTGTACCGAACCTTGCGGCCCCAAATGTTGGTATTTGGATGACCAGTCAGCCTATTTTGAGTCGAACGTATTAAGGCAGCGGTGGCCGTTCGCGAGAATATGTGTAATGCGCGCCCGAACAGCAAGTCAACTATTCTGTGCTTCTAACCGCGTGATTCACGATGCCTGAATCCCTCTTCCGGAGAGTTATTGTCCCAGTTTCGAACACGGACGACGCGGAAGCGACAACTGACGCGCTCGCGCCATACGTCACATCAGCAGGTGGCGTCGTCATCGCAGCACACGTCATCGAGAAGGCAGGTGGGGCCCTCGATAAGGCGTCAGTTGAACAACGCGAGCGATCTGCTGACGAGATCTTCGAGGTCGTGGCTGATGGGTTAGCGAACGTTGACATCGAGGTGGAAACCGAGTATCTCTATGGAACTGATGTCGCGGAGACCATCATCGATGCTGCGCACGACCTCGACGCCAGCGCGATCGTCTTCACCCCGCGTGGCGGGAGCCGGTGGCTCAAACTCCTCACGGGGGATGTAACGACCGATCTCGTGAACGAAAGCGACATCCCGGTGATTGTACTCCCGGACACTCACGGGGGTGAGACAGACGAATGAGCGGATCCGACCAGGAACTCGCCCGCGACCTCGGCTTTCTAGAGGCGTACACGATTGGGTTGGGCACGATGATCGGGGCGGGGATTTTCGTTCTCCCGAGCATCGCGGCTGAACAGGCCGGACCCGCCAGTATGGTCTCCTTTTTCGTCGGCGGAATCGTGTCGCTGTTGGCCGCGCTGTCCCTCTCGGAGCTGGCAACTGGCATGCCGAAAGCCGGCGGCAGCTACTACTACGTCAACCGCGCGCTCGGACCGTTCTTCGGGAGCATCGTCGGGTGGGGGATGTGGTCCGGGCTCACCTTCGCGTCCGCGTTCTACATGATCGGCTTCGGCCAGTATCTCCTCCCCGGACTCGGCCAGTACGTCGGTTTTCTCGCTGGCTGGGGAGAGCTCGGCATCACTGTTGCTGCCCTGGTGATGGCGGCGCTACTGACCGGCGTCAACTACTACGGCGTGAAGGAGACCGGCTCGCTACAGAACGTCATCGTCCTCACGCTCGTGGGGCTCATCGTGGCCTTCCTCAGCCTCGGATTCATCAGTGGTCCGACTATCGGGGAGTTCAACCCGAACGGCTGGCCGACGGTCGCGGCGACGGTCGGGACGGTCTACGTGACGTTCATCGGCTTCGAGGTGATTGCGACCAGCGCCGAGGAGATCAAGAACCCGAGTCGAAATCTCCCGCTCGCGATGATCGCGTCGGTGGTGACGCCGACGCTGATGTACGTCGGCGTGATGTTCATCTCGACGGGTACGCTGTCGATTGAGACGCTCGCGAACTCCGATATCCCGGTGGCCGACGTCGCGACCGAGTTCATGGGGCCCATCGGCGCGCTCGCGATGATCGTCGGTGCGGTTCTCGCGACGGTCTCAAGCGCAAACGCGAGCATCCTGTCGGCCGCCCGGGTCAACTTCGCGATGGGCCGGGACCGGATTCTCGTCAACTGGCTCAACGAGGTCCACGAACGGTTCCGGACGCCCTACCGGGCGATCTCGGCAACGGGGGTTATCACGCTCGTGCTGATCGCCATCGGCGTCGGGATCGGGACGCTCGCCGAGGTGGCGAGTTTCATGTACCTCGTCACGTACGCCCTCGTGCACGTTAC